>Ga0315338_1000128_pt1 | contig 341402 bp, 343 predicted proteins | sample ASW8metaG_FD_204518 | JGI IMG/M metagenome (GOLD analysis project Ga0315338, IMG submission 204518) | Ammonia-oxidizing marine archaeal communities from Monterey Bay, California, United States - ASW #8 | ecosystem: Environmental > Aquatic > Marine > Coastal | place: USA: California | collected... | reverse complement strand
CCGCGGCAACCGCCACACCCTCGCCAACTCTCACCGCGACCCCGTCGCCGACAATCACCCCTCAACCAACAGCGACCCCAACCCCCGTTCCAACGGCGACGGCGACGCCCGCACCGACGGCGGCGCCAACGCAGGCTCCGACCGCAGTGCCAACGGCGGCTCCGCCACCACCTCAGAACTGCGATCCGTCGTATCCAACCGTTTGCATCCCGCCCGCCCCGCCGGACCTCGATTGCGGTGACATCTCCTTCCGCCGCTTCCAGGTGCTACCGCCCGACCCGCACCGCTTCGACGGTGACAAAGACGGCATCGGCTGCGAAAGCTAGAATCGAGGCCGCAGGAAGGGTCGTCGATGCCGTTCGAGGACCGCCCGCTCATCCGCTCCGAATCGACCAAGTACGACGGCTCGATCCACTACGGGTTCGATACCCGCCTGATCGATCACATCGACGGCTGCCTCCGCCTCTGGATCCCCGCCGGCACACCGCACCGCTCCTACCGAGGACACGGCCAGTTCGAGGCTGATTGCGTGATGCTCACGTTCCTCGACGACGAGGAGCGAGGCTTCAATGTCGTCCACTACACCGCCCCGATCCGTGGCGCGCTGGCCGCCTCCGACATCCTCACCGCTGCTCACCTCGATGGCTCCACCCTCCGCTGGATCGACCTCGACCTCGACGTCGAGGTCTTCGACGACGGTCGCGTCGAGCTCGTCGACGAAGACGAGTTCGAGGAGCACCAGGTCCGCTATCGCTACCCACCCGAAATCATCGAGGGCGCCCGCCGCAACTCGACGCTCGCCTTCGATCTCGCCCAGGCAGGCAGCTTCCCCTTCGACCGCGACCGCCAACTCGAGGACGCCCGGCGGCTCGCCGGCGAAAGCCAATAACGACCGCCTGATCGGCGGCTGACGCTCTATCCGCCCTTCCACTAGACTGCGCCGGGACCAAACGAAAGGACGGCGGGGACAAGTGCAGGCACTTAGCTATCAGCGCGCCTCGACTGTGGGTGAGGCGATCGAATTGCTTCGCGACGGCGGCGAGACCGCGCGCGTGCTGGCCGGCGGAACGGACATCATCGTCCAGGCGCGCGAGCGCGCCCGCGAGGTCAGCGCCCTGGTCGATATCAAACACATCCCGGAGCTGACAGAGTTCAGCTACAACGCCAGCGACGGTCTCTCCGTCGGCGCGGCAACCCCGCTGTACCGGCTGTACAACGACGACTCGATCAAGACTCACTACCCGGCGCTCGTGGAAGCGATCACCGTCATTGGTGGGACCGCCATCCAGGGCCGCGCCAGCATCGGCGGCAACCTCGCGAACTCCGGTCCGGCGGGCGACTCGATCACCTCGATGATGGCGCTGGGCGCCGTTGCCAACATCGCCGGTCCGAACGGCGAGCGCAGCGTACCGGTCGCCGAGTTCTGCACCGGCCCCAGCCTCAATGTCCTCGAGTTGGGCGAGTTCATCGTCACGATCAGTTTCCCGGCCCCGCCCGCCCACAGCGGCGCGGCGTGGCAGCGGTTCATCCCCCGCAACGAGATGGACATCGCGGTCGTCAACTGCGGCTCGTACGTCGAACTCGACGGCGACACCGTCGTCGATGCCCGCCTCGCCCTCGGCGCTGTCGGCCCCACGCCGCTCGCCTCACCTGCCGCCGCCGAGGCCTTGATCGGCCGCCCGATCTCGGACGAGACGATCGCCGCGGCCGCGCAGGCCGCGCACGACACGGCAACGCCAATCGACGACATGCGCGGATCCATAAAGCAACGGAAGCACCTGTCTCGCGTCTTGGCACAGCGGACCCTCGACATCGCCGTCGAACGCGCCCGCGCCTAGCCAAGCACTGAATCGAACCTGAACCGACGAGACGCTCCTCCGGGAGCGTCACCGACCCGAATTGAGGCAAGCGATGTCACGGATCGTGTTGAAGACGAACATCAATGGTGAAGAACGTGAGTTCCTCGCCGACGAACGAGACAGCCTCCTGGACGCCCTCCGCGAGCGCGCCGGGCTGATGGGCGCCAAGGAAGGCTGCAACAACGGCAACTGCGGCGCCTGCTCCGTCATCTTGGACGGACGCCTCGTCAACTCCTGCTGCGTCATGGCCGCCGAGGTCGAGGGTGCCGAGGTGACGACGGTCGAGGGCCTCGCCGGCCCCGATGAGCTGCACCCCCTACAGCAGACCTTCCTCGAAGACGCCGCCCTCCAGTGCGGCATTTGCACCCCGGGCTTCCTGATCGCCTCGAAGGCGCTCCTGGATGTGAACCCCAACCCCACCGAGCACGAGATTCGCTGGTGGCTGGCGGGCAACCTCTGCCGCTGCACCGGTTATGACAAGATCATTCACGCGGTCGAGGACGCTGCCGAGCGCATCAACGCCCAGTAGCAGCCCACCGAAATCAATCTGACCGAGAGAAGGAATAACTCGTGGTCACGACCGAGAAAGACACCGCCGCCGGCGGCAGCAGCGAATACCGAGTGATCGGCACCCGTCCGCTCCGCCCGGACGGCGTCGACAAGGTCACGGGCCGAGCCGCCTATGCGGCCGACACCAACATGGAGGGCCTCCTCTTCGCGCGTGTCCTGCGCAGCCCGCACGCGCACGCGCACATCCGTGGGATCGACGCCTCGAAGGCGCTCGCGCTGCCCGGTGTGCAAGCCGTCGTCACCGGCGACGACTTGCCCGACATCGCCGGCGGCACCATGGACATGGGCGAAACCAGCGCCGACGCGAAGTGGCTCCAGGACAACGTGCTCGCCTCCGACAAGGCGCTCTACCACGGCCACGCCGTCGCGGCCGTCGCCGCCACCGATCCGCACATCGCCGAGGACGCCCTCGCCCTCATCGAGGTCGACTACGAGGTCCTCACGCCGGTCACCGACGTCCGCGAGGCGATGCTCGACGAGGCGCCGATCCTGCACGCCGACCTCCGCACCAGCGTCCGCGCCGCCGAGGCCGACACGCCGACCGACCGTGAGACCAACATCGCCGTCCACATGCGCCTCGAACGCGGCGACGTAGACGCCGCCTTCGAAACGGCCGACGTCGTGATCGAGCGCGAGTTCGAGACCAGCTGGTTCCACCAGGGCTACATCGAGCCGCACAGCGCCACCGCCTTCTGGAACCGTGACGGCAAGCTCACGATCTGGAACAGCAGCCAGGGCCCGTTCGTCGTCCGCGACGCCGTTGCCGCGTTGCTCGAGGTCCCGATCGCCGACATCACGCTCGTGCCGCAGGAGATCGGCGGCGGCTTCGGCGGCAAGATCCCGATCTACCTCGAGCCGACCGCTGCGCTGCTCTCCAGGAAGACGGGCAAGCCGGTCCGCATCACCATGACCCGCGAGGCGGTCTTCCAGGCCACCGGCCCGACATCCGCCACCTACAACCGCATCAAGCTCGGCGCGATGCGCGACGGCACGATCGTCGCCGCTGAGGCCTACCTCGCCTATGCCGCAGGTGCCTACCCCGGTTCGCCGGTGGGCGCCGGTGCGATGTGCACCTTCGGCCCGTATTTCTTCGAAAACCAGAAGGTCGACGGCTTCGATGTCGTCACCAACGGGCCGAAGAGTGCCGCCTACCGCGCCCCCGGCGCGCCAGCCTCCGAGTTCGCCGCCGAGGCGACGATCAACGAGTTAGCCGAACGCCTCGACATCGATCCGGTCGAACTCCGACTGAAGAACGCGATCAGCGAGGGCCAGCCCGGTCCCGCCGGCGTCCCGATGCCGCGGATCGGCGCCCAGGAGGTGATGGAGTCGGTCAAGAACCACCCGCACTACACCTCCGAGCTCCAGGGCGAGGACGTCGGCCGCGGCGTCGGCTTCGGCTTCTGGTTCAACGCCGGCCTCGAGTCCGGCTCGACCGCCACCATCAACAGCGACGGCAGCGTCAGCCTGATCGTCGGCTCAGTCGACATTGGCGGCACGCGCGCCTCCCTGGCCATGCAGCTTGCCGAGGCGATGGGCCTTGAGTACGAGGACATCAAGCCGCACGTCGCCGACACCGACTCGGTGCCGTTCACGCACGTCACTGGCGGGAGCCGCACCACCTTCGCGGGCGGCTGGGTCGCACATGACCTCGGCCTTTCGCTCCGCGACAAGATGCGGGAACGTGCCGCCGAGATCTGGGAAGTCGACGTCGACAAGGTCGAGTACAGCGACGACGCGGTCATCTCGACCGAGCCCGACGCTGAGAGCAACGACCGCGAGTTCACCTTCAAGGAGCTCGCGGGGAAGATGGGCGCCACCGGCGGCCAGATTTCGTCGACGATCAGCTTGAACAAGACCTCGCAGGGCGCGGCCTACGGCGGCCACATCGTCGACGTCCACGTCGACCGTGACACCGGCAAGGTTGAGATCCTCCGCTATACCGCCGTCCAGGACGTCGGCACCGCGATTCACCCCTCATACGTCGAGGGGCAGATCCAGGGCGGCGTCGCTCAGGGCGTCGGCATGGCGCTGACCGAGGAGTACTTCTACGACGACGACGGTCACCTGCGGAACGCGAGCTTCCTCGACTACCGGATGCCCACCACGCTCGACCTCCCGATGATCGACGTCGAGCTCGTCGAGGTGCCCAATCCCGGTCACCCCTACGGCGTGCGTGGGGTCGGCGAGGTGCCGATCGTCCCGCCGATGCCGACCGTGCAGCAGGCGATCTACGACGCCGTCGGACTCCGTCTCTACGAGACGCCGATGACCCCGCGCGTGATCCTCGAGGAGCTGCTCGACGAGGCCGGCGACTAGCCACCGCCTGCACGAACGTAACGAACGGGCGTCCACGGGGCGCCCGTTCCGTCTCTGGAGCCGCCATGACCGAGCTCACCTACTGGCCGCGCGCCGAGTGGTCGCCGATTCCGCGCCCCGGCGTGAAGGGCGTCGACGGCCGCCTGCTCCACCACGCCGAGGGCGACGAACTGCTCGCTCAACTCCGCTTCGAGGCGCATGCGACCATCGACGAGCACGACGCCCTACACCCCATCGATGTCTACTGCCTCGAAGGCAGCGGATTCACCTCGGTCGCCGGGCAGGCTGCGCCGCTCAGATCTGGCCAGCGAGCCCACTGGCCCGCAGGAGTCCTCCATCGGCTCTGGACCGACGGCGACACGATGGTCACGTTGATGCACGAGCACCTCGGACAGGGCGCGGCCACCCCGCCAACGTCCTAGACTGGGCGCATGGTCACGGTTCACATCCCCCGCCACATGCGTGACGCGACGGAAGGCGAGGCAACCGTCGAGGTGCCGGGCGGCCAGCTCGCTCGGGTCGTCGATGCGTTGCTGGACGCCCACCCACCGCTGCGCGCCGTGCTGATGACCGACGGCCGCGTCCGCCCCGACATCTCCATCGCCGTCAACAGCGAGATGACCGACAACGGTCTCCTCGTACAGGTCCCGAATGACGCTGAGGTGCACCTCGTACCGGCGCTGGGCGGCGGGTAGCCAGCCATGGGCTGGATGGACGGCCGCCGCGCGAAAAAGCGCTACCAGGCCGGCACCCGTGCGCTCGCTCGAGGCGACTATGCCGCCGCCATCCGCGACCTCCACGAGGCGACCCTCTACCGCCCTGACTGGCTCGAGGCGCAGCACGATTTCGGCATCGCACTCATGGCCGCCGCCGACTTCGGCCAGCGCAACCGTGATCCGGATATCCACGCCGAGCACGTGCAAGAGCTCGCGACGGAGGCCGCCAAGGCATTCCAGACCGTCTTGAAGCTGGAACCCGAACTCCCCGAGGCCCACAACAACCGCGGCCGGGCACTCGTGAAGCTCGATCGGCTACCGGAGGCCGAAGAGGAGTTCCGGATCGCCCTCAGGCAGCGCTCGGACTATGCGCAGGCCGCCGCCAATCTCACATGGCTCCGCACCCAGATCGAATTGTTGGCCGACAGCAACGAGGAGGGGTTCGACGCCCCGCTCGTCCGCGAGACTCGGGAATACGTCATGCAGCAGGACTAGCGGCAGCGCGTCGACGTGGCCTGGGCGAACGATTAACCGACTCCCATTGCATTCAATAGAAAACGCGCTGTATGCTTTCGCGCATCGCAGTGCTGTACAGAACATTTGAACTGTGCAAGCGCTAGCTCCGTTTGGCGGGATGGTGCTCCCACGTATCGGGAGCAGCGAGGGACGCTTGAGATGAATGCGCGCCACGCCCTGCCGTCCGGTGAGCGGTCGCCCCGGCGACGCCTACTCGCCATGGACCTTGAACATGCCGATCTTGCGACCGTGGGCGAGGCGATGTCCTCGCTCATCGACGAGACATCGCTCAGCCATGAGGACCGCATCCAGCTCCTGGGCAACGCCCTCGTCATGGAAGCGCTGCGTCCGTTCTGGATCGACGGCCGCAGTCCCGGCGAAGCCCACCGGATGCTCCGCGGCAACGACCCCGAACTGGCTGACGCCGTCGAAGCCCTCGCCCCGATGCTCCTCAGCCGCGCTGAGGCCCGCGACACCGCCGAACGAGCTGTCGCGGAGGCCCAGACCCTACTCGGAGCCGTCTAGCGCCGTCGCGGCCACTCCGGTAGAACATGCCGATGGCCCACCTGCGATTCGGATCGTTGCTCGTCCTCGCGGTGCTGATCGCCGCCTGCGGGGGCGGTGACGACGAGCCGTCGGACGCAACGACGCCGTCGGGCGGTGACGTCCCGGCCGCCGCGGACTTCGCCAGGTTCGAGGACGCTGAACGCTCGCTGACACTCCACGTCCCGCCGGCGGTCGTCGAAGCGCTCGACGGCGAATTCTCTGTCACCCGCACAGACACCGGCTGGGACCTACAGCCAGACGGCGCGACCTTCGACGAGCCGGTCTTCTTCGAGATCGAGGCAGACCTCGACGGGAGCGGGCTACCCGTCGCGGTCCTCGAACAGTCGGATGGCAGCCTCGAACTCCCGTTTCAGCTCGTCCAGATTGAGGATGGGCGCGCGTCGTTTGTCGTCGCGACCACGCACTTCACTCAGGCGAGGATCAACAGCATGGCGTTGGGATCGAAGCAGTTGCCGATTGAGGACGAGGTCAACATCTTCGATTTTCCATCGCTACTGATCCGCTACGGAGACATCGGCGGTGCCTCCGAACTGCTTCGTGATCGCATCAACGAGGCCGGGGGCGCTCCATCGTCCGCCGTCGCGCTCCCGTTCACGATCGATCCGGACGCGGTTCCGTCGATCATCGACCTGGAAAACCATCTCTCGGCGAGCCCCGGTGCCTCCGCGCTGAGCTACATCATCGATCCGACGACAGGGATCGCCTTCGCGAGCGATTCGACGGCGAACGCGCCCAGCGATGCAGGGAGCGACGATAACGAGGGCGAATCAGGGAGCGATGCCAGCGGAGGCGGTTCAAGTTCGGATGCCGAGACCGTCTACTACGCGCTGCCGACGCGGGTCGTCGAACTAGTTGACGCCACCGATATCTCCGACCTGATCGACTTCTCAATTGGCCCGACCGGCATTCACCTCCGCCTCGACACCAGCGAGTTGCCCGGAGCTCCGGCCGGTGGAGAGGTGCGGGTCTTCATCACGGCCGATACCAATGACGCCGTGCTCGAGAGCCGGGTCAGCACTGATCCGACGGTCGCCGCTCAGCTCACGGTGTTCGGGACACCCAGCTTCAATACGGTCGACACTGAGGCCCTCACCTCCGACTTCGCGACGCTCGAGGACAACCAGGCCGCCCTGTTCTTCCCGCTGACCGTCAAGGCCAACGTGCTGACCGCGACGGTCAACGGCACCGACTACCCGGTGAGTGGTCTGGCCGTGGGGTACATCGCGCGTGACGCGAATGGCGAAAACCCGATCAGAGGCGAGGCCGTCGCTGACCTCCCACAGGTCAGCACGATCATCGACGAAGCTGGCGAATAGCCACGGCTCACTGTCGCCCGCGAGCTCCGCTCGCCCCCCAATCCACATGCACCCGCGCCCCACCTATACTGGGAGTTCGCGTCGCCCACGGGCGACCTGAGGCGGGCGAAGGGACAACGAGATGGCGCGAGCAATCTGGCGCGGCGTGATCAGCTTCGGCATGGTCTCGATCCCGGTGCGCCTCTTCACGGCGACGGAGAGCAAGGACATCCGCTTCCGCCAGCTCCATGAGGAAACCAACGCTCCCGTGAAACAGCTCCGCTGGAGCCCCGAACTCGATCGCGAGGTCGCCTTCGACGAGCTGGTGAAGGGCTACGAGTACGCGAAAGAACAGTACGTCCTCATCGACAACGAGGACTTCGAGAAGCTCCCGGTCCCCTCAAAACACACGATCGATCTCACCGCCTTCGTCGCCAACGACGAGATCGACCCGATCCACTACGAGCGCTCGTACTACCTCGAGCCGGACGAAGCTGGTCAGAAGCCCTTCGCCCTCCTCCTCAAGGCGCTCGGCGACAAAGAGCTACTCGCCATCGGCAAGGTCGCGCTCCGCCAGAAGGAACACCTCTGCGTGCTCCGCCCCCATGACGGCCTGATCCTCCTCGAGACGCTTTACTACCCCGACGAGATCCGTGAGCCGGATGGATCGCTCGACGTCGAAGGCATCGAGGTCTCCGAGCAGGAGATGGACATGGCCTTCGCGCTGATCGACATGCTTCGCAAGCCATTCGATCCCGCCGAGTACAAGGACCAGTACCGCGAACAGCTCATGGCGATGATCACCGCCAAGCTCGAGGGCGGCGAGATCGTCGCCGTCGAGGGCGATGAGCCCGCCGCCGCTTCGGTCGACCTCATGGCTGCCCTCAAGGCCAGCGTCGACGCGGCCAAAGCCCGCAAGACCGATGCTCCCGCATCGAACGGCGCCTCCGAGGATTCTGACGCGCCCGAGGAAAAGCCCAAGGCCAAGCGCACCCGCAAGAAGGCAGCCGCCAAGTCCTAGCCGAAGCTAGGCAGCGGCCACCGAGCGGTTAGCCGACTCATGCCTCCCCGCAAGTCGCGCAAGCAGACCAAAGGCGACGCCGCTGAAGCCAAAGCCGCGCCCGAAGACCCGAAGGCCAATGAGGACGCCCTCGGCGTCTATCAGGAGATGCGGGACTTCGACGTCACGTCGGAACCCGAGGGCTTCCGCAATCTCCGCGACGACAATGCCCCCCTGACCTTCCTCGTCCAGAAGCACCGCGCGACCGGCCTCCACTACGACGTCCGCCTCGAAGTCGACGGTGTCCTCAAGTCCTGGCCCGTACCGAAAGGCCCGTCCGCGAGCCAGAAGGAGAAGCGCCTCGCCGTCATGACCGAGGACCATCCGTTCGACTACGGGACGTTCGAGGGCATCATCCCGGCCGGCGAGTATGGCGGCGGCGAGGTCATCGTCTGGGACCGCGGCACCTACTCGCCCGACGAGGGCGGCGAGCTCTCCTTCCACGACCGCGCCGAGGCCAATCGCCGGATGAACGAAGAGATCGAGGCCGGCAAGGTCTCGATCCACTTCCGCGGCGAGAAGCTCAAGGGCTCCTGGACGCTCGTGAAGACGAAGCAGTCCGAGAAGTCATGGCTGCTGATCAAGCACCGGGACGAGGCCGAGACCGCCGATGGCGACCTGACCGACCTCGATGCCAGCGTGATCTCCGGGCTGACGATCGCCGACCTCCAGGCCGGCAGCCGCCCGTCCGAGGACATCGAGCCGCCGATCCTCGTCCCGCAAGACCTCCCCGGCGCGAAGGTCGCGCGCAAGCCCGCGAAGAACATGACCCCCATGCAGGCCGTCCTCTGGAAGCAGCCCTTCGACGATGAACGCTGGCTCTTCGAGCCGAAGCTCGACGGCGTCCGAGCCCTCGCCTGGATCGACGACGGACAGGTCACCCTCCGCTCCCGTCGCGACAACGACATGACCGCCCAGTACCCAAACCTGGTCGAGTCGCTGTCGCACCAGCCCGCCCGCACCCTCCTCCTCGACGGCGAAATCGCGGCGATGGATGAGAACGGCGTCCCCTCGTTCGAGCGACTTCAGCAGCGCCTCAACCTCCAGAATCCCGTCGAGATCGCTCAGGCCGATCGCGAAAACCCGGTCGTCCTTTATGTCTTCGACATCCTGTACGTCGACGGCGTCGACCTCCGCCGCGTCCCGCTCGAGGACCGCAAGCGCACCCTCCAGCGCATGCTCCTCCCCACCCCATTCATCCAGTACCTCGACCACTTCGAGGCGGACGGCGTCACCGCCTATGACGGCGCCGTCGCTCTCGGGCTCGAGGGCGTCGTCGCCAAACGCCGCGACAGCGTCTACGACGCGGGCAAGCGCTCGCAGCGCTGGCGCAAAGTCAAGGACCGCCGCACCGATGACTTCGTGGTCGGCGGATTCACCGAAGGCGAAAACTCGCGTGCCTCCACCTTCGGCGCGCTCTCACTCGGCTACTACGACGAGCACGACGAGTTGCAGCCGGTCGGCGGTGTCGGCAGCGGCTTCACTGACAAGCTGTTGAAGGACCTGCTCGCCCGCCTTGAGCCGCTCGTCATCGAGGAGATGCCGTTCGCCACCGAACCCGATCGCGCCAAAACGACCACCTGGGTCCGTCCCGAACTCGTCGTCGAGGTCGAATACGCGCAGATCACCTCGGACCAGAATCTCCGCGCACCCGTCTTCGTCCGTCTCCGCGACGACAAGGCCCCGCACGAGGTCCGCCTCGACCAGCAGCCCCCCATCGTTGAGGCGCTGACCCCGGCCGAGGCGCTCGCCGGCGCCGGAGCCCCGTCCGGCGACCTCGAGGAGCAGATGGCCTCGGTCCAGGCGCAGCTCGACCGCCCAAGGAAAGAGATGACGCTCGAGGTCGGCGAGGATTCGCTGAAGGTCACCAACCTCGACAAGGTGATGTGGCCAGAGACGGCCGATCAGCGCGCGCTGACCAAGCGCGACGTCATCTCCTACTACGCCCGCATGGCCCCGGTGCTGCTGAACCAGCTCCGCGACCGCCCGCTCACGATGACCCGCTACCCCAACGGCGTTGACGCCTCGATGTTCTACCAGAAGCACGTCGACAGCCGGCCTGACTTCGTTCCGACGGTGCCCGTCTTCTCGTCCGGTGCTGGAGAGGTCGACCAGGACTACGTCCTCGTCAACAACCTGCCGACCCTGCTCTGGCTCGGACAGCTCGCCGACCTCGCACTCCACACCAGCCTCGCGCGCGCGAATCCGGAGCCGGACGGACACCACCTCGGCACCGACTACACGGGATCCCACGACCAGATCCTGGACTCGCTGCTGAACTACCCGGACTTCATCCTGTTCGACCTCGATCCCTACATCTACGCGGGATTCGAGGCGAAAGGCGAAGAGCCCGAACTCAACCGCCTCGCCTTCAAGGCGACCGTCGACGTGGCGCTCTGGCTCAAGGAGCTGCTCGACGGCGCGGGGCTCTCCAGCTTCGTGAAGACCTCGGGCGCGACCGGCCTCCACATCTACGTCCCCGTGCTCCGCCAGTACGACTACCAGACCATCCGAGGCGTCGCCGAGACCTTCGGCGGCTTCCTCCTCGGCGCCCACCCACAGCAGATCACGATGGAGTGGAAGAGCGAGAACCGCCGCGGCAAAGTCTTCTTCGACGCCAACCAGAACGCCCGCATCAAGAACCTCGCCTGCGCCTACTCCCCACGCGCCAAGCCCGGCGGCCCCGTCTCGATGCCACTCCGCTGGACCGAGCTCGAAAAGATCTACCCCACCGACTTCCACATCCTGAACGCCCACGAACGCGTCGAGGAACACGGTGACCTCTGGGCGCACGTCCTCGACGCGAAGCATGACCTCGAGGCCCTGCTCGCGGCCATCGAGGTCTAACGCTCGGGTCGGTTGATTACCCAGAGCACGATCAGGCCGAAGACAATCGCTTCAACGAAAAACACCGACCCGGCGATGATCCACGTGCGCCGAGTAGACGGCGGAAACAGCTCCGGATGCTCTCGCTGGTACTTGGCCATCGCGTCGGTGCGCGAAGTCCACCGGCCAGTCGGGCGCGCATCCTGGCCATGAGCCTCAGCCCATATCCGCCACACGCCATACATCGCGACCGCGACGCCGAGGAGCAGTAGCCCGAACATTCTCCGATTATCGGCCGTCTCACCTGAATCTGTCAGTGAAGAACCGAATGGCGGTCGACCAGCCGTAACCTCTGTCACCGGCTCGCACCCTCCTCTTCGTACCCTCGGCTCATGCCGCCCAGGCCCGGACGTCGCTTCGCTTCGCTTGTGCTCGCGCCGCTCGCCGTGCTCGCGGCCGTGCTACTCGCCGCCTGCACGACCGCCGCGAACCCCGAGGCCCAACCCACCCTCGAGGCCACCCCAGCGGCCGCTTCGCTCCGCGTCGGAACGCCGGTCCCCATCGATCCCACCGCACCGCTCAGTGAGACGCAGGTCCGTTCCTGGGCGGACCGTCTGACCGGCCTCAACTCGTCGGAGCTCGGCGATTTCTTCGAGGTCGCCCGCGGCACCCGCGACGAGCGCTTCGTCCTGCCGCTCATCGAGGCGATGCGCTTCTACGAACCGGAGGCACGCCTCTTCATCACCGATACGCTCCGCCTCCTCACTGGCGTCGACTTTGCGGGCGACGACACCTGGCCTCAGTGGTATCGCTGGCTGGCCGATCATCCGGACTTGCCGCAGATCAGTGGCTACCAGACCTGGAAGGCTGACCTCTACCGCCGCGCCGCGGGTGGGTCACCGTTCGAGCGGTTCCTGATCGACGGTCGCGAGACTGAACTCCGGGTCGAGCTGATCCAGTTCAGCGGCGCCGCGATCGAGGGCTTCCCGACGCTCGAACCGCCGCTCCTCATCGCTGGCTCGAAAGCGAGCTATCTGGAGCCGGACGAGCTGGTCGTCGGCTTGGAGATCAACGGCGACGCTCGCGCCTACCCCTTACGCATCGTCGACTGGCACGAAACCGTGAACGATACGGTCGGCGGCGTCCCGATCACCCTCGCCTATTGCACCTTCTGTGGCTCCGGCGCCGTCTGGGACCGCCGTCCCGATCCCGAGGACCAGCCACTGTCGTTCGGCTACTCCGGCCTCCTCTACGAGGCGACACGGCTCCTCCACGACAACGACGGCGACAACCTCTGGAGCCCGTTGTCCGGCCGCCCCGTGCACGGCCCGCTCGTCGGCGATGGCGTTGCCCTCCGTCAGCTCGCCTCGATCCAGACCACCTGGGCCCGCTGGCTCGAGGCCCATCCAGAGACCCTCGTGATGACGGACCAGACTGGCTACGTCCGCGAGTACACCTTCGACACCCGCCCCGCCGCTTATCGAGCCAGCCCGGAGGTCGACCTCCCCTACTCACAGTCGAGTGACCTGCTCGCCCCCAAAGACCGGACCTACACCATCGAGATCAACGGCACCCGCGTCGCCTACTCCCTCGGCGACCTACGACGGTCCGAGGTCCTCAACGACGACGTCGAGGGCACCACGGTCGTCCTCGTCGCCGATGCCACCGACGGCGGCGTGCGCGCGTATGCACGCGGCGACCACCAGTTCAGTGCTGCGAGCGGTGGCCTACTCGACGAGAACGGGACCCACTGGACGATCACCGAGCAGGAACTCGTCGCCGACGATGGCGAGGCCTTGCCGCGCATCGTGGGCACACAGGCCTACTGGTTCGCCCAGTTCCTCGCATTCCCCGAGGCCGAACTCCGCCGCTTCACGCCCGCCTGAAGCCTTCCCGCGGCGGTTCCACGGGGAAACCCTGATGCCGCCGCGTAGGGAGGCTCCGTACGCTCCCTGAGTCGAGCCCTTAGGGGTGCCGCGACGACAGCGCGTCGCCGCTCCGCTCGACCGAAGGAGTGACGGTGAACGGGCTGCAACTCCCCACCTGGATCGTTCCGCTCGCGGGCTTCGCAGCCGCGGTATGGGCGATCGCCATGTGGTGGATGGTGGCAACGTTGCCCGCCGGCGGCGCCTCCGCGGCCGACCTCGACCTGATCGTCGCCCGGGCCGAAATCGAACGTCTCCAGCTGGACGTCGACGACCTGTCCCAGGAGATCGCCTCGCTGCACCAGGAGCGAGGCGCGCTCGCCCTGCGTATCGAGTCCCTCGAGCAAAGCCCACCAGCCGTCACCGCCACGCTGACGCAGCCCACGACTGCTGTCGCCGGTCCCCCGCTCGCAACGCCTACGACAACGCCCGAGGCCACACCGGCAGCGAGCGAGGACGACGAGACGACCGAGGCGCCCTCCGCCACGCCAACCCCCACCCCGACGCCGGAGCCCCCAGCGATCGTCGAGCCGTCTCCCACCCCCGCGGCCGTCCAGTACTTCACCGACGGGCGTGACCGTTACAACTGCAAGGACTTCGACTCGTGGGAGGAGGCCCAGGCCGCCTATGAAGCGAATCTCCCGGGTGACCCCAACAAGATCGACATCGACCGAAACGGCATCGCCTGCGAGGCCCTCCGCTAGCGACCGAAGGACCTGCCCGCTGACCGCGTTCAGTCGGCGAGGTGGGTGCGGAGGCCGTTAACCACCGCCAGCGCTTGCGCGACCGGCTCCACATCGTGCACGCGCACAACGTGGACGCCCTCGTACGCCGCGAGGCTGTTGAACGCGACCGTCGCCTCGAGGAGACCCGAGACGTCCTGGCGCTTCGCATGTCCGAGCAGTTCCGCCAGGAACCCCTTCCGCGACGCCGAGATCAGCACCGGTCGGCCGGTCGCCACGAGGCCGCGTAGGCCACCGAACAGTGCCAGGTTGTCCGGCAACTGCTTGCCAAACTCGAAACCTGGGTCGAGCCACACCTGACCAGCACCGGCCGCGTCGAGGGCGCTCGCTCGCTGGACCAGGAACGCCTCCACCTCGGTCGCGATGTCCTCGTACGTCTGATCGGCCTCGTAGTGGTGAGCCGGCTCGCCACGCATATGCATCACGGCGCAGGCGATACCAAGCTCGCCGGCGACCTCGATCATCTCGGGCTTCGTGAACCCGCTGACATCGTTCAGCAGGTGTACCCCGGCCGCCGCCGCCGCCCGCGCAACCTCAGGGTTCCAGGTGTCCACGGAGGTCGCGATCCCCTCGGCCACAACCGCCTCGATCGCCGGACAGACCCGCTCGATCTCCTCCTGAGTGCTGAGCTCACGCGACCCGGCGGCGGTCGACACCGCGCCGATATCGACGATCTCCGCGCCGGCTCGGCGCAGTTGGACCGCCCGATCGAGCGCGCCGTTGGCGGCCACAACCGATTCGCCGATCGGTGAGTCGTCGGAGACGTTGAGGATCCCCATCACCGCCGTGCGGTGGGTGCAGTCGAGCGTGTGCTCACCGAGCAGCAGTCGCATGATCCGCCATTCGTGGTCGCCGGCTGGACGCCTGGGCCGTGGGCTCGGCGTCAAAAGAAAGTCTACGGTCGATCAGTCCTCGGACCCATCGAGCAGCGCCGCCAGCTCCGCCGCCGTCTCAGCCGAATGCCCGAGCTCCAGCCGCAACAGCTCCGCCGCCAACGCTCGGTACAGCGCCCGCAGCTCCGGCTCCGCTGTGAGGCTCTCCAGGTGGTGCCGCACCGTTTCGAGGTCGCCTCGCGCCACTGGCCCCGTCAGCGCCTCCGCCAGCGGTCGCTCGGCAATCGCCGCGGTCGTCGCCTGCAGCAGCGGGCTCAGTGCCCCCTGCGCCTCGTCCGAAGGCAGACCGGCCAGCGTCCAGGCGCGGGTAGCTGCCGCCATCGCCGCCACCACATCGTTGCTCACGAACACCGCGGCCGCGTGGTACGCCGCCCGATCGACCCCCTCCAGCCGGAAGCTCTGGGCACCGAGGTCGTCCACGATCGCCTCGAGGAGGGCGTCGAGCGGTGACGCCGCCTCGACGCCGCAGGCGATGCCTTCGAACCGAGCCCGTGCGCGCGCCGGCTCCTCGCCACCGGGAAACGTCTGTAGCGGATGCAGGCAGCCGGGCAGCCCGCCGGCAGCCGCCACTGGTGACAACACATCGAGGCCACGCCCACCGCTCAGATGAACGACCGCCTGATCCGGTCGCCAGCGAAGTGTCTCGGCAATCGTCTGGATCTCGTCATCCGGCACCGCAAGGAAGACGACATCGTTCGCGCCCACTACTTCCTCGACGGACGTAGCGGCGACGAACGGAAGGTGCGAGGCGAGCGCCTCGGCGCCCTCGACGGTGCGGCTCGCAACCGCATCCAGTGGCCACCCGGACTTCAGCAACGCGTCTGCCAGCGCGCTACCAACGCGCCCAGTTCCGACGATCCCAATCGATGACGACCGATCGACCACGACGTCCCCCGTTCCGTGGTGCTGATCGTGACCGAACTTTGCTCCTGGGTCACCCATGCCGCCCTGATACCGAAATCACAAGGCCCGGCCCGAAGGGTCAACAAGGGTCGAAGACCCTTTGCTCACGGGGAGACTCGCACCTAGAGTCCGATCGGTTGGAGGACCATGACGAGCACGACCGACACCAAGCTCGCAATCGATGGCGGGAGCCCCGTGCGTTCCGAGGCGTTCCCGGTCCGACCCGAGATCGCACCGGCGGACGCGCCTGACGCCGTGCAGGCCCTCGAAGCCGAACTCGCCGCATACATCGGCGACGACGCGGAGGCGGTCGCCTGCCGCGACGGTGCGACGGCGTACGCGCTCGCCCTCGCCGCGCTCGGAATCACCGAAGGCGAAGCGATCCTTCCGGCCCTCGCGTCCGCGCAAGCGGTGGACGCCGCGCGCGCGGCAGGGTTGACCATCGTTCCAGCCGAGGTCGAAGCCGAGTCGATCGCCCTGGGGAATCGCGGCCTGGCGCGGGCGCTGAGCGACGCGACTCGGGTCATCGTCGCCGCCCACGCGTTCGGTCATCCGTACGCGGCGGCGGAGCTGTCGCGAGTCATCGAGCCGCGCGGCCTTCCACTCATCGAAGACGCCTCGGCGGCCCTGGGTGGCGGCTACCGCCTGCGGTCAACTGGTCTGCTCGGCACGGTCGCCATCTTCGCGTTCGGAGACCAGCACCTCCTGTCCGGCGACGGAGCCGCGCTCGTGACCACGGACACCGCCCTCGCTGCCCGCCTCCGTGACGCTCGCGACCACCAGTCCGCCGGCCTCGAGGCAAACGCCGCACAGCTCGCTCTCGGCGAACTCCGTAACGCGGACAGCGAGCTCGAAACTCGCCGGCAGCTCGCGTGGGAGCTGACCTTTGACCTCCGCACCATGAAGTCGCTCAACGGCATGCCGCATTCCCGCTGGGTGGTGCACGGATACGACTGCTACGTCGTCCGCGTGCGAGGGTTGATCTGGAAGCGCCCGATCGAGGAGGCCGTCGCCGCCCTCGAGGCGGAGGGTATTCCAGCGACCGTCGCCCTCGGACCATCGCTCCACCTCGATCCCGCGATCCGAACCGTCCTTGGTGACGACGAACGGCTCGAAGACGACGGCTTTCCGGTCGCCCGTCGACTGCCGGGCGAACTGATCGCGCTGCCGTTGCACAGCGGTATGACCGACCTCGAGATCGCCGATATCGCCGCGGCGCTCGCGAAGATCGAAGCGGCAAGCACATGACGAGCGAACCGCCACAAACGGAGGCAACGATGGATGGCGAAGACCAGCAACAGCCGGGCCCGGCCCTCGTCGCCGTCGACTTCACCGGATCCACGCTGCGACTGCTGCTGGCCACGCCTGAGCAGGAGTTGATTGTCAGTGAGCGCCACGAACTCCCGCCGTTGGCGGATGAGGAAGCGTGGGCATGGGAAATCGGCGGACGCCTGTCGACGCTGTTCGCGCGTGATGAGCCATACTTCGCACTCGGTATCGGTGTCGCCTGTCCCGGCGCGGTGCATCCGCTGCGAGGCGTCATGACCGACAGCCGCGCCCAGGAAGGCTGGAACGAGCTGCATGTCGTCGACGCGCTCCGGCGGAACATCAACGCGCCGACACTGGCAATGGACCGCACGCACGCCGCACTCCGCGGCGAGATGACCGTCGGCGCCGCCCTCGACGTCAACGACGCCATCTACGTCTCCCTCAGCGAGCCCACACCGACCGCCGCGGTCCTCGCCGCCGGCACCATCGTCCGCGGTGCCCATCACCGGCCTGGATTCCTCGAGGCTCAGGACACAGCCGCCGCCATCCAGTCGATCGCGGTCGCCGCCGCGCTCCTCGACACGGCGCTCGTCGTCATCGATGCACCCGAGGAGACCGTGGAGTCCACCGCGGAGTCGCTCCAGGACGCGCTCGAAGCCTCCGGTGCCGACGCCGTCGTGGCAGTCTCCGAACTCGGCGACCGCGCGCCGTTGTTCGGCGCGCTCGAGGCCGCCTCGATCGTCTCGTACGAAGGGGAGCGCGAGGCATGACCAGCGACACGCCCGCGGCCGGCCCACCACACCTGCTACTGGCCCTCGATCGTCACGAGACCGGGACGCTGCTCGGCGTCCTCGCCTGGGTCATGGGCGGCCTCGAAATGATGCGCGACCGTGCGGAGGCGGTCGACGAACCCCAGCTCGTTGAACTCCACGCCACCATCATGCCGCGCCTCGAAGCGATGCTGACAACGATGAACGAAGCCCGCCAACGCAGCCCGTTCGAGGGCGTCGGCCAACTCGAACCCGAGGTCGAAGCCGCTTACGCCCAGGTCCGACAGGCCTTCGAAGCCTGGATCGAACTCACGGCCTACGACACCGCCACCGCCGCCACCGAGTCTCGGACCGCCCCCGAGGCCGACGAGGGCTCAGATCCGAAAGGTGCGAACTAGCGCGAGCCGTCAGCGGTCGACGCCGAAACCGACGCCTCCCACAGGGACCTTCAAGGGAGCGGGGGCCCGTCGCCCGCAAGGCGGTCAGAGGTGAGCGAGCCCCACAGACAAACGCGCTCGCGCACCTGGGCCCGGGAGAATGCCCCTAACCAGTGCGGCCGACCACGTTCGCATCTACCCCTACGTTCGCCGACTGTCGCGCCCGTGCACTCCTGTCGATCGGCTCCGCATACCTAGGGCGCAAGCCCGGGTCGGTCGGCTCCGCATACCTAGGGCGCACGCCTGGGTCGATCGGCTCCACATACCCGGGGCGCAAGCCCCGGGAGAGAAAGAGGGGGTGTGGGGCGCCAGCCCCACAGTCATATGGGGTGGGCGGGCGGGATACCTACCAATAAGCGTCGCGGCGCAGCCCGTGACCCTCAGGCGCGCCAGCGCCCTCCGACAATTCGCCAATCTGTCGCCGCAACGCCGACGACGGCGAGTCCTGTCACCGCCGCGGAACGGTTGATGAGCCTTCCGGCCGCACCGAACCGCTCAGCCGCCGGCGGGCACCTCTCCGCCTGATACGAGGCGGCTTCTCCGCCGCGGCCTCGTGGCCGGTCAGAACACAATGCCGGTCCCGACGACCCTCGCCCTGGTAGCCGAGCCCGCACGAGCACCAGAAGCTCTTCTCGCCCCTCATGTCGCGCAGAGTAGCCCCCATCGCTGGAGATCAGAACGGCCACCCCGAAGGTGGCCGTTCGTGCGCACGGAAGCGCGCCCGAAGGCCGCGCCTCTTTCTACGGTTCGATTCTGCAAATACCAGGCGGGACCCAATCGAGTTCGCACGTCGACTCGGTGTGACTCATCTGGCCGAGCAGGCGCCGACGCTCGACCGTGGGCTGCTGATATTTCATCGGTGTCTGTCCCTCGGATGTGGCGTCCCTGCCGAGCTGCTATTACGGCAGACGGTAACACGCTGGGCCTGGCGAGGGAGTGAGTCCACCTGCGATCGCGAACTAAGCCGCGCTGGTGACGAAACGCAACGTCAGCGGCTGAAGTCCACCCGGCTGAAGGCGCGGCTCTGGAGTCAGCTCGACGAGTGACTCGACGGAGTCCTCGGTAGATCAGAACGGCCACCCGAAGGTGGCCGTTCGCCGTCTAAGTGTTGGGGACGCAGCCCACCCCGTCGACGCACGTGTGGTCCTGGGCACACAAGACGAGGCTGCAGACGTTACTCGGCACCTGCATCAATCCGGTAACGCGTCTTCGCTCGATCGCCGGTCGGCCGTAATTCATGGGGTCCCTTAGCTCGCGGCGTCCCTGCCGGCCCGTTGATGGCGCGACCCTATCAGACCTCGCGAGTGCCGGGATAGACTTCCGTGCGATGGAGCCTGTCGATCAGCGTCCCTGGTATCGTCCTTCGGCTGAAGACACTGGATCGTCTCGGCGATCGTGCTGATGTGGGCCGCGATCCTGATCCCGTCCGCTCTTGACGGGCTCGGGGTGCCACCGCCCTGGTAGAGCAATGGCTACCAAGGAACCAGCCTTGAGGTTGGGACCGCTCGTGACGGGGAACGCCGCACCGCAGCTGTTGGCATTCGAGCGGGAAGTCTAGCGCGACACCGCCACGAGCAGCACAGCCGTGCTGAACCCCGCACCGAGCGCGAGCCCTGCCGCGATCACCTGCGGGGAGTCAGGTGGCTGGTGGAGCGCCTTCAGCGCCATCACGCGGCCAACGACTGCAGGGACCAGCGCGGCGCCGAAGCTCAGCAGCCCGACGAGCGCTCCCGTCGAGAAGCTGCCAACCGCCATCGCCGCCGCGAAGGTTCGCCGCGTGGAGCTAGCGGCCTGGTCGGCGGCGATCACCGAGAGCGCGACCGCGACAGGCACGGCACGCGTCGGACTACCAGCAGAGAGCGGATCCAGCGCCCAGGCTCGGCGACCGCGCCCCGATCCGCCAGCGCGAACCAGCAGGCCAGACCAACCCAGCAGACTCGTCCATATCGAGTTCGCCCGCTCGAAATCCAGCGCGGGGTCCGAAGCGCGGGGAGCGGGGGCCAACGCCCGTAGGGCGACCAACCTGAGAAGGAGCCCCTGCAGACATACAGGGTGGGTGGGCGGGATCTACCCAACTCTGCAAACGTCGCCGAAAGCGAATCGCGCGTGGCCGTCGCCCTGGGGCCACCACTCCGATCGAGCGGGACACCGAGCAGAAACTGCCGCGGGCGCAGCCCCGCCCGCGAGAGACGCTCTAGTAGCCGCGGTATCTCGTCGCGAGCGGCAACCGTCGATCCCGCCCAAACGCCCGCGTCGAGATCCGTACCCCCGGAGGCGACTGCCGCCGTTTGTACTCGTTGCGGTTAATCAGATCGATGATCCGCCGCACCGTCGCCTCCTCGAACCCGCGCGCCACGATCGACTCGAGCGGCAGATCGTCCTCGACGTACGCCTCAACGATTGGATCGAGGATCTCGTATTCAGGCAGCGAGTCCGTATCGAGCTGATCGGGTCGCAGTTCGGCCGACGGCGGCTTCTCGATCGAGTTCACCGGGATCACCTCGGACACCGTGTTCCGGTAGCGCGACAACTCCCAGACCATCGTCTTCGAGACGTCCTTGATCACCGCGAAGCCGCCGACCATGTCGCCGTACAACGTGGCGTACCCACAGGCGTACTCCGACTTATTACCAGTCGTCAGCACCAGTGACTCGGCGAACTTGTTCGACATCGCCATCACCAGCATCCCGCGAATCCGCGACTGCAGGTTCTCCTCGGCGGTCCCCGGCTCCAGGCCCGCGAATTCCCGTTCCAAAGTGTCCAACGCCGCATCATGCATTGGCTCAATCGGCAATGATGCGAGCCGGATCCCGAGCCGCTCCGCCAGATCGACCGCATCCGCGATCGATCCTTCCGAGGAATACCGCGACGGCATCGAGATACCGGTGACGTTCTCCGGGCCCAGCGCATCGACTGCGATCGCCGCGACGATCGCCGAGTCGATCCCACCCGACAGCGCAATGAACACGCTCTCGAAACCACTCTTTCGGACGTAGTCCCGCGTCCCGAGGACCAGGCCGTCATAGATCTCCGCGACCATCTCGGGCGGTTCCGTCGGCCGCTCTTCCACTGCCACTCGCTCGCCCTCGAACGGCGGCGTGAGGCCGATCGGCTCCAGGCGGTCCTCTGGCGCCCGCACCTGGCGCAGCCGCGATTCGTGGAGCTGCCGCTGCATGATCTCGTCGACGGCGATGTCGGCGATCAGCAGGTCCTCGTGCATCGAGCTGCCACGGGCGATCGTGGCACCCTCGGCATCCACGACCAGCGAGTTCCCGTCGAAGAGCAACTCGTCCTGGCCCCCAACCTGGTTCACGTAGACAACGGCGACGGTGTTGTCGGCCGCCCGCGTCGAGATCATCCGCTCGCGATAGCGCGACTTGCCGGCGTGGAACGGCGAGGCGTTCAGATTGAGGATCACCTGCGCGCCGGCCAGCGCTTGATCACGGGCCGGCCCGCCGGGGAACCACATGTCCTCGCAGACAGTCACCCCGACGGGCACCCCGCCGATCTCGAACAGGTGAGACTCGTGCCCGGGATGGAAGTAGCGCTCTTCGTCGAACACGCCGTAGTTCGGCAGCATCTGCTTGTGGTACTTCGCGACCACCCGCCCCTCGTGCAACACCGCCGCGGAGTTGTAGAGGTGATCGTCGAAGTCGAGGCATCCGACGATCAACGGTGGCAGGCCGCGCGCCTCGTCGGCGAGCGCGAGCAGGCGCCGCTCCGCCTCATCGATGAACGCGCCTCGGATCAGCAGGTCCTCAGGCGGATAGCCGGTCAACGCCAGCTCGGGATACACGACCAGATCGACGTCGGATTCCGACGCCCGACGCGCCGCTTCGAGGATCAGCGCGTGGTTGCCATCGAAGTCGCCGACAGTCGTATTGAGTTGAGCAAGCGCGACGCGGAGCTGATGCACGGCAATTCCATCCCGACCTCTTTGTGTACGACGTACACTAAGTCTCGATCCGCCCTAGCCTAGGCCCGGCTGACACAGGCGGTCAATCGGGTTCTCCTGCCCCCTCCCTCGCCATCCGACGCCACCCGACCCCACCCGAGGTCACATGGGGACACATGGGGACACCGGACCGCGGAAGTGCACCAGCTCAGCGTCCGGGGCGAGCATCGCTCGGAAACCCGGTTCTGATCGGCCCGACCGCGCAGCAGACTTGGCCACGCAGGGACTCAGCAGTGACACGCACCGCGCCGTGCGGCACCAGCCCGTGCGCTGATCATCTTCTATCTCATCCGCTCCGCACCGGATCCCACGAGCCCGCCCCGTCCCTCTCCGTATACTCCCCGCATGCCCACCTGGAACGCTGGCGACACGCTCGTCCTCCGCTACATCGCCCCCGACGACACCGTTGCGCAGGCGTTTCCCACTCGAGTAATCGAGGACTCTGACCGTGTGCTCGCACTACACGTCCCCGACGGCACGATCTTCAAGTCCGGGCCCGCCATCCCGCCCGAGGAACGCGCCGCCGCACTCGACGAACTACCACCGGAAGCGAAACGCCCCAAGACCGATCGCGCCTGGTCGAACGACTCGATCCGCCTTCACTTCCGTGCCGAATCCTTCTCCGTCTGGCTGCTCTTCGGGCCGGGCTGGAAGTTCAACTGGTGGTACGGCAATCTCGAGACGCCTTACACCGAGACCCCGATCGGCATCGACACCCGCGATCACGCCCTCGACGTCGCTGCCCGCCCCGACGGTCGCTGGTGGTGGAAGGACGAGGAGGAATTCGCGCGTCGGCTGGAGCTCGGCATCGACTCAGCAGCTCACCACGCACGCGTGCGGGCCGCAGGCGAAGAGTTCATCCGACGCTTCGAGGCAGGCGAATACCCGTTCCAGGCCGACTGGGATCAGTGGCGCCCCAGCGGCCACCTGGCGCCACCAACGCTCCCTGAGTCGTGGGACGAGGACTTCGGGAGCCACGCCCATCTCCCGCGCACTGACGAGTAGAGAGCGCGGCGCGCGCCCTCGGATCGAAAACGGGCCGCTGAGCGGCCCGTTCGTCGTCTGCCCGCGTCGTCGCCTAGATCAGGCGCGTGCCCTCGAGGAAGTACTCGCGAGTCTCCTCGTCGTGGTGCTCCAGCGGCGGCAGCTCCTCGCCACCGAGCGCGTCCGACGGATCGTTCCAGAACAGCATAATGAGTGCGATCAGAATCGCGCCCGCCAGCACCAGCCCGAAGAAGAACATCTGCGTGAAGATCCGCGCCTCGAACCTGAGGTGCATGAACAGCGCGACCACAATCCCGAACTTCACCGCCGAGAGCGCGATCAGCACGATCGCGAGCGGCACCGTCGCGAGATCCGAGTAGGAAAGCGCGAACTCGACCAGGGTAATCACGCCGAGAATCAGCGTGATGATGATGTACTGACGCGGCCCGTATGGAGACCCGTGGGACTCTTCGGCAGCGTGTGCGTTCGCCATGGTCGGGACCTCCTACGGAATCAGGTACACGACCGTGAAGATCACGATCCAGACGATGTCGACGAAGTGCCAGTACAGCCCCACGATCTCAACGTGGGTACCGACGTCCTTGCCCAGGCCATTACGTCGCATTGACCCGATGAGCATCGACGCGAGGTAGAGCACTCCAACACCGACGTGGGTGCCGTGGAAGCCGGTGAGCACGAAGAACGATGCGCCGAACTGGTTCGTCGAGAGATTGAGACCCTCTTCGCCGAAGGTCCGGAACTCGAAGACCTGGAAGCCGAGGAAGACGAGCCCACCGAGGATGGTGGCCAGCAACGCCAGCTTCATCATCCGGAAATTCGCGTGCTGCGCGCCGTACACGGCCAGCACCATCGTGAACGAGCTGAACAGCAGTACGAACGTGCTCAGCGAGGTGAGCGGGATGTCGAAGACGTCCTCGGGCAGCGGCCGCACTAGCGACTCGCCCTTGAAGATCAGGTAGGTGGAGATCAGCGACCCGAAGAACAGGCACTCCGACGCCAGGAAGATCCACATGAGCAGCATGCGGTTGTCGACACCAGCAGATGCGTGGTGCTCTCCGTGTGCCGCGTCGCTTGCTGCCATATCCGCTCCCTGCGCGCGACGCCGAAGCACCGCCAGGCTCGTCCGTTTCGGAAGTTAGTCGGTGGGCTCGAGCGCCCAGCCCCAGACTGAGTAAACGATGATTGCGACGCCCAGCGCGGTCAGGGCAAGGTGTGAGAGCACGCCCACGCCCAGGAGCAGCACGCCGCCACCCATCAACAATGGGAAGTAGGACGGCGGCGGTAGGTGGATGTGTACTTCTGACGGCGCCTCAGGCTGCTCGATCCCGTGGTCGCGGTCGTACCAGAGCGGATCGCGGTCGCGGACTTCGGGGACGACGTCGAAGTCATGCTCGGGCGGAGGCGATGAGGTCGCCCACTCGAGTGTCGGAGCGTTCCACGGGTTGTTCGACGCCGTCGGCTCCTTGCGCATCGTCAAGACGAAGTTGAGCAGGAAGACGAGTATCCCGAGCCCAAGCATGTAGGACCCGAGCGTCGCGACCATGTTCCAGGTCTCCCAGCCGAGGTCCGCGTCGTACGTATAGATCCGACGCGGCATCCCCGAGAGACCGAGGAAATGCATCGGGAAGAAGGTCACGTTCATCCCGACGAACAGCAGCCAGAAATTGAGCTTGCCGAGCGTCTCGTCCAGGAAGCGCCCGGTCATCTTCGGGAACCAGTAGTAGATGCCGGCGAAGATGCCCACGATCGCGCCGCCGAACAGCACGTAGTGGATGTGCGCCACGATGAAGTAGCTGTCCTGCTGCTGGCTGTCGACCGGCGGGCTCGCGTGCATCACGCCGGACAAGCCACCGATGGTGAACAGCGCGATGAAGGAGATCGCGAAGTACATCGCCGTATTGAAATGGATGCTGCCGCCGTAGAGCGTGCCCAACCAGTTGAAGATCTTGATCCCGGTCGGCACGGCGATCGCCATCGTGCTCGCTGAGAACACAATCTGCGGCACCGTGTCGAGGCCCGTCGTGAACATGTGGTGACTCCACACCGCGAAGCCCAGCACCGCGATCGCCACACCGGCAAACACGATCGCCGAGTAGCCGAACAACGGCTTACGGGAGAAGACGGGCAGCACCTCAGAGATGATCCCCATCGAGGGGAGGATCAGCACGTACACCTCAGGGTGGGCGAACACCCAGAACAGGTGCTGCCAGAGGATCGGGTCCCCACCCTCACTGGGGGTGAAGAAGTTCGTCGTGAAGTTTCGGTCGAAGAGCAGCTGGATCAGCGCGACGGTGATCACCGGCAGCGAGAGAATCAGCAGGAAGTTGACGACAAGCATCATCCAGATGAAGACCGGCAGCCGCATCATGCTCATGCCGGGCGCGCGCATGTTGATCACGGTCACCGCGAAGTTCAGCGACGCCATCAGCGACGACGTTCCGAGGATGATCAACCCGACGACGTAGAAGTCGAGGCCGGTCCCCGGCGAGAACTCTTCGGCGGACAACGGGGCATAGGCAAACCAGCCGCCATCCGGCGCTCCGCCGAAGATGAAGCTGCTGGTGAGCAGCAGCGCGCCACCGAGGAAGGTCCAGTAGGACAGCGCGTTCAGTCGCGGGAACGCGACATCGCGGGCACCGATCATGAGTGGCAGGAAGTAGTTAAAGAACGACGCGCCCAGCGGCATGATTGCCAGGAAGATCATTGTCAGCGCGTGCATCGTGAAGAGCTGGTTGAAGCGGTCGGCGTCGACGACGGTGCCGTTCGGCACCGCCAGCTGAGTCCGAATCAGCAACGCCTCGAGGCCGCCGAGCAGGAAGAACGCGAACCCGGTGACGCCGTACATGGCGCCGATCTTTTTGTGGTCGACGGTGGTCAACCACGTCCAGAGGGTGGATTCCTCGTGGACCTGGGGGAGCGTGCCGGCAGCAGTCGCCATGTCGTTTCCTTCGTTACGGGCCGGTGCCCGGAACTAGTCGAGGCCTTGCAGGTACGCGATCAATTGGTCGAGTTGCTCGTCGGAGAGATTGAGGTTCGGCATCTTGGAGCCCGGCTTCTCGCCCGGCGGGTCCGCCAGCCAGGCGCGGAGATGTTCGGTGTCGTTGTCGAAGATGCCGGACGCGAGAGTCGTCCTCGAAGCAAAGTGAGTCAGGTCGGGACCGATCTGGCCGGTAGCGTTTGTGCCCCGAATCGTGTGACAAGCGGCGCAGATCGTCGTCGCGATCTGCTGACCCGCGACGGCAAGCTCACCGGTTGCAGGGGCAGCCTCAGCGGCCTGAGACGCGATCCAGGCGTCGAACTCTGCCTGAGTCTCTACGACCACCCGGAACCGCATGTTCGCGTGCGATGTACCACAGAACTCCGCGCACTGGCCGAGGAAGGTGCCGGTTTGCTCCGGCGTGAACCACAGGCGGTTGTCGTGACCGGGGACCATGTCGACCTTGCCAGCAAGCTGCGGCACCCAGAACGAGTGGAGCACGTCCACCGAACGCAGTTCGACGTTGACCGGGACGTCGACCGGAAGATGGAGCTCGTTGGCCGTAACGACATCGAGGCCCGGGTAGTCAAACTCGAACCACCACTGGTTGCCGATGGCGACGACCTCGAGCGAGTCGTCTGGCGCATCACCGGTCGTGTCCACGATCACCTGGAAGCTCGGTACGGCGATCGCCACGACGATGATGACGGGGATCAGCGTCCAAAAGACTTCGAGGCGCGGGTTGCCGTGGATCTGCTGCGCTTCGTGACCCGGTCGTTCGCGGAACACGACCGAGAAGACCAGCGTCAGCGTGAGGACACCGATCATCACCGCGCCGGCGAGAATCGTGATGAGCGTGTAGACGTCGTTCACCGAACGGGCGTTGTCGGACAGCGGATCGAGCGTGGTCTGTGGATCGCTGGTAGTCGCGTCCCAGCCCACCCAGATCAGCCAGGTTGTGACGACAACGGCGAGAAGCGAGATGACGGTAAGCGAGATGGCGCGCGCTGAAGGACGCAAGCAATGCCTCCGCGATCCGGGCGCGATGCCATCCTGGCGGGGACCCGTTCCCGAAGGATGAGGTCCCAGGCGACGTAGCCCGGCGCTCGCCGCCTGCTAGTGAGTAGCATCGCCCCCGGATGCGGTCAAGCAATTCGGCTCCCAAGAGCGAGCCGGGTTCACGTCCTGTCGCGCAGCCCGTGACCGCCATTCAGCCCATAAACACTGGACGAAATGAGAATCACCAGACGATTGCGGAGTCCGCGAAGAACCGATAATTCACGTCAACCATTCCCGGCGATCGACGAGGGCAGAGCACTGTAGTTCAGGCGTCGTGATCGCTCGTTGAACGCGAACGGGCGCCGCCGTAGCCTCGACATGTGATGCGCAGGGGGCAGCTCAGCCGCGTTCTCGTCGCGGCCGTTGGCACGGTCGCTGCCGCGCTGATCGTCGCGATGGGTATCGCGATGATGCGGGATGTTGGCAACGATGACGTCGGCCGCGCGAGCAGCGAGCTCACGGCCGGTCCGAACTTCGAACTGCCCGGGCTGAACGGCCCTCGTTTCGCGCTCAACGATCACCTCGGCGCGCCCGTCTTCGTCTACTTCTGGGCGAGCTGGTGCGGCCCGTGCGAGCAGGAGGCTCCGCTGATCCAGGAGATGTGGCCGGAGTACGAGGCCCGTGGGTACACCTTCGTGGGAGTCAACATCCTGGATGCCGAGGGGCCCGCTCGCGCGTTCGTCGAACGCCACGGTCTGACGTTCCCCACCGTGATCGACAGCGACGGTGATGCGTACCTGGATTACGGTGTGTACGCGGTGCCGGAGGCATTCTTCTTGCGGCCCGGGCTGGCGCTCGAGCAGAAGTACATCGGCGAACTGACTGAGGAGCCGTTCCGCGAGCTGCTCGAAGCGATCGGGCAGTCATGAGGGGGCACGGGTGAGCGCGACGATGACTGAGCCGGTCGTCCCGCCTCCGACAGGTGGCGGCGGTAGCTTCCTATCGAGCAATCGAAACCGGTTGCTGCTGCTGCTCGTCGTGTCCACGGTCGCCATTGGCGCCCTCGCGTTCCGCGCCGCCTCCGGCGATCTCTCCTACTACGTCGAACCCGACGAATTCCTCGCCCAGATCGAAGGCAATGAGGGCGATCGCTGGCGTGTCGGCGGACGCGTGGTCGAGGGCTCGATCGTCGAGGAGAACGGGCGTCCGGTCGCCTTCGACATCGCCGGTGAGACCGGCGAAGGGATCTCCGTCGTGTACGACGGGATCGTGCCCAACCTGTTTACGGCCAACGCGTTCGTCGTCGTCGAGGGTCGCCTCCGCGACGGCGGCAGTTTCGAAGCGACCAGCCTCGTCATCAAACACGAGAACGAGTTCTTTTCCGATACCCCACCAGCTGACTCGCCCAGCGCCGACCTGTTGCCCGTCTACTAGGCGGCCCAGCGGGAGCTCGCGGGAGGTAGTGCCGTGAACGTGACCGCGACGCTCGGGGCGTCTGCGCTGCTGACGGCGCTCGCCAGTTCGCTGTTCGCGGCTGCCGCGGCGATCTACGGGCACCGTACCGGGCGGGCGTGGGCGGTCCTCGCCGCGCGCCGCGCGATCATCGCGACCGGCGCGCTGATGACCGGCGCGCTGCTCGTACTCGCCTATGCGTTGCTCGCCAACGACTTCTCGATCGCGCACGTCGCCGCCGTCTCCTCCTCGAACATGCAGCCATGGATGAAATGGGCGTCGATCTACAGCGGGCAGCCCGGCTCGTTGCTGTTTTGGACCTGGACGATGTCGCTGTTCATGGCGCTGTTCGCGGCGACCACACTGCGGCTGATCCCCTGGGGAGCCCCGCACGCGCTGGCAACCATGGGCACGATCCTCGCGGCGTTCTTGATCGCTCTGGTGTTTTTCGCCTCCCCGTTTCGGGTCAGTCCGGTCACGCCACTCGACGGACAGGGACTGAACCCATTGCTCGTCGACCCCGGCATGCTGATCCACCCGCCGTTCCTGTTGCTCGGCCTCGTCAGCACCTCGATCCCGTTTGTGCTCGGCGCCACCGCGCTGATGTCGGGCCGGCTTGACGCCGCGTGGCTCCGCCACGCCCGTTCGTGGGCGTTGGCGTCATTTCTGATCCTCAGCGTCGGCAACTTCCTCGGCGCGTGGTGGGCCTACACGGTCCTGGGATGGGGCGGGTACTGGGGCTGGGACCCGGTCGAGAACTCGGCGATTCTGCCGCTGTTCCCGATCACGGCGTTCCTCCACTCGGCGATGGTCCAGGAACGTCGTGGGATGCTGAAAGGCTGGAACCTGGCGCTCGTGCTCGCGGCGTTCGGGCTGGCCGTGTTCGGTACCTTCAACGTGCGCAGCGGTCTGGTGGCCTCAGTCCACTCCTTCGCCGAATCCGAGGTCGGTCCGTACTTCCTCGTGCTCCTCGGGATCGTCGCGTTCGCTTCGATCGCACTGCTGATCTGGCGGATGCCGCTGCTGCGCGCCGAGCATGACTTCGAATCGTTCGCGTCGCGCGAAACCGGCCTGATCCTCAACACCTACGTGCTCGTCGCCTTGATGCTGGTGATCCTCGGCGGCACGCTGTTCCCGGTCTTCTCAGAGCTGATCGACGGCTCGAGGATCACCGTCGGTCCGCCGTTCTTCGCCGACACGACGGGTCCGATCTGGATCGCGCTGCTGGCTCTGATCGTCGTCGGCACGATCCTCCCGTGGCGTCGAGCCGCTGCTGGTACCGTGACGCGGCGCCTGCGCTCGCCGCTGATCGTGCTGCTGATGGCGGTGGTTGGCCTCGCTGCGTTCGGGATGCGCGACGTGTTCGCGATCGCGGCGATCGCGACCGCGGTGCTGGTCATCTACGTCACGGCGCGCGAGTACTTCATTGGCGCACGCGGGGCGCGGCGTGCCGCCGGCCGCGACTGGTTCAGCGCCACCACATCTCTATTCGAGCGGGACCAGCGGCGCTACGGCGGCTATCTCGTCCACATCGGTGTCGCCGTGATCGCGATCGCGGTGATCGGCTCGACCGTATTCCAGACCCAGGTCCGCCAGACCGTCTCGCCCGGCGACACCTTCGAGGTCGGCGATTATCAGCTGAGCTATGGCGGCCTGCGGGTGCGTGAGCCCGGCGTGAACGGCATCGACCAGGAGATCATCGCGTTGGTCGGCGTGGAACAGGGCGGCAAGCTGGTTGCCTCGCTGGAGCCGGGCCAGCGGTTCTTCACCAACTTCGGCAGTCAGCCGGTCGCGATCGTGGACATCGAGGGCAGCCTGCTGCGCGACGTCTACGTCTTCATGCAGGGCTGGGATGAGAACCAGAACGCGGAGATCCAGGTCTTCCTCAATCCGCTCGTGCAGTGGCTCTGGATCGGCGGCGCGATCTACACCATCGGCGGCCTGCTCGCCTTTGCACCAGTACGCGGCACGGTCCCGGCGCGCGAAGCGACGACACCCCCGGGCGGAGCGCAACACGCATGACGAGAGTCTTCGTCGCAGCAGTGGGCGCGCTGATCCTGGCGGCCGCGATGCTCGTCCCCGGCGGCGGCGACGTGGCGCACGGGCAGGAGCTGTCGCCCGCGCTGGAAGAGCGCTCGCTGGGCATCGAACGGCAGCTGCTGTGCCCGCAGTGCACGAATAAGCGGCTCGATGTCTGCGAGTTAGCGATCTGCATTGATATGCGCGAGCAGATCAGGGAGCAGCTCGTCCAGGGCCGCACCAACGACGAGATCATCTTCTTTTTCTCGAACCGATACGGGCAGCGGGTGCTGGCCGATATCCCGAAGGAAGGGTTCAACCTCGTGCTGTTCGGGTGGGTTGGGGGTTCGCTGGTGCTCGTCGCGGGCGGCGGCCTCTTGTTCCTCCTCCAGCTGCGTCGCAGCGGCCGCGCCTACCGCGCCGCCCACGCCAGTCCAACCGCGACAGACGCAGACAGTGCCGAGGATGAAGCCTGGCTGGAGCGCGAACTGTCCGAGAGGGAGCGTTGATGGAGTGGCTCCTGCTGCTCGCGGTCGCGGCGACGGCTGCCGCTTACGTCGGCTGGCCGCGCGCCGAGACCGCCTTCTTCGACACGTCGGCCGGTGACCGCCTGCGCGTCCGCCGCTCCCAGCTGCTGGCCGAACTGGCGGAGTTCGATGCGGATCTGACGCTGGGCCGCATCTCCGCGGCGGACCGCCAGTCCGGTCGTCGCGCGCTCGCCCCCGAGCTGCGCAAGGTGACGGAGCAACTTCGCGATCTCGGCGAACCCATCGAGGTCGGATCCTGAGCCGGCTCCTGACGGCGGCGCTGGTGGTGATCGCGGCGCTCACGTCTGGCCACTCGATTGCGCTCGCGCAACCGGCCACCCCGGACATGGGGACGATCGACGGCGTGGTCCGTCTCGCGACGCCCGGGGTGGTGATGGAACCGACCGTCGTTGAGCTCGTGATCGACCGAGCTGACAGCGATGAGTTCGAGTCGATCGAGCAGCCGGTAGCGGCCGATGGCAGCTTCGCGTTCGAGGTGGAGGCAGATCCGTCGATCAGCTACTACGCCGTGGTCCGCTACGGCGGGATTCCGTACCTGAGCAATCAGCTCCTCGTGTCCCCCGAGATCCCGTCCGCCTCAGTCGATTTCGAGGTTTATGCCGCCTCGATGGTTGAACCAGATCTGACGATCGAGGCAACGACCGTGACACTGCTCGCGATCGATCGCCAGAACGCGGCGCTGACCTTAGTCCGCGAGGATCTCGTTCGCCACGACGAACCCGTCATCTACGTCGGCGACGAGAGCGGGACGACATTGCGGATTCCGGTCCCTGATGCGACGTTCGACGCGGGGGGGTTCGACGACGCGGAGGCGTATGTCTTCGAGGGCGGGATCATCAGTGTGGGCACGGCGCTCCGGCCTGGCGTGACCTCCATCGTGACGCGGTATACGGTCCGTTACGAAGCCGATGAGGACGAGTACCGCTTGCGAATCACCGCGCCCCTACCGGCTCAGCACGTCGAGATCCGCATTCCGCAGCGGTTCCTCCGCGAGGTGCGTCCCGAGGGCGACGAGGCAGTCCGCGGCGAGGACGATGAGTTCGAGGGTGAGCCGCTGACGGTCATCGAACGCGCCGCGCCAGCCGGACCCGGCCAGAGTCTGGTCGCCGATCTCCTCGGCCTCTCCGGCGTCGAGCGAGCTTCACATCCGCTCACCTCGGGCGTGGGAGCAGCCGTCGGCGCGATCCTTGCGCTGCTCGTCGTCGCGGGAGTCGCGGTCGTGCTCCATCGTCGTGTCGAGCCCGCGAGATGACGAGCGCGCCCATAGCGGTCGCGACCGCAGGACTGACCAAGCGCTACAGCGGCGTCGAGGTTGTCGCCGACGCGACGTTTGCACTCGCGGCCGGGTCGAAGATCGCCCTGCTCGGGCCGAACGGCGCCGGGAAGAGCACGCTGCTAGGAATGCTTTCATCGCTGATCACGCCCACTGAGGGCGAGGCGATGATTGCCGGCTACTCGCTACGCGTGAATCCCTCGGACCTGCGGCGCAGGATCGGCGTCCTCGCTCACTTGCCGATGGTCTACGAGGAGCTATCCCCGCTGGAGAACCTACAGTTCTTCGCTCGGCTCTACGAGGTGCCGGACGCAGACGCGCGGATCGAAGAGCTCCTGCGCGCGGTCGGGCTCTGGCGCCGACGGCTTGAACCGACACAGGTCTTCTCGCGCGGCTACCACCAGCGTCTGGCCGTGGCACGGGCCGTTCTTCATCGGCCAGCGGTGATGCTCCTCGATGAGCCCGAGACCGGCCTCGACCCGGCGGGTGTGGAATTGTTCGACGAGATGGTGATGCGCGATCCGGCGGTCACGGTGCTTGCCGCCACTCACCTCGTCGAGCGCACCAGCCAGTGGGCGGAGGGCGTCCTCCGCCTGGACCGCGGGCGCGTCACCGAGGCGCCCTCCATGCCGGCGGCGACATCCGCGGCGGGGCTGGTCGAGGCGCCCGCATGAACCCGACGATGGCCGTGCTGCGGAAGGACCTCCAGCTCGCCTGGAAGGACCGAAGCGGGTGGCTGTCCGCCTTCGCCTTCGCGGCGATCAGCCTCCTCGTCTATTCGTTCGCGTTCGACCTGGCGGCGGCCGACGTGAAGCCGCTGTTGCCTGGCGTCCTCTGGACGACCTTCCTGTTCGTCGGAATCTTTTCCAGCAGCCAGTCGTTCCAGCGCGAATCCGACGCCGGCACCTTCGACGCCATGCTCGTCGCTCCGGTCTCGCCGGCGACGATCTACGTGGGAAAAGTGCTCACGAACGTCATCTCGCTGCTGCTGATTGAATTGGCCCTGCTAGTGCTCGGCACTATGCTGTTCGATACCGCCCTGCTCACGGGCGAACTCGTACTGGTGGTTGCTATCGGAACTGTCGGCTACGTCTCTCTCACCACCCTGTTGTCGACGCTCGGCAGCCGCGCTCGGAGCCGTGCGGTGTTGCTGCCCGTGCTGGCGTTGCCGCTGCTCGTGCCACTACTGATCGCCGGCGTACGCGCGTCTGGTGGCGCGCTGGGCGAGCCCGTCGGCTCAGCCCCGTGGATGCTGCTCCTCGCGATGTTCGCGATGTGGAGCAGCATTGGTGGTGCGCTCCTGTTCCCGCTGGCGGTCGAGCGATGAGCGCCGTTGCGACCCCCACCTCGGAGCAGCCCCCTTCTCCGCTGACCTCGGTGCTCAGAGGCATCCTGGCGCTCTTCCTCTGGACGACGATGCCCGCCTACCGACGCCGCTGGACGCTGCTCCCAGTGCTCACCGGGGTCTCGATGATGGCGATGCTGGTCGGGGCCGTACTCGCGGCGCCGCGCGAAGTCATCGAGGGCGACGTGCAGCGGTTGATGTACCTCCACGTGCCGTCCGCGAGTGCTGGGACCTACTTCTCGTTCCTCATTGCGGCCGCCGCCTCGATCGCCTTCCTCGTGTCGCGGGACATCCGTTGGGATGCAGTCGCCCGCGCCGCGGCGACGGTGGGGATCCTGTTCACGGTCCTCACACTCGCCACCGGTGCGATCTGGGGCAAGCCGATCTGGGGCGTCTACTGGACGTGGGATGCTCGTCTGACCTCGACGCTGGTGCTCCTGCTCATCTACACCGCCTACCTCCTCGCGCGATCGGTGGCCGGGCCGAACGATGAGCAGGCCGCGCGCTACGCCGCGGTGTTTGCACTGATCGGGTTCCTCGACATCCCCCTCATCCATTTCTCCGTCGACTGGTGGCGGACCCTCCATCCGCAGCGGATCATCTTCGACCCGCGTCCCGCGGTGCCCGGGGAGATGTTGATCGTGCTCCTCGTCTCCTTCATCGCGATCACCTTCCTGATGCTCTGGCTGGTCGCCCTGCGCAGTGATGCCGAGCAGCTGACCCAACGCACCGATCGCATGCGCGCGCGGCTCGATCAGCGGGGGCCCGCCTGATGGAGAACGAACTGGAGTTTCTCTTCGCCGGCTTCGCGGTCTTCTGGGCCGGCCTCTTCGTGTACCTCTTGCTGCTCCAGATGCGACTGCGCAGCCTCCAGCAGGAAGTTGAGACGCTTGAGGAACGCCTCGCCGAATACGAGGACGCCCCGGTAGCGGCGAGCACAGCCACGGCGCCCGCCGCCGCCAGTTCCGAGGCGGCGTCGGGCCCATCGCCCGACGCGTAGGACCAACGTCTCCGCTCTGGATGACCTCCGCACAAGCGCGAAGTGGCGGCGGAGCATAGGATGCCGACGAAGCGTCAGGGGAGCGGGCTAGGGTGCCGCCCACGCGCTCAAAGCCCGGCGAAGGGACCTCGGACGCGGCGATGACGACGACCAGCGACGTACGCCCTTCGGTCGGCGACCGCACGATCGGCGCAGTGGCGCGCGACTACTTCGTGCTGATCAAGCCCTCGATCATTCTGCTGCTGCTGATCACCACCGTTCCGGCGATGGTTCTGGCGACCGAGGACTGGCCCGATGGATGGCTGGTGGCGGCGACGCTGATCGGCGGGATCCTCGCCGCAGGCGGCGCGGGTGCCGTGAACATGTACATCGACCGAGAGATCGACGGGGTTATGGAGCGCACGCGCTCGCGCCCGATCCCCAGCGGACGCGTCCCCGCACACCACGCGGCGATCGTCGGCTGGGCGATGGGAATCGCCTCGTTCTTCTGGCTCGCGGCGACCGTCAATTTGATCTCGGCGGTCCTCGGCGTCGGGGCGTTCCTCTTCTACGTCGTCATCTACAGCATGTGGCTCAAGCGAACGACGGTGCACAACACGGTCCTCGGCGGGGTTGCCGGCGCCGCCCCGCCGCTGATCGGCTGGGCAGCCGTCACCGGTTCGATCGAATGGACCGGCGTGCTGCTGTTCCTGGTGGTCTTCGCCTGGCAGCCGCCCCACTTCTGGGCGCTAGCGCTCCTACTCGCCGACGATTACCGGGACGCCAAGATCCCGATGCTGCCCGCCGTGCGTAGCGAGGACGAGACGAAACAGCAGACCCTCCTGTGGTCGGTGCTCACCGTCGCGGTGACGCTGGCGCTCGGCATCACGGCCCAGCTCGGCGCGCTCTACTTCGCCGTCGCGCTCCTTGGTGGCGTGGGATTCGTGGTGGTCGCGTGGCGGCTGTACCGCACGCCGGGCGTCGAGGCCGCTCCCGCGATGTTCCGCTACTCGACGAGCTACCTCGCGCTGTTGTTCGCGAGTATGGCGATCGATCGACTGCTGTTCGGCTAGCCGGAGAGACATCTCGGCATGAAGAAAGCGGGCCATCGGCCCGCTTTCTGGTCTGACGATCAGAGCTGGGTCACCGTCGCCGCGCTAGCCGCGCACCTCAAGGACCTTGAAGCGCATCTGACCCGCCGGAGCCTCGACCACGACTTCCTCGCCCTGTCCCTTGTCGCGGAGCGCGACGCCGATCGGTGACTGCATCGAGATCTTGCCGTTCGTCGGGTCGACTTCGGCTTCGCTGACGAGCGTGAACTCTTGCTCGCGATCGTGCTCGATATTCAGCAGCTTCACGACCGAGCCGACGTTCGCACGCCCGCCCTTCGCTTCGGCATCGATGATCACCGCGTGACGGAGCCGGTCCTCGGTCTCGCGGATCTTCGCCTCCAGGTGTGCCTGCTCATCTCGAGCAGCATCCAGAGGTGCGTTCTCGCGGAAGTCCTTGTCCGCCATCGCCTCGCGGAGCTTGTCAGCGATCCCCGGTCGTTCACCCTTGAGCTCCTCGAGCGACGTCTCGAGGTTCTGCAGGCCCTCAAGCGTGACGTGGAAAGCTTTGCCGCCTAGCTCATCGGCTGCGCCGGCGAGACCGCGAGCGCCACCGTGGTCGCCCTCGAGCTGGAGGTGCGGAACCAGGTTCTCCTCGGTGAACGCGAGTCGCGAGGAATACGCCAGGAAGGCACGCAGCGGCTCGAGGTGGCTGACGTCGTGTTCCTCGTCGGCCGCGACCTCGCCGAGATACCGGCCGACGTCTGCGCCTCCGAGTTCCGACATCATCCGTTCCACGCCGAACCACATCACAAACTTCTCGACGAGCGGGCGCTCGGCCTCGACCTTCTCAGGCTCGAGCGAGTTCACGAAGTGTGCGAGCGCTTCGTTCGCGCTAATAGGCTCCGCCATCGGGCGGTCCTTCCGATACATACGCCGGGAGCAGCAGGCGTTCTGCGCGGCGACGCCGCGTGACTCTGGAGCGGTAGATTCCTTAACGAGCAGTCTAGAAGATGGACGGCGGCGACTGTCAATCAGCGCACGCCTGATCCTGCAGACAATCAGCGATCGAGCAGGTGCATGTCGACGAGCCGCCCAACCCCGGAACACCTCCCCTCGACCCTTGGTCGAGCGGCGGAACGACTCGGTCTATCGCTCAGCGCTGATCAGTTTGCCACGTTCGAGCGCTACCTCGATCTGATCGAGGCGTGGAACGATCGGGCCGGTCTGACCGCGATCCGCGACCGTGACGAGGTCATACGGCGGCTCTTCGGGGAATCGCTCGCCCTGCTCGTTGCCCTGCGCACCACCGGACTGCTGACCACGGGTCAGGTCGCGCGGGTGGCTGACCTGGGACCCGGCGGCGGTTTCCCAGGCCTCCCGATGCGAATCGTCGATCCCGCGCTTCAACTCATCCTCATCGAGGCGCAACAGCGGCGCTGTGAGTTCCTCGAGGCGGTCGTCGCCGAGCTCAAGCTCGACGGCGTCGAGGTGGTCAACGCGCGCGCCGAGGACGCCGGCCGCGACGAGGCGCTCCGCACGTCGTTCGATCTCGTGGTCGCGCGGGCCGTCGCCCCGCTCCCGGTGCTCGTCGAGTACGCGCTGCCGCTACTCCGCCCTGGTGGCGTCCTGGCGTCACCGAAGGGCAGTCGGGCCGCCCACGAGCTGGTCGAGGCGCAGAACGCCATCGAGGTGCTGGGCGGGATCGCCCTCGATCCCGTCGCGCTGTCGCTGCCGGATGGTGTTCCGGCGCAGCAGGTGCTGCTCGTCCGACGCGACGGCGAGCTGGACGAGCGGTTCCCTCGGCGAGCCGGGATGCCCTCGAAGCGGCCGCTATGACGCCGTCGCCACCCGATCGCTAGTCAGGCGGATCGTGCCTCTGACGTGCGCTGCGTACCAGCCGTTGCACTCCGACGACCCCGAGGACAGGCAGCATGCCGAGGACGACGGTGAAGTACCCGAAGATGACGAAGAAGTTGTACAGGCGCGACGCGTCGATGGTGCGCTGAATGGCTGCGGTCGCCCCCATCACCACGGCAAACCCGATCGCGGTGGCAGTCGCATCGCGGACCAAACTGGGGCTGCCGTTCACAACGCGGAGCAGAAACGCGCGGGTGAGCGGCGTGGCGACGCCGATCAGGATCAGCGTCCCGCCCGTCTTGTTCGAGCCCGACTCGAGCTCCGAACTGAAGATGAGCGCGGCTACCAGACCGACTGCCGCACCGCTCGCGACCAACGCGAGCATCCGTCGCATCCCGTCGCTCACGCATCGCCCGTCGTGAGATCGCGCGTGTCGAGGGCGATCGGGAACGGCACGTCCGGGTACTCCGCGAGCAGTCGCCCCCAGGCGCTCCGCCCGATCCGGTCCGCCTCGGCAATGATCGCCGGTTCGTCCATCGTCAGCACCACACCGTCGCGCATCAGCCAGCGCCCATCGACCATCACCGAACGGACATCCGCCGGCGTGCCCTGGTGGACGAACGCGGAGACGAATCGCATCGACGGCACGAGATGGGCACGCTGCGTGGCGACGAGAATCAGATCGGCCTTCTTGCTGACCTCCAGCGTCCCGGACTCCTCGAGGCCAAGCGCGCGGTGACCATTCGCGGTCGCCCACTGCAGCACGTCCTCCGGGGTCGGACGTTCGCCGTCGCCGGTCCGCACGCGCTCCATGAACAGACCGGTGCGCATCACCTCGACCATGTCCTCGGCCATGTTGTCGGAGCCCATCACCAGCGTCGCCCCGGCTGCCTCGAGATCGCCGGCGCGGACGCTGTACCCGCGGCGCGCCGCGATCGCCGAGTTGAACGAGACGATCCCGTGCGCACGCCCGAAGAGCGCGATCTCTTGCGTCGCCATGCAGCGGCAGTGACCGCCAATCATCCGGTCCCAGAGGAAGTCGTGCTGGAACAGATACTCAGTCGGCAACACGCCGCGTGTGTTCCGCACCGCTTCCACCTCCCACCACGACTGATTGAGGTGGATCGTCGACGGGCGGTCCCAACGCTCGGCGAGGTCGCGTACTTTCCGCAGCAGCCCCGGTGAAACCGCCTCGGGCGCATGCGCCGCTGGCACGACACGCACACGCCCGTCGGCCGCACCGTCGAACTTCTCGTACAACGACTCGATCTTCTCGAGGCCAGCCTCGCCGCGCGCCACGTCGAACTCGAAGACGTCTTCCCACACCGCTTTGCGCTGATCGAGGTCATGCACCGCCTCGCCGAGCGAGATGCGGAGGCCGGTGTCCGCCATCGCCCGCGCGTACACCTCGATGTTGCGTGAGATCTCGAAGGGGGCGGTGGTCCCCGACCGGATCGACTCCAGTGCACCCAGCTGTGCCATCACGGTCCGCTCGTCGTCGGTCAGATAGCTGTCGATCGCCTTCGGGAATTTCAGGGTCGTCGGGAAGGAGAAGTCCTCCTGGATGCCGCGGGACAGCGTGAGCCCGAAGTGGGTGTGACAGTTCGCGAACCCGGGCATCACCGCCTGACCGCGGCCGTCGATGCGTTCCGCGTCCGGGTGCTCGGTCAACAACCGATCGCTCTCACCGATCGCGGTGATCCGATCGTCCTCGATCACGATCGCTTGCCCTGGCAGCACCCGACGGCCGGCGTCCGCGGTGACAATCGTCGCGTCATGGATCACGAGGCTCATCGGCTGCTCCTCAGCATCGGCGGAACGCACTGGCAACGGCGGCATTCTACGCAAGCAGGCGACGGCGCCTCGCCGTGCGTCGGGCTACGATTCGGGGATGGAACAGCTCGATAACCCGGCCTGGCACTCGATGGCCCTCCAAGCCGCGTTCTCCGAGGACAACGAGCAGGCGCGCCGTTACCAACCTGAAGTCGATCCGCTCGCTGCACTGGCCGACGGTGCACCCGCGGCGGCGTGGGAGGCCCTCCGGCCCCTGATGGGCGCGGGAGAGGCCGTGCACCTCCTGCAGCCGACGTTCGAGGTTCCCGACGATTGGGAGACCCGCCACCGCGGCACGGTCGTGCAGATGGTCGGCGCTGAACGACCGCCGGAGGGCGACCGCCCGGACTTTCTCGAACTAGGCGCGGCTGACGCTCCCGAGATGCTCGCGCTCGCCTCGGCCACTGAGCCCGGACCGTTCGCCACGCGGACCCACGAGCTCGGCCGGTTCATCGGCATCCGTGACGGCGGACGGCTGGTCGCGATGGCCGGCGAGCGCTTCGTGCTGACCGGCATGACGGAGGTCAGCGCCGTCTGTACGGATCCCGCCTACCGTGGCCGTGGCTGGGCCGCCGCACTCACGGCCGAGATCGCCGCCCGCATCTTCGATCGAGGCGAAGCACCGTTCCTTCATGTCGTCGAGTCGAACGCCACGGCGCGCCGAGTCTACGAGCGCATCGGCTTCCGCGACCGGACCATATTGGCGCACGTCTACGTTTCGCCTCGAAACGGCTGATGCCTACACTCCAGCGGTGACCAGCGAGAACAGCAACACCGAACTGATCGACATCCTCGAGGCGACGCCGCGCATCCTCGAGGAGATCGTCGCCTCCGCTGACGAGGCGCTGTTCGACAAGGCCTGGCCCGGCGAGTGGACCCCGCGGGTCGTCCTCGCGCACTTGCGCGACGACGAGTTCCTCACGATGCGGATGCGCCTTGAACGGATGCTGGCCGAGGAGCAGCGCCCGCTGCTGATGCCGTTTGACGAGACGGCGTGGGCTGCGAACCGCTGGACCGGACGCGACGCCCTCCCTGAACTGCTCACCGACTTCCACGAGCAACGGGCCGCCTCGATCCAGATTCTGCGCCGCCTCGCTGAGGAGGATTGGTCGAGGGTCGCCTACCAGCCCGAGATGGGCGAACTCACCGTCCGGACCTGGACCGAGCACTGGGTCGAGCACGACCAGACGCACATCAACCAGCTGCGCGCGGGTCTCGGACTGACCGCTTAGGCCACGATCGGGCGTGGCTCCCTGACTGTCACATCACTATCACAAAATTTATGGTGATCATTAGCTCAAACTAATGATCCATTGTCAGTAATCCGCTACACTCCGCTTCGTCGGTGGGCAGCCGGCGCGTCTGAATCCCTGGCGGGCAACTCGGAGGCCACTCGATGGCTGTTCTGACTGTCCGCCGAATCCGGCGGCTCGGAGTCCTTGATCTCTCTGTCCTCGACGAGGTCGGTACCGACCCGCGAGCGACGTTCCCCTCACTCGCGATCGCCGGCGGCTCGATGTTCATGCTCGGGCTGGGCGGCTGGCTCTGGTGGCTGACCAGCGGCCTTGGTGACGCTCGCACCGTGTTGATGAAGAGCGTCTTCATCGGCTCGCTCTTCTCGCTCGCCCTCTGGCTTGCCTGGCTCGTCGTCGTCTACGTCGTTCTCCAACGCGTCACCCACACCACGATCAACGTCGAACGCCTCGTCCGCGCCGCCGGCATGGCCACCGCGCCGCTGGCGATCGGGTTGCTGATGGTCATCCCCGGAATCTCGTTCGGCATCGGCCTCGTGGCCGTCGGTGCCTGGGCGTTGACGACGCAGGCTGCGATCGAGCGAGCGACCGGCATCACCGGCCGGCCCGTCGTGATCGCCAACGCGGCCGGCTTCGCCGTCTGGGCGCTCGCGATGTCACTGCTCGCCACCAGCACCAACCAGATCGCGCCCGGTCCGTTCCTGGCTGAGTCGATCTGGGAGGCCGTCACCACCTTCGACTACTACTCCGAGGTCGTCCTCGGCTCATAGCTCCGACACCTCGGCCGTCGGTTCCAGCGTTATCTCCCCAGCGCTGGAGTCGCCGCCCGAGGCGCCGCCGCTCCCACCGAGCCGAGGTGACCACTCCCGCCCCCGGGACCGACTTCCCCGCCGGTCCCGGGGGCATTTCGATCCAGAGTTCCACCAGAGCGGACCGATCGGCCGGACGGGTCGGTGCGTCTGCGCAGTCGCATCAGGGGTCTCATGGAGCGCCCCAGCGCTCTTTGAACTTGCTACCAGTGCGCCGGAGGCGGGAGGCAGCTCCAGTCGCTTCTGCAGAATGAACGACGGGCCCGGCGTTCGCCGGGCCCGTTCTGGCTGGTGCGACGCCGCCGGGGATCTACCCGCCGACGACCCCGCCTTCACGCAGCGCTCCAATCGCCGAGGCGTCGCGACCAATCGAGGTCAACACCTCGTCGGTGTGCTGGCCGCGGCGTGGCGCGGTGCTGTGCACCTTGCCGGGGGTACCGGAGAATTTCGGCCCGATACCGACGTGCTTGATGGTGCCGAGCTTCTCGTCTTCCACCTCGACGACCATGTTCCGGGCGAGCATCTGCTCGTCCTCCAGTGACTCCTCGAGGCTGAGGACGGGGGCGACGCAGATGTCGATCGGCTTCATCATCGCGAACCACTCATCGCGCGGCTTCGTCCTGAACGTCGTCTCGAAGAACTCGCGCATCTCGTCGTACTTCTCGGGGTTGTTCTGGTGCGGCTTCAGGTCCTCGCGCTCCATCGTCTCGCAGAGCGCGGCCCAGAACTGTGGCTCGAGGCTGCCGAGCGACAGGTACTTCCCGTCGGCGCATTCGTAGGAGTCGTAGAACGGGCGCGCGCCGGTCAGCATCCCGTCGCCGCGGCCCGGCGACTCGCCGCCGGCGAGCACGCCGCCGGTCTGGCTGGCGAGGAGGTAGAGGACGCCGTCCGCCATCCCCATGTCGACGTGTTGCCCCTCGCCGGTGGTGTGCACGCCCTGCAGCGCGGCGAGGATCGCGAACGCGGTCATCAATCCGCCACCGGCGAAGTCCGCGACCATGTTCGCGGGGATCGAGGGCTTGGCCCCGGCGCGCCCGATCTGACCGAGGGCACCGCCGACGGAGATGTAGTTGATGTCGTGCCCGACCATGTGGTTGTAGGGGCCGGTCTGGCCGTAGCCGGAAAGGGAGCCGTAGACGATCTTCGGGTTGGTCTGGCTGATCGCCTCGTAGCCGACGCCGAGTCGATCCGTGACGCCTGGACGGAAGCCCTCGAGGAAGATGTCAGCGTCCTTCGCGAGGTCATGGACGATCTGGCGACCCTCCTCCTGGCGCAGGTCGACAATGATCGAGCGCTTGTTGCGCGACAGCGAGTTGTAGGCGCGCCGCTTCTCGGCCGCCTCGTCCATCTCGTCGCTGCCCATGCCCTGGATGGCGCCGGCCGGCGCCTCGACCAGGACCACGTCGGCGCCCAGGTCGGCCAACAGCATCGAGGCAAACGGCCCCGGCGCCAGGCGCGACAAGTCCACCACCTTCAAGCCGCTCAACGGTCCCTCGCCATTTGCCATCGTCGGTCTCCCCCTTGGCGCTCCCGCGCCGATCGTCTGATTGCCTCGGTGCCCGCGCCGGAGGCGCTGATCGGGCTCGGATGTGCTGGCCTCGGGGCGGAGTATAGGGAGCGACGACCGAACAGGCTCGCCGAATCAAACGGCGGTCGATTGGCGCGGCTCGCCTCCGCTGTCCGCGCGGCTACTCGGCGGAGGCGACCGTCGCGCTGGCCGACGGCGCCGTGGGAACGCGGCCGGAGGCGACCGCCTGTGACGCGCCGACGTTCTCCCGCGACAGCGGGAGCCATAGCCCATCCCGCTGTCCGTGGAAACCCGCCAATGCGTCCTCGAACGGCTGGCTGCCTGAGAGCGATGCGCTCAGCGCCGGAGCCACCATGGCCGCTTCGGTGAACGCCTTGGTGATCCCCATGCCGAGCGTCGGGTCTACGTGCAGTCCAGCGTCGCCGAGGAGCACCCAACCCCGCCCGTATGGTTTCCGAAAATACTGCCGCTGCTCTGAGGTGCCGCGATACGGCTCTTCCCGCTTCGCCTTGAGGACCGCCTCGTACATCTCGGGGGAGGCCGCCTGAATCGCGCCGAGGTAGTAGGCCTCGATGTCGGTCCGCATCTCGCCAAACTCGTCGGCCGGTCGCTCGACCGCGAGGCAGAACTGGTCGTGATGCGTCGGAAAGCCGATCACGGCCGCGCCCGGCAGCAGGCGGAACTGAGTGTCCTCGTACGGCAGCCCGCTGAAATAGGTGTAGTAGCCGCAGATCAACGGGTCGACGAGCTCATACTCGTCGATCTCGCCCTCCAGCTCGCGCGCGACACGCGAATGGCGCCCGTCAGCGCCAACAACGACCGCCGCTTCCTCACGCACCGTTTCGCCTGAAGCGTCCCGTCCCTCGACACCGGTCACGAGGCCACTCGAGTCGCGAATCAGCCTGCCGACGGAGAACCCCTCGCGCACTTCGGCGCCTGCCTCGCGCGCCGCCTGGACGAGGACGTCGTCGAGCGCCAAGCGCCGCGGACACAACTCGAACGCCGGATTGCCGTTCGCGGATTGGAACTCATTGATCTGGTCTTGCCCCATGATGTTCGCGACCGTTCGAGCGATCGGAGGGGCCCCAGTCTCGATCACGCGATCGAGCAGACCCCACTCCGCCAGGAGAGCGACCCCTTCCTGGCGGATCAGATGAGTGGAGAGGGTGTCGGAGGGGAACGTGTCTCGATCGACGAGCAAGACGTCGTGACCAGCTTGCGCCAGCAACATGGCGGTCGGCGCCCCGGCAACCCGCGCTCCCACGATGATCGCGTCGTACATGGACAGCCTCCTCGCGACTCCCGGCGGTGGAGCCGGTCCGCTTCAGGCGCACTGTAGCGCAGCGATCGGACCGCGTTCAGAGCTCAGCCGCACGATGCGTCTCGTTCTCTGTAAGCTGTCGCTTACGGTTCGTGAAAGGGCGATCCATGCCGATGAGGATGACCGCGGGCATCGAGATCGACCGCCCAGCCGCGGCCGTGTTCGACTACATCGCGAACATGGAACTGAACACGACCTGGCAGGCTGGGATGCGCGAGTGCCGGATTACGTCGCCGCCCCCGCTCGCCGTCGGCAGCACCTACGAACAGGTCGCCTCGTTCATGGGACGCAGTGTCCGCTCAAGCTTCGTGGTCACCGCGTTCGAGGCGGGGCACGTGATCACGATCGAAACCGTCGAGTCGAAGTTCCCGATCACGGTCACACGTAGCGTCGAGTCTCTCAGCGACGATCGGTCCCGTGTGACCGCCAGCATCGAGGGTGGCCCGGGTGGAGTCCTCGGCCTGCTCGCGCCGCTGATGAAGCGGATGGCCCAGCGCAGCGTCCGCGGCGACTACCGACGGCTGAAGTCACTCCTCGAACGGCAGTAGCGAGCCGCTACCCTCGCTCCGAGGTGCAGGAGGACACATGGCCGGGCGCAACGAGCCGCTGATCCGCGCCGTGGATGCGATCCAGATCCCGGTACCCGACCTTGAGGCGGCGTTGGCGTTCTACCGTGATGGCCTCGGACACGAGGTCCGCTGGCGCACCGAGACCGAAGCCGGCCTCGGACTTCCGGACGCCGCCACGGAGCTCGTTCTCACCACGGAGCGGCCGCAGCTCGAACCCAACCTGCTGGTCGAGTCCGCCGACGCCGCCGCCCGGGAGTTCGAGGTACGCGGCGGCAGCATCGAGGTCGCACCGTTCGACATCCCGGTGGGCCGAGTCGCTGTCGCGCGGGATCCGTTTGGCAACCTGCTGGTGCTCCTCGACTTGACCAAGGGGCGCTATGTGACCGGTGAGGATGGCGTGGTGATCGGCGTCGAGTAGCGACATCAATGGTGCCGTATCCTCCGCCGGCACCCTGACGGCCATGGCGGGAATACGAAATGCGAGTCGCGGTCACCGGCGGAACAGGCTTCGTCGGCAGCCACACAGTCGAGGCGCTCCTCGCGGCCGGGCACGACGTCAGGCTGCTAATCCGCGACCCCGCGCGCGTCGCCCCGGCGTTCGAGCCGCTCGGCATCGACGCCCTCGACGACCTGCGGGTCGGCGACGTGACCTCCGCGCTGGATGTCGAATCGCTACTCCAGGGCTGCGACGCCGTCGTCCATGCTGCGTCGATCTACTCGCTCGATGTCCGCGATGCGGCGGCGATCCGGCAGACCAATGTCGCCGGCACGAAGCTCGTAATCGAGGCGGCCCGCCGGCTCGACCTCGACCCGATCGTGCATGTCTCATCTGTCGCCGCGCTGATCCCCGCCGATCGGCCGGTTGACTCCGACTCGCCGGTGGCCACCCACGCCGCGGGCCTCTACGGCCAATCGAAAGCAGAGTCTGAAGCGCTCGCCCGCCGTCACCAGGACGATGCCGCGCCCGTCGTCACGGTCATGCCCGGCACGGTCTGGGGCCCACATGATCCGCACTTCGGCGAGAGCGACCGGCTCGCGTCCGACTTCCTCCGCGGTCGCTCGCGGATGCTCCCGGGCGGCGCCACACTCGGGATCGTCGACGTGCGTGACGTTGCGGCGGTGATCGCTGCCATCCTCGAACCCGGGCGCGGTCCTCGACGCTTCGCGTTGTCGCCGTACCACCTCGCCGTGGTCGATCTTGCCGACGCGCTGAATCGGGTGACCGGCCGGAAGATCCGCTTCGCTCGCCTACCCGATTCCGTGGTGCGTGCCGCTGTGGCCCCCGCCGGACTGATCCAGCGGCTGGTCCCTGTGCGACTCCCGTTCAACACCGAATCGATCAACGCCGCCCTCGGTTGGGTTCCGGTCGACAGTCGGCGCGCCGTCGACGAGCTGGGCGTCGAATGGCGGCGGCTCGACGAGACCCTCACCGACACGATCACCGCGATGGTCGCCGGTGGGCAGCTCGACGCGAAGTTCGCCGGGCGATTGGCGGCTACCCACTGAGCATAGAGAGCGCGCCGCCGGGACCGCGGCCGACTGGTCGCACCGGCGCGTTGCACGGGCTCCGCTCGCATGGGACCAAGAACGCTGAGCGTGCAGCCGCTACGCTCAGGCAATGAGCCAACGCCTCACGCAGCCTGCGATCCGCCGCATCCGCCCCGAAGACGCCCAGGCCTGGCGGGACGTGCGCCTCCGCGCGCTGCAGGACACACCCGAGGCGTTCGGTTCGACCTACGTCGAAACGCTGGCGCGGCCGCCCGACCACTGGACCGACCGCGCCGCTGCGAGCGCCACTGGCAACGAGTCGGCGATCTTCCTGGCAGACGGTGGGGATCAGCTGCTGGGGCTCGTTGGCGGCTACTGTCCGACCGGGGAGAACGAGCCGCCCGAACTGATCAGCATGTGGGTCGACCCGGCGGCCCGAGGCACGCGCCTCGCGGAGCGACACGTCAACCAGGTTGTGGACTGGGCCAGCCTCGCCGGCGCCACGCGCCTGAATCTCTGGGTGACAGAAACGAACGCCCGAGCGCATCGCTTCTATGAGCGCTGTGGCTTCGTCGATACCGGAACGCGGCAGCCTCTCCCGTCGAACCCGTCACTTGCCGAGATCCAGATGTCTCGGCCGCTCGAGGACCGCATCGCGGTCAGACGCATCCGTTCCTACGAAACCGAGGTCTGGCGAGCGACGCGCCTGTCGGCGCTCAAGGACGCGCCTGATGCCTTCGGGCCCACGTACGAGGAGACGCTCAGCCGTTCGGTATCCGCGTGGACAGAGCGCGTCCAAGAGGCTGCAACGGGAACCCAGATCGCGGTCTTCGCCGCAATCCGAAACCAACAGTGGGTGGGGCTCGCCGGCATCGGAACGGCCGGTGTAAACGACGATCTCCCGGTCGGGACCCGCCACCTCGGGAGCATCTGGATCGCCCCGGAGGCTCGAGGCCAGCACGTTCTCCCGCGTCTCCTCGACGCCGCACACGACTGGGCCGCCGGCGCGGGCGCCGAGCGAATCGCCCTCGAGGCAACCGAGACCAACGAACGCGCGATCGGGATCTACGAGCAGTACGGCTACCGCCAGACCGGCATCAGCCAACCGCTGCGCCCGGGATCGGCCTTGAACGAACTCAGAATGATGATCGATCTCATCGCACCGCAGGAGCCGAACTAATGCCGAGCCCGCTGGTCTTCTTCCAACTGGCAACCGCTGACCCGGCGACGACCCACGCCTTCCTCGATGCCCTCTTCGGCTGGAATCCGAGCGAGCCAGATGCCCGCGGCACGATCTCGATCAACGCCGGCGGGCCCGCCGACTTCGACGTGACGGGCGCGCTCATGCCTCAACGCGAGGGGCAGCAGCAAACAACCCTGTTCTTCCGCGTCGAGGATCTGTGGGCGACCGTGGCCCGTGCGGAGGAGCTCGGCGCCGCCACGCTGATGCCGATCCGGCAGTCAACACCCGAGGCGCCGCACATCGCGATCGTCACCACACCCGAGGGCGACCTCAATGTGGGGATCGTCCAGGCGTAGTTCATGGCGATCGGGAGCGTCCCGGCTAGACCACGCCGGAAGGCGCTGCCTACACTCTTGATTCGCGGGCCTGTAGCTCAGCTGGGAGAGCGCCACACTGGCAGTGTGGAGGTCAGGGGTTCGAGCCCCCTCAGGTCCACCACCCATACTCACCTGCTGGCGTCCTCGAGGACGATCTTCAGCTGACTGATGCATTGGCTGCATGAGGCCGCTCGAGGCCGGTGCGGGCTGAGCTAGATCACGTCCTGCTGGGTCGAGAAGTCCCAGCGCCAGATCTCCCCGGGTTCGAGCGACTGAATCACAGCGTGGCCTGAGGATTCCCAGTGCTTCGAGGCGTGCCTCTGCGGCGAATCGTCGCAGCAGCCGACGTGGCCACATTCGAGGCAAATCCGCAGATGGACCCACTCGCTGTTCATCGCAAGGCACTCCGGACATCCACCCGCGAAAGCGGCGCGGACCTCGTCGGGCGTGGGGTTCAGGAGTTTGGCCAAGGGGGTCCCCGCGCTAGTCCGGTTAGGCGGCGAGATTACGGCGATCTGCCCCAAGCGATGGCCTTGATCGTGCGACGAGGCCCGGACTGAAGGCGCCCCGGAGTCGGCTGGCGCACTCAGTGGGAGGACCGACCTGTGATTCCCCGGCAGCGCGACTGACCACCGTTCGGTGTAGTGGAGGGTTGCGGGTGCCGGTCAGGCCGGTCGGAACACAGGAATCGGGAAGTCGCCGGAGTCCTGCTCCTCGAACTGCACCTGGACCCGTTGGCCAACGTGTACACCGGTCGCCGGGTTTTCGATGCCGACGACGTTCGAGAGCATGCGAAACCCTTCGTCGAGGTCGATCCAGGCCAGCACGTACGCGCCGAGGTCTGCGAAGGCCGGGTTCCGATTTTGGCGGACCACGGAGTACGTGTAGACCTCGCCTGCACCGGCTGATTCCTTCACTTCGAGGTCGTCCGAGCCACAGTTGGTGCACAGCAGGCGGGGCGTGAAGACCACCTCGTCGCAGCTGCCGCACTGCTGGTAGGTGAGCCTGCCAGCCTTGACGTTCTCCCAGTAGGTCTCGGTGTTCGGCTCAGGGAATCGCGGTTGCGGTCGGCTGGGCATCGCTCGCTCCTTCGGTGGTCTGCGCTTCGCGCTCTGTCGCGCGGCGGCGGCTGGTTGTTCTCGCTCAGCGATCGTCAGTCGCGCGCCAAGATCACGGTGCCGGCGGAGTGGCTGCCACCGAGTGCGCCGCCGTTGCCATGTGCGACGGCGAGCTGCGCCCCCTCAACCTGCGAGGTGGACTCGCCGCGCAGTTGCCGGACGCTCTCGAGTAGCAAGAAGATGCCGCGCATCCCCGGGTGGTTGGAGGACAGGCCACCACCGTCGGTGTTCAGTGCTGGCTTCAGCGGGCTATCGAAACGCAGGCGCTGGTCTTTCACGAAGTCCTTGACTTCGCCCTTCTTACAGAACCCGAGGTCTTCGAGGATTACCCCGACGGTGATCGAGAACGAGTCGTAGATCATCGCGATGTCGATCTCCTCGGGCGTCACCTGTGCCTGGCCGAAGGCGATCGGGCCGCTCTGCGCGCCCGCGCTGGTGGTAATGTCCCCGCCGTTCGCGCGGTACTTCGTGGCTTCGCCGGTGCCGAGGATCCAGGCCGGCGGTTTCTTGGTCCCGCGCGCCACGTCCGGGCTGGCGATCACGACGGCACCTCCGCCGTCCGACTGCATGCAGCATTCGAGCAGGTGCAGTGGCTCGGCGATGAGTCGCGACTCGACGACGTCCTGAACGTTGATCTCGCCCACGCCGACGAACTGCAGGTCCGTCATCGCCTGCACCGCCTCCGGGTTCCGCGTCCCGTGGAGGCGGGTGGCGACGGAGATTTCGGCGAGGTCTTCAGTCGTCGTCCCGTACTCGTGCATGTGGCGACGAGCGACGAGGGCGTAGTTCCCGACGGTAATCATCCCGTACGGGTCTTCCATATTGTTCTGCCAGTTCGGCAGGCCCATGCCCGTCGCTCCGCCAGTTCCGATCGCACGGCGACTCGACGCCGCCGTCGAGCCGTAGCTCAGGATCGCGACGTTGGCCTTGCCGGCAGCGATGTCGCGGAACGCGTGCGCGGCCTGGAACTCGTAGGAAGAGCCGCCGACCGCTGTGGTGTCGATCACCGTCGGCGAGCGCCCGAGGTAAGCGGCCATGCCAAGCCCTCCACCGCCCTCTCCCTCGTTCGTGTCGTAGATGGCGTCAACGTCGCCCCACTCGAGTCCGGCGTCATCCAGTGCCGCCTTGATCGACTCGACCTTGATCTGCATCGCCGAGCGACCGGGCGCCACTCGAAGCGGGTACTCGTGGATCCCGACGACTGCCGCGTCGCGAAGTTGACTAGCCATATCACCCCCGTAATTGGCGACATCGTTCCCGACTCGCAGGGGCGTGTCAATCCGGGGCCTCGGATGAGCTGCTTGGGCGGCGGCGATCCGTGTCTATTCGAGTGTCACGACACCGGTCTCACGCGTGTAGGAGTATTCGACCCCCGGGTTCCGGTGCCCTTCGGTTTCCCCGAGGCGCATGATGCGCGCCGACACCTCGCCGTCGTCGATCTCGAGGAGCGCGACGGTTCCGAGGCGGTACGACCAGTGATGGGGCAGGGTGGGACTGCCGGAGTTGATCTGCAGGACACCGTCCCGGTAGTCCAACCGCTCGAAGTGCGTGTCGCCGGTGACGATGATGTCTGCGTGCTCCCCATCGAGGTAGCGATCACGAAGCTGGGCGATCGGGCGGTCCTCGGGTTCCATGTCGTGGAGCATCGCGATGCGGATGCCGTCGACGTCGATGACCTGGATGTCTTGTACACGAGGGTCCAGCCAGCCCACATCGTTGTTCCCGCGGGCGGCGACGACCGGCGCGATCTCATCCAACCAGTCCAGGACGACGGGATGAACGATGTCACCGCCGTGCATGATCAGATCAACGCCAGCGAAGGCCAGGTGGATTTCGGGAGCGAGTTCCGCGCGACCGACCGGCTGATGGGTATCCGAGATCAGTCCGATGCGCACAACGCTCCTCGCTCGTTCGATCGGGCGGGGTACTTCCTGCCTCGCGCGACGAATCGGTGACCACCGTTCACGAGCGGAAGCATATCTCCGCGGGACAGCCGCCCGAAGGCCGCGGTGGCGCGCCGTGAGGTGAGCCAGAATCCGCGCGCCGCGTCGCCCACCGCGGACGACCTGCTAGTCTGACAAGACCTTTCCGTCTACGTCAGGGTTCATGTGACCATCGGTAGTCGCGACCGTTTCGGCGCGAACTCCTCCTCCGTCCCAGCCAATCCGAACAGCCTCGCGACGGCGGCCGCGCTGAGCCCGCCCGCCGCTCCGCCGGTCGCCCCACCCGCGGCGGCGGACGGGCGCGCGACGCCGAGGACACAACCGCGCACCGAGGCCGGCGGGACCGGTGGCGGCGGCCATCGCGGTCAGCCCACGGGCTTCTGGAGGACCTTCGACTCGCTGCGCGATCCGAGCTATCGCTGGTTCTTCGGCTCGATGTTCTCTCACTTCGCCGGGATGAACATTCAGATGTTTATCCAGGGCTACATGGTCTTCCAGCTCACCGGGTCGTTCGCCTACCTCGGACTGATCGCCGTCGCCCAGGGCGTTCCGATGCTGATCCTCGCCGTCTTCGGGGGGGTGATCGCCGACCAGGTCGCACAGAAGAAGTACGTCGTCCAGGTGGGACAGGCCGTAAACGCGTTGAACGCGTTCCTCGTGGCGGCATGGATCATCAGCGATGTGATCGCCGTCGAGCATCTGCTCGCAGCAGCGTTCGTCCAGGGCACCGTGAACTCGTTGATGATGCCGTCCCGGCAGGCGCTCACGCCCGAGGTCGTCGGCATGGAGCGTCTAACGAACGCGCTCGCCCTCAGCACCGCCGGGATGAACTTCAACCGGCTCGTGATGCCCGGCCTGGCGGGAACGGTCCTCGCCATGCTCGCCCCTGACGAGGGCCTCGAGGCGACGGAGTTCGTTTACATCGCGATCGCGCTCATGTTTGTCGCTGCCGTGCTGTTCATGTTCAAAGTGCCAAGGATCGAACGCGAAGGTCGAGGCGAGCGGTCGGTCAGTGGCGCGTTCGCGGACCTCTCTGACGGCTTCGACTACGTGCGGCGGACACCAACGATCCGGCTGCTCCTGCTGACGAACCTGCTGATCGTGTCGGCCTCGATGCCGTACTTCATGCTCCTGCCCGGCTTCGTCGAGGAAGTGCTCGGGGCGGGCAAGGGCGAGCTCGGCTTCCTGATCAGCATTCAAGGTGTCGGTTCGCTCGCGGGGTCCCTCTTCATCGCGTCGATGGCGAATCGCGGACGCGGCAAGCTGATGCTCTACAGCTCGCTGTTGCTGGGCGTGTCGCTGATCTTCTTCGCCGCTTCGAACGTGTTCTGGCTGACCGCCGCGATCCTGATCGTCGTCGGCCTCGGTCAGTCGGGACGGATGTCGCTGAGCAACGTGCTCGTCCAGGCGTATTCCGAGGACGCATACCGCGGTCGGGTGATGTCCATCTACATGATGGAGTTCGGTCTGACCATGATCGGCACGTTCGTCGTGGGCCTGCTGGCTGCCGTAATCGGGCCACAGTGGGCGATCGGCGGAACCGCCGCGTGGCTCGTGGTGCTCATCGTCTATCTGCTGGCGCGAACGGACCTCGCCCAGCTCGACTGACCGTGGCTAAGCGGTCGCGGCCTTTCGGGTCGTCTTCTTGGCCCCGGGCTTCTTCGCCGCAGGTTTCTTGGCCGCAGTCTTCTTCGCCGTGGGCCTCTTGGCCTCAGGTGTCTCCGATGCCATCTCGTCGAGAACAGGCGCCTCGACCGGTTCATCGAGTTCGAGCGGCGCGACGGTCGCCTCGGCGTTCGACGCGCCATCGATCATCACGGCCGCGAACAGCGTGAGCGCGTCAGCCCAGGCATCGCGGATTTCATCGGTCCAGGAGTCGCCAGCGATCTCGCCCATGCTCTCGATGAGAACGGAGCCGACGAGCTCATACTGTGTCGGCTCGACGGCGGATAACGCCGGGCCACTACCGAGCTGCTCGAGATGCGGGACCAGCGCACTGGGCTGGCTCAGCAAGCGGACGATGGCCGCGGCCTCCTCTGCCCAATCGCCCGCTTCGGTGTTCTCGAACAGCGCCTCGCTGGCCGTGTCCTGCTCAACCAGCTTGTCGTGGACGAGTGAGACGAGATCGGCAGCTCGAGGCTGGAGCGCCTCAGAGCTTTGCTCGAGGAGATCGATTCGGAGACCGAGATCGATCTCCTCGCCGGCTGGTTCATCGGTCTGGTCCAGGTCGGCGCCGGCGGTCTGCTCGACAGTGGGCGCAACACCCGCTGCAACGACTGCCGAAACCTCCTCCGTAGCGGCGTCCGGAAGCGGTGGGTCGGCCTGCGTGGTCACAGTCGGCACCGGTTGCGTGGCGGGCAAACCAGCCGACGCGGCTGGATCTCCGGTGCTGACGCCGCCCTCGAGCGCCCGCTGGAGGTTGATCAGCACGATCAGACGACCATCGAAGTCGGCAACGCCTTCCAGATAGTCAGAACGATCGGTCGTGACGTCGTCCGAGAGGGCCTTGAGTTGTTCGGCGCTGAGACTGACCACGCCGGTGACCGCGTCGACATGGACACCAACCAGCGCGTCATCCAACTCGATCACGATGATGCGAGCCGCATCATCTAGTTCAGCCGGACGGAGGCCAATGCGCTTGCGCAGATCAACGATCGGCGTCACACGACTGCGCAGGTTGATGATGCCTTCAACGATGTCAGGGGTGCCCGGGACGGTTGTGATCGCCTGATAGCGGATGATCTCGCGGATATCCGCGATATCCACTCCGTAGCATTCACCGGCGAGCTCGAACTCGACCAGCAGTCGCCCCTGAACGCCCTTCGCGGTGCTCGTGGCATCAAGGTCGATCGAGGTCTCGGCTGCCATGGATCCTCCGGCAATTGAGCGCGCGGTGGCGCGTCTCAAGTGTCGCCGGGGCGTCCTCCCCCTCGTCTACGGGGTTTCCCGCAGACGAGGGCCTCGGACCGTGACTGTCAGCCGATCAAAAGGGGCACGGGGGCGCCCCGCGGCCGGAGCTCAAGCGAGGAGTTCCGCCGCTTCAAGCTTGAACTCCGCCATCATTTCGTCCGCGTAGGTGATGCGGCCGGACAGCTCGCTTGCCGGGCTGTAGGAGAGGCGGAGGCAGGCCTCGGCCATGTGCTCCACCGGGGTCTGCCGGTCCTTGTTGGAATCATTGATCAGCCCGTGGTGCATGACACCGGGCGTCGCCACGAGGCCGGGCGAAATCACATTGACGCTGACGCCGTCCTCGTAGACCTCGGAAGCGAGGCCGGTCGTGAACCGCTCGAGCGCTGCCTTCCCCATGCCGTAGACCGTGCCGCCGCGACCGCCGGCATCGACCTTCGGGTGAATCGCCGCGTGCGAGGAGACATTGACGATCCAGCCGGTCTTGCGCTCGATCATGCTCGGCAGCACGAGCTGGGAGAGGTGGAAGGGGGCGTAGACCTGCACCTCGTGCATCAGCTTGTAGCGCCGCTCGGGGAAGTCCGCGACGGGGATGAAGAAGGTGATCGCCGCATTGTTCACGAGGATGTCGATCGGCCCAAACGTGTCGATCGCCTCGCGGATCAAATCGTCGCGATCCTCACCGACAGCCAGGTCAGCGCGGACAGCGAGCGCCTCGCCTCCGGCGTCCTTGATCCGCTGGACCACGCCGTTGATGCTCCCGGGCAGCGGGTGATCGCCTTCCTCGACCGTTCGGGCGGAGACCACGACCTTGGCGCCCTCCTGGGCGTAGCGAAGCGCGATCGCTTCGCCGATGCCGCGCGAGGCACCGGTCACGATCGCGACCTTGCCGGCGAGTAGTCCGTCCTTATTGATCGATGGGGTCATGTCGTCGCTCCTCGGGTCTGTGGGTGCTCAGTGCTGCTCGTTGTTGCTGTGGATCGGAGGCGGCGCACGTCGGCCGCCCGCAGAGCATCGCTGACGCAGGCCGCTCCGGCTACCCGCCCGCGGCAGCGGCCTCGGGCTCCGCGTCCGGCCGCTCCGGCTTGCTCGCGAACGAGATCAGCGCCACGGCCACGAGCGCGAACGCGGCAACCGCCAGGAACGCTCCGTCGTAGTTCCCCACGCGGTCGAAGTAGAGCGCCGTGAGTAGCGGCGCGCTCGCGCTGAGCAGAAGGGCGAACGGCATGCCGGCGCTCCGCACGGCCCCGAGGTAACGACGTCCGAAGAAGCCTGCCCAGACCACCTCTTGCAGCGGAATAAAGCCACCCCATCCGACGCCCAACATGAAGAACGAGCTGTACACGAGCAGGTCGGCGTTCGCGCGGACCGAGAACACCACCATCACCAGCGAGGCGGCGGTGACCACGAATCCGAGGACCGACATCTGCTTCGCATCGATCCGATCGATGAAGTAGCCCCAGACCGGCTTGGTGAGCATCGCTGGAATCGAGACGACCGTAATCATCAGCGCCGCCGTCGTGCTCGAATACCCGGCGTCCTCCATATAGGGGATCGCGTTGATCAGGATCATTCCGATCGACAGGCCGCCGAGGCCGAACGCAATCACGATGAGATAGAAGGACGGCGATCGCAACGCCTGGGCGCGGGTCAGCGAGGTGGCGAAGTCAGCAGCCGCGCGTGCGCCACCACCGGCCGCGACCTCCTGGGGGGTCTTTCCGTCCGGGTGTAGTCCGTGGTCCTCGGGGGTACGGCGCATCAAGAACGAGACGGGGATCAAGACGAGCAGTGCGCCCAAGGCCAGCCAGCGCCAGGCCAGCCGCCAGCCGACCTCGTCAATCAGGAACGCGGCGAACGGTGTGATCGAAATGCCGGCGAACGACACGCCCATCGCGGCGATGCCCGAGGCGCGTCCGCGGCTCTCGACGAACCACTTGGCGACGGTCACGTTTACAACGAGGTTGCCGGTCATCGCCGCGCCTGAGGTGAGAATGACGCCGTTGATCAGCCACCACTGCCAGAGCTCGTTGACGAACGACTGGCTGAACATCGCGATCGCGAGGATGACAGCGCCAATCCGCATCAGCCGCCGTCCACCGTTGCGATCGACGTACGAACCGATGAAGAGCCCCGTCAGGGCGAAGAGGGCCATCCCGATCGTGCGGGCCGCGACGTATTCCGAGCGGCTCCAGTCGAGCTCGTCGGTCATCGGCTTCTGGAATGCACCGAAGACGTAGTTCTGGGCACCGACCGAGATGAGCTGGGCTGTGAACGCGGCGCCAACGAGCCACCAGCCGAAGTAGACACCGCGGAGGCCGGTCGCGCGGACGGCAGCCTCAGACGCGGATTGCTCGGTTGCAGCCTCGGCCACGGCTCAGCCCTCTCACCGTGCCGCCCAGAACGGTGCAGCCGGTGGCGGCATGCTAGTGGAGTCGGAAGCTAGGTTCACGTGCACGTCAGGGTTCGACCTCAGCCGCGCGCCAATTCGAGGGTCCGCTGGCCCGATTTCGCCAGCTCCTCCCAACGCCCCGTGAACACGTTGTACGCCTGCGCCTCGAGGCCAATGTAGATCTGGCAGGCGCGGAGCCGCTGCTCGAACGCGGGGACCTCGAGGTCGATCGACGCGTAGTGCAACTGCGCTCCCCCGACGATGTCGATATCTCGCCAGGCGGGGTACCAGGGCACCCAGAAGGTCAGACGGGCAAGGTCGTACAGGAAGTCGCCATACCTGGAGTTACCCCAGTCGACGACGGCTGTGACCTGCCCATCCGAAAGACGAACGTTGTCGCCGACGATGTCCTCGTGGACCAGATGGCGCGCTTCACCGACTGAGTCGGCCAGTAATTCGAGCTGCCGGTAACCCTCGACGAAGATCGCGAGATCGGTGGGGCGCGCCTCGAGCGTGGCACGCCAACCCTGAGCGCGCGGGTATACCGTGTCGTCGCCAGCAGCGAGCAGGCAGTCGCGCCAGGTCGCGAACGGTGCGTCGCCGTCCGGCGTCCACATGCCGTAGCCGCTGCTCACCGAGACGTCGGCGAGTCGCAGCGCGTCCAGAAATCGCAGCACGGATGGCAGCGCGGCCTCGAACTCCCCGGTATCGAGCTGGTCGAGTGGCTTTCCGTAGCGTCGACTGGAGACCGCGTAGTAGGCCCCGAACGCCTCGCCAATCTCATAGACCGGCGGGATGGGCAGATCCGGAGCGGCGAAGCGATAGGCCGCCTCGTCTTTCTGGTAGTCATCGAGGTGGGCGCCGAAGCGGACCACGAGCTCGCGACGGCCATCGCGAAAGCCGAACGCCTGCGACCATTCACCGCTGCCGATCAGTTCGACGTCGGCGACCTGCGAGAAGCGAGTCCTGAGGAAGGCGGTCGCGTCAGCGACCGTGTACTGCGCGCTGAACATCGCTGGCCCCAGACGCAACAGAGCCCGGCTCATGCCGGGCTCTGTGATTTCCAATCGAAGCGCGGAGCTCCACCCACCGATGGCACCGGATCCTCACGTCGAGGCTCCGGCATCACCGTCCGCGCGGCTAGCCCCGCGGGAGGCCGAGGCCACGCGTGGCGATGACGTTGCGCTGAATCTCCGAGGTCCCGCCAGCAATCGTCGCGGAGACGGTCGACATGTACATCGTCGCCCAACGACCGCGCTGCGGCGTCGCTGCGTAGTCGCGGTCCCGGAGATCTCCGTACTTGCCGAGGAGCTTCGTTGCGGTCCGTGCGATGCGCTGCCTGAACTCCGTGGAGAACAGCTTGGTCATCGACGCCTCGTAATTCGGGACCAGCCCACGTGACTGCATCGAGATGACGCGCTGGGACAGCGTCTTGGCGACGTTCGCCTCGATGTACCGCTCGGCGAATTCGTGCCGCGGTGCGTCGGTCGCCGACAGTCGCGACCGACCGCTGTCGGCGTCGCGCTCCTCGACGAGGAAGTCCTTCAGCGAGTCGAGCATCTGGAGCTGACCGACTGCCTGTCCGATCGAGGACCGCTCGAAGTCCAGGTGCGTCGCGCCGACGTACCAACCGCGGTCGATCTCACCGACCGCGTTGGCGGCGGGGACGCGCACGTCCTCGAAGAAGGTCTCATTGAACTCGGCGGCGTCGTGCATCTGGACGAGCGGCCGGACCGTGATCCCGGGCGTGTCCATCGTCGACAGCAGGTAGGTGATCCCGCGGTGCTTCGGTGCTTCTGGATCGGTGCGCACCAGCATGAAGATCATGTTTGCGAGGTGGGCGCCGCTGGTCCAGATCTTCTGTCCGTTCACGACGAAGTCGTCGCCGTCGCGGACCGCGCGCGTCTGGAGCGACGCAAGGTCGGAACCAGATCCCGGCTCCGAGTAGCCCTGACACCAGTTCGTGTCGCCGGAGATCATGGGCGGCAGGAACTCTTTCTTCTGCTCCTCGCTGCCGTGGACCATGATGGTCGAGCCGACGTCCGGGACGCGCGGGCGGGGCGCCATCTCTTCGGCGAACGTTTCATTCATGACGTATTGCTGCACGGCGTCGAGGTCGCCACCGCCGTATTCCTTCGGCCATGCCGGAGCGACCCAGCCCTTCTCGTTGAGGCTGGTGCGCCATTCCTTCATCGCAACGGCGCGCTCGCCGGTGTCGCCCTCGCGGCGGAACTCACCTGCCTCATCGCGACGCAGACGCAGCTTCTCCGGCATGCGGTCCTGAATCATCCTGCGCACTTCGTCGCGGAAGGCGGCCTGTTCGGCGCTGTCAGCAAAATCGACCATCGGTGAGTCCTTCACACTGCACGGCCAGATAGCTTGGCCGCGTGGGCGGCAGCCTCGGCTCTCAGCCGCTCGCGTACCTTCCAGTTTACGTCAGGGTCATCCGACGAGTCGATGAGCCTTCGACGGTCCGTTTGGCTCATGAGGCTCGGCGAGGCCTGTGCTACCGTGCCCCGCGCTGGCCGCGGTGGACGCGGCCCGCTTCACACGCACTGAACCAAGCACTGGAATGAGGGATGAGGCGATGGCAGGACGACTCGAAGGCAAGGTCGCGATCGTGACCGGCGGAGGCCGGGGCATCGGTCGTGGTGAAGCACTCGCACTCGCGAAGGAAGGCGCCGCGGTCGTCGTGAATGACCTCGGTGGCTCGACGGCCGGCGAAGGCAACGACACCACGCCCGCCCAGGACGTCGTAAACGAGATCGAGGCCGCCGGCGGCAAGGCGGTCGCGAACTATCTGGACGTCACCGACTACGAGGCCGCCAGTGAGATCGTCAAGCAGGCGCTCGACACGTACGGGCAGCTCGACATCGTCGTAAACAACGCCGGCATCCTCCGCGACCGGATGATCTTCAATATGTCCGAAGAGGAGTGGGACGCGGTCATCTCCGTCCACCTCAAGGGCACTTTCAACATCAGCAAGCACGCGTCGGTGCTATTCCGACAGCAGCGTTCCGGCCGTTTCATCAACACCGGCTCCGAGTCAGGCCTCGGGAGCCCCGGGCAGCCGAACTACGCGGCCGCGAAGGAAGGCATCACCGCGCTGACCCGATCGCTGGCTTCCTCGATGTCGCGCTACGACTGCACGGCGAACTCGATCCGCCCGCGTGCGGCCACGCGGATGACGCTGTCGCCCGAGATGGAAGCAGCGCGCCAGGCGCGGATCGCCCGCGGCGAGGCCCGCGATGGTGACGAGGACGGCGGTGGGCTGGCCGCGCTCGACCCGAACGTCGTCGGGATGCTGGTGTCGTACCTCGCATCCGACGAGGCGCAGCACATCAACGGCGGTGACTTTGCCGTCGGCGGCAACGAGATCGCGATGTTCTCGCGACCGACCATTCAGGCTCGCGTCTTCGCCAGTGGCGACATCTGGGAGCACGACGAGGTCTGGGAGCGCTTCCCGGACACGATCGGGAAGTTGATGGGGTCGTAACGACCAGGCTCGAGGCATGACAGGGGTGGATCGATGACGTATCGCAGCATCACTGCTGGAGAAGTGAGCTTTTCTGGCGACAAGGGCGACGAGGTGCAGGCGTACCTCGCACAGCCGGTCGGCAACGGTTCGGCGGGCGGCGTCATCGTTCTCCACCACATGCCCGGCTGGGACGAGGGTTCGGTCGAGATCGCGCGTAAGTTTGCCCACTACGGCTACAACGCGATCTGCCCGAACCTCTTCGACCGCTTCGGCAAGGGTGAGCCCGACGACGTCGCGGCGGTCGCCCGCGCCGGCGGGGGCAAGCCTGACGATGAGACGGTCGGCGACTCTGCCGGCGCCGCCGCGTATCTCCGCGGTCTGCCAAACAGCAATGGCAAGGTCGGCATCATCGGCTTCTGTTCCGGTGGGCGGCAGGTCGTGCTGGTCGCCTCGCGGCTGGACAATCTCGACGCAGCGGTCGACTGCTGGGGCGGTCGTGTGATCGCCGACGCCGACCAGCTGACAACGTCGCACCCGGTCGCACCGATCGACCTGACGGGGGACCTCGGCGCGCCACTGCTCGGCATCTTCGGCAACGACGACCAGAGCCCGACGCCGGAGCAGGTCGACCAGCACGAGGCAGCGTTGGAGGCGGCGGGCAAGACGTACGAGTTTCACCGTTACGACGGCGCTGGACACGGCTTCTTCTCAGTGAACCGGCCCGGCTACCGCCCCGAGCAGGCGACCGCCGCCTGGGCCGAGGTCTTCAAGTGGTACGGGCAGTACCTGGGCGCCTGAGCAGACTGAGCGACCGAGGAGCGACCGATGTGCAACTGGATCGTTGAACGCGCCGCGATGAGCGGCAGCGGCAAGGGCCCGAACGGCTGGTTCGAGGTGAACCAGGCGAACGTCTACTTCGACCACCCGTACCACGCCCCGATGGACCACTCCTTGATCATCGACTTCGTCGAGACGCCCGATCAAGTTGGCAACCGGGTAGCGGTTGAATTGAGCGAGGACTCGGCGCGCCGTCTCGTGACGAGCATCCTCGCCGCCCTCGAGTCGGGTGAAGCGGGCCACGCCGTCCGGATCGAGGCAGCGGTCGCGGTCTGACGACCCGTCAGGGTCTCCCCGCGCTGAACGTAGGCGTCAGACGCCGATAGTCGGTGCATGTCTGAAGCTCTTCGTACTGCCCTGACTGACGTCCTCGATGGCGGTCAGCTCGTGCTGCACTACCAACCGATCGTCGAGGCGCGTTCGGGGGCCACACGCGCCGTTGAAACACTCGCACGTTGGCGGCCCCGCGATGGGAAGCTCCGTGGGGCCGACTGGCTCTTCGGGCGGCTGGCAAGCCATCCCGAGCTGCTGCCCGAGGTCGACCGACTGGTGCTCGCCGTGATGCTCGAAGAGCGAGCAACGTTCGGATCGCTCGGTGAGATGAAGATCTCGATCAACCAGGACCGCCGCAGCTTCTCGCTCGAGAGGATCCGGTCGTTCGTGGACTCGTGCGCCGGACGCGACGGTGGCCCGATCGCCGTCGAGCTGTTCGAGCACCTCGATCCCGAGCAGCTCGAGGCGATGCCTGCGCTCGCAGAGGAGCTGGCTGACGCTGGCATCGAGGTCTGGCACGACGACTTCGGCACTGGCGAACGCGCGCTCGCGCACCTGATCGCGTTGCCCTCCACGATCGTCAAGCTGTGCCCGGAGATCGCCGCCGACGGCGTCGAATCCGCTCGCGTCCGGCGCCACGTCCGCTCGCTGATCGCGATGCTGCACAACCTCGGCAAGATCGTGATCGCAGAGGGCGTCAGCGACGCCGCGAGCACCGAGTGGCTCGGCGACGCGGGCGCGGACTGGTTCCAGGGCTGGCACTTCGCGAGGCCGATGCCCGCCATCGAGGCGGCCGCATGGCTCGAGTCTTCGGAACCGCGGGCGGCCTAGCGCACCTTGTCAGCCAGGAAGTCCCAGATCGCGCTCGATGCATCGAGGTCGGGGCTCGGATCGGCGCGGAGCGGGCCGGTGGGCGCACCACCCGGCCACGCGTGCGAGGCGCCGGCCACGACCTGTGTCCCGACCACCACGCCGTCCCGACAATCCGTCCAGAACGAAGTCGTGACGGGACCTTCGAGGTTGGCGGTCAATGCGGTCGCGCAGCCGTTCAGCGCGACCCAGGTGGATACGGTTTCCTCGAGCGAAACGTAGTCGGTGTCCGTGATCGCGCGCGGACCGTTGCCTCCGCCGATTGGGATGTTCTGGTCTGCGTCGCCGTGGATGTTGAGGACAGAGATCGGTTCGGACGGCGCGCACACGGTCTGCAGTGGCCCGGAGTAGACCGCGATCGCCGCGAACAGGTCGGCACGATCACAGGCGAGACGTTGGGCCATCATGGCGCCGTTCGAATGGCCAGTGACGTAGACGCGGTCGCGGTCAACCGGCAGTTCCGCAGCCAGCCGCTCGACCAGCGCCGCGATGAACGCAATGTCGTCGATGCCCTCGTTCATCGCCGTGCCGCAGCAGCCACCTGCGTTCCAGGTACGGGCGTCGAGCAGGCGTCCACGCGAAATGCCGTCGGGGTAGACGGCGATGAAGCCGCCTCGCTCCGCCTGTGAATCGAAGAACGCATCGGCGGCGAACTGCTCGCCGGACCCAAGCCCACCGTGCAACCCGATCACCAGCGCGACATCGCCGATCTGCGCGAGTGACCTCGGAACGTAGAGACGCCAACCCCGGTTCCGGCCGTCGATGTCGAGTGCCGCGCGGCTCTCGCCGGGCGGCGGGCGATCGACTGGAAGAATGGACGGCGTCTCGGGCGTGGAAATCGGCGTGCCGGATCCGACGCTAGTCGTCGGGGTCGGCTCAGGACTCGCGGGGAGCACCGCCTGCTCGCGATTGCGCCTCGTCGCCCCGAGCACCAGTAGCACGAGGACGACGAGTGCTCCCCACGCCAACCAGCCACGTGCGCTTCGAGGTCGTCCGATACCCATGCTGATCGCTATCGGCCCGTTGGTCCGGGGAGCACATCAGGGTCTGCATCGAGTCTCCGAACCGGCGACCACTTGCTTCGCTAGCGGAATGAGTTCAGGCTCACCGCATGTGTGGACCTGATCCCGCCGACGCTCGACCCTCCGCGCGCGCCCTTGTGGCGAACTGGCGCGAGTATGAGGGGCCGTTCCACGAGAAGCTCCGACTCGCCGTCCGCAACAACTGGACCAAGATTCGAACGCGGTCCGATTGCTGCGGAAACTACGGCGAACCCGGCTGCTGAAAGGGCGCTCACACGCCGTCCGGTTCGGACGGCAGCGGCGCCCCACGCACCTTGGACTGACCCAGCCTCTGTTCGGCGTACGCTGCTCTGCAGCCGCCAGAAGGCACCGAGGGGGCGCAGACGATCCCCGACGCTGGAACCGTCGCAAGCCCGCGTCACCAGAGCTAGTCGCGGATAGGATTTCCCGGGCCTTGCGCTGACCAGCTGAACTCCGGTACTCCCTGTAAGTACCGGGCCTTGTCATGATTACTCTAGAGGACGGGTGCGCCAGGGCCTCGAGATGTCGCTGAGGGGACGATGGAGCGTTCGCGACCTCCTGAATCGAGACCTGCTGCCCACGATGAAGCCGGTAGACGGCGGACGCCTTCGGGAGCCCCCTGTGACTGCGCGCTGTGACGGGCCTTGTCGTACGGTCCCGTAATGGATCTCGAGAAGCACGCGCGACGGCGGACGGAATTGCTGAGAAGGCTCAGCTCCCTAGCAACCTCTCGTGAGGATCACGAGTTCTTGGACGAGATAGAACATCCGTCTGCCGACCCGCGGATGATGTTTGCTCAGGTCGACCTTGAGTCGGCACTCGTCCAGCCGAGGTGGGATCGAGGGCGAGTCAGAGCCGAGTTGGTCAAGATCAGCGATGCCCGTCTTGCTGCGGCAGACGTAGCAGCGTTGGTCGCCGCCTACTTCGGCGTCGACGAACACCGGGTGGTAAGCCCATCTGAGTCCGACTCGACCGACCTTGCCCTCTACCTGCTCCGTCAAGAATTCGGAGTCCGATGGATCGACCTACGAAAAGCCACCGGGTTGTCGACCAAGAAAGTGAAGGCCCGCGTCAATCGAATCCGCGCGAGTTCGGTGCTGGTCGACACAGCGAGAACGATTCTAAGCGGAGAGCATCCGGACGCCGGAGCCGAGCCCAGAGCCGAGGGCACCGAGTGGACGTCGGTGCTCCCACCGGCGTCGACCCACGACGTCGCAGCTCTGCTCCGGCGCCTACGGCTGGCCGCCTTCCGAATCGAGGAAGCGTCTCTGACGTCCGCCGATCCTCGCCCGGAGATCACAGTCGCGATCGACGGCGAGTTCTTGCCGGCGATCAAAGCCCTCGAGGCGACGCTATCATCGACAATGCGGGTCGAGGCGGCGGCAGGAGCGAAAGGCGAGCTTGGCGCGCAGGTCGGTAGGGTTGTCGGCGGAGCCAGGACCCTGGTCTTAATCGGAGGATCAACGCTGATCGGGGTAGCGGCGGTTACATCTGGCTTGGCTGACCTAAGCGCCGCAGCTGAAGAGCTCCGCGAGGTTTGGAGCGCGATCGTGAAACTTGATCGAGAGTCGTGACGTAGCCGCGACTACTCGTACCACGCGCGACTGCGTCGGACTCTCACCTCTCGACGAACCGGATCACAATGACTCCGTCACCTCGCGCGGAGCGAGCCCGGCCTCGATCCGTCGCTCGGGGTGACCGAGGGCGAGCGCGAGGATCGAGAGCAGCGGCAGCACGGCCATCACCATGATCCCGAGGTCGTAGTTGTCCGTGAGGTCGCGGAACAGCGCGAGCGGGAGCGGACCGATCGCCGCGCCGGTGATGCCGACCATCATCGCCGAGCCCTGCACCCGACCGAGGCCGAATCGCCCGTAGTAGTGAGCCCAGATGACGCCCTGCACGATGCGCTGGGTGCCGCCGGTGACCCCCATCCCGATCACGTAGGCGATGGCCATCCAGGTCGAATTCAGCAGCAGCGCCAACATGCAGACGCCGAACAGACCGAGCATCGCAAAGGTGAAGAGCGGTGCCGGACCGATGCGGTCCACGACGAAGCCCGCCACGAGCGAGGTCGACGCCGAAGAGATCGCGAAGACGACGAACACGCCGGCTGCCAGCGTCGCGCTGAGGCCACTCTGCTCGAAGATCGATGTCTGGTGGAACACGAGCGCCGTCACGACGAGCCCAGGTGTTGCTAGCGGGACCGCGAGCATCCAGAACCCGAGCGAACTCAGCACCGGGCGGTTCGCCGCGGCGACCGGGTCGTAGCCGGCCGCCTGCTCGATCAACGGCGGTTCATCGGCTCCGTCGGGGTAGAGCCCGACGTCCTCGGGACGGTTGCGGACGAGGAAGATCGCCGCTGGGACGACCAGCACCACGACGATGACGCCGAGGATGCCGTATGCCTCACGCCAACCGATGCTGTCGATCAGCACGCGGCTTAGCGGCGGCAGCACCGCATTCGAGAGTGGGAAGCCGAGGCCCATCAGCGCGATCGCGCGCCCGCGCTTCGTCACGAACCACTGGTTCACAAGCAGCATCGAGTTGATCGTCAGCGACCCCTGGCCCAGAGCGCGCAGCCCGGCAAAGGAGATGTAGAAGGCGGCGAAGCTGGTCGAGAACGCCATCCCGAAGCAGGCGGTCCCGAAGGCGAGGCCCACGAGGATGAGGTTCGATCGCGCGCCCCAGCGATCGGCCATGCGGCTGACGACCGCGACCATGAAGGCGCTGACCCCGGTGCTCACGGTGTAGAGGGCCGAGATCGTCGAACGCGAGAAGCCCGTGTCTTCGATCATTGAGTCGATGAACACTGAGAAGACGAACGACTGACCGGGGCCGCTACTGAACGCGATGAACCCGCCCACGACGACGATCACCCAGCCGTAGAAGAACCGATCAGTGCCGAAGGCCCGAGGCCGCCCGTCGCCCACGCAATCCCTTCGGCGAACCAATCAGAATCGAGGTCCGCACGGATTCGACCGGCCTCGCTACGAAGCGCTTAGCCTAGGCGCTGATCGCCTGACGAGATACGGACGTCCGTGGGGAGCCCGAACGATGAAAGCCGCATACATCGATCGACACGGGGGGCCCGAGGTACTCACGTTCGGGGATCTGCCGGATCCGGTGGCCGCGCCCGGCGAGGTCCTCGTCGCCGTCCACGCCGCCAGCGTCAACGGCGCCGATTGGAAGGTGCGCTCCGGTGGCGCGAACCCGCTGACCGACTTTCCGTACGTCCTCGGCCGCGATTTTTCCGGCTTCGTTTCGGAGCTGGGTGCGGGCGTCGATGACTTCAAGGTCGGCGATGCCGTCTTCGGCGTCTGCGATGCCGGCCAGGAGGGCGCCTACGCCGAACAGCTCGCGATCAAGGCCTCGATCGTCGCGCACAAGCCGGCCACCATCGCCCACCCCGACGCTGCCGCGCTCGCCCTCGCGGGACTGACGGCGCTCATCTCTGTCGAGGACACGCTTCAGCTCAAGTCCGGTGAGACGATTCTGGTCCAGGGCGGGGCGGGCGGCGTTGCCGGCGTCGCCATCGAGCTGGCGAAGCACATCGGTGCCGACGTCGTCACCACCGCCAGTCCGGAGAACCACGACTACCTCCGTGGCCTCGGCGCCGATGAGGTGATCGACTACCACGCTCGCGACTTCACCGAGATCGGTGCGATCTGCGACGCCGTATTCGAAACCGTTGGCGGTGACGTCGCCGAACGCTCGTTCGAGGTGATCAAGCCCGGCGGCCGGATCGCGTTCATCGCCTCTGGCCCCGGTCTGCCATCACCGAGTTCAGAGATCCTGGCGCTGCGGCCGAAAGTCGATCGCGACCGGCCTCACCTCGAACGTCTCGTCGAACTCTTCGAGGCCGGCGCGATCCACGCTCCCGAGATCACTCGCTACCCACTCTCCGAGGCGATCGCCGCACATCGCGTCAGCGAGGGACGTCACCTGCGCGGCAAGCTCGTCTTCGACGTGCAGTAGGCGACCCCCATGCGCGACTGGGCAGACCTTGAACGAGACGAGCCGACGATCGCGGCGGCCGGGCGGCGACTCCTCGAGGATGAGCCGGGGCTACCCGGCGTCGCCTTCCTCGCCACGGTCAGCGTCGGGGGACGCCCGCGGATGCACCCGTTCATCCCCGCCGTCGTAGACGGAGCGCTGTGGGCGTTCGTGATCATCTCGCCGAAACAGCGGGATCTCGAAAACGGGGGCCAGTACGCAATACACGCCCGCCTCGGCGCCGATGACGAACAGTTCCTCGTCTCGGGAGTCGCGACGCGCGTTGATGACCTCGAGGCACGCGAACGGGTCGCCGAGTCCATGCCCTTCGACGACATCGACGAACAACACATCCTGTACCGCTTCGGAATCGACCGCGCGCTCTGGACGACCTGGGCAACGCCGACGGCGCCTACCCACCGCTCGTGGGCTGAGCCCTCGGCGTGACCTCGTCGCTCGCGCGGACGGGATAGAACCCGAGGATCACGGCGGCGAGCACCGTCCCAACCAACGCGATCAGGATCGTCGGTCCGCGGCTCCCGGACGCCTCGGCGACGATGCCAGCCACCAGCGGACCGGCGGCCCCGCCGAGCCCGCCGATCATTCGTTCGGTTCCGAGCAGCGTGGCGACGCGGTGGGTGGGAACGAGTTGGTGCGCATAGATCGCCGCCATCGGCGACCAGATCCCGATCGCAATGCCGGCCAGGACGACGTAGAGGAGGGCGATCGCCACGTTGCCGACAAACGCGAGGAGTAATGCGGAGACCGCAGCCAACGCGTAGGTCCCCACCAGTACTCGTTTGGCACCGAACCGCGGAATGATCGGAATGATTCCAGCGCGCCCGGCGAACTGTGCAAACCCTCGGATGCCGGAGATCGACGCGGCTGTGCTGAGCGACAGGCCGGCCGCGACCATCAGCGGGACCTGGTAGACCATCATCGTGCTCAGTCCGATGCCACCCACGAACGAGGCGATCAACATCCCCCGCGCTACCGGGTCGCGCAGCGCCTGGCGGACCGAGGGCGCCGCCCCCGGTGGAGCAGCCACCCGCCGCGGATTCCCGACCGCAGCGGCGGCGAGGACGAAGCCGCCAGCGGACAGCATCGCCAGCACGACAATGGTCGTGCGCCAGTCTGTTGCCTCGACAAGGAAGCCGGTCGCCGGGAGATAGATCGGGCCGGCGAAGGCGCCGTAGAGCGTGAGCAGCATGATCGCGCGTGCCGGATCGGCGGTGGCGATCTTCGCGGCCGCGGATTGCGTCACGTGGTAGAACCCGGAGGCCGAGAGCAGGCCTCCGCCGAGGGCGTACGCGGCGAAGAAGAGGAACTGGTTCGTCGCCGCGGACGATGCGGCGAAGAGCACGCAGCCGGCGAGCCCGCCGACGAGCATCACCGAACGCGCACCTCGTTGATCGATCAGCCGCCCTGCCTGCGCGGCGCCGAGCGCCCCAATCAGCGTCGAGGCGGAGAACGAGGCGGTGACGAGCGCCTCAGACCATCCGGTGTCATCGAGGATCGGACCAAGCAGCACGCCGAAGGCGTAGAAACCGGAGCCGTAGGCCGCGATCGTGACGAGCCCGAGCGCGGCGATCGAGAGGTGCGGCATGCCGCCGCTGGGTGCCTCGGGCGGAGCTTCGATCGCGTCGGCCATCGTCACCTCGACCGGAGCGAGTCTACGGACCGCCCGCGACCGGCGCTGTCACATCCGTGCAAGGCCGTACGATAGGAGTCACTTCGCATCATCCACGGAGGCTCCCATCGCTCTGTACATGACGCGCTCTGAGCGCGAAGCATTCCTCGCCGAGGTCCACATTGGCGTCCTCGCCATCAACGAGCCGGGGATGGGACCGTCGACCGCCCCGATCTGGTATCTCTACGAACCCGGCGGCGAGATCGAGTTCTCGATGAGCGCGACCTCGCGCAAAGCGCAGCTCCTCGAGGTCGGTTCGCGTGTGTCGCTCGTCGCCCAGCGCGAGGCGATGCCGCCCGGCTACGTCAGCGTCGAGGGCGTCGTGACGAGCATCGGTGACTCAGTCACGGACGAGTTCATCGAACGCCTCTACCGTCGCTACCTCGACGATGCCGAAGCGGAGCGCCGGCTCGCGGCCCGTGGCGACGGGGAGAATGGATCCGTGATCCTGCGGGTCCGGCCGGAGAACTGGCGAACGACGGATTACTCAAAGCGCTAAGGCGCGGAACACCGGTAGGATTCGGCGATGCCACTGACACGCTGCCAGTTCTGTTCCGCTCAGCCGCTCCGTGAGGTCGCGGTCTCGCGATGGCGCGACGACCCCGAGGACCGGGAGCGGCTCACGATCGAGCTCTGTGCGAAGCACATGCGCCGGGTGACCAAATCGGGCCCGAAGGGCCACAAGCACCTCGGCCAGTTCTACAAGGCCGGGTTCTGGTAGCGAACTAGCCGCCCGCGGCCGCTCGCTCCTCCGGCGTCGCAATGCGGAACACCGTCCAGTGGCGCAGCCGCGCGAGGTCTGTGCCGTCCCCGCCGCGGAGCAGTACGTCGTAGTTGGCGAAGTGGTGCGCCCGCCGCTCATACGCCTCGAGGAAGTGCGCGCCGCCCGTCACGACCTGGCCAGCCGGGATCGGCGCCAGATGCTGAATCCGGCTGCGGGTGTGCATCGAACTCGGGATCGTGACGTTATGACGCATCAGGCCCTCAGCCCAGCCGGCCGTCCACGCCGGGTGCAGCAGCGGCGAGTCGCCGATGAACCGCGGGTCCTCCGCGTGTTGCTTGTCGACGGCGAACTCACGCGCGAACTCGGCCGTCGCGTCGACGGACATCGCGCGCCAGTCCTGACCCGCTGGCGCTGAATCCAGAACGAGCGGGGGCATCGGATCCGGCGACGGCATCGCCGTCATCGCCTCGGGGGTCGTGAACTCCTCGAGCCACTCGGCGTCGCCGAGGCCGACGCGGCCACGGACGCAGAGCACATCGTCCTGGTTGGTCATGGTGACCGACCAGGCACCGGAGGGATCGCCGTCGTCGGGCTCCGCGATGACGGTCATGCGATCGCCGGGGTATGTCGGCTGACGGAAGTCGAACTCAGACCAGCCGCGACTGAGCCAGCTGTCACCGATCGCGTCCAGGATCGTCGGCGTTGCCCAACCCCAGACGGTGACGCCGCCGATCAACGCGCCGCGGAAACCGAACTTCGCGGCGACCTCGGTTGAATGGATCGGGTTGCTGATCTCGGTGCTGTCCTCGTTTGAGAGGTACGCATCGACCTGGTGTTCAATCCTCGGTGCTGTCGTCATTCTGATGCCCTCCCGAGGCGATGTCGCGGACCGGCAGATGATACGCAGTACAACGCTGCACGAGCATCGGGTCCGTCTCCGGCCACGTACGATGCCGGAGAACCCACCGTGGCGGACGGAGCGACCGATGCCTCACACGACGATCAACGGCGCTCGGCTCTGGTACGAGGAGCGCGGGAGCGGCGAGCCGATTCTCCTGCACCACGGCTACACCGCTTCGCGGGTGAACTGGATGCCGGTGGCCGAGCGTCTGCAGGATCGCTATCGCGTGATCCTGATGGAGTGCCGCGGCACCGGTGACAGTGAGCACACCGAGGACGGCTATACGCTCGAGCAATACGCCGCCGACGTGATCGGCGTCCTCGACCACCTCGGGATCGAGCGGGTGACCTACGCCGGACACAGCATGGGCGGTGGCATCGGATACGTGCTCGCCATCGAATACCCGGAGCGCCTCGAGCGACTCGTGCTGATGGCAGCGGTCCCGGCAGACGGTCTCGCCGAGGGCGATCCGGTCGCGCGCGCCGAGCGACGCGCGGAACGGAAGCGCGGCGACCGGGAGGTGCTGATCCACCGGTACCGGGCCGGACGCTTCCGCGCGGACGTGCAGACCGACGAGTGGTTCGAGGACCGCGTCGACCATCTCCTCGGCGTGTCGGATGGCCACTACGACGGCAGCGGCGACGCCATGCGCGCCCTCGCCGTCGGCGACCGCCTCGGAGAGATCGCGACGCCGACGCTCGTGATCGCTGGCTCCATCGACGCGTTACTCCCCTCGAACCTGCGCGACTTCCGGCGGCTGCCGAACGCTGCGCTCGAGGTGTTCTCGCGCGCCGGCCACGAGGTCGCCGTACACGAGCCGGCCGGCGTCGCGGACGCGATCACGGCGTTCATGGAGCACGGCGTCGTGACCTCGCAACAGCTCGCGGAGCGGGTGGCAACAGCCGAGGCCGCGGCAACGCGATAGCCGGGTCGACCGAAGGCCTGGCGGTCAGGCCTCGGGCAGCGGGGTGATCGAGTACCCGAAGCTGCGCCGGTTCCAGATCAGCTCGCGGCCGCCGGGTGCGATCGCCTCGAGCCGATCGCGGAGCTCGTTGATCTGGGTGTAGAGGCCCTGGATCGACCCGCCCGGGTTCACCGCACTGAGTAGCTCGGAGCTGGCAACCGGTCGCGGATAGCGGTCGATCAGAGTCGCGGCAATCGCGTGCTGCAGCGGCGAGAGCCCGTGAACGATCGAGCCGTCCCGGAGCCGGATCGCGCCACTCCTCGGGTCAACCTGGAGATCGGCGTCACTGATCAGTGGACGCGCGCGGAGTGCCGCCGTCTCGTATCGCTCACGGGTCCGGCTCACGACCAGTTCATACGGCGCGATCTCGACGGTGCACGGCGCGGCAACCGTCAGCTGGCGTCTGACCGGACGGCCGTTCACCGCAGTGCCATTGGTGCTGTCGTGATCGATCACCACGACCTGCCCCTCGCTGCTCGGCTCAATCGTGCAGTGGCGGGCGCGACTGACGCAGCGGCTGGGAAGCCGAAGTGTGGTCCCGACGAAGCGTGGTTCGCGTTCGCCCACCTTCGCGCGGGCAACGGTGATCGGTGAGACCGCTTCGAACGAGTCCACGCGGATCCCGTTGAGTTCGAGGTCGATGTATAGAACGGGGGTTTTCTGACGTTTTTGCGTGGCTGTGCGGATCCGTGCAGTCGGGCGATTGGTCTCGGCGATACTCATCGCGCCATCCCGATTCTGACAGCAGAGCAAGGAAGCCGTGGAGCCGAGCACCGATCAACCGGCGCTGCCAACCCAACTCGGACGATACCGACTCGATCGCAGCGCTGCGACCCTCGGTGCGACCGGGGTCGTCGTGCGCGCCGAGGAGATCGGCAGCGGACGGACGGTCGCGGTGAAGGTGCCGAACGAACTGGCGCCGGGAGCGCGGACCCGAGCGCGATTCGCACGCGAGGCACGGATCGCTCGGGAGGCTGGATCCCCCTACGTGATGGAGGTGCTCGACCGCGGCGTCGCGGGCGAGCTGCCCTACCTCGTGATGGAATGGGTGCCGCAGACAGTCAGCGGCGTCATCGAGGATCGCGCTCGTCTGGACGAGCGCGTTTCGCTGCGCATCCTGCTGCAGACTGCCGAGGCACTCGCCCGCCTCCACGAGCGCGGCATCGTCCATCGCGACGTCAGCCCGCGGAATGTCGGGCTGACCGATCAGCTCGAGGTCCGGCTGCTCGACTTCGGGATCGCGGCGTCGGCGGCAGAGAGCGGCGGGGCGTCGACGGCGGCCCTCGGCACACCGGCGTTCAGCGCGCCCGAGCGACTCGACGAGTCCCGACACGACGACGACCCCCGCATCGACCTCTACAGCCTCGGTTGCATCGGCTTCCTCCTCCTGAGTGGCGTCTCGGCCTACTCCGGTTCGCGCTCGGAGGTCCTGCGCCAGCACCGCACCGGCGCACGTCCGGACCTCGCGCTGGCGCCGGCCCGGCTACGACCGATGCTCGAGCGCCTCCTCGCCGTCGCACCGGACGAGCGATACCAGTCCGCCGAGGCGCTGATCGAGGATCTGCGCGCGCTGCTGGGCATGAGCTCAACGACACGGCCTGCTGTCGGGCGCCGCGACCAACGCAGCGCGGTCGCCGTGGGCCTCGTGCCAGTGTTCGGCCTCGGGTTAGCGGCGGTCATCGCGCTGCTGGTGTTGACACGCGGGGGGGAGGCCGAGAGTCCGGTTGCCGGACCTGAGCCGACCGCCGCCGCGATCGTCGCGGTCGTGCCGACCGTAGTCCCAGCGCCACCCGGGCCGATCGCAGGCTGGGGCACGGTGTCGACCGAGGCGGCACACGACGGTGACGTGATGCTCGCGCGGACCGAACGTCACCTCTACATCGCGCAGAGTGGCCACGATGACACCGATGGATCGGTCGCCGTCTGGAAAGCGGAGGTCTTCGGCAACGGTGTGGTCGGTCCGATCCTGGAGCAGCAGCACCTCAACACCGGAGCGGACGGCTTCCCCGCGGTATTCGCAATCAGTGGCATGGCGATCTGGGGAGACTGTCTCTACGTCGTCCCCGGGGAGACGAACGCCGACCCACTGATCGAGACGCAAGTCATCGAACGCGCCCGTATCGACCCCGCGACGGGCGATCTCTCGCCGTTCGAGGTCGACGAGCAGCCGCTGCTCAGGCGAAGAGCGCAGGCAGCACTGATCGCCGCCGAGGGCCATCTCTACGCGATCGGAGGATTTGGCTTCACGCGGAGCCCCGATCGCGCGACGGTCGAGTTCGCGCAGATCGGTGATGACTGCGCGCTGTCACCGTGGCAAATCACAGCAGAGCTGATGGTGCCAACCGCCGAACCACGCGTTGCGACGCACGAGGGCCACCTCTATGTCGTCGGTGGCCACGAAGGCGACACCGGCGCAGCGCCGGTGGCAACCGTTCAACGGGCCGCAGTGATGCCAGGTGGCGCCCTGACCCCCTGGATCGCGCTCGAGGATGAGCGGCTGATCACCCCACGCTTCGACCACGGGGTCGCGGCTGTCGACGGTTGGTTGGTCGCCGCAGGCGGTCAGATCCAAACGATCGGTTCGTCCCCATCGATCCAGACGAATCTCGTTGAGTACGCGCGCATCAACGAGGACGGCTCGTTGTCTCCCTGGACCGCGGCACCAGAGCTGCCGACTCCGCGAGCTGGCCTCGCAATGGTTGACCTGGGGGGCCACCTGCTCGCGATCGGAGGCGAAGAGGGACGGACCAGCGAGGTCCGGCTCGTGGCAGAGCGCGGACTGAGCAGCAACCTCGCGATCGCGGCGCCGCCGGACAGCGGCGCCGAAGTCGTTGATCCGTCCGCGCCGCTGATCGTCGACATCGGCTGTAGCCCGCTGGTCATCGAGACCGGGGGAACGATCGCATGTACTCCGGAGACGAGCGGAACGGTGCGCGGCGTCGATTGGTCGACGACGGCAGGTCGGTTCGCTGAGCGCGCGATCGAGTTCCGGATCTGGGAGCCGCTCACCCACCTCGTCTCGCTGGAGGTCTGCAACACCGCTGGCTGTAACTACGCAGACGCCGCAGTCATCGTCGCCGCAGACTGGCATTTCTGGCAGCAGGACTTCCTGAACCATCCCGACACGCTGCCGGCCGCCGGAGGTGGTCTGAGAGTGAATACGGTGGCGGGGACCCTGGATGATGAGATCGCGGCGGACGTCGTGTTCACCGTGCGCGGCCCCGACTTCGAGGAAGAGATCATCGGTGAACTGTGCGCGGCCGCACCGCACCCATGGGGCTGGTCCGTCTGCTACGACGCACTCTTCGAGATCCCGCCGAACAGCGTCGGCACCGTGCAGACCTACACGATCGAGGCGTCGGCGCCGACGCTGGAGGGGGTATTGAACTCGAGCTTTGCAGTCGCCGAGGAGTAGCGATTCCGGCCGGGCTAGGCCGCAGGAGCGTCGAGCGCTCCTGCTCCCGCGGTCAGCGTCTCAGCGAGGGCGTCAGGCGTAAGCGGGTAGGCGTAGAGGTATCCCTGTCCCAGGACCTGACCGAGTGACTGCAGCTTCTCCTGCTGCTCGATCGTTTCCACCCCCTCCGCGACGACCTTCAGATCGAGGGCCTCGGCGAGTGAGATCGTCGCGCGCACCACGCTTTCCACGCGTTTCGACGAGAGCATGCCGTTGACGAACGAACGATCGACCTTGACGAGATCGACCGGCATGCGCGTGAGGTAGCTGAGCGAGGAGTACCCGGTACCGAAGTCGTCGATCGCGAGGCGGAAGCTCAGCGCCTTGAGTTCCTCGAGGCGGCGGATCACGTCATGGCCGTCCTCCGCGAGGAGGGTCTCCGTGAGCTCCAGCTGGATGCGTTCGGCCGAAATCCCGTGCTCCTCGATGACGCGCGCGACCCGGTCCGGGTACGTCGAATCACGGAGCTCGGCAGCAGACACGTTGATGCTGAGATAGTTGAGCGGCACGGATCCGGCGGCCATTGCCGCCTGGTCCCAGACCGCCAACTGCTGGACAGCAGTGCGCAGCACCCATGCGCCGACCTCGACGATGAGGCCTGACTCCTCTGCCACCGGGATGAAGACAGCCGGTGAGACGGTGCCCCGCTCCGGGTGCTCCCATCGCACCAGCGCCTCGGCAGCGACCGGGCGGCCCGTGTCCATGTCGACGATGGGCTGATACAGCAGCCGAAGTTCGCCCCGACGCGTCGCTTCCTGCAGGTCGGCTTCCAGCTCGAGACGTTCAATCCAGCTGTCGTCCTGGTCAGCATCAAAGACCACGTAGCCACGACGTCCGTCGTCCTTCGCCTGGTAGAGCGCGAGGTCCGCTGCTCGGACCAGATCGGCCGGCGTCTCGGCGCCATTGCCCGGCATTGCGACGCCTACGCTGACGGAGGGCAGGCCATCAGGCATCTCAGCGCATCGGGTCGTCAACTCGGCCGCGACTCGCGCCGGCTCGTCAACGTCGGCGGTGTGAACCAAGATCGCGAATTCATCTCCGCCGAGCCGGCCGATCACGCTGCCGCGCGGTGCGATCTCGCGCAGCAGCGCGGCGACCTGCACGAGCACCTCGTCCCCTGCGGTGTGTCCGCGGGTGTCGTTGATCAGTTTGAATCGGTCGAGATCGATCAGCAGGAGCCCGATCGTCGCATCCTGGGCGGTGGTCGGCCAGGCGTTCTCCACGTGACCGGTGAACAGCGCGCGGTTCGGGAGCCCGGTCAGTGGGTCGCGATACGCGGCATGTCTCAGTTCCTCTTCGAGCTGGACGCGCTCGGTGACATCGCGGGCGTTCATGACGATCCCGCCGACCGTTGGCTCATCGCCGAGGTCAGTCAGCGCGGCTTCGATGTAGCGCGGGGTCTCGTCATCGTTGATGATCCGGAAGCTGACGGTGACCGTTCGACCCGAGTCCTCGCGCACGGAGTGCATGGCGATCGCCAGTTTGGCGGCATCACTCGGGTGGACGTGATCGGCGATGCTCCCGCCCAGGAGGTCCGCCTCGGTGCAGCCACAGACGCGCTCAACGGAGGCGCTCGCGTAGGTCACGCGGTCCAGCGGGTCGACCACGATCACCACGTCAGAGGCGTTGGAGACCAGCGCGCGGAAGCGGCGTTCGGATCGCTCGACCTCGGCGTGCGTGCGACGTAGCTCGGCAAGCGTGTCCTCGAGCTCTTTGGCACGCGCACGCTCGGCGACGAAGGTCTCGTTGATCTCCTCGGCAAAGACGCGGGCCTGGGAGTAGGCCGCGAAGAGTTCACGCACCGCCGCGATCGGGTCCGCTGTGGGCTTCCCGCCGGCCTCCTGATAGAGGCGAATGAACTCGGAGATCGCTCCCTTGTAGGTCATGCCGCGATGTCGAGCATCCCGTAGACATGCTCAAGCAAAGCACGCGGACTGAAGGGCTTGATGAAATGATCGTTCGCACCGGCCTCGCGATAGCGCTCGAGATCCTCGTCCTGCCCGAGGGCGGTCAACATGATGACGACCGGGCGTTCGCTGCCATGCCGCTCCCGGATCCGGCGGCATGTCTCGACGCCATCGATTCCGGGCATGCGGACATCGAGGATCACGAGATCCGGATCGTGCTCGTCGACCATCAGCAAAGTCGTCTCGCCGTCGCCCGCCTCGCGTACCTCGAAGCGTTCGTCACGCGACAAGGTGACCCGGACCAGCTCTCTGATCATCTCCTCATCATCAACAACCAAGATCCGCATACGTCCTCCTGACGCGCGATCGACGGCCTAGGTGATCCTCGAATCAGCCGCGTTCATCGACAGTTGTGGCCGCAAGGTCACGGTCAGCGTGGTGCCGACGTTCAACTCGCTTTCGACGGCGACGACGCCGCCCATCTGCGTCAACCACCCGCGCGCGAGGTAGAGCCCCAGGCCGGTGCTGCGAATGGTCTCCGTCTCCGGACGTGGCGCCCGGTGGAACCGATCGAAGATGAAAGGCAACTGGGATTCAGCGATTCCCAGCCCCTCGTCGCTGATGCGGACCCGGATCGGGCCGTCTGTGGTTTCGCCCTCGATCCGGATGATCCCGCCGGCGGGCGAGTATTTGATGGCGTTGTCGAGGATGTTGGTGAACACCTGCGTGAGGTGTGCGCGATCGGCCAGTACCGTCGCATCAAACGATCCGGCCTGGACGATCTGATGAGCGAGCGTCGTTTCCCGCAACGTGTCCGTGACCTCGGCGATGACCTCATGGAGGGGGACCGGCTCCAGGTGGAGGTCGAGCTCTCCTCCCTCAAGGCGACTCAGACTGAGCAGGTCTTCGACGATTCCGGCAAGTCGGCGGGCCTCAGCATGGATGTGCTCCGCCCACGGCCGGGCGTGCTGAGGCAGCTGCTCCTCACCCAGTAGCAGCTCTGAGAATCCATAGACCCGACCAGTGGCGTCCGCAGCTCATGTGATGCCAGGGCAATGAACTCGCTCTTCAGCGCCTCGACCTCGTTCGACCGCTCGACGTTCCGGCTCAGCGTCCGTGCGCGGTGGCCCGACCACGCGAGCCCGGAGGTGCTGGCTAAACCGCCGATCAACAAGAACCCGATGCCAAACCGGCCCGATGGCTGGAGGCGTCCTGCGGCCTCAAGCCCGTCGTCGGCGAGGGCAGCCGTTGCATCATCAAGGTTAGCCGTCGCGCTACTGCTGACCGCCGCGTATCGGAGCCCGATCATCGCGAGATCGAGGTCGTCCATCGACTCGTCGTTGGCGGCAGGCGGCGTCGCTGCGGACCTGTCGTCGCCGAACGCCGGGTTGAGGCGCAACGCCCGCACGGACTGGTCGGGCTGGCCGCCGCCGATCGTCGCCAGCGCGTGGAGATCGCGAACCGCCGCGTCGATCGCGCCCGCGATCCGGCGGTCGCGGGCGGCCTCTCGATCCGGATCGACGCCGGCGATCAGCGTCGCCGCCGCCGCCTCGGCGTCCTTGAGAATCTCCGCGCTCGCTTCGGACGCTACTCCGCGCTCGCCGGTCAACGCTGCGGCCAGTTGCGCCTGCAGGAGAGCATCCTGATGCTCACGCAGCGCGCCGACCTCCGCCACCAGCCGCGCCGAGTCTTCGATGGCGTTGATCGTCCGGAACCAGTAGGCGCCGATCAGCAAGGACACGGCGACCACCGCGACCCAGCTCCACCGGCCGACGAATATCAACAGCGACACAGCGTCACGATCCACCCGGCACCTTCACGTCAGTGAAGCATCGACGGCCGGGTCGGTCGGGCAAGGCACGCCAGCAGAGCGTGAGCGTCAGGAACCTGACGATCGTCGTCGCGATCGCGGGCGACGAAGGACTGAAGTCGGTCTACGAGGGGCGAACCAGCGGCTGTGGGGGCGGTGGGTTGGTGCCCGAGACGATGTGATCGGTCCGGGAGCGAATCCGATCCAGCGGCACATCGGGGGTGAGGATCCAGAACTGTTCGTCGCGGATCGCGCCCAGCACCTGCTCCGCCACCTGCGCGGGGGGCAAGCCGTGTGAAAAGAACGCGTCGCCTTCAGCGATCCGTGAGTCAATCTCCTCGCTCGACGGCTGCTCGCCATCGCCCCACAGGTCTCCGGGGCGGTTGCGGCCCGACGAGAAGATGCGGGTATTGATGATGCCGGGGCAGAGCACAGACGCATGAACCTTCGCGTCGCGCTCCTGGAGCTGGAAGTAGAGTGCCTCGGAAATCCGGACGACTGCGTGCTTGGTGGCGCCGTAGATACCGGCCGACGAACCGCCGAGCAGCCCGGCCATTGACGCCGTGTTCACGACGTGCGCCGGCTCGTCCTGGTCGAGCATGATCGGAAGAAACGCCCGGATCCCGTGCAGGACGCCGTCGACGTTGACGCCGAACGTCCAGTCCCAGAGCCGAGGTGACTGCTCCCACAGCGGCTGGCCGCGATCCTGTACGAAATCGAGGTCGCCCGCGACGCCGGCGTTGTTCACCAGTACGTGGACGGCGCCGTAGGCATCGAGGGTGGCCTGCGCCAGCGCCTCGATCTGCGCGGCGTCGGCGACGTTCGCCGCAACTCCGGTCACCTCCAGCTCCCGTTGGCGAAGCTCCGCGACCGTGGCCTCGAGCGCCGGCTCTTCGACGTCAGAGAGGACGACCTTCATCCCCTCCTCGGCGAACCGCTCCGCGAAAGCCCGACCCATCCCGGAAGCTGCGCCGGTGACCACCGCGACTTTGCCCTCGAACTCTTGCATCGCTGCCCCTTCGCTGCGTGACGGCGGCGATGGTAGCCGACCGCCGTCGGTACCTCGATGTCGATCGGACCGTCAGGTACCTCGCTCCTCCCTCTCTCACCGGCAACCGCGCACGCCGATGAGCCAATCGATAGAATCACCAGAGAGGACGGCGCGATGGATTTCGATCTGCTCGATTTCGTCAATATCGACATCGGTCAAGAGACCGACACGGTCATCTTCATGGCGATTGCGATCGTCGCTGCTCTGCTCCTGATCGTGACCTTCTTGCTGGGCGAGGCATTCGAGTTCTTCGGCGACGCGATCGATCTTGACGATGGCGGCGGCATCTTCAACATGCAGAGCATCGCGGCGTTCCTCGCCGGGTTCGGCTCGATCGCCTGGCTGCTGAGTGGCTACTTCGGTGTTCAGTCGCTGGTCGCGGCCGCCGGTGGCGTCGCGGCGGGGATACCGATGGCCGGGTCCGTCGTCTTCCTGACGCGGACTTTCATGCGACAGTCCGCCTCGTCGGGATTCGTGCTGGCTGATCTGATCGGCGGCGATGCGATGGTGACTCTATCGATCCCGGAGCGCGGAGTCGGCCGGATCCGATACGAGCGGTCCGGCGGCACACACACCGCCACGGCACGGTCAGCCGGGAACGAACGGATCGAGCAGGGGACCGTGGTGACCGTCGAGAGTGTGGTCGCGGGCGAGGTCGTGGTTCGGTCGCCGGGCTAACAGCCGGCGCTCGGCCAGGAAGATGACGAGCGGCGGACGCCGCGGTGAGGTGGGGTGACAGATGGCGGCAGGAATCGGGCTAATCGTCCTGATCATCGTCCTGGTCTTTGGGGCGATCATCGGAACCTGGGCGCGACGCTATCGGCGGGCCGGTCCTGACGAGGTCCTCGTGATCTCCGGCCGGCGGAACAAGCGGCGCAACGCCGCCGGCGAGGAAGAAGAGGTCGGGTTCCGCGTCGTGCGCAATGGCGGCACCTTCGTGTTCCCAATCATCGAAGAGTTCGAGCGGATGTCGCTCCACGTGATCAGCACTCAGGTGGCGACGCACAACGCGATCTCCAAGGAGGGGGTCCCACTGATCGTCGTCGGCACCGCACTGTTCAAGGTGTCCGGTGACGACACCGGCATCATCAACGCCGCCGAGCGTTACCTCGGCCGGCCGCAGGAAGACATCGAACGAGACGTGCAGGCCGTTCTGGAGGGCCACCTCCGTGGCGTCTGCGGCCAGCTCACGCCCGAGGAGATCTACCAGGACCGACAGGCGTTCCAGGAGCAGATCGCCGATCAGGCACAGGCCGAACTGACGCAGATGGGGATCACCCTCGATACGCTGACGTTGCGCGACATCAGCGACGAGGTTGGCTACCTGGACGCGCTGGGCCGCCGCCGCACCGCCGAGGTGAGCCGAGACGCCCGCATCGGAGAAGCGAACGCCGATCGCGAGGCCGCGGTCGCGGAAGCGGGCGCCCGCCAGCAGAGCGAACGCGCTCGCGCCGAGGCCGACGCACAGATCGCAGAGGCCGAGAAGGATCGCGACGTCCGCAAGGCCGCGTACGACGCGGAGACCTCGGCTGAGGAAGCGCGTGCCGAACAGGCCGCCGAGCAGGCCGAGGCGGAGGCGAAGCAACGTGTCGCCGAAGCGGAGACCGTGCTCGCGCAACGGCGCGCGCAGCAGCGCCGCGAGGAACTGGAAGCCGAGGTCGTCGCGATTGCTGAAGCTGACAAACAGCGGGAGATTCTCGACGCGGAAGCCGCCAAGCAGCGGCTCATCCTCGAAGCTGAGGCCGATGCCCGTTCTACGGTCGAGCGCGCCGAGGCCGACAAGCAGTCGGCGGTCCTCTCTGGCGAGGGCGACGCGCGACAGATCAGCGATCGCGGTGACGCCGAGGCATCGGCGATCGCGGCCAAACTCGGTGCCGAGGCGCAGGGTCTGGGTGAGCGCGCCGAGGCGTTGAAGCAGTACACCGACGAAGCGATCCGAGTTCAGCTCGCGACCGATGTGATCCAGGCGCTTCCCGACATCGTGACTGCGGCGGCTTCGCCGATCGGTCAGGTCGACGAAATCCGGATCGTCGACTTCGGTGGCGGCGGCTCAACCGGCAACGGCAGCGGACCGACGAGTCAGCTCTTCGGACTCACGCCACAGGCGTTGGGGACCACGGACGAAGCGCTCAAGCAGACGATCGGCGTCAGCCTGGTCGACCTGATCGGACTGGTGCGCAGCGGGACCCTCACGCCCGATCCGGGAGCCGGTGGGGTTGCTCGGGCGACTGCATCGCCCGCTGCGCCAGACGATGCGGCGGGGAGTTCCGCGACCTAACGCGGGCCCCCGGGGCGCCTAGCGGCCGCCGCTCCGCCAACGCCGGTCGAGCTCGTCCTCCGGCGGAGGGGCGGTGTCGCTCCACGGATCAGGCCGTTGAGCTTCGGGATCGCTCGACTCAGTCGGCACCAATTCGACGTCTGACGGCCGCTCGTCCTCGATCAACGGCGCGACTTCGTCAGACGACGCGACAGGGGCCGCTGACGTGGGGATTGGCTCGCGTTCCGCCGGCGACACCCCTGGATCGGTCGACGGCGGCGGGCTATTCCTGGCTCCCGGCGCCGCACGCTCCGGTTGGTGGTCGCGCGCCAGTTGAGCACGGCGTGTCGGCGCGGCCCGGCGTGTCGGGGCGGCCCGGCGTGTCGGGGCGGCCCGGCGCTGCGGTTGCGCATCTCGCACCGGCGGCGGGCGCCGATCACGAGACGACCGCCACTCCTGTGACCGCGGCTTCGGGACTGGCTGCTCGTCGGGACTGAGCTCCGGCAGTGCGGCGACGAGCGCGTCAATGTCTCGCTGCGGCAAGCCGAGCGCCTGCAGACGCTCGACGACCAGGTCTTCGCTGTCCGGGAGGCGCTTGACGATCTCGAGCACGCGTTCCCGGGTGCGGTCATCTGAGAGCACTGCGTCGATCGCCGCCTCGCGGAGCCGCGGGTTTCGTCTGGCTACCCGGAGCATCTGTGTGGGGCTGAACTCGCCCGTGCGTACTCCCTCGAGTGCCAGCTCGCGCAACTCGGGCACGTCCTGCATCACCTCGAGCAGATCGAGGATCCGCGGTTCGCGCTCGAGGAGGCGCCGCCCGAGGTCGACCCGAAGCTCGGGAATGCGCTCGATCATCTGCCGCAGCGTCCGTCTGGTGATGTAGCGATTACTCAGACTGTCGAGGACGCGGTCGTGGAATTCCGGCGAACCCTCGAGCAGTTCGTGGAGCTCGTACTCGTTCAGGCGCCGGCCCTGCAGGAACCGATCGAGGACCGTGGAGATGACCATGTGGGTGTCCCTCGGACATCGCGTCGCCGCTTCGATCGGCGTGAGGCCGCCGTCAGCATAACGAAGCGGGTTGCGCTGCGGATCACACCGCTTCCCGAGGCGCCCCGCGCTTGTGCACCGGGCCGATCCGTCGGTTACGCTGGTGGTGGCTGATCACAAGATCAGTGCACTCAGTCCGCTTCTGGTTGTGTCATCCGAACACCACGTCGAGCAACTGAGCATCCCAAGGTTGCCGCGACCGCGCGGCTGATGAGCCGGTCTGAGCCCGGCGTGGAGTTCAAGTTTTATGTCGCAGAGAATCTACGTGGGGAACCTCCCCTACACCTCCTCCGAGGAGGAAGTCGAGCAGCTGTTCGGCCAGTACGGCGAGGTCATCTCGTGCGCGCTGCCGACCGACCGCGAGACCGGCCGCCCGCGCGGCTTCGGCTTCGTCGAGATGTCCAACGAGGACGCATCGAAGGCCATCGAGGCGCTTGACGGCGCCGACTTCGGCGGCCGCTCGCTGGCTGTCAGCGAAGCTCGCCCCCGTCAGGACCGCGGCCCGCGCGGCGGCGGCGGCGGTGGTGGCGGCTACGGCGGCGGTGGCGGCGGCGGTGGTGGCTACGGCGGCGGCGGTGGCGGCGGTCGGGACCGCCGGTACTAACACGCTCCGTCCTCTGCTCACCGGCACCCGGGGCGCGGCCATTGCCGCCGATCGGATGGCACCGGCATCGCAGGTTGGCTGGACGACGTGACTGAACAGGGAGCCCGGTCCGCCGGGCTCCTTATTTGTTAAGCCGAGCCCGACTGAGGCGGACGCTTCACCTCGCTCCACGGCGAACGGTTCGTGCGACAGACGTTCTCTACGTCCTACATATGCGGAGTTAAGCGCCGCCGACCGGATACTGACTGAACACGAGCTCCGCCCCGCACCCCGATGTGCACAATGAGCGCGGAGCCGTTCGGATAGGTGCCAACCGGTGACCATTACGACGGCGGTACGCGAACGACGAGGCGAAGCCGTGGCTGAGATCGACACGCTCGACGTGCGTATTCTCGGCCCGGTCGAGGTAGCCTACGCGTTCTCGATGCGTCGCTATGCCGCGGAGTTGACGAGCGCACTCGATCAACTCGAAGCCGTCAGCGCGCGCCGCGCGCTCGTGCCCGACGAGGATGCGCGCCCGGCCCCCACCCTGACGAGTCGCGACCGTCCCTTCCTGACGCGCGGTGTGAGCCGCTTCCGCGACGTCCTCCAGCACCGACGATCAACATCGACGGCGCGCCGGCTTCGAGGCGACGTCTTCCACGTCGTCGATCAGCGTGACGCCGGTCTCCTCGACGCATTGCCGGCAGGCCGGACCGTACAGACCGTCCACGATCTCCTCGCGGTCACCGCCGACCCGGATGCCCCGCGCGCGGAGCGGATCCGCGAGCAGCTCGGCCACGCCGGGCGCCTGGTTGCGATCAGCGAATCGACCCGTGCGGAGATCCTCGAACACACCGAGGTGCCAGTTGAGCGCGTGACGGTCATCCCGAACGGACTCGGCGAGCACTTCCGCCCGATCCCGCCAGCACGACTGGGCGTCGTCTACGACGCGCTGCCGCATTCGCAATACCGAGTCCTCCACGTCGCGTCGAACGCCCAGCCGCGCAAGAACCTGGCCGGCACGATCCGCGTGCTCCACGCGCTGCGACAGCAGGGCCTCGACGCCATCCTCGTGCGGGTCGGCGTTCCCCTCCCGGAGGCTGAGCAACTGTTAGCGGACGACCTGGGCGTCACGCTCCAGATCGCAGATTGCGGGTACGTCAACGACGACCGCCTCGTCGAGCTCTACAACGCTTCAGACGTGCTGCTGTTCCCCAGCAGCTACGAGGGCTTCGGTTGGCCACCGCTCGAAGCGATGGCCTGCGGGCTCCCAGTCGTCGCCTCGAACGCGCCGGCGCTCCCCGAGACCCTGGGCGCGCCCGCCAACTCCGACGGCGATCACGGAGCCGCACTAATGGCGCCGGCCGACGACATCGAGGCGTTGACGAGCCACGTCGCAGCAGTACTCACCAACAGGGACCTGACCGCGCGGCTCCGCGCAGCTGGCCACGCTCGCGCCGCGGAATTCAGCTGGGAACGGACGGCGCGCGCCTACCTCGACGTCTACCGCGATCTGCTCGAGGACTAAGAACGCACTTCGTCCGACACTCGCCGGAGGACTCTTCCTCGCGCTGGCTAGCGTCGACGGCTCAGGAACCACTCGCCCAGCCAGATCCCAAACCCGGCGACCAGCACGACCAACGCGAGCTGCAGAAACAGTCCGTCACAGAACAGCACACTGTTCGCGATGCCCAACGGTCCCATGAACGCCGCGAGCATCCACCAGAAGCGCGGCGTGCGCGTCGAGGCCTGACTGGCGAGCATCGATAGGCCGAGGCGGCGCAGCACGAGCGCCGTCACCGCGAGTGTGACAATCGCCACCGCGATTTGAGGTAGCGGCCCCGGATCACAGTTCACGCGGCCTCCCGGCTGGACGCGAGCACCCGGCCCGGCCGCGAGGAGTTTACGTCAGGGCGCTCCAGGACCGGATCGGCCACCTCGTACCGCCGTCGAACTCGCGCGGAGATACTCGCTCATCGCGACGCTCGCCAGCGGGTGCCCTCCCGCGCCTGACGTAGATCCGCCGGCGGTCGCAAGGGCTTCGTGGCGTAGAACACGGTGCCGCAGTTCACGCAGAAGACGCCGTCCTCGTGTCCACGCAACGCGCCCGTGTCGCAGCGTGGACACGGGTCGGAGGCAATCCGTGCCATCGAACCCCCTCGATACCGCCAGCGGGTGCCTGGTCCCATCGGTGGACGCGGAGTGTACTCGAACGTATGTTCTTCTCGTAAGCATTGGCAGATGCGGCAGTGAGATGTGCGGAGCAGTCAGACAGGCACCAACGAGAGAGCCAAGGCGGTCGACTTTGTCTGACGCTCTTATGACTCGACAACGTTCCCGTCTGTAGAACTGGTCCCCAGATCGTTTCCGTCAGGAAACGGTGTATATCTCGTGCGGTTGTCAATATATTGCCGCGACAGATGCGAGCGGGGGCTCCTCAGATGCGACGAGTACTGAACAAAGCGACGCACGATCGGCGCGGCCTCGGACGGATGTGGCGCCTCGTCACGATCGGGGTGGTATTCGCCCTGGCGGTGGCGCTGGTCGGGCAGGCGAACGCGCCGGTGGCCTCGGCACAGACGCCGGAGGCCAATCTCGAGAAGTTGGATCCCGGCCTGCTGTCGCTGGTCGTACCCGCGAACCGCTTCGAGATCGACAGCGATGGCCTACTTGTTCCTCTTGCTCCGCGTCTCGCGATTGCCGACGAGCCAACCTCACCGGAAGCGTTAGACCAACTCGACGCTCTCTCTTCGTGGCTCGCGACCGACACCGGCTCAAGCCGCCCGACTGTCGACGTCATGATTCAGAAGTCAGGCGGCGAAGCAGAGTTGCGAGCCCTAGGCGCGACCGACATCTCCCAGATCGGCCAAGTATTCGCCGCCCGGATCCCGATCACGTCGATCGCTGGAGTCAGCGCCCTCGACAACGTCATCCGGATGTCTTCAGCCGGGTTGAATGAACCAAGCAACGACTTGGCACGCATCGATGTGGGTGCGAGCGAACTACAGAACCCAGTGCCGGGTTACGACGGAGCTGGCGTCATAGTCGGGGTCATCGACTCCGGCATCGACCTAATGCACGAGGACTTCCGTAACCCCGACGGAACCACCCGAATCAAGGCACTGCTCGATCTGACCATTCCGGGGGCCCACCCATCGGGCGGCACTGCCTACACCGAAGCCCAGATCAACCTCGAGATCCTTGCACCCGGAACCACCGTGTTCCAACGAGACTTCGATGGACACGGATCGCACGTCGCCGGCTCGGCCGCTGGCGATGGTAGCGCTGCGAATGCATCGAGCGCCCCGTCAGGGACCTACGTCGGGATCGCGCCGCGAGCCGACCTGGTGATCGTGAAGGGGGGCGATGCCGGGTTCTCCAATCCGAATATCATTCGCGGGCTCGAGTTCATCCGGGATCAAGCGGCTCTCTTCGGTCAACCCTGGGTGGCGAACCTCAGTCTTGGCGGCCACGTCGGAGCTCACGATGGAACGAGTGAGGTTGAGTTCGCGATCGACGATCTGATCGGTTCTGGTCTGCCGGGCCGAGCTATCGTCGTCGCCGCGGGAAACGAGGGCGACAGCGACATTCACGCTGAGGGGACCGTCGTCGAGTCGCCTACCGACATACCGATCTCGACGACGGCCACCTTCGTCGTCGACACCACGATCACGGATACGCGGTTCGACATCTGGTACGAGGGAGGCGACGACTTCCGGTTCGGGTTCTCCTCGAGCGCCATCCTTGCACGGGCAGAACTAGACATCTTCCCTGACGGAGGACCGCCGGTGAGTGGCTGCTGGGACGTCCCCGGTGGGCAGAACTGCATCTCGGTGATCCACACGGGCATCGACCCGTTCAATGGGGACAGGAACATCCACGTCCGATTGCTGGCGACCGGAGCCGCCGCGCTCACTTTGGGTACTTGGTCCTTCGAGCTACAAGGGGATTCCATCGTCGAAGGCGGCGTTTTTGACGCGTGGAGTAACAAAGAGGAGATCGAGTTCACCTCTCTCGTAGATGGGTTCGAGCGCGTTGGAATGCCCGGAACGGCCGCAGACGCACTGACGGTCGGCGCGTACATCACGCGTGCTCAATTCCCTGGCGAGGTGTCAGGTGATGCCGCCGAGTTCTCCAGTCCGGGGCCGACTCGCCTCGGCAATTTCAAGCCGGAGATCATCGCGCCGGGTACCTGGATCGCGTCTGCCAAATCGGCAGACGCTGGTCCCTTTCTTGGGCCCCAACCTCCAGGCGGGCTTCACGGAGCCCAACGCGGTACGTCGATGTCCTCGCCGATGGTCGCCGGAGCCGTGGCGCTGTTGCTCCAAGTAGATCCGACTCTCGACTCGGAGGAGATCCGCGACCTACTGATGGCGACGGCCCGAGAGGACGACGCCACAGGCGGGGCCGGTTCCGGCTGGGACCCGAAGACAGGCAACGGGAAACTCGACATCTACGCAGCGTTGTCGCTTCTCCTTGTCACGGACGCGACCGGCTCGACCGTGACACTCGCGGACCCCGAGGTCCTCGCCGACGGGATCGCGACGACAACCGTGACAGTCACATTGCGCGACAACCTCGGGAACCCGGTCGTGGGAAGCGTCGTCGAACTGGATGACGTCACCGCCACCGCGACGATCACGCCGGTGGATGGCACGACTAGTGGGGCCGACGGCGTAGTCAGCTTCACGGTCTCAAGTGCGACTCCGGGACTGGTCACGTTCACGGCAACCGATTCCACGGACGGGGTTCAGGTCGACGACACGGCGGACGTCACGTTCACCACGACCGCGTCTGACGTCGCGACGCTCGACGAGCTATCGCTATCCGGCGTGACTCTCGATCCAGTGTTCGCCTCGGACGATCTCGAATACACAGCGGACGTGGCGAACGACGTTGATTCGACCTCGCTCACGGTGGAGACGACGGACAGTGGTGCGGAGATCGCCGTCGAAGTCAACAGCGTTCCGGTCAACGCTGCCGACCCGATCGCGCTGGACGTCGGTGAGACCGTGATCGAGATCATCGTGACCGCCGAGGATGGTCTCGCGAGCCAGACGTACACCGTCACTGTCACTCGCGCGGCGCCGCCACCGCCGTCCGATGACGCGACGTTGAGTGCTCTCTCCCTTTCCGAAGGCGAGCTCAGCCCCGCCTTCGACCCGGGGACACCGGACTACACCGCGAGCGTCAGTAGTGAGGTGGAATCGGTGGTCGTCACCCCGACCGCGAACCACCCTGAAGCCGAGGCTACGGTCGTTGGCGGGTCCCCCGTCAACCTAGACTTCGGATCGAACATCATCGAGGTCGTCGTGACCGCCGAGGACGATTCGACCGAGACGTACACGATCGACGTCACACGGGCCGCTCCGCCTGAGCCAGATGACGATTCGCTGATGGCATTGTCGCTCTCGAGCGGTGCACTGAGCCCGGCGTTCGCCTCGGAGACGCTCAACTACACGGCGAGCGTGCCTAACGGGGTCGCGTCGCTCGGCGTGACCGCGATGTCCACCAACTCTGGGGCGACGGTGGTAGTGGATCCAGAATCCCCGGTGGCATTGGTGGTTGGGGTGAACCCCGCCATCGAGGTCCGAGTGACCTCCGCAGACACGACCAAGGGGCGGACCTACACCATCACTGTGACGCGCGCGGCGGCTCCGCCTCCGCCGCCGCCCGCGCCGTCACCGTCGTCGCTGGCGGTCACGCCGACGCTGACGGTGGTGAACGACGATGGCGGGAGCGCGGGGGCCGCCGACTTCACCGTGCTGCTGAATGGCGACGAGATCGCAGTCGGAGCCGCGTCCAACGGGACGACGGGGTCGAACCAATTGACCCTCAGTGGCCCGGTATCGCTCTACGCGGTGACGTTCTCGGGCGCTTGTGACAGCGGTGGATCTTTCACCCTGCCATCGCCGAGCCCGCTCGCCTGCGCCATCGAGGCGGACGACCTGCCGCTGACGACGGTGTTGAGCGTGCCGCTGCCTGGCGCGCAGACGCTGATCGATGAGTCGTTGAGCTTCGCGGCGGACTCGTTCTTGGCGGACGGCGTGCGAGCGGTGCAGGCGTCGACGGCGGAGACCGATCCGCTGCTGACGGTGACGGTGCCGATCGCCGCGCTTCCGGGTCAAAGCTCGGTCACGGTATCGGTCGTTGAAGGCAACGCGGATGCGGCGCGATTCAACCCTGTCCCTGGGACGGTCTTCATCGCCGGGATGGCGTTCGACATCCAGATCCTCGATGCCGGCGGCAACCCAATCGAGTCCTTCGCGGCGCCGATCGAGCTGTCGTTCCTGTTGCCGGATGACGTCGACGGCACGGCCGTCGCAGCCTACTTCTGGGATGGCGACGCCGGCGCCTGGCGCAGCGAGGCCGGCGCGGTGGTCGACGGGCGGTTCGTCGTCGAGACCACACACCTGACGGTGTTCGCGGTCTTCGAGTTCGCCGCCGGTGGTGGGGTGCTCGGCGCGCTGCCGGGATCTGGAGTCTCGCTCAGCGCGGCGGAGGGCGGCACGCTCGGCCAGTTCCAGGCGGCAGTCGGGAGCCGAGGAGCAACGGCGGTCTTCATCTCGCATGAGGGCCGGCTGGTCGGCTACGTGTTCAATGCACCGACGTTCGTGAACGCGGAGTTCCTCGCGGTCACAGGCGGAGTGCTGAACCCGGGTCAGGCAGTGCTGGTCGTGCTCGGCGGCTGACCGCCGGAATCGTTCATCCGCTCGAACGGGCGCCCTCAGGGGCGCCCGTTCTGGTTTCGAGGACCACGAGATGCCCGATCGGGAGGACCGTGACCCGGTTCGCGGGCAAACCCGCAGGGCTGCCGTGCAGGTGACCGGTGATCATGGGTGTCTCGAACCGACGCCTACCGGACGCAGAACCGCTGATGACCGACCGAGCCTTCTCCCATCCCATTCGGTTCGCGGCCGTGATCGCGATGCTGCTGACGGTAGCAGGCGTGCGTGACACGAGCGCCGCCCTCGCCACGACCGTTCACGTCATCGAGGTCTCGGCGTCGCGATCGTCGTTGGACACCGTCTCCGCAATCGCGCCGGTCGACGGCGACGTGATCGCCGGCCCGATCCCCGCCGGCGCCACCGCACCGACGAACGCCAGCGGCGGCGGTGCCGATCCAGATTCTCCCGAGGTCGCGGTCGCACCGGAGTCGGTCGACCGTTCGATCGTGCATGTGCAGACCACCGAGAGTGCTGGCTCAGGCTTCCTTGTCGAGGGCGGACTGGTTGTCACCAACGCCCACGTGGTCGGCGCGGCGTCGACGGCGACGGTGTGGTTCTCGAATGGCGCGCGCCGGGAGAGTCGGATCGTGGCGCTGAACGAAGCGCTCGATCTCGCCGTCCTCGACGTGCCACGGGTTCCGAGGAGCGCGGAGCCGCTCGAACTGGTCGAAGACATCACGCTGAGCGCCGCGGGCTCGTCGGTCTGGGCGTGGGGTTACCCGTTCGAAGCGGATGTGGTCGCGGCAGGCTTCAGTCGCGCACCGACCGTGTCAGCCGGCATCGTCTCCGCGCGACGGCTACGCGACGACGTCGGCTACCTCCAGACGGATGCCGCAGTGAACCCCGGGAGCAGCGGTGGACCGTTGCTGAACGCCGCCGGTCGCGTGATCGGCATTAACACGCTGGTGCTGACACCGGGTGGCGAGGACGCCGAGGGCTTGAATTTCGCCCTCGATGTGGCGGCACACCTCGACGATCTGCTCGCACTGCTGACAGTCGACGAGCTCGACTAGCGAACGCGCAGCCCCGGACCGAGCTAGCGGCGGTGCGGATCGATCAGGCGCTCCGGCCCGGTGGCTCGGACAGGGATCGTCAGCACCAGATCCTGGCGCCGGTACATACAGACACCAGTCGCGTCGTCGCAGACAAAGTACAGCGCGTAGGCGCTCACCTCTGCGCCACCCTCGGCCGCGCCGGCCGGTGTACGGAGCTCGAACTCGAATGACCGCGGTTCGTCGCTGGTCTCGTCCGGCGGAAGGTCGACCTCGAACAACGACTGCTCGAGATCCCAGCCGTCGGGCGCTTCGACCCAGAGCTGGGTCGGCCCCATTTCGTTGTTCCAGTGCGCACCGGCCGCAGCGTCGGGGCGGAGCGTCACGTGCACGCGGAGGGGGTCGCCCGGGACGGCGGCCGGCGGGATCGCGGTGGCCTCGGCAGCAACGAGGTGCTCCTCGTCACGGTCGATGCGACCGTCCGGATCCGGAGGCGCGAGCGCCCGAGAAGCGGTCTCGAAGCTCGCGGAGGGCTGCGCGAACTCCGCGCCGCCCGGTTCCACCTCGAGCGAGACGGGTTGCTCGCCGCGCGCAGCGATCGCTCCGCGCGCTGCCGGCACCCAGTCGTAGAACGGATACGGCTTGTCGAGCCGTGGACCGTACTGCTGCAAACGCCGGCGCCAGATGTAGTTGTTGGGCCCGATCTCGAGGGCGGTCGACCAGTGATCAGCGGCCCGCCCAAAGTCGCCCCGCTGTCGCGTTCCGGAGTCATAGCGCATTCGTGCGATCACACCGGCGACGAAGTGAGCGCGGTCACTAGGAACCAGCTCGACCGAGGTCTCGGCGGCGAAGAGAGCGGCGTCAAGGTCCGACGGCTCGCCCCACATCGCGAGCGACATCGCCCGTTCGAGCCAGGCCTCGGCGGTCTCCGGCGCGCCGCCGGAGAGATGAGAGCGCAGGTCGAGCGTGGTTGCCACGGCTCCCGGCGCCTCGAACTCCTGATCGATGAACTCGCGGCCGACGGTCTCGAGGTCGTCCAATTGCGGATGGATCATCCGCACGACCCCGTGCGCATCGAGCAGGAAGGTGCGCGGCACCGCGGTAAACCCAAGGACGTTGAACGGCTCAACCATGAGCGGCCAGCCGAGCTGCTGCCACTGCATGAACAGGCGCGCGCGATCAGGGTGCTGCTCCAACACGATTCCGGCGGTCTGGAGCTGACCTGATTCGCGCCACTCGGTTGTCGATTCGTGCCACCCGGGCACGTGCTTTCGGCAGCCCGCTCACCAGGAGGCGAAGACGTGGAGCGCGAGCTTCTGGCCTCGGAAATCAGCAATCGAGCGGGCAGCCCCGCCCTCGACGGCCGGCAGGACGAGATTCGGGAACGGCTCGCCGATCGCGATGCGCGGAGCGTTTGCTGACGGTTCCTGCAGGCTGTCGGCCATCACGCTAGGCCTTCCTCGGCCGCCGATTCAGGGCGGCGGTCGGCACGTCGAGGTGCAAGGTCTTCGACTGCGGGAGGAAGCACTCTCGGTCCGTGCAAGCCTGGTAACTGACGGTCACGTCCAGCGGGATCGACTCCAGTTCGGTCTCCATCCGATCGACGCGGACGTGGATCCGCACGTCGCCGAGGAAGGTCTGGAAGTCGTCATCGATGCCCTCGACGCGGAACGGCTCGGTCGGTGGATAGACGGGCTCGCCGACCATGATGCCGTCGGGAGCCGTGACCTCGACCTCGGTCGCGATGTAGCCATCAGGAATCGGCTTGCCGTAGAGGTGCAGCCCATCATCCAGGCCGATGTCGACGTAGAGCATCGACGTTTCGCGGTACACCATGCTCTCGCCGCCAAAGGTCGCCTGAATACGGACGCCCTCGCCTTCAGCGTCGGCGCGGGGGTGGTTCTCGACCTCAAAGTCGATGCCGAAGGCCTCGCGCAGCACCGTTGAGGCCGACGATCGGGTGCGGTAGTGCTGGAAGAACAGTTTCTCCTCGACACGGCCGTCGGCGCCCAGGATGTAGGTACCTGGGAACGGGATCCCATAGACGGGTTCGTCAGGCTGCACGAGGGTGTTCAGGATCCCGGTGGCTTCGATCACCCGGTGCTCCGGATCGGCCAGCAACGGGAACGAGATACCGAACTCGTCGGCGAACTGGCGTTGCTCATCGACCGGATCGTAGGAAACGGCGAAGAGCGCGATCCCAGCGGACTCAAACTCCGAGAGGTGCTGTTGCAGCTGCACGAGCTGCGTTCGGCAAAACGGTCACCAACGGACTGAGCGGTGAAAGAGAACCAGCGCCCGTCGGTCACCACGTGCCTGCTCGAGGTTGACCATCGCGCCGCTCTGGTCAGACAACTCGATCGCCGGCAGCCGTTGTCCGATGTCGGGACCCGTCGGGAAGACCTCGGAATCTGGGTAGCGCCCCGTGGGCGGCGTTTCGGCAGGTGATGTCACGCGCGAGGTCCGATCGATGAGCGCGGGCGTTGCGAGGTCGCGCGCAGCTTACCATCCCCCGGTACCGTATCTCACGTTGGCGACGGCGCGTTCACGACCGCAGGAACGGCCCATCGCTACAGCGTGGGACGACCGACAACACGCCCAGCCAAACGGTCCGGAGAGCGGTTGGGAGCGACTACGGCGCCGTCGCCGCGGCGGGTACCACTCCCGGAGCCGGCGAGATCGTCACCTCGACCAGTCGCGCACCCTGGGCGGCCGGGAACGTCGCGAGTCCGACCCAACGCCCTTCACCACTCTTCGAGAGCACTACCGAAGGCGGACCGCTCAGCTCGAGCCAGCCGAACTGCAGCATCGACGTCGCATAGCTGCCGAGCATCAGGTCGGCGGATGCAGCGGGGAGCTTGTACCAGAGCGTCAGCTCGCTGCTCGTCCCCTCGGTACCGATCAACAGCCCATCTGCCGGGACCAGGACGTCACCGTTCGCGTACGCGGTCAGCTCAACGGTGGGCGGTGGCTCCGGCTCAGAAGTCGTTGCGGCCTCGGGATCCGGGACCGGACCGTCGGGATCGTTCGACCCGGCTGGCGGGAGGGGTGCCGCGACGAAGGTCGGGGACTGCGGAACCACAGAGAGTGTCGGCGGCACGAGCTCGTGGTTGATCGCTGCGGCGACCCGCTCGATCTGGCGTACGCCCTCGGTCTGTGTCGGCGCTCCTTCGGTCAAGACCACGACGATGTGCGCCGCCGAAAGGCCACTCATTCCCTCGAGGCTGACGATGCCGACGCTATTCAGTAGCCACCCTTCGGGCTCGGGGTACCAGCCGTTTTTGATCGCGATGAGCACACCCGTGTCACCTGATGAATCGACGCCAGCGGCGGCACCCCACCGCTGATCTGGCTGAACGGCCCGCATGAGCGTCAGGGCTTGCTCACGGACAGCCAGAGTCAGCGGCGAGTCCTCGGCGACCAGCAGCTTGAGGAGCGATGCAATCTGAAGCGCCGTCGCCCGCGAGTCACCCCACTGGTGGTCGATCGCGTATTCGAGGTCGGCAAGCCCGATCGGCTCGAGGATCTGCGCGACGCCGGCGCCCTGACCGAGCGACTGCCACAGTGAGTCCGTCGCGTTGTTGTTGCTGGCCGTGATCATCAGCGCCAGGAGGCCCTCCTCCTGTGTGGTTAGCGGTCGCGCCTCGATTCGCGCGCGTTCGAGCGTTGCAAGCATGACGGGGAGCTTGGCGACGCTCGCCAACGCGAATGTCGACTGGTCGCCGCCGACGTAGCGTTTGGCATCCGACGTGACGACGGCAACACCGGTCCGGGAGGAAGCGCCCTCGATGAGTGCGGCAGCGACGGTGAACTGGGTCGCCAGGGGCGCGGCGACACCAGCGGAGCGGCCATCGGACTCAGCTGTTGGGCTCGGAGCCGGGGTCGCCGTTGCGGTCAGCTCTGACGACAACGCATTCGGCTCGACCGTGGCGCGGGTGGGAACAGTCGACGGCGCGGCTGTCGCGGTGCCCAGGACGACTGCGACGTCCTGGCCGCGTTCCGCACCGCACGCAGCGGCGAACAGCAGCACGCCCAGAAGGGCGAATCCGGGGGTCCGAGCCATCGAAACGCCGTCCAGTGCCCCGCCGTCTCGACTTCGAGGTTAGCGGTTCCCTGCTTGTTATGGTCAACCCGCGCGAGACGACCGCGCATCGGCACAACCCCGAGGACGCGCTGAACTCCCTCGTCATGGGCTCCGAAGCGGATGATCGCGTGTCCGGGGTGGCCGCCAGGGACGGCGGCTAGGAGTTCAGCGCGTCCGCAAACGCCGCAGCGATCCGAGCGTGACCCGCGTCGCTGGCATGCAGGCAATCGCCGGTGAGCTCTGACACCGCGAGTTCACCAACCTCCGCGACGGGTACGCCGGCGGCCGTCGCAGCCGCCCGGATCTCATCGTTCAATCCGGCGGCGATTCCGAGCGCGACTTCACCTTCGAGCACCACATCACCAATCAGCTCGAACTCGTGAAGCGGGCACGCGTCGTGGATGAGTGGGTTGTAGTAGGTCATCACCGCGATCCGGACATCTGGACCGGCGGCGGCGCGCAGCGATTCGACGATGAACAGCAGGTTCTTCCTCACGTCGCGGATGCTCTGCTGCGCCCTAGACAGACAGGCCTCGTCGACGACCCCACCGCACACGGCAACGAGTCCAAATGCGTCATTTCCGCCCACGCCGATCGTGATCACCTCAACGTCGTCGTCGAACGAATAGGTTTCGCGGCGCGCGTCGATCGCGGCGATCGCCTCTGCCAGCTGGCCGTCCTCGATCATCGAGCGGGTGTCGGCGCCGGAGCGGCCAACATTGATCAACTCAAACTCAGCGTCCGGCTGACGGTTCGCGTTGAGCTGATCGAAGAGACGAGGCACGTAGCCACCCGTCGGCCAGTCGGCTGCGCCGACGCCCACGGCCAGCGAGTCGCCGAGCGCGAGGTAGGCCGGCGACGAGGAAGGAGCCTGGTCCTCCTTGACTCCTGCAGCCGAGGCACAGGCGAGTGAGAACGCGATCAGGAGCGCCGCCGTCAGTGGCAGCGCCCGCCTCGAGATCCGCATCCGCGGTCACCTCGTCACTGGTACGTCTCGGCCGTCCTGGCTAGTCGTCATCGTCATCGTCATCGTCGTGATCGTGGTGATCACGATCGGAACGCCGGATCGACTTCTCGGCATTCTTCAGAATGATGCCGATGATGACGCCTTCCGAGTGGTCCGAGAGCTTGCCGCTCTCGACCAGCCCGCAGAGCGTCGATAGCGACGGGTGTGAGTAGCGATCGAGGTTGTCGCAGATCTCGGCGGCGCGGGCCCGATCGTCCAAGTCAGCAGTCCAGGTGACAAGCGCCGTCGCCTGGTGCTCACCGGGATCGAGGACCCCGTCCTCGTCGAGGTCGGCCCAGGCGAGGATCAGATCCGTGCCGACGCCGCCATTGCCCCGGTAGCTGTCGGCGGCGCGGCCGTCCCGGTTCGTCCGCTCCCGGTCGCTCTCACCGGCGTTCGGGCCCGAGAGGATGGAGAAACGGATGAGCACCCCGCTCAGCTTCGGCGTGAGCTGCGCGGTCACCTTGTGCGTCCGACCCACCCGCTCCGTATCAACACCGGGTGCCAACGTCAGGGCGGACACCGTGGGCACCACCCACCGCTTCGTGGCGATCGACTGCGGCTCGCCCGCGTCGAGGCGACCGTCCCGATCGAGGTCGATCCAGCCGAGGATGATGTCCGTGCCGGGCCCCTCGTCACCGACATATGAGAGATCCGCGCGGCCGTTCGAGTTGGTGTCGTCAGAACCGCGCGTGCCCTCGTTCGGACCGGCGGTGACCTCGAAACGGACCTTGAGGTTGCGTTGCGTGGGGCTCACGGTGCCGGTGAACGAGTGGCGCGTGTTGACCGGGTTCGTGTCGTTTGTCGGCGACAGCACCAGGGTGCGCGGCGCTGCCGCGATCCACTGCTTCGTCGCCACGGCCTGCGGCTCGCCGGAGTCGATCCGACCGTCGCGGTCAAAGTCGACCCAGGCCAGGATGACGTCAGTCCCCACGCCCTCGTCACCGACGTAGGACAGGTCCGCTCGGCCGCTCGAATTCGTGTCGTCGGACCCGCGCGTGCCCTCGTTGGGGCCGGCGGTGACCTCGAACCGGACCAGCAGGTGGCGCTGTGCCGGTGCCACGGTCGCGACCATCGAGTGCCGCGTGTTCACGGGGTTCGTGTCGTTCGCCGGTGAGAGCGAGAACGCACTCCCCGCGACGGCGGTCCAGCTACGGAGCGCGACTGACTGCGGCTCGTTCGCGTCGATCACGCCGTCGCCGTCGAAGTCCGTCCAGACCAGGATCAGGTCAGACCCCACGCCGCCGTTCCCCAGGTAGCCGAACGAGGCTCGGCCGTTCGAGTTGGTCAGGGCGCTGCCCTCGTCACCGGCGTTCGGCCCCTGCGTAATGCGGAAGCGCACCAGTACGCCCTGCGCGACGGGCGACACGGTCGCAGTGACCGTGTGCTGTGTGTTCACCTGCCCCGAACTGGTCTCGGGCGCCACGCTGATCCCGTTGACCTGCGCTGAAGCCCAGCGCTGGATCGCGGATGCGTGTGGCTCGTTGGTCTCCCTCACTCCGTTGTTGTTGAGGTCGAGCCAGCTCACGATCGCATCGTTCCCGACGCCACCGTTCCCGACGTAGGCGAACGTCGCACGCCCCTGGCTGTTCGTCACCGCAACTCCGGCGTCACCCTGGTTCGGCCCGACCGTCACCAGGAAGCGCACGATCGCGCCGCTCCGAGCTGGGCTCACGGTCGAGGTCAGTGTGTGAGTCGTCCCGACGAGCGCGACGTTGTTTCCTGGCTGGAGGGTGATTGACTGCACTGGAACCGTGGTCGTCCAGAGCTTGCTCGCGAACGAGCGGGGCTCGCCGCTATCGAGAACGCCGTCATCGTCGAGATCGAGCCAGACGGTGATCGAGTCAGTCCCCGCCTTGATGCCCCGGTAGCTGTAGCTCGCCTGCCCCGCGTTGTTGGTGACGGCACGGCCCGTCGCGCCGAGGTGGGGGCCAGCAGCGACGCGGAATCGGACGACCTTGCCGGACTCAGCGGGGCTGATCGTCCCGGTCACGGTGTGAACGGCACCGACGGGGTTGGTGTCACCCTGCGGCGTCGCAGCGATCGTGCGCGTCGGGGTCGCCGTACCCCAGCTCACCGTCGCCTGGCCGCGTGGCTCGTTGGTGTCGAGGAGAGCGTCCATATCGAAGTCGACCCAGGCGGTCACGACATCGATTCCGTTCGCCCGGCCGACATACGTGTACGTCGCTCGGCCACCGCTCGTCAGGGCGACGCCGGTCTTGCCGGCGTTCGGACCGGAGGTGACAGCGAATCGCATAAACAGGCCGGACTGCCCGGAGGAGAGCGTGGCGTGCACCGAGTGCTGTTCATTGACCGACTTCTGGGCGCTGACCGGAACGACGCTGACGCCGCCGGTCCCGGCGGACGTCCAGAGTCGCGTGGCGGTCGCCTGCGGCTCGTTGCCATCACGCGCCCCGTCGGCGTCGAAGTCCGGCCACGCGACAATCGTGTCAGTGCCGAGGCCGCCCGTGCCGAAGTAAGAGAATGACGCCTGACCGTTGCTGTTCGTCACCCCGACGCCATTGCGGCCGGCGTTCGGACCGGTGGCGACGGAAAAGCGCACGATCACGCCGCTCTGCGCAGGGAGCAGCGTCGCTGTCGACGTGTGGGAGGCGTTGACCGGGCCCGCTGAAGATGCGGGCACCAGCTCGATCCCGGTGCCGGCGACGCCGACCCATTCGACGATCGACGCGGTCAACGGCTCGATCCCATCGCGGACGCCATCGCGATCGAGGTCCGCCCAGATCAGGATCGCGTCGGTCCCGATGGCGTTCCCGGGATAGCTGAAGACGATGAAGCCGTTGGCATTGGTATCGCCGGGGCCGGTGAGACCTGCGTTCGGGCCGGAGAGCACGCGGTACCGCACCTGCACGTTTGCCTGTGCTGGCGAGACGGTGATCCCCATCGCGTGAACGGTGCCGACCTTGTTCGTCGCGTTCTCAGGGCTGACGGTGATCGTCGTGACCTGCTGAGCCCCAGCGCGCGTGGAGAGCACCAGCGCCGCCGCGACGGCGCCTACGAGGGCAATCGCGATCAACGCCGCAATCCGCCGCCGGGTCACGGGTGGTCTGGTCATATCCGTGAAACTCATGGTGGCCCCCGCCAGTACAGCCGAGCGCAGCGCGCCCGGAGAAACGATCAGTACCTCCGCGTCATGCGTATGAAACGCTCCCTGGGATTGCCAAGTTCCCAGACAGCCGGTGACGTGCCCGCCCATGGCACTCGACCCTTATGTAGCTCACAGACCACCGCCGCGCAATGGCCAACCGTCAGATAGCCGCGAGAATTACATAGGTGCAATCGGTCGCCATCCAACTGACTCAACTAGGGTGACTCGGGCCAGCCAGTACCGACGAAGGACTGCCCGAGTGACGTACCGCGTAAACCACATCCACCTGAAAGCTCACGACCCGAAGGCATCTGCCGACTGGTGGGTCCGGGCGTTCAACTTCACGATCGTTGCTGACATCGTCCGGGAGGCCGGGGATCGATTCATCACTTGCCAGAGCGAGGATGGAACGCGGATCCCGATCTCCGAAGCGCTACCCGGTCAGACCCTCGCTCCCGGCGACGCTGGGCTTCGCGAGGGCCTCGAGCACTTCGGCATCGACTCCGATGACATCGAGGCTGACATCGCTCGCCTCGAGACGCTCGGTGCGACGTCGCTCGACGGGCCGCGCGAGCTCGGACCGATCAAGATCGCCTTCATCGAGGCGCCCGATCATGTGCGGGTGGAACTGATCCAACAGATCGGCGACTAGGAGTTAACTGCCGCGGGATCGACCGAGTTAGCGTCCGCGGGCGCGGGCAAGCGCGGCCTCAGAGTAGGCCGTGCCGACGTAGCCGGCCTCCTCGAGGGCAGCGATCCGAGCGTCGTCATACCCGAGTAGATCCTGGTAGACGTAGCCGTTGTCAGCCCCCAACTTCGGCGGCGGACGACGCGCCGGCACCGAGGTAGCGCGCAGCTTGAACAACCGCCCCGGGTAGTCAGCGGTCCCCAGATCCTCGCGAGTGATCGGCTCGAACCAGTCTCGCGCGCGGAGCTGCGGGCAGCGGAACGCATCGCCATCGTCCTGCACCGGCCCGCTCGGCACGCCGGCGGCGACCAGCGCCTCGAACAGCTCCTCGCGACTCCGCTGCGACGTCGCCGCCTCGACAGCGCGATCCACTTCGCGGCGCCGTGGCCAGCGACCGGCGGCCGTCGCGAGCGCACCATCCGAGGCGAGTTCGGTCAGACCGAGGACGTCGCAAAGGCCGATCCACTGCGCATCCGTCTGAATGTCGATCGCGATCCAACGGTCGTCGCCGGTACAGCGGTACGCATTGTGTGGCGCGCGGCTGCGATGATCGTTGGCAACTGACTCGCGGACGCGGTCATTCATCTGCTGATCGAGGTACTCGACGCCCATGAGCTGCATGAATGCCTCGGCCTGGGGGACCTCGACTTCCTGCCCCTCGCCGGTGCGGGCCCGGTGGCGGAGCGCGACCATCGCCGCGAACGCGGCGGTCAGGCCAGCAACCGAGTCGCAAGCGTAGGTCTCACCTGCCATCTCCGGCGTCCCGTCTGGGTAGGCGCGCAGTATCAAGTGCCCGGCCATCGCCTCGAGGTGATTGCCCCAGCATCGGTAGTTCCGGTAGTCGCCGGTCAGCCCGAGACCCGGCATCCGCATGTAGATCAGTCGCGGGTTGATCGCGCTCAGCTCGTCCCAGGTCAACCCGAGGCGGTCGATCGTTTCCGGCACGTTGTTTTCGATGACGACGTCGGAAGTCTTCACCAGCGCAAGGAAGGCCTCGCGGCCCTCGGGGCTGCGCACGTCGCCGGTGAACGACCGCTTATCGAGGCTCGAAGAGTTGAAGTTGGCACCCCGGTTCCACGGCGGATCGGAATCGTCGCCCGCCATCCAGCCGGGGTTCGTGGCGTCGATTCGGCGAGTCTGCGGCTGGACCGTGTTGATTGGCTCCATCTTGATCACGTCGGCTCCCCACTCGGCGAGGAGCTGGGCCGCGAACGGTCCGGCCCAGACGACGCCCATGTCGAGCACACGGATGCCCTCCAGAGGCAGCGCCGGTGCGCCGGTCGCGCCCGACTCAACTACCGCAACCTCGGTCGCTGCGAGGTCAAGCTGATCAAGCTCTCGCAGCACCTCCGCGCGGTGCTCGTCCAGCAGCGGCGCGCGGCGCGCGGATGGACGCGGAGAGGCGGGGAGGATCGCGGGGCGACCGGGGTAGTCGAGCGCGCCGACGACTGGGTGCTCGACGCGCTCCCAGACGCCACGCGCGCGAAAGTTCGGATCGGCCAGCGTGTCCGCGACCGTGTAGACCATGCCACCGAGCACGCGGTGCTCCTGCGCGATCTGCACGGCGTCACGCATTTCGTGCTGCAACGACCACTCGAGGTAGGCGGCCTCGATCTCCTCGACGAGGTCCAGCGGGACCTCCAGCGCCGGTCCGTTGATCTCGGGACGTTCGGCCAGATCGGGACGGCCGAGCATCTGCAGCATCGCGTTCAGCCGATCGAACCCCAGGAGGTTGATGAAGCCGTCCTCGCACGGCTTGACGCCGCTGGCGATGGCGAACGCCGCTGGCCGGCGCTGCGCGATGTATCCGGTGTACGCGTGCCCCAGGAGGTTGAGCTGCCGGCGGTCCTTGCCGCCGGCCTGGGTCTCGTAGATCGATACGTCGATCGCATCCCCGCCGCCGCCCGCTTCCGCTCGGAACACCGCAAGCAGGGTCGCGAGTGCCGAAGCCAACCCGGCCTGCCAGAGTGCGTAGTCGCCGCCGAGGCGCAGCGGCTCCCGTTCGGCGTGACCGGTAGCAAACATTGCGCCGCCCATCGCCTGGAGCACGAGGTCGCTCTCCGGGAGTTGGTCGTAGGGGCCGTCCTGCCCGAACGGCGTGATCGAGCAGGTCACGAGGGCTGGGTGTTCGCGTCGCAGCGCGTCCAGGTCCAGCCCCAGTTCCGCGAGCCGGCCGGGCGCCAGGTCCTCGACCACCACATCGCTCGCTTGCGCGAGCCGCCGCGCGAGGTCGATGCCCTCGGATGTCGCGAGGTCGGCGACGATGCTGCGCTTGTTGGTGTTAAAGAACAGGAACGTCGCACTCGCCTCGATGTCAGGCTCGTCCCGAGCGAACGGACCGAGGTAACGGGCGCGGTCGCCGCCAGGCGGCTCGATCTTCGTCACGACCGCGCCGAAATCGGCGAGCAGCTTCGTGGCGTGCGGTCCCGCGATCCCGGAGCTCAGGTCGAGGACGCGGAGGCCTTCCAGTGGTGCGGTCATCAAGCCCTCAGCTTCGCGGCTGACTACGTGGGCCGAACGGCTCCGGGCGGAACGGATCATCGCGCGCCTTGAGGAACGCTCCGAACCCGCCCTCGGCCTGCGCCTGGTCAAGGTGTTCCACGTCTGGGCCGTCGTTCTCCGCCTCGACGATCGCCGACAGCACGCCGTTCATGTTGAGCGCGGAGCGCAGCCCCATCGCATCGAGGCCATACGTCGTGATCGCCTTGTTCAGTCGCACCGACTCGGCCGGTACCTGCGCCAGTCGCCGCGCAAGTGCGTGAGCACGGTCCATGAGCTGATCGTGCGGCACCACCTCGTTGATCGCGCCGATCCGTAGCGCCTCGGCGGCGTCGAAGTGGTCGCCGGTCAGGGCATAGCGATGCGCATTCTTCCAGCCACAGAGCAGCGCGAAGAGCACTGTGGTGTTCGACGTCATGCGGACCTCGGGCTGCCCGAACGTCGATTGGTCCGATGCGATCGTCACGTCGCAGGCCAGCGAGTACCAGAACCCGCCACCGATGCACCAGCCGTTGATCGCGGCAATGATCGGCTTCGGGTGAGCCATGACGTTCATCACCAGATCAGGGTTCCTCATCGCTGAGTCCCACCAGCGCTTGAGGTGCGTGCTAGTGGGCAGCCGAGGACGTGTACTGCTGTCGCCCGAGATGTCGTAACCAGCGGAGAACGCGCGGCCGGCCCCGGTCAGGATGATCGAGCGCACGCGCTCGTCGGTCTTCGCCTCGTCCAGTGCCTCGTGAAGCTCTTGCTCCAGGTCCGGCGAGAGCGCGTTGAGCGCATCCGGTCGATTGAGTGTGATCGTGAGGACCGGGCCGTCGACCTCGTAGAGAACGTGCTCAAACTCGGACATCGGATCCTCCCGGTCAACTGGTGCGAGCGGATTCTACGAGACTTCGCCGTGTTCGCCTGCCTCGCGGGCAAGCCACTCGATCCCTGCCGCCTCCAACCGATAGGGCAGCCATTTCTCCTGGTGACTCATCCCGAGCCGCTCGTAGAACGCGCGGGCGGGATTCCAGTCCAGCACCGACAGCTCAAGGCGCGCACAGCCTCGGTCCCTGGCGACCGCAGAAGCCGCTGCCATGAGCGCACGTCCGGCTCCGGTGCCCCGGGCCGGCTCGTCAACGAACAGATCCTCGATGTAGAGACCGCTGGTGCCCTCCCAGGTCGAGTAGTTCATGAAGAACAGCGCAAACCCGACGGGATCCCTGCTCCGTTCGGCGATCAGCGCCTCGAAACGAGGCGACGGCCCGAAGCCGTCGCGAACGATGTCGGCCTCGGTCACCTTCACACTCGCGAGCGGCTCCTCCTCGAACTGCGCGAGGCCACGGATGAAGCGAACGATCGTCGCCGCGTCGGCGCTGGTCGCCGGTCGAACATGGACCTGGGTCATCAGCGTTTCGCTCCCGCTCTGGCGTCTGCCGGCCTAACGTAGCCCGTGATGAACCAGTCGGGTGGCTCGATCCTCGATCGCTGGCGTTGGGACGAGCGCGTCTTCCCGCACGTTGCGGTCTGCCCGGAACACGCGGAACAGGATCGGGTGGCTCGAGCGGAACGGACGGCATCGCTGGAACCGACGACCGCACCCCTCGACGCGGTTGGGTTGAAGCCGCTCAGCGTCGCCGTCGACCAGCTCCGCGAGGCGCATGAGCGACCACTCCACGTCCGCTGCCATCACGCGGCGTGCGATCGCACGCTGGTCGAGTCGATCGACATCGAGTGGACGATGCTGATCGCTGACTCAGACCGCGAGCCTGGTCAGCCCGGTTAGAACCGCGTGTAACCGCCGTCGATCACGAACTGATCGCCCGTGTGGTACTCGCTGGCATCGCTCATCAGGTAGACGGCGAGACCGCCGAAGTCGGCCCCGGTCCCCCAGCGGCGCTCCGGGATCCGCTTCTTGACGGCGCCCTCGAAGACCTCACTCCCAAACGAGCGCTCGGTCATCGGGGTCTCGATCCAGCCCGGGATGATGGTGTTCGCCGTGATGCCGTGGCGAGCCAGTTCCACCGAGAGACCGCGCACCATCGAGATCATCGCACCCTTGCTCGAGGCGTACGGTTCGCTGCGCGGGGCACCATGCACGGTCGAGACGCTCGAAGTCCCGACCAAGCGGCCACCTTCACCGCGCTCTACCATGTGCTTGGCGGCCGCGCGGAACGTCCAGAAGACGCCGTCGAGGTTCACGCCCAGGACGCGGCGCCACTCCTCGGTCGGGATGTCGATGAAGGCCGTACCGTTCCCGCCCACACCGGCGTTCGCGTAGGCACCGTCGACCTTCCCGAACTGACTCACTGTCTCGGCAAACGCAGCCTCGACAGCGGCCTCATCGGAAACGTCGCAGATCATCGCGGCGGCCTTGGCCCCGGTGGCCTGGAGCTGGGCGAGTGCAACGTCGTTCTTGGCGGGGTTGGTACCCCAGATGCAGACATCCGCGCCAGCCTCGGCGAGCGCCTGCGCCATGCCGAGTCCGATGCCGCTGTTGCCGCCGGTCACCAGCGCGACCTTGCCGGTCAGATTCATCGGTTCATAAGGCATCAGGATTCCTCTCGTGAGCCGCGGCCCGGCCTGGGGATGCGCGCTCGGGATGTTAGCGGAGGGGCGGCGCAAGGTCTGGCGCGGACCGTCAGCGCGGAGCGAGCGGGTTCAGACCGCTCACCGCGGTTCTGAACCCGAGGCCAGCTCCGAGCATCACCAGCACCCAACCGAGAACCGCCGCGGGACCGATCACACCAAAGATGACCGGCGACGCAGCGAGAAAGGCCGAGCCCCCGAGGGCGAAGAGCGTGAGGCCGACCCAGTGCTTCGCCTCGCGAGGCCGTGCGGCACTGATTGCCATCGTCGCCGCGAGATACCAGCCGAGCGCCGTGATGCCGAAGGGCCAGTAGGGGCTCGTCAGCGCCTGATCATCGAACGTGAAGGTCTCGGCGAGGATCACAGGAACGCCGAGGCCGAGGCCGGCCAGACCGGTGAACGTGCCGACCACGATCGCCAGGCGAGAGCGGACCGGCCGGACCAGCCACGCGAGCGGAAGTAGAAACAAGAGGCGCCACCCCTCGATCAGCACGCGCGTCAGAACCGGGCATGACCATTGCTCGACCCTTGAGTACCCCAGCCCAAACACGGAAGGATGCGCCTCGTATCGGAGACCAGTCAGCGTGCACTCCAGGCCGCGACTGCGCGCGAAGCTCTGGCCGGTTGGGTCTTCGGTGGCGGGCTCAGCCGAGAACGGATGTGGAGCGAACGACAGCTCCTGCGAACTGACGCTGGCCGCTCGAGCCAGATGCACACTGGCGGCCTCGGCCGGCAGAACCACGAACGTGAGGGCGACGACGGCGAAGACAGGGGCGAGCGTCTGAAGGAGCTGGCGTCGCGACGCTGGTGCGCTGCGGCCACCATCCAGCTCGGCGCGCACCGATCGCGTGACGGCGGCACCAACCAACACGCCGATCAACGTCAGGGTCGGGATGAGCACGAGGAGGACGCGAATCAGCACGTCTGGCCCCACCCTCAGCCCCTCGCGACGGGCACACAGGTGACACTGGGGCAAGGGGGGATGCGAGGCCAGACGCGAAGGTCACGTGGTTGGAGGACCGCTCAGGGTGATCGCACGACGGACTCGCTACCCCGTCTGAGGATCGACCGGACTCGGGGGCGTCCCGCCTCGCTCGATCGCTTCGCCGGCGCGGAGCAGGCGCGCCTCGTGGTAGCGACCGGCGACGAGCTGAACGCCAACCGGGGTCTCACCGACCATGCCGGTGCTCACCGTCAGCCCCGGCAGTGCCATGAACGGAAGACCGATCTGGAAGAGCTGGGCTTCCATCACTCGTTCGAACGCCTCGGGCGATTCGGTGATCAGCATGTCGGGGAACGGCAGCTCCGAGGACACCGGGCAGAGCAGCACCGGGTACTCCTCGAGGAAGAGTCGCCACTGGCGGCTGAACGTCGCCTGGAGACGCAGCGTCTCCATCATCTCGTCGAGGTTGGGCGCGGGACAACGAGCCTCCATCTGCGCGAAGACGAAGTTGGCGTCGGGATCGTCCTCGCGGGCAACGGCGTCGTAGTCGCCCTGGCGGTACTGGCCCAGCCAGAGTCGCGCCTGGTGCATCGCCGGCTCGCGGAGCGGCGGGATATCGACCTCCTCGACGGTCCAGCCATCGGCCTCGAGGCGGCGCGCGGCGTCGCGGACCGCGGCCTCGACCTCGGGTTGGACCTCGAGCCCCTCGGGCGCGATGCACATCGCCGCACGCTTCTCGCCGAGCGGCAGCTCGAGTGGTGCGGGCGTGTACCAGGGGTCGCGCAGGTCCTCGGCCGCCATCGCGGTAAAGCCGAGGCGCAGATCCTCGATCGTGCGGGCGATCGGGCCTGAGACGGCCATCAGCAAGCCGCCGATGTTCCGGTCCGCGGTCGCGGTCGCGTTCATCGTCGGGACACGACCGAGCGTCGGACGGAGGCCGTGCACCCCGCACGCGTAGGCCGGATAGCGGATCGAGCCGGCGATGTCGCTGCCCAGCGCGATCGCGCCGATGCCAGCTGCCGCCGCCGAGGCCGCGCCACCCGACGACCCGCCCGGCGTGATCGCCGGGTTCCGAGGATTGAGCGTGTGCCCGTGCAGGCTGTTGCGCGTGAACCAGTGCAGCGAGAAGGCCGGCGTGTTCGTGCGACCGACGATCACCGCGCCGGCGTTGCGGAGGTTGGAGACGACCGGGCTGTCCACCTCGGCGATATTGTCCGCCTGCGTGCGGAGGCCATTCGTCGTCGCGTGCCCGACCTGGTCGGCGACGACCTTGATCGTGACCGGAACACCGGCGAGCGGGCCGGGGTCCTCACCCCGGTCGATCGCCGCGTCGACCCGAGACGCCTCGGCGAGCGCCTCCTCGGGCATCTCGGTGACCACTGCGTTGATCGCGGGATTCACCGCCGCGAGGCGGTCAAGCGTGCTCTGCGTGACCTCGACTGCCGTCACCTCCCGGCCGCGCACGTTGCTCGCCACTTGGGAAGCAGAGAGTTGCCACAGTTCCGGCATCGGAGCTCCTAGCGGTTCGCCTCGGCGCGGTCGATGAACTCGATCACCTGCGGCGCGACGACGTCGACGGTGTCGGCTGCGCCCGTGTGATCCGCGCCCTCGACCGCGAAGAACGTCGCGTCCCTGGCATCCGAGGCAACGGCCGGCATCTCCTCGGCGCTGCGGTTCGGGTCCTCGGTGCCGGCGAAGAGCAGGAGTGGGAGGTCGGTGAGCCGGAGTGACTGCCTCGCCCCGCCCCAGCTGTTCAGTTGACCCAGGCTGTGCTCCATCGCGTGCGGGAACTCGTCGAGCGAGCGGGCGAACAGCGCGTTCTCGCGAAGCGCCGGGTTCGCCTTGAGGTCTGCCCATTGGGCCGCCGCCGGCTTCAGTGGGCTGTAGCCGCCGATCGTCAGCGAGCGAAATCGCTGGGGCATGTAGATCGAGATGCCGTACCCGATCCATCCGCCCATCGAATAGCCCATGTAGTGGGCGGTCTCAACACCGGCGTCATGCACACCGACGCGATGTCGACCACGCGCGTGCGCAGCTCGTATGCCTCGGGATCGTCCGGCTTGTCGCTCTCGCCGTGCCCGCGCGAGTCGACGAGGATGCATTGGTACTTCGGCGCGAAGCGCTCGACGTAGCCGCGCTGACGCCACGACTCGAGGCTCGAGAGCAGCCCGTGCTGGAGCACGAGCGGCGGACCATCGCCCTCGATCTCGTAGTGGATGCGGACGCCGTCCGGGGCAGTGGCGACAGGCATGCGAATCTCCTCTTGGTCAGCTCTGGCGGCGCAGCGGATGCTATCAGCGCGGTGGGAGGTCTAGGTGCCCCCGGCTCCGAGGAACGCCGCGCCGATCTCCTCGTAGTGCCGGCGCGAGGCCGCGATGTGGTGCTTGGCGACGTTGAGGTCGCGGAAGGCGCGCTCGAGGCGGTTGGTGCGGAAGATCGCGGGCGTCCCCACGGCGTCATAGAGGACGCCAACTGCTCGCGCCGCCTCGTGCACGGCGTGCATCAGCGCCAGCCGGGCCGTGTGGTCATGAGCCTCGAAGCTGCCCGGGTCGCTGCAGGCGGAGTCCCACGCCGCGCCGACGGCATCGAGGAGGAACGCTCGGGCCGCGCGGACGATCGCGTCCGCCTCGGCGAACGCGCGTTGTACGTGCGGCCGCTCGCGAAGCAGCGCCGGCGTCACCTTCGAGGCGCTCCCCTGTGCGAGGTCGCGCAGATCGTCCAGCGCGCCGCGCGCGACACCAAGCGCGTTGCCGCCGTGGAGACTCCAGCCCCACATCTGGCTGAACGGCAGCTCGTAGCGAGGCCCCCCGCCGTAGGACGGATCGGCGGTGTGCATCGAGCGCTCGGCGGCGACGAAGAGATCGTCGACGAGGAAGTCGTGGCTGCCGGTACCACGCATGCCCATCGTGTCCCAGGCATCCCTGATGCGTCCGTCCGTCGGCGGGACGAACAGGATTCGAGTGAGCTGGGCACCCTGCTCATCGAGGAGCCGCTCACCGCCCGGGCCGTCGAGCAACCAGACTCCGATCGAGACCCAGTTCGACTGATTGATGCCGCTCACGAAGTCCCAGTGCCCGGAAGCACGGTAGCCGCCGTCGACCTCGTAGGCCGTGCCCTGCGGTTGAATCGCACCCGCCATCCGGATGTCGGAGTCGTCTCGCCGCATCACCTCGATCGTCGCGGGAGCGAGCCAGGCGAGCAGCGCCGCCTCGTACGAGCAGTTGGTGACAAGCCAACCCGCCGACGCATCGGCGTGGCCGATCTGCTCCACAGCCAGAATCGCGGTCAGCGGATCAACGTCCGCCCCGCCGTAGGCGGCGGGGGTGAGCAGCGAGAAGAGCTTGGCCTCGGTCATCGCGTCTGCGAGGGCGCCCGGAAGCTGACGGTCGGCCTCGATTTGGTCGGAGGCGGCACGGATCCGGGGTGCAAGTTGGCGGGCGGCCTCGACGACGTCGTGCATCGGCGGATGATACGGGGCAGGCGAGTCGATACGCTGGTCTTCTGATGGACGAACTCACCCACCTCGAAGCCGGCATGCCGATCGTCTATGGCGGCAACCAGGTCGCCCACGTCAGCGAGGAGCTGGCGAACGCTTTCTCCGAAGGCGACCGCCTGCTCGTGGTTCAGACCACGGGGGATCTGCTGCACATCCCGGCAGACGTGTGGGCGATCTCGCGTGACGCGGTCGGTGCCGCCTCTGATGCCTTCGGACAGATGGGCGCCGTGTCCGACGAACAGATCAGCGCCTTCTACGAGGCGTTCGCACGACGGCTCGAGGACGACGCAACGTTCGCACCGATCGCCGAGGCCAACGCCTCGGACGTCGCGAGCGCGCAGTCCCGGGGCCGGACGACCACGCGGCTCGTCCTCAGCGACACGATGCGCGCGGACATGATCGCCGGCTTGCGAATGTGGCGAGACGCGCCCGGCGGGCGCGGCGAGGTGATCGAGCAACTCGAACATGAAGGCTGGCGCGTCGAGCAGGTGCGCTCCGGCCTCGGCCCAGTCGGCTTCGTCTTCGAAGGTCGGCCTAACGTGTTCGCGGACGCGACCGGGGTGATCCGCGCCGGGAACACGGTCGTCTTCCGCATCGGGTCCGATGCACTGGGCACGGCTGAGGCGATCGTCGAGCACGCGCTCAATCCGGCGATCGAGGAATCCGGGTTGCCAGCCGGCGCCGCATCGCTGGTCGCCACGGCCTCGAGGGCGGCTGGTTGGGCGATGTTCTCCGATTCGCGTGTCGCCCTCGCGGTGGCGCGCGGCTCAGGCGGAGCGGTGGCGCAACTCGGCGCCGTGGCCCGGCAGGCCGGACTGCCCGTGAGCCTGCATGGGACCGGTGGCGCCTGGATCATCGCGGCGGAGACCGCCGACGCCTCCGACTTCACGGCTGCGGTAGCAAACTCACTCGACCGCAAGGTCTGCAACACGCTGAACACCTGCGCGATCGTGTCGTCCCGCGAGGGTGACCTGGTCACGGCGTTCCTCGAGGGTGTGCGTCGGGTACAAGAGCGGCAGGACGTCAACGTGAAGCTGCATGTGCTGGATGGGCACCAGTGGCTCCTGCCTCGCGAATGGTTCGAGGCGCGTCCGATCAAGCGCGCCGAGGGCGAGGTGGTAGAACCGCAGACCGAGGTGATCACCGGTGACCGCCTCGGCGAGGAGTGGGAGTGGGAAGCCAGTCCCGAGGTGACGCTCGCGATCGTCCCCGACGTCGAGACGGCGATCCGGCTGTTCAACGATCAGAGCCCGCGCTTCGCGGCCTCGCTCATTTCAGAGGACCTCGATCAGCACGAGCGGTTCTTCAACCTGATCGACTCTCCGTTCGTCGGCGACGGGATGACGCGCTGGGTGGACGGCCAGTACGCCCTCGGACGGCCGGAGCTGGGGCTGTCGAACTGGCAGTTCGGCCGCCTCTTCGGTCGCGGCGGTGTGCTCTCCGGCGACTCAGTCTTCACCGTGCGCACACGCGCGTTCCAGGAGGATCCCGACCTCGGGCGCTGACGCCGGTCTTCCTCAGCAAGCTCGGCCACGCCCGAAGACGAGAAGACGCCCCCCGTCGAGGGTGTTCACGAGCCGAGAAGCGCCCCTGGCGGCGTTCGGCGTACGCCTCGCCAGCTCACTCAGCTCAGCGGCTGTTAGCGAGCGCCATCACCTCGGACTCGCTGAGGGCGCGATCCCAGATCGCGACCTCATCGACCGCTCCGGGGATGAACTGCGCCGGCTGGGTGTTGAGGTTGGCGAAGGTCCCGATGAACAGATCGGTGTTGAACTCGGGATCACCGAACGCCGGGAGCGCGCCCGCGACGGCTGCCTCGCGGGCGACCACGCCGTCGACATAGAAGATGGCGCGTGCGCCATCGAACGTGAAGACCAGGTGGTGCCACATCCCGACGACAAGCTGGGCGTCAGTGCCAGAGAGCGAGCGGACAGTCCCATCGATCGTGACGTTGAAGCCCGGTTGATTTCCGGTCAGGTCCGCCCGGTACTCACTGCCGGTCACGCCAAGGTGGTACTGGTAGAAGGGCGGCTCGTGTGAGTCTGCTCCCTTGTCAACGAGGGCGTTGTTCCCGGCGCCACGGAACGCGGGCCCCTGGTACCAGGCCTGAACTGAGATCGCCGCCGTGGGGTTGAGGCTGGCCGAATCCGGAACGCGGACATGCGTCGTCTGGCCGTTCAGCTGTAGCGCCTGTCCGAAGACGCCTGAACCGTACGCCGCATCGACCGCCGATCCGTCGTTGCCGTTGCCGCTGGCGTCGGTCGCGTCAGCGTCGAAGTGCCACAGGCCAACGAGTCCGTCGGCGATCGGTTCGTTCGGATCGATCGCGCCGGACCGACTCGGGCTCGCGGCGGTCGTGGCCTGCGATGACGCTGTGGAGGTTGCCGCCTGTGCGGTTGGCGTGGGCGTCTCCTCCCCGTCATCGTCGGACGACCAGGGCTGCGTGATCCCGAGGAAGGCGAGCACCACCAACGCGATCAGCAACGCAAGCGCCGGGGCACAGCCGAGGCGAGCCAGTAAGTCCTTCAGCATCTTGAGCATGTCGTTCATGCGGCCGCGCCCTCTCCTGGTCGCGAGCATCCTACCGGGCGCCGCGATCCCGACGGGCGGGCTCGGTCGACCCGAGGCGACTCGAGCCAGACGCGACCGACTAGACGACCCCTTGAGCGCGGAGTTGCGCGACCTCGTCCGGTGTGAAGCCGGACTCCTCGAGGATCGCGTCAGCGTGCTCGTTGAGCAGCGGAGCGCGGCGTTGGATCTGCCACGGGCTGCCGTGAAAGAGGTACGGCGCGCCGGGGTAGGTAAATGAGCGTCCGAGTTCTGGGTGATCGACCTCGGTCGGGAAGCCACGCGCTTTGAAGTGCCGGTCCTCCATCACCTCCTCGGGTGAGTAGATGATCCCGACCTGGAAGCCGCGCTGCTGGGCGCCCTCGAAGAACTCGTACGCGGACATACTCGAGGCCAGCAGGACCATCGCGTCGCGGCCCGCCCCGAACATCTCGCGCACCTCCGGGTTGGTCGCGATCTGGGAAAGATCGAGGCGATCGTGCTGCCGTCCGAGTTCGAGGAATGCCGAACCGGGAAAGTCGTCGTACAGACCTGCCTCCTGGAGCCAACCGATCACCCGCTCGTAGTCGCGCCCCCGGCGCGCGGGGACGCCCGTGTTCACGTAGCGCCCGTCGGCACAGAGCACCTGCGACGGCCCCGAGGGGTTCACGCCGGCGTGCCGGCCGGTCTGCCGCTGCACAGTCCCTTCCGCGACCAGCCAGGTGTAGCTACCGGCTTCGGTGGTGACGTTCTGTGCGGCGTGCATGTCGACATCGATGTGTTGGCCCATGCCCGTCAGGTCGCGGCTGACCAGGGCCACGAGCAGCGACATGACCGCGTAGTGGCAGCCGGTCTGGTAGCCCTGATTCCCGCCGCCCCTGACCGGCGGCAGCGTGTGGTCGTCGTAGCCACTGCTCCAGGCCGGGCCGCCGCCGGCCAGCAGCGTGAGGTCCGTCGACTGCTCGTGCTCTCGCGGACCGCCGCGCATGAAGGGCGCCATCGAAACGGTGATCAACTCGGGCCGGCCAGCGCGCAATGCGTGTGCCTCGATCCCCAGCGAATCGAGGCGACCCGCGTCCTCGGCTTCGAGGAATACGTCGGCCGTCGCGACGAGGCGACGCAGCGCCTCTCGACCGGCGTCCGTCTCAAGGTCGAGCGTGATGCCGCGTTTGCTGGTGTTGTAGTGCCAGAAGTAGAGACTGCGCTCTGCTCCTGGCTCATCCTCGAGGAAGGGCTCGTAGGTCCGCATGGCGTCGCCAGCGGGTGGCTCGACGAGGATCACGTCTGCACCCATGTCGGCGAGCAGCTTGCCGGCGAACGCGGAGCGCTCGTGAGCAAGCTCGACGACCCGGAGGTCAGCGAGGGCAGCCGGGGCGGTGTGGGCGGTCACAGAACACCCTCCTCGCGGAGCGAGACGAGTTCGCTCTCGCTGACGCCGAGCAGTTCGCCGAACACGTACTCGTTGTGCTCGCCGAGGCAGGGCGCGCCGCGCTCGACCTTCCATTCGGTCTCGGAGAGGTGGACGGGCATGCCGTCGACGCGCACATCTCCCATCTCCGTCTGCTGAACCGTGGGCCAGAGGCCCCACGCCTCGGTATCCACGTCGTGATCGACCCGCTCGCCGGGACGCTGGACCGCGGTCGCCGGGACACCCGCCGCCTGCAGGCGCGCCGCGAGGTCGAAGCGCTCTTCGTGGCGGGTCCAGTCGGTGATCCGCTGATCAAGGTCGTCCTCGTTCGCCAGCCGATCGGCCAGCGCTGCGAACCGCGCGTCGTCGACCCAGGTGGTTCCCGCGACGCCGCAGAGCGCTTGCCAGTCCTGCTCATTGCGGCAGGAGATCCCGATCCAGTTGTCGTCACCCTCTGTGGCATAGATGCCGTGGGGGGCCATCGCGGGGAACTGATTGCGGTTGCTGTTTGGGCTGCCTGCGCGACGGAGCGGACGACCGTTCACCGTGTAATCGAGGAGCGCAGGGCCGTTCAAACTGGCGCCTGCCTCGGTGCAGCTCATGTCCACCCACTGGCCGTCGCCGGTGACGTTGCGATGGTGGATCGCCATCAGCAGCGCCATCGCCATGTAGTAGGCGCCGGTGTGGTCCATGTAGCTGTAACCCCAGCCCGCTGACGGCTGATCCGGGAGCCCCGAGGAGAACGTCAGGCCAGAGACCGCCTGCACGACCGGCCCCCACGTCTTGTAGTTCACGTAGGGACCGGAGTGCCCGAACCCACAATTCGAGACGTAAATGATGTCGTCCTTGAGCTCGCGCAGCTCCTCGTAGCTGAGCCCGAGACGCTCGAAGACGCCGGCGGCGAAGTTTTCACTCACGACGTCCGAGATCTTGATCAGCTCGTGAAGCAGTTCCTTCCCGCGCTCGGTGCGCAGGTTGAGCGTGACACCGAGCTTCTCGACGTTGTGGTTGTTGAAGCTGCCGCCGAGGTTGATGCCACGCCGCTCGTCCTTGAACGGCTGGCCGCCGCGGAGGATGTCCCAGCGCCCCTCGTTGGTCGGATCCTCGATCCGAATGACCTGCGCGCCGAACGCAGCGAGGAATTTCGTGGCACCCGCCCCCGCGAGCTGGCCAGTGAAGTCGCAGATTCGGAGATGGCCTAGCGCCGTTCCGTCGGGCTCTCGCATCGCCTCGGTCCTTTCGAATGTGAGGCGAAATATAGCGGGACGGGGCAGCCGGATCACGGACGTTGCGATCGTGAGTTGTCGACGCCTACGCTGCGGCCCGGCGCCTGCCGCGACCGGCTACTCAGGAGGCACGAATGACCACCGCCACCACGTCCGCACTCGCCACACGGGTCGCCGAGGCCGCTCGCCGGTTCCTCGGTGCCCTCGAACCCGCGCAGCGCGAGGTCGCGGCCTTCCCATTCGAGGGTGAAGACGAGCGCACCCGCTTCTTCTACACGCCGACCGATCACGGCGGGCTGGGCTTCGCCGCGATGACGCCACAGCAGCACTCGGCGGCGATGGCCCTGCTCGCGGCGACAGTAAGTCCCGGCTGGTTCTCGACCGCTGCGACCGTGATGGGTCTCGAGAATGTGCTCGCCGGCCTCGAGGGCTTCGTCGACTTTCCTCATGACGTGGACGAGATCCGGACGCGGGATCCGAACCGCTACCAGGTCTCGGTCTTCGGCACACCGGGCGAAGAGCCGTGGGGCTGGCGGTTCGGCGGTCACCACGTCTCGGTTTCGATGCTCGTCGCGGGCGGCGAAGTGCGACTGCTGCCGACGTTCCTCGGCGCGAACCCCGCGAGCTACCACGGTGTTGGTGCCAACTTCATCCGGCCGCTGGCGGCCGAGGAGGACCTCGGACGGGAGCTCGTGCGCCTGCTGAACGAAGAGCAGCTCGCGACGGCGGTGCTCTCTCCGATCGCGCCGCCTGACATGGTGACGACCAATCGGTCCCGTCTGGATGGCGACATCCGTACTGAGGCGACGCCGTGGATGATCTGGCGTCGCACGCGCGATGAGTTCTCCGACTCTGCAGTCGAGGCCGTCGCCGCCAACCTCGGCAAGCTCGGCGACGAGCATCTGACGGCGCTCGAGTACACCGGCACGCCGAAAGGGATCCTCGCAAGCGCGCTCGACGGCGGCCAGCGGGATGCGCTGACCGCACTCCTGCGACAGTACGTCGCGCGAATGCCGGAGGAACTGGCAGAGAGCGAATGGTCGCGCATCGCGGCGATCGAGGACGGCGCGCTGTCCTTCGCCTGGGCCGGCGGCCTGGAACGTGGTGACGGGCACTACTACCGAATCCAGGGCCCCGGGCTCCTCGTCGAGTACGACAACACCCAGAACGAGGCCAACCACATCCACACCGTGTGGCGCGATCCGGATCGCGACTTCGGTCGCGACCTGCTCGCCGAGCACTACGCCCAGTCGCACTGACCGAGAGCAGCGTCGCACTGACCCGAGGACCACGATGAGCACACCACTACAACGACGGGTTGAGACGCTGATCGGCATGTTCGACGACTTGGCCGCTGACCTGCCGGCGGAGACGTTGGCATCGCACCTCGGCGAGCTGCGCTCGAACACCATCGGCCAGCAGCTCTGGTGCGTCGTCGGCGGCCGCGAAACCTGGGCGAAGGCGATTCCCGGTGCCGAGTGGCCCGGGTTCAAGAGCTCACTCGCTGATCCGAATGACCCAGCGCAGGTCCGCGCAGCGCTCACCTCGAGCGCCGCGGAGATTCGCGCGGTCCTGGTTCCTGGGCTGTCCGAGGCCAGCGAGGAGCTGGCGCTGGGACTCCTCGAGCACGAGGCAGGGCACGCCGGACAGCTGCTGAGGTACGTGCTCGGGCTCAGGCTCGAGGCGCCGCCGAGCTGGAACGAGTACTTCGCGCTGTAGGCGGCAGTCGGGCCCGGACGGCTGCTACGGGTTGAGGTTCTCCAACTCGCCCGTCGCGAAGTCGATTCGGCGGTAGTAGCAATCTCGAGGCTCGCCCGCCTGGTTCTTCGTGTGGCAGATGCCACCCGCGTTCGGGCGGACGATGTAGAGCAGCGAGTTCTGTTCGCAGTTCACGCGCACCTCGAGCAAGTCGAAGGTCTCGCCCGAGGTCTTGCCCTTCTCCCAGAGTTCGTTCCGGGAGGTGCTCCAGAAGACGGCCGCCTTCGTCTCGATCGCCTTGTCCAGGGCCTGCTGGTTCACGTACGCCACCAGGATGAGCTCGTTGGTATCGACGTTCTGGACGGCACACGGCAGCACCTGATTCGCCGGGTCGATGCTTGAGAGCTTGGCGAAGTCCAGCGCGACCGCGGACCCCTCCTCGAGCGCGTTACTGGTCGTCATCTCGTCCCCCGAACCGCAGATACGAAGTGAGGGGCCTCACGGCCCCTCACCAGTCTCGTACGAGTTGCGGCCGGTGTCTGCCGCGATCGCTCGCGCGATCAAGATTCGCCAGGCGCTACCCCTTGGAAGGCAGCACGACGATCGCCTTGCCCGGGGCGCCTGCGACGCCCTCCTGGTTGACGACGTTCACGTCGAGGTAGACACGGTTCTCGCCGTCCTCGACCTTCTTCTCCGTCACGACGGCCTGAGTGGTCAGCACTTCGTGCTTCTTGTTGATCGCGCGGAACTGCATCGAGAGGTCGCGGACCTCGGCCTCGTCACCGATCCAGTCCTGGAGCGCGTTCATCACGTACGCCCAGCGCAGGTTGCCCATCCCGAAGGCCTCGCCCTGGCCGGCAGCCTTCGCGACCGCATCGTCCATGTGGAGGTAGACGAACTCTTCGTTGACGGCGGCGTAGCGGTTCCAATTCATGAAGTCGGTCTCGCGCTCGACCGGTGGGACTTCCTGTCCGACCTCGACGTCCTCAAAAAACACGTTGACTGCCATTGCTGTTCCTTCCGTCGCAGTTGGTGGCCGAAGACCGCTAGTAGCGGACGCCGGTGGAGATCCGACGCTTCACGAGCTCGCCGTCCTGGTTGTGCCACTCGGTCTCGGTGAAGGTGAAGATCGTGAGGCCGTGGCGCCCCTCGCGCTCGTTCCAGTGCGACAACCGCGTCTTCGAGGTGATCACATCGCCGGGACGGACCGGCGCAAAGAATGAGTCCTGCTGCCCGCCGTTGAGGATGTTCTCACCCTTCTTCGGCTTCTGACCCGGGACCGGCCCCGCGGAACCACGGTTCGGTCGGTCAATCGGCCAGGTAAACGGGTTGAAGTCGCGGGGGGCGATGATCGAACCCCAGCGTGTGCCCTTGGCGTAGTCCTCGTCCCAGAAGATCTGCGGCGGTTTCTCAGGCCAGTAGGTGGCGATCGCCCACTTGCGGATGTCCGAGGCGCCCACCGGGTACGAGGTGGACTCGTCTCCCCAGACGCCCTTGGCGTCAATCATGCTCTGCGTGACAAGTGTCTCTGGTTGGTCGGTCGTGGTCATCGCTCCCCCTTCGCTGCCTCGAGCGGGGCCTCGGCGGCCACCGTCGACGGGCACGATACTACTCAAAACCAAACGGCAGTAGAAAGCTGCACCGACACTGCGATTCCGCGGGCACGCATAGACGAATGACACCCCGATTCGTGAGACTGGTGCTGGCCCGTTCCCGACAGGGGACGCGGCTGGAGTGGACTGACCGTGATCTTCTGCACGGCCTGCGGCTCGGAAGCAGACGAACAGGCGCTGTTCTGTGACCAGTGCGGCGATCAACTCGTCGCAGCGCTGCCGCTTGTCTGTTCCGAGTGTGGGCGCCGGAACCGCGCGACCGCCCACTTCTGCAGCGCTTGTGGCATGAGCCTCGCGCTCGCCGTCACGACGACACCGATCAAGCCTCCTGCATCGGTCCAGGTGCCCCCGCCGGTCGAGGGGCCCACGCCGGCGGTCACCAGTCCGCCTAGGCCCGCCGAACTGCCCTCGGCATCGCCACCACCTGAGTTCGGTCAGGACGCACCACCCGAGCTCGGTGAGGACGTCGACCGGGAAGGCATCGCCCGCGAGGAGACGCCGACCCCAGCCGCCGCGCTCGCGCAGCCGGCCGGGCGCGGACCAGCCGCCGCGATCCCCACCGCTCCGGTGACCGAGCCGCCCACCGGCGTCCGCCGCGACGCCGAGGGGACTCGCGAACCGCCGCCGCCACCCGGGCCCTCGCTCGCCGAGGGCGCCCGCGAGTGGGCCGCCTCGAGGCAGGCCGACATCCTGCTCTACCTCGGCGCCTTCTTGTTGGTCGCTGCCGCGTTGCTGTTTGTCTCATCGCAGGGCGAGGAACTCTCGCCCGGGCTGCGGGTGGGCTTGCTGCTGGTCTACACCTTCGCCTTCGTCATCGCGGGGATTGCAGCCCAGCGATCGGATCGAATCCGTGAAGCCGGGATGGTCTTCCTCGCGATCGGCGCGCTGATCACGCCGCTGAACTTCGTGCTGATCTACACGGAAGTGCTGGAGGACCGAGACGTCTCCCGGAGCGTCGTCTGGCTGCTCGGGTCGATCTACAGCGCGCTGTTCTACGCGCTGCTCTGGCAGCGCGGCTACGGCCGTCTCTACGCGGTACCGGCCGGCCTCGCCACGATCAGCGGCTGGGCCGCCCTCGCGGCAGTCACTGACCTGCCGCGCCAGTGGCTGGGCACCTGGTGGGTACTCTTCCTCGTGGGCGTGTCGCTGATCACCGATCGAATCGGTCGCTACGAGTTGAACGCCGCATGGACGCTGGGCGTCTTCATCGGCCTGGCGTTCTCGGCACAGGTCCTCGGCTCCGATCTGTTCGACGGTGACGATGGGCAGGTACCGCTCGCTGTGAGCCTCGGGCTCATCACCGGCTGGTTCGCGCTGACCGGGGCATCCCTCCGCGCGCCGACGCTCTTGCCCTGGGGAGCGACGGTTGCCATCGCGACCGCGGTCGCAGCGATGCGAGCCGCGGGCCTCGAGGCCGATTGGTGGGCATATCCGGCGCTCGCGATGGGGCTGGCCGCCGTGTTCACCCGCCCCTGGTGGTCGCCGTGGCATCTCGGAGTATCGCGGGCCGGCTGGCTCTACGCCGCCGCGTGCGGCAGCTCACCGCTAGTCCTGATCCCCGTCGATGACGATGGTGCGAACGGCGCCGTGTCGTTCTTCCTCGGCGCGGCCGTACTGGCCTCGATCGCGTGGCGCGACCGGAGCGACGGATTCCAATTCTTCGAGCCGGCGTCGGCAGGGACCCCGACTGAGCTCTGGGAGCGGGTGTCGTTCGCCTGGGTCGGATTCGTGCTCGCCCTGATCGGCGTCGCCTTCGCACAGCGTGAGTCCGGCATGGCGGCACCAAACCTTGGCTGGAGCTACCTCGCGATCAGCGTGGTCACGATGGTGCTATTTGCTCAGGTCGGGCGGCGCTGGGATCCCGCGACCTCGGTGTTCGTGCCGCCCGCACTGCTCGCGATGTCCGTCTCATTGCAGGATCCGGACCTCTATCCAGGGCACGTGGGACTGAACCTCGGCGTGACCGCGGCGGCATTCATCGCTGGCTTCGCCGTGACCCGCCGCTGGTCGCTCACCCTGATCGGGGCGCTACTCGCCATCTTCTCGGCTGCCGCCGCCTGGGATGCCCTCAGCTGGTCGGCATGGACCCTGGCTGCGACCTATTCGGGTACCGGTGTCGCACTGTTCGCCGCGCTCACCCGTCTACGCACGTATCGGCTCCTGTTGCCTCGCGGGGTCTCCGGACAGCGCTTGATCGTCGCCAGCCTGTCGTGGGGACTCGTCGTGCTCGGACCACTGGTCGCCTTTGCACAGATCCTGCCTATCGAGATCGGGACCGAGCCACAGGTGATCGAGTCCGTCGAGTACCGGACCGGGCTTTATCTCACGCTGCTCATCGCCCCACTGCTCCTCTACGAGGGTTGGCGATTCAACAACTGGAACGTCACGGCCGGCGCCACCACACTCGCCGCGATCATCGTCGCCCCGCTCTGGAGCTCGTACGGGTGGCCCGGTTGGACGCTGGCATTGGTCTACCTCGGCGTCGGCGTGCTGCGCTTCGCAACCATGACGACCGTTCGCAATTACGAGCGCGAGATCCGGCAGATCCCGATCATCTTCCTGTCGTGGGGACTCACACTCGCCGCGCCGGTGACGGTCTGGATCAGCCTCGCCGAACGGATGGCCTCGGAGGGCGGTAGCGCGGTCGAAACCGTCGAGTACCGAACGTTGATCGCCGTGGTGCTCGCGCACGTGCCGTTACTGCTGTTCGAGGCACGACGTCTGCGGGCGCGCTGGGCGCTCGTGACCGCGTCCGTCGTGGCGATGACCGCGCTGCTGCTGACGATCGCTGCGTTCCGCTTTGACGAGGTCCAGGCCTACACAGCGCCGGTCGGGCTGTTCTGGATCGCGTTCGGCCTCGTCGTCCGCCGATCCGAGGCGGTGATCGGTCGTCACCTGATGCTCCACGAGCTCGTCCTGCTCGGCGGAGCGACGATCCTGCTCACACCGCAGGTGGGCAAAGGACTGCAGCCAGATGGCGCTGCGTGGGGCAGCGTCGTCTTGCTCGAGGGCGTCGTGTTCCTCCTGATCGGGCTCGTGCTCGGGTCACGCTGGCTCACCGTCAGCGGCGTGGTCGCGATCTCGGGGGTGGCGATTCGCTGGCTGGCTGTGAACACCGGCGACACGATCCCCTACTGGCTGACGCTCGGCGGCGTCGGGCTGGCACTGCTCCTGCTCGGAACCATTCTGCTGCTCGCGCGCGAGCGCTGGATCGCGATGAAGGATTCGACGGTCTCCTGGTGGCGCCGCACTGCCACCCTCCGCGGTGTGGGCATCGAGTGGCCGGTGGTGCTTGCTCCCGCCGCCGTCGCCGTGATCGCGCTCGCTGTCGTGGCGATCGAAGACTGGGTCGAACCACTGACGCTCTGACCACGCGGCCTCACTGATCGTCTATCGTCTGCCTCGAATCGAGGTGGATGGATGGCAGATCTCGCTGGACAGGTCGCGATCGTGACGGGCGCCAGTCGTGGACTCGGCAAGGACATCGCGCTCGCCCTCGCGAAGGCCGGCGTCTCGGTCGTCGCGGCCGCACGCACCGACGCCGAGGGCGACTCACGGATCCCCGGTTCCCTCGCGCACACGGTTGGCTTGATCGAGGAAGCCGGCGGCACCGCCATCGCCGCGCATTGCGATGTCACGAGCCAGGACGACATCGACGCCACCGTCGACGGAGCCCTCGAAACCTACGGGCGGCTCGACATCCTCGTGAACAACGCGGGGGTGCTGATCCCGGGCCGCGTGACCGAGCTCCAGCCAAAGCACTGGGAACTGATCTTCCGCGTGAACGTGCACGGCCCGTTCAACTTCTGCCGTGCGGTGATCCCGCACCTGGCCGCAGGCGGCGGCGGCCACATCGTCAACATCTCGTCCCGAGGCGCGATCGGACCGGGCCCCGGCCCCTACACCGAGGCACGCCCCGGCGGGGCTGCCTACGGTGCGACGAAGTCAGCCCTCGAACGCTTCACCGAGGGCCTCGCCAGTGAGGTCTTCGAGGACCGCATCTCGGTCAACGCGCTTTCACCGCACCTGCCGATCTGGTCCGAGGGCGGCCACTTCTTCCGCAGCAACAGCGGAGAGCCGGACTACGCCGGCTGGCGCCTCAGCGGCGACGTGATCGGCGACGCCGCTGTCACGATCTGCAGCCAGGAGCCGGGCCAGTACACCGGCAACATCCTCTACGACGAGTTGGTGATGCTCAACGAAGGTGGCATGACTACCGCCCAGGTCGCCGAACGCTATCCCGTCGAAACGTCTAACTAAGGAGTCATCTCATGGCCGTCGAAACCCGCCCGCTTGACCTCGTGGATGCGCGGCCCGAGGAAGTCGGCATGTCCTCGACCGGGCTCCAGAACGTCACCAGCCTCGTCCAACGCTACGTCGACGACGGTCGCTACGCCGGGGCGATCAGCATGATCGCGCGCCACGACCAGGTCGTGCACTTCGAGGCGTACGGGAGCATGGACGACGAGGCGGCGAAACCGATGACGCACGACGCCATCGTGCGCGCCTACTCGATGACGAAGCCGATCGCCTCGGTCGCGCTGATGCAGCTCTACGAGGAGGGACTCTTCCAGCTCGACGACCCGGCGTCCGCATACATCCCAGAGTTCGCCGGCCTCGAAGTCTTCGCCGGTGGCACTGCCGACGACTACCGGACGCGGCCCGCTGCCCGCGAGATGACGGTGCGCGACGTCCTGATGCACACCTCGGGGCTGATCGGGCGCGGCGACGGCACGCCGGTCGGACGGATGTACGCCGCCGCGGGGCTCCGCGGCAGCGAGTCTGACGGAACGTTGCACGACATGATTCGCAAGGTGGGCGAGCTACCGCTCGCCTGCGATCCCGGCTCCCAGTGGAACTACGGCATCTCGCCAGACGTCGTCGGTTACCTCGTCGAGGTGATCTCGGGGCAGCCGTTCGACCGCTATCTCGAGGAGCGCATCTTCCGACCGCTCGCGATGCCGGACACCGGCTTCCACGTCCGCGAGTCGGAGTTCGACCGCTTCGCCGCCTGTTACGAACGCGACGACGAGGCCGGGGGCGGTAAGCGTTACCGGCTACAGGACGCACCGGCGGGCAGCCACTACACGACGCCTCGCACGTACTTCAGCGGCGCTGGTGGTCTGGTGACGACGGCCACCGACTACATGCGCTTCAGCCGCATGCTGGCGAACGGTGGCACCCTCGACGGCGAGCGCCTGCTCGGTCCGCGAACGATCGAGTTCATGGCGATGAACCATCTCCCGACCGGCGGCGACCTCGCGACCATGGGCCAGCCGCAGTTCGGCGAGACGACCATGGAGGGGGTCGGGTTCGGCCTGGGCTTCGCGGTGCTGCTCGACCCGACGCGAGCCCAGCTCCTCGGAACTCCCGGCGAGTACTACTGGGGCGGCGCGGCCTCGACGGCGTTCTTCGTCTCGCCAGCAGAGGACCTCGCGGTCGTCTTCCTGACGCAGCTCCGCCCGTCCTCGAGCTACCCGATTCGCCGCGAACTGCGGATCGCGACCTACTCCGCGATCACCGACTAGACGCCGGAGTCCTTCATCGACCCAGTCAAGGGCTCGAGCGTGGCGTCGTAGAGTGCACAGACGACCTCACGATCGCCAGATCCCCACGAGCTAGAGCTCGGGGTCAGCCACCAGATCTCCAGTTCAGATGTGCGGTACGAGCGCCCCACGTAGGAAGAGAACGCCGCCGCGCAACCGCCTTCGGCGGTTCGGCTGAGCGAGTCCCGACCTGGGAAACTCTCGTCCTCGACATCGAATAGCGCGAACACCTCGTTGTCGTGCGACTCGCCACAGTCGACCTTGTCGACGTCAACAACCTGATCCTGGAGGTCGCTGGGGTCGTCGAAGCAATCACCCACCTTGAGGCTGAAGACATTGCCGCTACAACTCGCCAGCAACAGCGCGGCGACCAGGCCAATCCCGAGTGCCGTGACCTTCTTCATATTCAGTCCTCACCTCGCGCCATCGCGCGAGAGGATCATCGGCAGCGGCGACCAATCTCTTCCGCGGGTTCTCCCGAACGAGGGGTCGGCTATCATCCGCGCTCCACGACGCCCCGCACCGGAGGACCGCGATGCCCCGACTCGCCCCACTCGACATGGACCGACTGTCACCCGAGCAGCAGACCGTGGTCGACAAGATGCTGAGTGGACCTCGAGGCGGCATGCGAGGACCGTTCGAATCCCTGCTACGGCGGCCGGAGCTGTGCGACCGCGTCCAGCACCTGGGCGCCTACTGTCGCTTCGATACCTTGCTCGAGCGCGACGTTGCTGAACTGGCGATCATCCTCGCCGGCAAGCAGTGGAAGGCGCAGTTCGAGTTCTGGGCGCACGCGCGCCTCGCCCGCGAGGCTGGACTGCCGGACGCCGTGATCGAGGCGGTGCGGACCGGCGCGCCTGTCGAGTCCGAGAACGCCCAGTACGTCGCAGTCGCTAAGTTCGTACGCGAGTACTTCGCCACGAACCGCGTCAGCGGCGACACCTATGACGAGGCGCGCACCGCGCTCGGCGAGGGGGGCGTCGTCGACCTCGTCGGTCTCGTCGGCTACTACACGCTCGTATCGATGACGCTCAACATCTTCGAGGTCGGCCTGCCGGAGGGCGAAGCCGAACTACTCGACTAGCCAATCACGAGGAGGGTGACGCATGGCGACGGTTCAGACCGCGACCGGTCCGATCGACTCGGATGACCTCGGATTCACGCTGACGCACGAGCATGTCGTGGTTGGCTCGCCGCCGATCCGGCAGCAGTTCCCGGATCTGCACGATCGCGACGCGATCCTCGATGTCGCCGTGCCGAATCTGACGGCCGCGCGAGAGGCTGGTGTCCGCACGATCGTCGACCTCACGCCGATCACCCTCGGTCGCGACGCCGGTCTGATCCGCGAAGCCGCCGAACGGTCAGGGATGCAGATCATCGTGGCAACCGGGCTGTACTGGTTCCTCGACCTCCACCTCACGTTCGCGCCAGCGGAACAACTCACCGAGCTGTTCGTACGTGACATCCGCGACGGCATCGGAGACACGGGCGTCCACGCCGGCGTGATCAAGTGCGCGACCCAGCCAGTGATGGATCCGTTCAACGAGAAGGTGCTCCGCGCGTCCGCGCAGGCTCACCGACAGACCGGCGTGCCGATCGGCACCCACACCTTCGTCGCCAACCGCACCGGTCTCGACCAGACCCGCGTCTTCCTCGAGGAGGGCGTCGACCTCGGTCGCGTGATCATCGGGCACTCCGACGACACCGACGACATCACCTACCTCGAATCGATCATCGATGCCGGCGCGTACGTCGGCATGGACCGCATCGGCCTCCCGCGTCCGCGTAGCCATGAGGAACGCGCCGACATGGTGACTGCCCTCGTCGAGCGCGGATTCGCTGATCGCGTCTGCCTCTCGCACGACAGCGGCGTCATGGAGGGCTACGACGAAACATTGAAGGCGGAGCGGACGCCCGATTGGCGCTACACCTTCATCCCACGGGAGTTCTCCGCGATGCTCCGCGAACGCGGCGTCAGCGACTACGCGATCGAGCAGATGACCGTGCGCAACCCGCGCACCATCTTCGAGCAGACCGAACCGTACTAAGCCCACGAACGTCCGCCCGAGCCAACGTCTGAGCATCGGGATCGACGCTCAGGCGGGCCAAGTCCGGTTCGAGGTCGAGAACCGCACCGGCGGCAACACCGGCGCAATCGCGGTCCAGATGTTCGGGCCCAGTAGGCCGACCCGGATCGCGGGTCTGAGCGGTTCGTGTGGCTCGGCGAGGGCGCATGGTGCTACCGTGCGGCGCGCAGGAGAGCGCCGGAATCCGCCGTGAGTGGCACCCCCTCGACGCGACCGCCGAGGTGAGAGGAGCCGCGGCTTCCTGTCTGCTGGCGACACCTCCGTGCCGGACGTGAGCAACCGTCCGCTCCCCAGTTGCTGAGCTATGGAGGACGCATGTTGAACCCAAGACGACGCTGGCTTGCGGCCAGCCTCGGCGCGATCGGAGCCCTCGCTCTGCTCGGCGGAGCGCTCGCACAGCAAGGACCACCGCCGCCCGGCGTGCCACTGGCAACCGGACTGCAAGGCAATCGCGGCCTGACCGCGCTCAGCGGCGGCGACGTGCTCGTTGCCGAGGGCGCCGGCGGGCGCCTGCTCAGGGTGGCACCCGATGGTACGCAGACCGAGCTACTGACCGGTCTGCCCGTCACCTCGGTCGAGGTCGCGCCGGGCGAGGTGGAGACCGTCGGCATCTCCTCGGCGATCTCGGACGGCGGGACCCGTTACTACTACGTCGTCGGTGAATCGACCGACCCCGGGTTCAGCGCGCTGTACCGGGCCGAGGCAGGCGGCACACCGATCCTGATCGCCGATCTCGGCGGCTACGAGGAGACGAACAACACGGACGGGGACGTGGACCTCGCCGGTGACCCGGAGCTGCTCTCCAACCCGTACGACCTGGTGCTGGATGCGAACGGCAATGTCTTCGTGACCGACTCGGGCGCCAACGCTGTGCTGAGAGTCGACGGCCAGACCAACACCATCACGCCGTTCGCGATCTTCCCAAACCGCGAGAACCCGCTCTTCGCGGGCGGCGCCGGAATCGGTGGCCCCACGATGGATCAGGTGCCGACCGGGATCACCCTTGGTCCTGACGGTGCGTTCTACGTGTCGACGCTCACCGGCTTCCCGTTCCCCACGGGCGCCGCGCGTGTCTACCGGCTTGACGACGGCAACGCTGATGGCGACGCGCTCGATGACGGCGAATCGACCGTCTTCTTCGAGGGCCTCACCACTGCCACGGACCTCGTGTTCGAGGCAAACGGTGATCTGCTCGTCAGCCAGTTCAGCACCAACATGCTCGCAGGCGCCCCTGGGCGGATCTCACGGATCTCCGGTGGGACTGCAAGCACAGTGGTGCACCTGCTTGTGACACCAACCAGCCTGACGATCTCGGAGGGCGGACGGCTGTTGGTTTCGCAGGAGGTCACCGGACTGGTCTCGGACGTGACCGACGTCCTCCCCGGAGGCTTCAGCGTTGCGCCCGTCGCCGGCGCAAATCTCGCGGCCTACGGCGGCGGTTCGCTCAACCAGCTTGAGTCTGAGCTTGGCGAGGCCGGCGCCACCTCGGTCGTTGTCGCGGTCGACGGAGCATTCCTCATCCACATCGTCGGCGCACCGGCGTTCGTGAATACGGACTTCGCGACGGCATTCCCGGACGGACTTGCTGCCGGGACCGTGGTGCTGATCGTCGTTTCTACTCCGTAACGACGGCGGGCCACGATCGCTTGGCAGAGGCCGGCCAACCGTGGCCGGCCTCTCTGATCGTCAGCAAATGCAGCCTTAGCGAACCGTGACTAGTGACTGCATGTACGGGTGGATGGAACACGTGACGAGGAATGCACCGGCCGCCGGGAACGTCCGCGACCACGTTCCTCCCTCGTCGAGCAGCGGGCCGTCCCAGCTCCCCTCACGATCGTCGGCGTCGTGCTGGACCGGGTCGCGATTCGTCCAGGTGACGGTGGTGCCGGCTTCAATCTCAATGCTCTGGGGCTGGTAGCCAAAGCCCTGGATGATGACCTGCAACGCCGCTGGGGGAGGTGCCGGCGTCGGCGTGGGCACGACAGGAGTTGGCATCGGCGTCGAAACGAACGGTGTCGGTGCAGGAGCAACTGGTGTTGGCGTCGCCGGAGTCGACGTCGGAGAGAGGGGCACCGGCGTGGGCATGAGCGGGGCCGTCGCCTCGGGGATCGGGACCTCAGCGGGTGAGGGGGTGGTCGTGGACACAACCGTGGGGCTCGCGGATTGCTGCGGCGCTGCGGCTGGCGGTATTGAGGCCTCGGTCGAGGTCGCTGCGACCGCAGACTGCTCCCCGCGACCCGTAGGCGGCGTCGGATCGAGTGACGCCGGTGCATTCGAGGAACTGCATCCGGCGAGCAGGGCTACCGCGATGGCCGAGGCCCATACGTAGCGCATCCGCGGACGGTACCCGTCCCGTGCAACTTGTTCGAGTCGGATCGAGATCACATACGTCACGTCCCTATACTCGCCCCCTCCGAACGGGCCGCTCGACGACGGGAGTCGCCGTGGATCACCAAGAACTGATCGCCGACGGACTGGGCCGCGGACGCGGTGTGCTGCGCCGCGCCATCGAGGACATGAGTGTGGAGGATCTCCAGTATCGGCCGGCCGACCACACGAATCCGATCGGCTGGCTCGCCTGGCACATCGCGCGCGTCGAGGACATGCACGTCGCCGACCTGCTCGAGGCCGGCCAGCTCTGGACGGACGGCGGCTGGCACGAACGGTTCGGCATGCCCGCCGACGCGCGGGACTTCGGAACACGACAGACGCTCGATCAGGTGAACGCGGTGAACGCACCGAGCGCTGAGCTGCTGCTCGGCTACTACGACGCGACCGCCGAACGGACAGACGGTTACCTGGCGACGCTGAGTGCCGACGACCTGAGCAGAGTGCTGGACGAACCGCAGTTCCAACCGCTGCCGACAGTCGGTGTACGCATCAACAGCCTGATTCATCACGCAGCACATCACGGCGGCCAAATCGACTACCTCCGGGGTCTGCGTGACCCTTCTGCAGGTGGTCTGGCCTAGGAAGGGAGCGACGATGACGAAGGTCGGCACGATCGCGAGCGCATGGCGCTACCCGGTGAAGTCGATGGCGGGCGAACGTCTGGCTACCGCACCCGTGACGCTCCAGGGTGTCCAGGCCGACCGGATGTATGCGTTCGTCCAGGCAGCGTCGGCCAGCCCGTTCCCGTGGCTCACGGGCCGCGAGCTGCCGAGCATGATGCAACACCAGCCCGCGTGGTCATCGGACGATCGACCCGTCCTCAGCGTTCGCACGCCGGCCGGCGCGCAGCACCCGATCGGCAGCGACGAGCTCCGCGCCGCCCTCGAAGAAGCGTCCGGCCGCGAGGCTTACCTGCTCCCCAACTATCGAGGCAGCTTCGATGTCGCGGCGATCACGCTGATGAGCACCGCGACCGTGGCACGCATCGCGGAGGCCAGCGACACGCCGGAGGAACCGCAGCGGTTCCGGATGAATTTCTACGTCGAGACTGACAATGGTGCCCCGTGGGGCGAGGATACCTGGGTTGGTCACACCGTGCGGATCGGCGAGTCGGTCCGTGTCGCGGTCACCGAGCGTGACAAGCGTTGCGCGATGATCACGCTCGCGCCGCATGGCGGCGACCCGCTGACCCGGATCCTGACGATCGTCGCCGAGGAGAACGATGCGCATGCTGGTGTCTACGGGTCTGTGCTCACCGCGGGCGCCGTGAACGAGGGTGATGAAGTCCACCTCGAGGACTAGCGCCGCGCTGGGGCACCGCTGATGACGGTCGAAGACGCGCTCACTTCGCTGCCGGGACTCGAAGTCCTTGAGTCCGACGTCGCCTACGCGAGTCCGGATGGCCTCGAGTTGCTCGCCCGCGTGTATCGACCCGAGACCGACGGTGCAGAGGCGCATCCCGCGCTGGTTTCCGTCCACGGCGGCGCCTGGAACGCGAATGACCGAACCCGGAGCGAACTCGCCAACCGCACCCTTGCTGCGGCGGGCCTGGTCGTCGTCTCGATCGACTTCCGGCAGGGTCCTGATCACCAGCATCCCAGCGCCAGCAGCGACATCGTCGCCGGCGTCCGCTGGGCGAAGCTGCACGCCGCCGAGTACGGGGGCGATCCGACGACCGTCGGCATCCTCGGCAGTTCGTCCGGCGGGCACCTCGCCCTGCTCGCGGCGATTCGACCGCGTGCGGACGAGTGTCGGTCGACCCCGCTGGTCGATGCGCGCGAGGGCGAATCCGTCGACGGGACGGTGCGATACGCGGTCGCGCTCTGGCCGGTATCGGATCCGATCTATCGATACCGCTACGCCCAGCGGGTTGGACGAGAGCAGCTGGCAGCCTCACACCTCGCCTACTTCGGCGACGAGGCAACCATGCGCGCAGCCAGCGTCCCCCGCATCCTCGACGACGGCGAAGCGCAGGAGCTCCCGCCGCTGTTGGTCGTGCAACCGGGCGAGGACGCGAACGTGCCGCTTGAGATGACGCGGTCGCTGGTTCGCGCGTACCAGCACCGTGGCGGCCACCTTGAGTACGCCTTCTTCCCCGGCGAGCCACACGCCTTCACCTACGAGGCGTCCGACAGCACCGAGCAATGCCTCGCGCTGACCGCCGACTTCATTCACCGGCAAGCGCGCTGAGTGGCAACCAGGTGACGGCCGACGTCAGCACGGCCGTCCGCTCACCGTTCGCGCGGGTACTGCGCTGGCGCGCGATGCCTTACGTCGTGCCTGCGATCGTCACAGCCGTCTGGCTGGTCTACGTCCTGGCAACAGACGAGTTCGGTCGCGCCCTCGATCGCTGGCCCTCGGCGGTCACGATGGCGTTCGGAAGTTTCCTCGCGGGCGCCTCGCCGGAGGGCGGCGGCGCTGTCGCCTTCCCGGTGTTCACCAAGGTGCTGCACGTGCCGCCGGCCGTGGCCCGGACGTTCGCCCTGTCGATCCAGGCGGTCGGAATGACCGCCGCCTCGATCGTCATCCTGCTCACCGGACGGCCCGTCGAATACCGCGCGATCTGGCTCGGGACAGGCGCCGGCACCTTGGGACTGGTGCTCGGATTGCTGGTCCTCGGCGACAGCTCGACGCCGTTCTGGGAGTCCCGGCTTCCTGCCGCCTACGTGAAAGTCACGTTCACGGTGATGCTGTCAGCGATGGCGTTCCTGATGTTCCAGACGCGCCAGCAGCGTGAGTACGGGTCGATGGAAATGGGCGCCTGGACGCCCCGCATCTGGGCCGGCCTGGCCGTCGCCGCGTTCATCGGCGGCCTGTTGAGCTCGCTGATCGGAACCGGCCTCAACGCGCTGCTGTTCCTCTTCATGGTGGCGATGCTCGGCATGCACCCGCGCGTAGCCGTCCCGACGAGCGTGGTCACCATGGCCGCGGTCTCCGTCGTCGGCTTCGTGATCCTCGGCCTCGGACATGGCCAGCTCGATGTCGTGCTCAATGCCGGTGGCGAGGTGGTCTCCGTCGGCGGCAGCGTGATCGATCCGGAAGCAGCCTCGTCACATGACCTGCGCGGCCTCTGGCTCGCTGCCGTCCCGATCGTCGTCTGGGGTGCACCGCTCGGGACCTACGTCGTCCATCGGCTACGTGAGGATTGGCTCGTGCTCTTCCTCGGTGCGCTCGCGACGATCGAGGTGTTATCGACGGTCGTTCTTGTCGATGCGCTTCGGAGCGACCTCGGACTGGTGATCTACGGGGTCGCGTCATTGACGATCGCGGTCGGCGGAATCCGCCTGCTCGCGACGCGCCGGGACTCGATCCTCGGGCTGGACTGACGCAAGGCGCAGCGGACTCGGTTACGGTCCTCGAAACGAGCCTCGACAAGGGAAGGCGGCGGCATGGCTCACCGGATCATCGAGCTGGCAAAGGTGAATCTGCGAGTGCTGGACCTGGACAGCACGGTCGACCGATTCGGCGACCTACTGGGCGCCGAACCGGTGCGTAATCGCGGTTCAGACACGATCGGCGCGTTCAATGGCGCGACGATGAAGCTCGGCGGCGCCGTCCTCGATGTCGTCTCGCCCAATGACCCGGATGGTGAGCTCGCCAAGAACCTCGAGCGACGCGGCGAGGGCATCGACTCGATCGCGTACATCGTCGAGGACCTCGAGGACACGGCAGCCTATCTCAAGGAACGTGGTGTCGAATTGGTCAACCGGCAGGAGTACCACGGCGCGAAGATCGGGTTTATTCACCCCAAGGTGAATAGCGGCGTCATGGTGGAGCTGATCCAGCGTCCCGCCGCGGATTAGCGCTCTGGTCACCTGCCCTGATAAACGAGAAACGCCCGGCTGAGCCGGGCGTTTCCGCATCAATCATTCAGCGAGCCTAGACGCCGGTTCGCTTCCAGTAGAGCACCATCTGCTTCTTGTCCTCCCATGAGGAACGCACCTTGATGCCAGACTCCTTGCTGGCCTCAGCGAGCAATCGTTTGATCGCTGACGGACGGTCGTTTCGGTCGAGAGTAATCTTGCCCGCCTGGCTACTCTCGATCGCTTCGCGGAAGGCCCGCCTGGCCTCTGCGGTCGTTCGACCGCGACCGACCTGGACTTCGTCTGGACTCATCGCTTCGAACTTCGGCATACCACCCCCGGCTGATCGGAGAGACTCTCTCACGATAGACGGATAGTGAAAACGCCACGGAAGTCTGAGTCAAGTTACTTCGAGAGTCCAGCAGACAATCTCGCCCGAAACCCGATGCAATCGGCTACACACCCAGGCCGGGGAGTCCGGCTTGAGTCAGCGACGTGTTGATCATTCCGAAGTGGTTGTTGCCGTGGTTGATGATCACCTGGCCGATGATCTCGTAGCGCGCGAGATTGCCGTTCGGCTTGATGTCCATCCGTTCTGTCATGAAGTCGTCGCTGAAGCCCTCGATCCTCGGCACGATCGCACTGGAAACATCACGGGCATACTTCGCCAGTAGTTCCGCAGCCGGAAAACGAAGTGCATACGCTTCTTCCGGAGTCATCCCGGTGCCCTGGTCGGCCTTCGGCAGGCCCCAGGCGTCGTTCAGCCCCTGCTGAAGCCAGACCGGCATCTCGCGGTGGAACGCGAAGTGAATGAGGTTGTCTGCCGTCCGCGCGATGTGCCACGCGTCGAACCCAATTGAGTTGCACGGTCCGTCCGGCCGGAAGTGGATCTGCTCCTCGGTCAGCCCCTCGACGGCGCGAGCGGTGCTCTCGAGCAGCTGCCCGACGTATCGGCCCTGGTAATTCTGCAGTTTCAGTGCGTCGGTCATCGGGTACTCCTCAAGGTTCAGCTCACCAGCCGGCGGATGGTCGCGGCCCACTGTGCCTGATCTGCCGTGTCTACGGACACCTGGTGCAGATCGACACCAAGCGCGGCCTGCGCCTCCAGGCGCTCGATGCATGCGTCGACGGGGCCGACGAAGTCGAAGTGGTCCTCGAGGCCGCGCGGTACCGCCGCGATGCCGGCTTCCGCTCCGTCCGCTGCCCACGCTCGACGGATCGAGGCCGCTTCGTCGGCTAGCCCATGACGCAGGAATTGCCGGTAGTAGAAGTCGCCGTTTCGCGCGACGAAGAACGCGAGCTGCTGACGACGGCGCGCTCGGATCTCCTCGGCGCGCTCGGCGTCCTCGACGACGGTGATCGCGCCCGGAGCGCGTACCTCGACCGCTCGCTCGTCGCGGCCGGCGGCCACCGCCCAACCGCGGACCTCGAGGATCGCGTCACGCAGGCGGTCGAACGGAATCCACGCCGGCAGCCAGCCGTCGGCCTGCTCGGCGGTGAGCCGCACGCTCTTCGGGTGCAACGTCGCGAGGTGGATCGGGAGTACTGGCTGCACCGGATCGACACCCATCACCAGCGCGCGATCGACGTCGTACCAGCTGCCGTGCAGCGTCGTCCGCTCATGGCGCCAGTAGGCCTGCAGCAACACGACCGTCTCGCGCAGGCGTGCGATCGAGGGCTGATACGGCATACCGTGAAACCGTTCGATCACGCCGCTGCCGCTCGTCCCCAGGCCCGCCACGATGCGCCCGTTCGAGAGCTGGTCGAGCGTGGCGTAGTGCTGAGCCAGCGCCCCGGCGGTTCGCGAGTAGACGTTGACGATCGATGTTCCGAGGCGTGCGTGTTCCGTTTCGACCGCGAGTAGGGTCAGGCCGCTGAAGGCATCGTGGCCGAAGCCTTCGTTGACCCAGATCGTGTCGATGCCTTCGTCGTCAGCGGCGCGCGCGCGCGCCAGCAGCGAGTCGCGATTCCTCGGATCCCAGGGGATGCTGATCGAAATGCGGTGCTTGGGCATGCCGGCATCCTAGCGAGCGGAGCCGATCGCGGCGGGCGCGTCAGGCGACACGTCGATATAGTCGCTCCGCGAACCAGCCGCTCGCCGTGGCGAGCTTCTCATCCCTCGATCATTTCGCATCCGCACTGGAGGACCGAATGGCACGCAAGCTCTCGATCGGCGTGAACTGGGCCGGCAACTTCGACATGGACGCGATCGTCGAGCAGGCGCAGGTCGCTGACGAGGCCGGTGTCCACACGCTGAACATCGCCGAGGCGTGGGGGCCGGACGCGCTCTCGATGCTCGCGGTCGTCGCGCGCGAGACGAAAAACATCCAGCTCGGCACGAGCATCATCAACATCTTCTCGCGAACGCCGGGCGCGATGGCGCAGCACTTCGCGACGCTCGATCACATCTCGAACGGCCGAATGGTGATCGGCCTCGGGTCGTCCGGGCCGCAGGTGATCGAACACTTCCACGGCATCAAGTTCCGCAAGCCGCTGACCCGGATGCGCGAATACGTGGACATCATCAACATGCTGATGCGCGGCGAAAAGCTGAACTACGCGGGCGAGTTCTTCCAGCTGGGACGCGGTTTCACGATGCGCTTCGAGCCGCTCCGCGACCACATCCCGATTCACATCGCTTCGATCACGCCGAAGTCGCTGAAGCAGACTGCCGAAATCGCCGATGGTTGGCTCCCGATTCACCTCCCGAAGGAGCAGTGGAAGCCGCAGACCGAGGCGATGACCGCCAACATCGAGGCGGCGGGCCGCAGTCGCGCCGACTTCGTCATTCGCAATCCCACCGGCGTCCGCGTCACCGAGGACATCGAGGGCGCCCGTCAGCAAACCGCCGGCACGACGGCCTTCTACATCGCCCGCATGGGCGACTTCTACTACGAGCACTTCATCCGCATGGGGTACGCCGACGAGGCGAACGCCGTTCGCCGCGGCTGGGAAGAAGGCGGACCGGCCGGTGGCGCCGCCGCGATCCCGGATGAGCTCGTCAATCAGCTCGGGACTGCCGGCTCGGTTGGCGAGTGCATCGACGCGATGGAAGAGGCCCGGGAAGCCGGGTTCGATTGGCACTCCGTCAGCGTTGACGAGCGTGACCCGCAGAAGCGCGCCGATATCTACCGGCAGCTCGTCGGCTAATCGTTCGGCCCTTCCGATAGCCGTCCCGCCGGCCAGCGGCGGGACCAGACAGGATTACGGCCGATGGCTCGTGACCCCCTCGAGCAGGCGCTTTCTCAGCGCAAGCTCCTGCAAGAAGCGATCAAGGCCGGCGTCGGCACACCTTCACTCAGCCGCTACGAACCGCCCGGACGCACGGACGACAAATCGCGTCTGTCGTTCATGGCGGCGGGCGAAGCCGACCCCGTCCGCGGCGAGCGCTACGCACCACTCGGGCGCCGCATCGTCGGCGCGATCGCCGACCTGTTCGCCGTCGCCGTCATCTGGTTCCTCGGCTTCACAGGAACGGCGGCCATGGCGGTGCCGTTCTACACCGTCTTGCCCGAGAACGCCCCGGACTATCTCGCGCCGGTCTTGATCGCATTCGTCGTTTCGATCCCGTTCTGGACACTGTGGGTGTTCAACGCACAGGGCTGGTCGCCGGCGGGTAGGGTCACCGACCTCCGCTCGGTCGACGAGTACGGCTCCGCCCCCGGCGCCCGCGCCGGGCTGATCCGCACACTCGCGTTGATCCCCTCGCTGCTCCCGATCGGCCTCGGATTCTGGGCGGCCGGATGGCACCAGGAGGGCCAGACCTGGCACGACCGCCTCGCCAAAACGAGGGTGATCCAGCTTCTCCGCTGACCGCTCACTCCACACACGTTGTTGAGACGCAGCCGCAAACCGGCCATCATCAGTGGCACACGGAAGTCGCACGCGGCTCGCGACGGCCGGCAAGAAGCGTTCGGTCCGGCTCGATACGCCGCGGCCGATCACCAGCGGGGGGAACACATGGCTGTTGACGGCACCTGGAACCTGACCTTGAAGACGCCGATGGGCGATCGGCCCGTCACCGTCACGCTGAACAGCGATGGCAACGATCTGAGCGGCACCTTCGCCGCGCCTCAGGGCGACCAGACGTTCGACGGTGGCACGGCCAGCGGCGACGAGGCGACCTGGAGCACCATGTTCAACGGCCAAATGGGCGAAATGAAGCTCGACTTCGTCGGCACCGTCGACGGCGACACGATCGACGGCACCGTGCAATTCGGCGCCTTCGGTGCCGGCACGTTCAACGGAACCCGTGCCTAGATTTGACGCTCCCGGTCCGTCGCGCTGACGCGACGCCGCCGCCCGAGACAGAGCGGTCCGGTAGGCTGCGGTCGCCGTGCTGTACGTGCCGAGGAGGTCCGGGGTGAGTCCGCAGCTGTTCGAGGTCCAGTTCCCCGCAGACGCGATCGCCGATCTCCGCCAGCGCCTGGCCCACACGCGTTGGCCCGCGGAGGTCACCGATAGCGGCTGGGATTTGGGCACCAACCTCGCCTACCTGCAGGAACTCTGCGCCTACTGGCAGGACGGATTCGACTTCGATGCGCAGGCTTCCTATCTAAACGGCATGCCCCAGTTCACCACTGAGGTCGACGGCTACGGCGTTCACTACGTCCATGCCGAGGGCGCCGGACCGAACCCGCTCCCGCTCGTATTCACGCACGGCTGGCCCGGCACCTTCTTCGAGATCCACAAGATCCTCGACCTGTTGACCAATCCCGCCGCCCACGGCGGCGATGCTGCAGACGCGTTCACCGTCGTGGTGCCCTCACTGCCTGGTTACGGCTACTCCGAGATCCCGACCACGACCGGCTGGGGGCAAGCACGCACCGCCGAGCTCTGGGACGGCCTGATGCAGCAACTCGGCTACTCGCGGTACGGCGCGCAGGGCGGCGACTGGGGTGCGGTGGTGACGGCCCACCTCGGTCACAGCTTCTCCGAACGCGTTGTCGGATCGCAGATCAACATGCCGTTCCTCGGCCCGATCGGTGATCGCACGCCGCAGAGCGAAGACGAAACCGCCTACCTCAAGCGAGCCGGCCAGTGGCAGGCCGCTGAGGCCGCCTACCAGGCGATCCAGCGCACCAAGCCGCAGACGCTCGCCTACGGTCTGACCGACTCACCCGCCGGAGTCGCCGGCTGGATCACGGAGAAGCTCCGATCGTGGTCCGACTGCGACGGCGATCTCGAGCGACGCTTCAGCAAGGACGAGGCGCTCACAAACATCTCGATCTACTGGTTCACCAACACCATCAACTCAAGTACCCGCTACTACTACGAGAGTGGCGCCGACCCAGCGAACCGGCTCACCCACACGCTTGAGGTACCGGTGGGCGTGTCCGTCTTCCCCGGCGAAATCGGAGGGCTGAGCGCTCCGCGATCCTGGGTTGAACGCGGCTGCGAGAACCTCACGCACTGGTCCGAACACGACCGGGGTGGGCACTTCGCCGCGATGGAGGAGCCGGAATTGCTGGCTCAGGACATCCGCGACTTCTTCCGCCCGCTTCGCTAGTCCGAGGCCAACCTTGACCGACGAGGACCTGCTCGCCGCGCCCGCCACCACGCTGGCGCGCTTGATCCGCGATCGGCAGCTCTCTTCGACTGAACTCGTCCGGACACACCTCGACCGCATCGCCGAGGTAAACCCGCAACTCCATGCGGTCGTCCAGCTCGCGTCCGACGCCCTCGACCGCGCGGGTGTCGCTGACGACGCCGTCGTCCGAGGTGAGCCGCTGGGCCCTCTCCACGGCGTCCCCTTCACCGCGAAAGACTGGCTCGAAACGGAAGGTCTGATCTGCGCCGCCGGCTTCGAGGAGCGACGTGATTTCGTCCCGAAACGAGACGCGGTCGCGGTCGCCCGCGTTCGCGGGGCCGGCGGCATCCTCCTCGGCAAGACCAACGTCGTCACCGGCGACCCGGTCTACCCGCGGCCGAACAATCCCCACGACTTGTCGAGGACGCCCGGCTCGAGCAGCAGCGGCGAGGCGGCGATCATCGCCGCCGGCGCGTCGCCATTCGGCCTGGGTAGCGACTCCGGCGGCAGCATCCGCTGGCCCGCGCACTGCACCGGCGTCGTCGGTTACAAGCCATCGACTGGCCTCGTACCGAACACCGGACACTTCCCCCGCATCGGACACATGAGCGATCCGCGCACCACGATCGGTCCGCTGATGCGATCGGCGCGCGACCTCGCGACAGTGCTGGGCGTGATCGCGGGCGCGGATGACCGGGACCCCGGCGCGTTCCCGATCGGCATCGGCAGCCCGTCTGAGGTCCGCCTTCAGGACCTCCGCATCGCGACCTTCACCGATCTGCCCGGTGCCGATCCCACTCGCGAAACGGTCGACGCGGTCGCATCGGCGGCGCGCGCGCTGGAGGAGGCCGGCTGCTCGGTTGAGTCGGCCGTCCCTGAACGGCTCGACGAATCGATGACGATTACCCGCGCCTATTGGTCACGCGTCCAGTCGATCGCATTCGGCGCGTGGACACCTCCCGGCGCGAGTACGCTCAGCGCCGACCAGATCGAGCGATCTCGCTTCGAGTGGGAGCGATTTACCCGCGAAATGTTCCGCTTCATGCAGGGCTATGACGCGATCCTCTGCCCCGTCGCGCCACAGCCCGCGCCGGCGCACGGCGAATGGACACTCGACGAGTACCTCTACACGCTCCCGTTCAGTCTCACCCGCCAGCCCGCGATCTCGTTGCCCTGGACGCACTCCGATGCAGGGCTCCCGATCGGCGTTCAACTCGCCGGCCGCCCCTGGCGCGACGAGGTCATCATCGCCCTCGCTACGGCACTCGAGGCTCAGCGCGGACCGCTTCCGCTGCCCACGCTCGCGAGCTAACAGCCACGCTCGCCCCTAGGCGCTCGACACCGCCTCGGCGAGGAAAGCGTCCTGCCGCGCGCGGGACTCAGCGCCGATGCCGTCCGGCTGCTGGGTGAACCCGTGGATTCCACCCGGATACACCGCGAGCTCTGAGCGGTTCCCCGCCTCGATCCAGCGCTGGTGCATGAAGAGCGAATCGTCGAGCAAGCTGTCATTCGTCCCGACGGAGAACAGTGCCGCCGGCAGCCCCGCGAGGTCGGCGTAGAGCGGAGACACATCGGGCGCGTGCACATCCGTGCCCTCGGGCAGGTAGTACTCGTAGAACTTGGCCATCACGGCCGTCGGCACCACTTGCGCGTCGACGCCTGCCCGTTGACTCGGCGTCATCCCCAGGTCGTAGACACCGAAGACCAGGTTCGCCGCGGCGAAGCCGCTGAAGGCGTGGCGATCCCGCATCCGCAGCATCGTGGTCACGGCGAGGTGGGCGCCGGCGGAGCCGCCACCGATCGTCAGCGTGGTGGCCCCGAACTCCTCGCTCGCCCGCTGCGCCAGCCAGATCGCGACCGCCTCGCAGTCGTCGTTTGGGGCTGGATACGGGTGCTCGGGTGCGAGCCGGTATTCGACGCTCACCACGGCCTGGTTCGTCGCCTGAGCCAGCTCCCATAACCTCGGATCCTGCGCATCGGCCGACCCGAGCGCCCAGCCGCCGCCGTGGATGTAGAGGTGAACGCCGTTCACCGTCGGCGGAACGAAGACGCGGATCGGCACCTCGCCGCCCGGCCCCGGCACGCCGCGCTCCTCGGCCTGATCGAGGCGCTCGATCAGCGCGGCCCGGCTACCGCGGATCTCGGATGGCGGCAGGTCGGCGAGACCCGGCGCGCCCTCGCTCATCGCACGGAGCTGCTCGTTGAACGCGAGCGTCTCGGCGGCGACCGACTCCTCGAGGAAGACAGCCGGGTCGGGGTGAATCGCTGCTGAGCTAACGGTCGTCATCGGTCGGAGCTCCTTCTTGCCGGGGATCCGGCGCCCTGCGCGCTGGTGATACCACGCGCCGGCGACCGCCAGCCACCAGGAACGGAATTATCTCGAAACACGCGGAACGTTGGCGGCCGCGCCTGAAACCGCTCGCCCGGCAGGCGAGCCGGGTCCACGACTGCTTGGCTACGCCGCGCGGACCAGGGCGGCCTGACTGAGCCGCCGTACCTCATCGGTCGCTTTCGCGATCGTAAAGGTGAGGTAGAGCAGGGATTCGACGCTGTACTCGTTGACCGGGGGCTCGCCCTCGGTCGCGAGGTCCCGGCCGGCGATATCTCGCAGCGTGATCCCGCGATAGACGCCATCGGGTCCTCGATCCCACGAGGCATACACGTAGCGGTTGCGCCAGGAGAGGACATCGTCCGCGTCGTCGGTGACTAGATCGGCGACCGCCTCGATCACCGGCTCGTAGAACGTGATGTACGCACCTTCGGCTGCGAGGCGGCGCACCTCCACGACCAACGGACGAGCGGTCAAGCCTTGGAGCCGGCTCGCGGGCTGCTTCAGATTGCGGAGACCGGTGAACGCGAGCGCCAGCAAGGCCCGCTCGAGCCGCGCTGACTCGATCACGAGGCGGCCGATCTGCTCAGCGACCTCGCTGAGCGCCGGATCCATCGGCCGTGTCTTCCATTCGTCCATGAAACGACTATCGGCGGGAATCACGGGCGGCTCAGGCGGATGGCACCAGATCCAGATCGGTAGGCTGGTGGGATGTCGGACGACCCAGGATCGAAGATCGGTGCGGTCGCGGTTGGGGTGATCGTGCAGGACGGTCACATCCTCCTCGAACCGATCGCGCCGTGGCTCAATGTTGGATTGAAGTGGCGTCCGATCGGCGGCTTCATCGAGTTCGGTGAGTACGCTGCGGACGCGATCGTCCGGGAGTTCAAAGAGGAGCTCGATCGGGACGTCGAGGTCATTCGACTGCTCGAGGTGTACGAGAACCTCGCGACGTTCGACGTAGAGTCCGGGCCACTCAAGGTCCACGAAACGGTGTTTCTCTACGAACTCCGGTTCGCGACGCACGACCGACCGGTAGACCTCGAACCGCTGCCGTCGTTCGAGCAGGAAGCACGACCCGGCGCGCAGCACTCGACGGCGCGCTGGCTACCGATCGCCGCATTGCGCGCTGGCGAGCACCCCGTGTTTCCCTCGACCCTCATCTTGATGCTCGAACCACTGTTCGAGTAGCAACCGCCCGCTACTATCGGCGCGAACCCCGACAGTTCGAGGCGGCACGCGTGAACATCCTGATTATGACCAGCGTCACGATGATGGACGTCGATGATGCGCTCATCGACCGCGTCCGCGAGGCAGCGGGCGACGACGCCGAGATCGCGGTGACCACCAGCCCCGGGGAGGCACTGGAGGCCGCCCCCGACGCTGAGGTGATCTTCGGACGTATCGATGAGCGGCTCTTCCAGCGAGCAACCAGCCTGCGCTGGGTTCACGCCAGCACGGCCGGCGCGGACGCGTACCTGTTCCCGTCCTTCAAGGAGAGCGACGTCTTGCTCTCGGGTGACAAGGGCCTGGTCGGCAGCCACCTCGCGGAAACCGCCTTCGGCTTGTTGCTCGCGATCACGAGGCGCATCGATCACGCGCTGCTCGCAGGCCCCGAATCGTGGGAGCACCGCGTCGACTACCGCCGCCAGGAGTTCGAACTCGATGGCCTGACGATGGGGATCGTTGGCTTCGGCGGTACCGGGAAGGCGATCGCGAGGCGAGCGGCGGCGTTCGGCATGCGCTGCATCGCTGTCGACCGCGACCCGGTCGCGACCACGCCCGAGGTGCCCAAAGTCTGGTCCTCGGATCGCCTCGATGATCTCCTCGCTGAGTCCGACGTCGTGGCGTCGGGCCTGCCACTGACCGAGGACACACGCGAACTGTTCAATGCACGCGCCTTCGACCTAATGAAGCCGACCGCCGTCTTCGTCAACGTCACGCGCGGCGAGGTCTACGACGGTCTAGCGCTCGCGCGAGCGATCGAGGACGGCCAGATCTACGCCGCCGGCCTCGATGTCGTGCCGGAAGAGCCGCTCCCGGCGAGCCATCCGCTCTGGACGACGAAGAACGTCGTGATGACGCCGCACACCGCCGGGGCCAGTCAGCTTCGGGTCGGGCGCAACCTCGATCGGTTCTGCCGGAACCTCGCGCGGTTCCGCGCCGGAGAGCCGCTCGAAGGCGCAATCGACAAAGAACTCGGATACTAGAAGCCGAACCGGAGCCGCCTCGAGGAGCGCGTATGGCCAACGAAATCCCGACGACGATCAGCTCGTTCGATGAACGCTGGTGGGCCGGCGCGATGGCGCGCCGCCGGATCGCCCACCAACTCCCCGCGGACGAGCCAGGCGACTGCACTTACCCCGAATGCGTCTGGCATGGCGTCATGCCCGGCGAAGAGAACGCGGTCTCGCCCGCCGCTCCACCCTGACGCTCGACCTCAGCGAGTCACCTCGCGGCGCTCCAGGTTGGAGACGCCACACCATTCATCCCTGAAGACTTCCAGTAAGACCCGTCGGGCCGGCGCCCACGGTCTCGAGGTAACCGATGGCCCGTCTCCCGAATCTGATCGACCGTGCTGAGGTCCCCGCCGAGCTCGAGGAGGCGTACGACCGGGTCGCCGCGCTCCGCAACGGGGCGGTCTCCGGTCCCTACGGGATCCTGCTCCACAGTCCTGAGCTGGCGGAGCGCGCCGCGGCGCTGGGGAAGTTCGTTCGCTGGAACTCTGACCTGACCGCAGCCCAACGCGAGACAGCGATTATCACCGCCGCCCGTCACTGGGATGCCGAGCTGATGTGGGGCGCCCATGTCCGCCTCGGTCGCGAGGCGGGTGTACGCGACGAAGTGATCGCCGCCGTCGGGTCGCGAGGCGCGCTCGATGCACTCGAAGCGGATGAGCGCGCGATCGTCGGCTACGTCCGTGCGCTGCTCGAAACGAACCGCGTCGACGAACCGACCTTCGAGGCGCTTCGTGAACTGGTCGGCGAACAGGGGATCGTCGACCTCACCGGACTCGTCGGCTACTACGCCACCGTCGGCTTCACGCTGAATGCGTTCGAAGTGCCACCCCCGGCAGGCTCAGAGCCCCTGCCCGCGGCCGAGGGCTAGCGGTGGCCGACTTCCCGACAAACCTCGAGGCGATCACGCCAACGTTTCTGAGCGGTGTCCTCGAGGCGGACGTGCGCGCGGTCCGAGGCACGCTCGTCCCGGCCCAGGGTGCGGTGTCCACGGCCGCTCGGCTCGAAGTGGACTACGCCTCGGGGTCATCTGGACCAGAGGCCGTCTTCGCCAAATGGTCCGCGCCGCTCGAAGCGGTGCGCCAGATGGCCGCACAGAACGGCATGTACCGCCGCGAGGTGCGGTTCTACACGGACCTCGCGGAAACCTCAGACATCGCTACCCCGGCTTGCCTGTTCGCCGATTGGGATCGCGAGACCGACGAGTTCTTGCTGATCCTCGAAGACATGAGCGCGAGCCGCGTCGGCAACTTCTACGCCTCGTCACTAGCTGATGTCGAGGCCGTCGTCGATGCGCTGCCGCGCTTCCACGCGCGTTGGTGGAACCACCCCGACCTCCGTCGACTCCGCTGGCTGTTCCCCCTCGACCACCCTGCGGCGTCAGCCGGGCTCCAGGCCGCATTCGTTGGCGCGTTACAGCGGACCCAGCAGCGGTTCCCGACGGAGTTCGGTGGCGCGCTCGCCGCGACATCGCGAACGATCGCGGAACACTATCCCGAGATCGCACAACGCTACGCCGCTCGCCCGACCACCCTCGTCCACTCTGATCTCCACCTCCAGCAGGTCTTCTTCCCCGGCGACGCCGGCGGACACTTCGCGATCTTCGACTGGCAGACGATCGGGCGCGGCTTCGGCGGCCAGGACCTGTCTCGGATCATCGCGATGAGCCTGACGCCCGAGATGCGGCGCGCAAATGAACGTGCCCTCGTGGAGCGCTACCACGCCGGGCTGCTCGAGGCCGGTGTCTCGGAGTATGACCGCGAGGACTGCTGGAACGACTACCGACTCGGCATCTCATGGAACGCGCTGCTGAACGTGATCGCCGGTGCATCCGTCGATCAGACAGCGATGGATGCCGACGCCAGCGCATACCAAACGACACTCGCCGAGACATTCTTTGGCCGGATCGATACCGCGCTCGCCGACCTTGATGTCGCGGCGCTTCTCCCTTAGGTCAGGCGCTCCGGTTCGGTCCAACCTGCCGGCCCGTCGGGCGTCCAGTTGATCACCAGCAAATTGTCACCGCGGTCACGGTCTACCGCCGCGTAGGCCTCACGCTCGGCATCAGTCGGTTCGAACTCCTCGTTCGGGTATCCGATCGGCGCCCCGGAGCCCACGCAGACGAAGGTCTCCGGATCGAGGTGCGAGCCGTAGGCGTCGGCGATCGCGAGTCCAACCGCTTGTTGCCACGCCGTTGGACGTCGCCCAAGGCGCGGAACCGCCGTCGGATCCTTGCGCCCACCGGCCCGCGCGGCGTGACCGTACCGACCACAGGCGAGCTGCCGTTCATGCGTACGTCCGATCGCTTCGAGTTCGGCCTTCATCGCGGCGTCGATCGCGCGGTTGGTCACGCCGTTCACCCCACGATGACGGTAGTCAGGCACGACGCATCGCATCCCGTGCAGCAGCACCAGTTGCGGCTCCTCGAAGCCGGGCAGATCCATCCAACGCGCGTGCGAGATGCTGTAACCGACCCCTCGGCCGTCCGCGACGGCGAGTGCGAGCAGCCCGATACGGTCGATCGAGCGCTGCAAGTACTCGTGATTGCCATCGCGGTAGCTGGCGTCGAAGATCTCGAAAACATCGCGGCGCTCGCTGGCGGTCATCGTCCCGGCGCGTACGATCCGCACTTCGAGGTCAGTTGAATCCGGCATGGCCGGCAGTATTCCAGACCGGAGTGATCTCGTGGCGAACTCGAACGCTGGCGGTCATGGCTGATCGGCGCGGCCGGCTCGACTCGGACCCGTTCTCCTTCACCGTGCACGACGATCGCGTCCGTATTTCGCGAGGCGGAAGCGTTGTGACGGTCCTCGGAGAGCGCGCATCCACCCGGTTCCTGAGCGCCGTGGAAGGCACCGACGAGTCGACGCAGCAGCAGCTCATGGCCCGGGCGACCGGGAACTACAAGCGCGGCAACGAACGGCGAGGCGGTCGCCGCCACTCGCGATAGCGATCCTCCCTACTTCCGCCGACCGTGAACGCCCCGCATCCTGATCACCACCGGATCTCAACTCTCCGGATCGGAGCCAGCAATCAGTCCGGCGCTCAGCTTCCTTGAAGAACCGCAGCACACGGGGCACACCCGTGAGTACCTGCGAGCCTTCTCCAGGTCACTACGACGGGCGGGGGTCGCATCGCGCCCCCGTGGCCGCCGGATCTGGCGTCTCAGTCGCCTCGGAGCGAAATGGCGCCTCGAACGACACGTGGCGCGCGCCGCTGGCGATGCGCGCATCGTCGGCCTCGCCTGGCCCCGCGACGGCGGCGGGTTCCCCGACGTCCTCTGGTCCGAGGTGATCCCGTTCATCTCCGATTGCTGGCCCGCCGACTATGACCGATGGGCCTCGAAGCTCCGCCGGATGCGCCCCCGGGTCGCCTTTGTCAGCGCCCGCGAGGCCGCCGAGGCGCTCCAGACGCGATTGCCGGAGGTGACCGTCCACTGGCTCCCCGAAGCGATCGACCCCGGCGACTGGGATGGCACAACGCCACTCGCCAGGCGCGAACTCGACGTGCTCGAACTCGGCCGGAACTACCCGCGCTATCACGATCGGATCCGAGGCCAGCTCCGCGAAGGCGTCACGCATCGGTTCGCCGTGGACGGTAGCCGGATTCCAATCTTCCCTGGCTTCGCCGCGTTGCGATCGGGCCTCGCCGACTCAAAGATTCAAATCTGTTTCCCGAAGTCGATCACCCATCCCGATGAAGGACCCGATCAGGGCGCGGGCGCTGGTGGCCTCGAAACCGTGACCCAACGCTACTTCGAGGCGATCGCGTCGGGCAGTCTGATCGTCGGCCACGGCCCCGTCGAGCTGACGGACCTGTTCGGTTACAACCCGGTGATTCCAGCCGACCTCGACCGCCCTGTGGAGCAGCTCCACGATCTGCTCGACTGCATCGAGGACCACCAGCCGCTCGTCGACCGCAACCTGGCACGCCTCGCGGAGGTCGGCAGCTGGGATGCCCGGGTGACGCAGATGCTCGGCGTACTCGCGGAACACGGCTACGAGGTGCCGGGCGCGTGACGCCCGGTCGGCCGGCGAGCCGGGCGTCCGACACTGACGAATATCGGTGTACTACTCGACGTCGGCAGGGCGGAAGACGCGAGGCGAATCGTCGATCTGACGGGGCTGGAACCGCTCCTGCTCCCAGAATCCCTCATCGAATGTCGTGCTCAGCCAGACGTTCAGCAGTACAGAACCCGCGAGGATGAAACTGCCCAGGACCGCAAGCCACCACACGCGCGCTCGCACCACGACCGGCTCTGGACGACGCTCAGGAAGACGCTGTTGGAGGGGCTCGACCAGGACCACCACGGTCCCGGCTAGCTTGTCGTGCCACGCCTGGTTCCGCTCGTCCCACAACGCCCAGAAGTAGCCAAGCCCGAACGCCATCCCCCCAACGGTCCGCATCGAGTACCGGACGAGGCCATCTACTAGCCCCGGTCGGCGCCCATCCATCCGAACTGCGCGAATCCCAGTCGCCGCCTTCCCTGGAGACCAGCCATAGGCATCGAAGCCCCAGGACACCGACGTTGAGACCAGTAAGAAGGCCAGCGATGGAAAGATCCCACGACCGGGTGACGCGAAATCGAACACACGTCCGAGATCGATGATTCCGGTCGCCGCGGCGACCAGGTACACCAACCCGAACGCACCATAGAGTGCGATTGAGAGAACCAGTGCGTCGATGAGCAGCGCGCCAAATCGCTTGCCGATCGAGGCTAGCGGCAGCATCTCCCCGCCAACCTCGGCCGCCGCTACCCGATAGCCCGCCGGCGCATAGCCGGGCGGCGGCCGGACGCCGAGGGTCTCGAGCCCGCAGCCAGGACAGAAGCGGCCATCGGACGGTAACTCGGCGCCACAGCGAGGACAGAATCGCGGACTAGCGGCTGAAGTCATCGAGAGTATGTTCGGCACACTGACAGGATTCTGCTAGCTCAGTCACCCTGAGGAGTCAGCGATGGGCTTGACCGGACCGCTGGCGTTCCTGCCACTGCTGGTGTCCATCGCCAGTATCGGCGGGCTCATCTGGGGAATCACGACCTCCGGTCAGTCGTACCCCAACGCCCACCTTGATCGCGAGTTCGGCATCCAGACGGCGACGCCCGCCCGTCGGCTCGGCGGGAGCTTGCTCGACGTGGTGCTCCTGGGCGTCACGCTGTTCATCGGCTGGGTGATCTGGTTCATCATCGTCGCGCCCCGTGGACAGACGCCCGGTAAAGCGCTCGTGTCCACCTACGTCATGCGAGCGGACGGGAGCCGCGCCACCGGCTGGTTCATGGTCGGACGGGAGATCCTCGTCAAAGGGTTGCTCCTCGGGATCGCGGACTTCTTCTTGGCCCGGCTACCGACCACGATCGCCTCGCTCTGGTGCCTGTGGGACGACGACAAGCAATGCGGCTGGGACAAGCTGCTGACGAGCTACGTCTCGTACGCCCCGTATGGCCTCGAGCGGCTGGCGGCGGACACGATCGTCAGCGCCGCCTCGACGGGCGATCGTCTGCGCGAACTCCAACAACTCCGTGCCGAGGGCATCATCACCGCCGACGAGTACGAAGAGCGGCGGAAGCGACTCGTCGAGCGCCTGCCGTAGCGGTCGCTATTCCGAGGTGATCCCGTCACGTAGCGCGGCCTCGACGCCGGCCGCCGCCCGCTCGATGTCGCCCTCCGTGTTGAAGACGTGGAGCGACAGGCGCGTCACGTTCCGTTCTCTGACCGCGCGGCACACCACGTCGTGCTCGCGCTGCAGCCACGGCCCGAGGTCAGCCGCGTCGATTCCCGCCGTGCCGAAACAGAACAGGCCGGTCCGCGACTCCTCGTTCCGAGGACTCTCGACTGTGACGCCATCGATCCGGTCGAATCGGGCCTCGGCGATTCGGTTCAGCTCGCGGACGCGGTCGAAGACGGCAGCCGGCCCCGACTCCAGGTAAGCCTCGGTTGCCTGGATCGCACCGGCGACAAGCACCGGGGGCACGGCCGCGAGCTCGAACTTGCCTGGCACGTCGCCCTTCGGCGAGAACGTCCCTTCGAGGTCCCACTCCGCCGCATGCGTCACGTCGACGATCGAGGGGGCGATGCGCGGCAACGCCTCGGGGCTGACGTACAGCGCTCCGATGCCGCGTGGGCCACAGAGCCACTTCTGCACCGGCATCGCGTAGGCGTCGATCCCGAGTTCGTGCACGTCGAGCGGGATATGTCCCGCCGTTTGGGCGCCGTCGATCACGACAACAGCGCCGACGCGATGGGCGGCCTCGGTGATCGAGCGGACTGGCAGCAGTTGACCGGTCGCGAAGGAGATCTCCGAGAGCATGACGGCACAGGTGCGCTCGTCGAGCGCGGAGACGAAGCGCTCAACGATCGCGCCATGCGAATCGTCCGGCGCCACCGGCACGAACTCGACGGCGATCTGGCTCGTGGTCCCGGCGTGGTAGAGAGGCACGACGCCCGAGCCGTGCTCGACCGAGGTCGTCAGGATCTTGTCGCCGCTCTGGAGCTCGAGACCGGCCAACGCGATGCTCACCCCCACACCGGTACTCGATGTGATCGCGACTTCACCCGGCTCGGCGCCCAGCACCCGCCCGAACAGTTCGCGGAGTTCCTCTTTGCGCTCGCGCGCCGCGTCCATCGCCAGTCGTGTCGTCGAACCATGTTCGAGTTCGAGGTCCAGTCGAGCCTGGATGGCCGCCGTCATCGCGAGCGATGGCGGCGGCGCGAAGCCGGTGTTGAGGTACGCGTACCGCTCGAGCGCGGGGATGTCTGCTCGTAACTCGGCCCAACGCTCAGCGGTCATGATGTCCTCGGATCTATGCGTTCGCCGGCTGTTCGTCCTCGGCGCCCTCGCCCGTCGCGAGGCCGCGGTCGTGCGGAGCCGAGGCGTAGGCGCCTCGGAAGTCGCGGAACGGGCCGTCGCGCCATTCAAGGGCTGCTTTCAGCCCCTGCTCCCGAGAGATCCGGCCGAACTCACCCGCCGCCGGGCGGTGCTTGCTCATCGCCTCGACATCCGTGCCGGACATCAGACCCGTGCGAATCCCCATGATTTCGTACTGCCGGTTCACCGCGCGCTTGTTGTAGGCGAGCAGATCGTTGTCGATGTGGCCCAGACGCTCGGCGAACTGCTCAGTGAACGCCTCGAGTTGATCTCCCGGTACCGCGTAGGTCGCCCAGCCCATCCACTCCATGTCCTTTCCGGAGAAGGCGTCACCCGTGTAGGCGAAAAGGCGAGCCTTCGCTGGAGGCAGGAACCAGGGCGCCCACATCATGTCCATCGTGCCCATCGCGCGCACCGGCGGGTATCCGACCTGGGCGTCCTCGGAGACGATCCGGAAATCGCAGATCGAGGCCAACTCGGTGCCGCCCGCCAGACAGTAGCCGTGGATCTGCGCAATCACCGGCTTCGACAGTTCCCAGATCATCCAGTTCGCGAGAATCGTGTGGCGCGACCAGTCGTAGTGGTTCGGGTGCGTCGAGCCCGTGTCGGGCATCAGTGAGTGCGGCTCAACGTATTGGCTGGGCTGCGGGCTGGGCGCCAGGTCGTACCCCGCGCTGAACGCGCGACCGGCGGCCCGAAGGATGATGACGCCCACCTCGCGATCGGCTTCCGCCTCGCGCATCGCATGAAAGACCTCGCTGCGGAGCTCGTGGGAGAGTGCATTCAGCTTCTCGGGTCGGTCGAGCGTGATGCGTGCGATCCGACCCTCGGTCTCGTACTGAATGAAGTCGTAGTCGGGGGCCATCGGCACGTCCTCTCTTCGGGCTCGGTCCCGCGACAGCATAGCCGGAGGTGGCGCTCCCTAGCGGTCGTTGAGCGAGCGGTCAGCGGGGCTTTGGTCTTCAGCGAATCGCGGAGAACGCCAGTGGATCCATAACGCGAGACTGCCGCCGACCGCCGGCAGAAATAGCAGGCCCAGGAAGACGAAGCCGCCGAAGAAAACCAGCGCCGCGACGCCCACTCCAATGAGCGTGAGCAGCGGCCGGCGAGCCGTCGCCAGCAGCGCCGCACTCACTCCTGCCGCCCATCCACCCCAGGCCACGAGGGTGAGAACGAGCAGCGCGCCGGACGGGTTCCCGAGCCAGACGACCGGCAGTTCCAGAGCGAGCCACAGGAGCAACGCGACCATCGACCACCGTGCTGCTCCGGAGCGCGCGGTCGGGGCACGAGGTGGGCGACGGAGGAGCGAGGTCAGCATCGAGACATCCTACGCACGACCGCGTAGTGCTGGCCGCCACGCCAGCGATCGGTGCGGTCTCCAGATGCTAGATTCCGGCGACCGGCGACCGGAGAGGCGAGGAGAACATCATGGGCTGGTCGACAACACAACAATTTGGGCTCACTCACCACCGCCCGCAGCTGAGCTACAAGGGATACACACTGGTCGTGCCGCTCTCCGGCGACTCAGTGTTCCTGGTCGACCTCGACGGCCGCTTCGTGCACCGCTGGAACTTCGAAGGCTTCGTGCCCGGTAAGTCGGAGCTCCTCGAGAACGGCAATCTCCTCGTGATGGGCGTGGATCGTGCGCTCCGGCCGGCCGGACCGCCGCCTGAGATCGGCGAACCCGCGGAGCCGTTCGAGACGCGGGTCCGCCGTCTCGGCGCAAACGCCTCGAAGCTCCTCGAGGTGACGTGGGACGGCGAGCCGGTCTGGGAGTACGACAACATCGCCATCCACCACGACTGGAAGCGATTGCCGAACGGCAACACCGTGTTCCCCGAGTGGGTCGAGATGCCAGAAGATCTCTCGAAGCAGGTGAAGGGCGGCACCCGTCTCCCGAAGGAGAAGCTCCCGGCGAACCTCCTCGGTGACGACCTCGTCGAGATCGATCCCGACGGGAAGGAGGTGCGTCGCGTCGAGACCTGGAAGCTGTTCGACCCGAAGAAGGATCCGATCTGTCCGCTCGAGGGCCGGATCGAGTGGACCCACGTCAACAGCGTCGACGTGAACGCCGAGGGCGAGATCCTGTTTTCGTGCCGCAACAACAGCCGCGTCGCGATCATCAGCCCCGACGGCGAGATGACCTGGAAATATGGCGCGCCCGACACCGGACACCAGCACCACGCGACGTTCCTCGACAACGGCAACGTTCAGATCTTCGACAACGGCATGCACCGCGTGCGCGCGATGTCGACCTCGAAAGTCATCGAAGTCGATCGGTCATCCAACGAGGTGGTCTGGAGCTACCAGGGAGATCCGGCGGCGCAGTTCTTCAGCGGGCACATCTCGGGCGCCACGCGCCTGCCGAACCAGAACACGCTGGTCTGCGAGGGCACGTCGGGCCGGCTGTTCGAGGTCACCCGCAGTGGCGAGGTCGTCTGGGAGTGGTGGAACCCGGTCTACAACACGCGTCCGACCGGCGACACCATGGGCTGGCTCTTCCGCGCGTACCGCTACTCGCCTGACTACGTCGGTCTGGCGGGTCGGGAACTCGATCCCACTCGCCTCTCAGACCTGAATCGGATGTACGGCCTCGATTAGCTCACGGTCAGGCTGTGGATGAAGAAGCCGCGTTCTTCGTCCGCTATCTGCTCGCTGTAGTCGATCCAGACCTCGTCTGGGTATCCCGCGGCGGCGTAGCTGATGCGAATCTCAGCCGCGTCCCGATCGATCGCGTCCTGGATGAAGTCGAAGAGTTCGGAGATGGTCTGATAGTCAGGCAGCCGGTCCGTCGGCAGCGCCGTCCCGTCGTCCGTCACGGTGCCGCCGCTGATTGCATTCGATCGCACCTCGAGGTCAACGCGCTGCACGAAATCAACGATGCAGAAACACTGCCAGTTGAACGTCATCTCGTAGTCGTCGCCACCTTCAGCAGCCCAGAGCGCCCGTGCGGCGTCCAGGGCGTCCTGAGGGTCGGACAGGGTGTTCGGGTCGGTCGGGACGGGCGTTGCGGTGGCCGTCGGGTCATCGCCGGAATTGCAGGCGGCGAACAGCGCCACTGCGAGCAGTAGCAACACGGGGATTGACTTGCGCATCGGGCGCCTCCAGGCTTCCACAGCTCAACGAGCGAGCAGCCAATCCGGTTCCGGGCGACTATCCACGCTTTGATGGGCGCACGGCAGCCAGGATCGTTGCGACGAACTCGGACTTCTGGTTGCTGAACTCCTGGGGATCGAAGCGATATCGCGCCTGCAGATCCCGCTTCAATGCCGCGTACTCACTTCGCGCTGCCTCGTGTTCTCGCAGATAATCCCTGAAGTCCAGCTGATCCTGCCATTGGCCCTCGCCGACGGCGTAGGCGTGCACGTGAACGTCCTCGCGGTGGAAGTACTGGCGTCGAGGAATGCCGAACTCTCCCCGTGCCTCGAATCCAAGCGCGGTCATCGCGTCGGCGATCGTCGCGCCCGCCTCGAACGAACTTAGGCCCGCCATCAGATCGATGATCGGCTTCGCGAGCATCCCCGGCACCGAGGTGCTGCCGATGTGGTGCACCTCGACGATCGCTTCCCCAGCCGCCGCTCGGACGCGGCTGCTCCACTCTTCTGCCAGTGCGACCCAGGCCGGGTCGTACGGCTCAAGGACTACCTCGCGACGCGACGAACCGTCAGGTTCTTCGGAATCGGGAGTGTTCATTGGAGCGCCGCCGTTCTATGAGACCGATTATCTAGCACATCAAGACAGATTATGAGCTGCCACCGGTCGATTATATGTCTACCCACTGTCGTCATCACCGTTGACCCGTATATTCGCTCCCATTCCTCCGATCGCCGCGCCAACGAAAGGATTCGGGTGCCGGTCGCGTCCCATCTGGATGGACGAATCGAGTACTTCGTCGAAGGCAACGGCCCGCCGTTGTTGCTGCTGCACGGTGCCGGCAGCGACGCCTCCCTCTGGTTTCATCACGGCTACGTGGAGGAGCTGGCGCGAGAGTTCACCGTGATTACGCCGAACAACCGCGGTTACGGCGGTAGCTCGCCAGTGGCCACGCCGGACCACCTCCGCTTCGAGTTGTATCGCGACGACCTGCGAGCCGTTCTCGACGACGCCGACGTCGAACGTGCACTGGTGATGGGCTACTCGCGGGGCGGCGTGCTAGCGACGCTACTGGCGATGGAGTACCCGGAGCGGATCGCTGGACTCGTCGTCGGCGGCGGGAATCTCGCACGCAATCACCGGTCGCGGCCGTCCGGCCGGAACCGATTCGGCCTCCCGGATCCCCGGCGGATCGACAGTCCCGGTCAGGTCACCGCGGCCGTCGGACGGCGCGTCCGCGAATACATCCTGGGCCCGCCACCTCGGTCGCCGTCACGATGGAATCTCATCCTTGAACGGCTTGACGTCCCCCGACACGAGGTGTGGCAGCGTTACGTCGCACCGCTGGCCGACGCTGATCGAGCCGCCGAGCGATTGACAATGCCGGCCCTGTTCTTCCAGGGCGAACGAGATGGCGCGGTCGATCTGCGGGAAACGAGGTCGCTCGTCGCACGGCTGCCCAACGGCGAGTTCCACATGGTTCCTGGGGCGACGCATGCCCTGATCACGGAGCCAGATCGGGTGCTTCCGCTGGTCGTTCCGTTCCTCCGTCGAACAGCATCGGCCGACCTGGACTTCGATGAGGACGCCTCTCGAGCACTCGCCTCAGCCGTCTCCCCGCCGAACCTCGGAGCTGCCCGCCTCTAGCGAGAGACGGTCCCAGCACCTGCACCCGCTGGACCGGACGCGGGCGAAGCCCGGGGCGGGGCCGGATCCCTGGCAACGAGAGGTATGGTTGCGTTCCGCCACCGGCTGCACATTGGGGAACACTCGTGCCCTTCGCCTCGCACCTTGATGGCCAGATCGAGTACTTCGTCGAGGGAAGTGGTCCGCCGCTACTGCTGCTGCATGGCGTTGCGAACGACGCACAGGGGATGTGGTTCCAGCGAGGCTACGTGGACGCCCTCAGTCCGCACTTCACCCTCATCGCCGTGAACAGTCGCGGATACGGGAACAGCACCCCGGTCACCACAGTCGAGCACCTGCACTACCGCCTCTACCGCGACGACTTTCTCGCCGTGTTGGACGATCTCGGTCTCGAGCAGGCCGCGGTCATGGGCTACTCCCGAGGCGGGGTCTTGGCGATGTTCCTCGCGATGGAGTATCCCGAGCGAGTCTCAGCGCTCGCCATCGGAGCGGCGAATCTCCACGAGGAGAGCGGGCGTCGGGGTTTTGGCACTGCAACGCCCTGGCGTGATCCACGTCCGAAGCTGCATCCGCGGCGCGTCGCGGGAGCGATCCGACGTCGGATCCGGCAACGCCTCCGCCCCACCCCGCCGTCCGACCCAATGTCGAGGTGGACTCCGATCCTGCGAGAGCACGGGATCACGTTCCCTGAGGCATGGGAACGGTTCATCCGCCCGCTCGCGGACTCCGAGCGCGCCGTCGAGCGACTGACCATGCCCGCGCTGTTCTTCCAGGGCGACCTCGACACGCAGTTCGATGTCAATGAGACGAGGGCACTCGTCGAACGGCTCGCTCAGGGCGAGCTCGTCGTCGTTCCCGGCGCGACTCACGATCTGATCAGCAGGCCAGAGCGCGTGCTTCCGATCGTCACGCCGTTCTTACAGCGGACGGCCGGCGTCGGCTGACCGCAGCCCCGGCGCGATGCCTTAGAAGCCGAGGTCGAACGCCTCGGCGTCGTCTTCCTCATCAGCCTCAACCACAACGTCCCGCTCGTAGACGAAATGCCCGCCCTCGCCAATCCCGATCCCATCGAGGTGCCCGAGCGCCACGCTTCGAGGCGCCGACTCGGGGAGCGAGGCGATCAGGTTGTCCTCGCCCGGGCGAACGCCGTGCCACGCACAGTCCGGCCAGCTACAGTCTTCGATCTCCTGACCCGGGTGCTGCTGGCGGGCCATCCGGTCGCCGAGGTGCCACTGCCACCAGCGCGGTCCGTCCGTGCCAGTCGGATCCGTTGCCTCGGTCATCGTGGCCATCCTCTCATCGGGCGTGATCAACCGGTCCATCGTCGCACCAACGACGCGAGGCGACGACCGCTCAGTCGAGGGTGGTGAGCAACGCCGTCAACGAGGCGAACGTCGGAGCCCCGGTCGCCACGAGCCGATCGCGGGGTGCGTGCCCGTCCTCGACGAGTGCGCACTCGATCCCCATTGCCGTCGCGACGTCGAAATCGTGCTCCGTGTCACCAACGAGCAGGACTCGGTGGCGAGCTATGCCAAGCGACTCGATATGGGCGATGCCGTGATCGACCTTGGAGGCCGCGTGATGGTCGTCGATCCCGACCAGCGCTGACATCCGGAGATCGATCCGGAAGTGCCCGGTCACGGTACGAAGCATCTCCTGCTCCGACGCCGACAGAACGGACTGGGTCGCGCCTGCGGCGTGCAGCGCCTCGGTCGTGTCGTGCGCATCGCCGCGGAGCTCGTGTTTCGGCCAACGAGCGTTGTACTCGTCGATGAACTCGGTCGAGAGGTCCTCGAATGGCTCGCGCTCCAGGTCGAATCCCACTCGCTCGTAGTAGCCGCGCACGGGGAATCCGAAGAGCTCCTGGTATCGCGCCCGGTCGATCTGCGGGAGTGAACGCCGTGCCAGCATCAGGTTCGCAATCTCGACGACCAGATCGACGTCGTCGAACAGCGTGCCGTTCCAATCCCAGATCACGTGGTCGAAGCGCACCGGGCGTTGCCCCCTCTGCAGGCCAGACGGCCGTCAGCCCAGCGGAGAGAAATCCGTCGGCGCCATGATCCGGTTCTCGATGTGCGCGACCAGCGCGCCGTCCCGCTCGGATTCCTCGCGTGCTTGCTGCCACTCGGGGTCGGAGCCGAACGCGCGCCAGGCCGCATCGCGTTGGGCCATGTCCTCGAAGGCCAGCATGTACCAGAGCTCGTCGTTGCGCCCACCGATCGCGTTCCGCCAGTAGCCCACGTTCTTCAGCCCGTGCTTCTCAAAGAGGGCGCACGTGTGATCCCGGAATCGCGCCATCAGCGGCGCAAGCTTTCCGGGTGCCGCGCGGTAGATTCGGAGCTCATAGATCACGTGGTAGTTCCTCTCGTCCTCGGCTGATCGGTCGCGAAGCGGATGGTATCGCGACACGGATCAGTCAGCGTCGAATCGACGGGATCGACCTGATGGAGGTGGCTGATGCACGAGACGCCCGAGGACATCAAGCGGATGCAGGCCCTGCTGGATGAATCGATCGCACAGGGAGGCGCCCACCTTCGTTCGATCATCACCGACGATCGCGTGCTGACCGCCACAGCGATCGCGGAGCGCCTCCAGGGCATGACCCTGCTCGCCCTCGCGACCACCACTCGCGCGGGAGCACCGATCGTCGGGCCGGTTGACGGGATCTTGTATCGCGGCGAGTTCTGGTTCGGCTCCGCACCGGGCGCCCTGCGCTTCCAGCACATTCGCCAACGCCCGCAGGTCAGCGCCACCCACCTCCCGGGCGAAGAGCTGGCGGTGACAATCCACGGCACTGCTCACATCGAGGGCGTGCCCTCCGACTTGCCCGAGGGATTCCAGACGGTCTGCCTCGAGGTTTACGGCAAGGAGTGGCTCGACTGGGGTGCGGGCGCCCTCTACGCGCGGATCGAGCCCCGCCGCATGTTCACGTTCCATCTCGAGCCCGACACCAGCGCGGAGTAGCTCGGAGGAGACCCACACTCGATCCGTGAGCGGTCAGGGTGGGTCAGGCCCGCGTTCAGCGTCGGGGAGTTGTCGAGCGCCGACGGTAGTGACGGCCTGTCCGGTCCCGGTCGACCTCTACGATCAATTCGTTCGCTCGGAGGCAGTAGGCGATCGCCTGAGCAATACGTCGGCTCGTCGCCGCGGCCGTGGCGAGGCCAGCCGTCGTCCACGGTTCGCTCAAGCCGACTGGCAGGAGTTCAAGCAGTTCCTCGACCCCGTCGAACCTCCGGGTGTCGCGAACAGCGCGCAGTCTCCGATCCATCACCCGGCGTTCGCCGCGACGGCCAGGTTCCCGGAGCTGTTCCTCCTCGATCAGCAACACCTCGAGAACGAGGTTCGGATGATCGAGCAACGTCGGCAGGCTCGTCAGCTCCTCGAAGAGGCTGAGGATCGAGCCGTGCCGCGGCGATCGTCGGGGACGTTTACCGGCACGCACGATCCAGGTATCGACAGCTATCGGGTGGACGATTCGGATCCGGTGCTCACCCAGCAGCCGGTCCAGCTTGTTACCCAGGGCGCCGAACGAGCCCGTCTGGATCTCAATCAGCTCGTCCCCGCGGACGATATCGATCACGAACCCGGCGAGCGGAACCTCGAACCGGTCGCCAGGAACAGCCAGAAAGTCCTTGATGCCCGCATGCAGCGAGCTCTCGTTGAGGGTCCCGATCCCGGAGTCAGTCACCGCTCGAGTTCAGCGAGGTCATCGCAGTCGCGAAGACGCTAGCCGGCTCCGAGGACGCGTCCTGGGGGGCGAGTAGTCGACCGAGTGTCGATACGGCCCACGGATCGACCTGATAGTAGACATTCGAGGCGCGCCGGTCGCTCGTCACCAACCCAGCCTCGCGCAAGACCTTGAGGTGGTGACTGACCGTCGGTTGCGACAGATCGAGCCCGTCAACCAGTTCCTGAACGCAGGTCTCGCCACCGCCGGCAGAGATCATCGACAGCAGGCGGATTCGCGTCGGATCAGCGAGCGCCCGGAACGCCTCGGTCAGGCACAACAACTCGCCATGAGCCAATTCGCCGTCGAGCAGCGGATCGCACTCGTCGAGGGCGATCAACGGAGAGTCTGGAGACGGTTCATTCATATCGACATCGTTCGATATTGACGTTCATCAATTCCACAGTCATCATGCCGTCAGCTTCCATTGTCCGTCAACTTCCCACGCTGAATCGGGTGTCGCGCCACGTCCGTGGTGTCGGCGCCGGAGGCGCCGATGCTCTCCCGCGGCTTCATCGTCCTCTGGTTCGCGATGCTCGTTGCCATGGCCGGCATCGGCATGGTCTCCCCGTTGTTGCCTGTCCACGTACGAGAGGACCTCGGGGGGCCCGAAATCGCCGTTGCCCTCTCGTTCTCTGGCCTCGCCGTCTCTCAGATCGTCGCCGCTCCGTTCGTCGGGAGACTCGGCGATCGCTTCGGTGTGAAACTCTTCATCGTCGGCGGCTTCGCCCTCTACGCGATCAGCGCGGTCGGGTATTTGGTCGCGGAGAATTGGGAGCTGGTGATCGCGTTCCGGGTGCTCTCCGGGTTCGGTGCCGGTGCGATCTTCCCGCTTGGGCTCGCGTACGTCGGGCGGCTGGCACCAGAAGGGCGCGAGGGCAGCTACATCGGCGTCTTTGCGGTTGCTGAGGTCACCGGCTTCGGCCTCGGACCGTTGTTAGGTGGCGCGATCCGTGACGCGATCGACGCAGACGCCGCCTTCGTAACGATGGCGGTCATGCTCGCTGCCACCGGGCTCGCCACATTCCTGCTGCTGCCGCCGGAGCGCGGCGCGCGAGCGACCGATGCAACCGCTCCACAACTCGAGGAGGAGACGCTAGCAGCACTGCCCTGGAAGACGCTGCTCCGGCGCCTGGACGTCCAGGCGGCCGTGCTCGCCAGCATCGTGATCTCGCTCGGCTGGGGCATCGCCGGTACCTATATGGCCGTCTTCGTAATCAGCGATGATGGGCTGGGGACGGACTCAGCGCTGTTTGTCGGCCTGCTCCTCGGACTACGATCACTCCTCGGGGCAGTGTTTCAGCCGATCACCGGCTTCGCCGCGGATCGCGTGAACCGCATCTGGCTCGTGGTCGGCGGACTGACGATCGCGGCGCTCGCACAGTTCGTCATCCCCGACTTGCCGCGCACGCTCGTCGACGTCTCGCTGTTTGGCGGCACGGTGACGATCGTGCCCTGGCTGCTCGTCACCATCGTGATCGTCGGGATCGGCGAGGCCTTCGCGTTCCCGGCCGAACAGGCGATCTTCGTCAGCATCGGTCGCAGAGTTGGGATGGGCTCGATGATGGGGCTCAACCAGATGGGCGGAGGTCTTGGCTTCCTCGTGGGATCACTCGTCGGCGCGGCGTTTGTCGCAGGGCTCGGAATCGAGTCCGTCTTCCGCGCAGCGGCGGTGATCACGCTCGCCGGCGCCCTGCTCTTCGCAGTGATGATGAACCGCGCGCTCTCCACTGAACGACGCGCCGCGTCGAGCTCGACGTCCCGCGCGACCGGCGCCGCAGCGGTCGCGACGGTCGACACGGGCCGCGACGAACGGACGGCGTGAGCAACACCGCCGGGCCCCCGGCTGATTTCACCAATCCGCCCGGCCTCCTGGCGTCCTTCGAGGAGCCGGAGTTCCGACGAGTCTGGGTCGGGGCGGTGCTGTTCGGCCTCGGGATGTGGATGGAGCGCCTCGCGATCGGCTGGTTCGTCCTGGACGAGACCGGATCGGTATTCATCGCTGCGCTGTCGTTCTCGATTCGGACGGTGCCCAACCTGGTGCTCGGCCCGATCGGCGGTGCGGCCTCCGACCGGCTGCCGCGCGCCCGGGTGCTGATGGTGACGGCACTGATCCGGATGCTGGCCGCCGGTGTCATGGCCCTGGTCGTCTTCGCGGAGTTCGCTTCGGTGCCGATCTTGCTCGTGCTCGTCTTCATCACCGGATCGACGATTGCATTCCAGAACCCCGCGCTCCAGCCGCTGCAGGCCGAGATCGTCGGCCCGGAACGGCTCGGGAACGCGATCAGCCTCACCTCATTCGGTCAGCGCTCGATCGGCGTTGTAGGGGCGGTCACCGGCGGCGTGCTGATCGGCTGGCTTGGGCCGGCGGCCGCGTTCGTGATCGGTGCCGTGCCGCTCGCCGGAGCCGCGTTCATGTTCAGCCGCGTTCGCGTCCCCCCACGCCCGCGGACAAGCGATTCCCGCTTCCTGGCCGAAGTGATCGACGGCTTGCGACTGATCGTCACGATACCGATGGTCCGGCTACTCCTCGGGATGATGATCCTCGTCGAGATTCTCGGCTTCTCGTTCAACGGTCTCCTCCCTGCCGTCGCCGAGCGGGTGCTCGAGGTCGGCCCCGAGCGGCTTGGTGTGCTGACCGGTGCAGTCTCCGTTGGAGCGATGCTCGGGACCATGTTCCTCGTCGTCGTGGCTGACCGATTACCTCGAGGCATGATGTTGGTTGGCGTCTTCGCCACGTTCGGCTTGCTGCTGTTGGTGCTCGGGAACTCGACCATCTTCTGGCTCTCGGCGGCGGCGGCGGCTGGAATCGGTGCCTCCGCAGCGATGGTCGACGCACTCGAATGGATCATGCTGCAGAGCAGCGTTCCAGAGGAGCTCCGTGGTCGAGCGCTCGGCGCATGGAACGTCGCGATCGGCTGGGGTTGGATCGGCCCGATCGCACTCGGCGCCATCGCCGACGCGACCTCCGTCTCGACCGCGCTGACGCTGAGCGGCGCTCTGCTGGCGGCCGCCGCAGCGGCCACGCTGTTCGTCGCTCGGAGCCTGCGAACCGCCTGACCGCACTCGACGCGGGCGATATCCCCCGGAGGGGGCACGCGCCGGCCGGCCCCCGACTGCGACGATCCTCCAGAGTTCCCGCAAGCTATGCGTGGAGCCGATGACCTGAGGAATCGTTATGTCACTATCACGATCGCGCAGAATACTGCTCCCGCTCTTGCTGCTGGCAGGCGCCGTCATGCTCGCAGGCTGCGTCAGCATTGATATCGATGGCGAATCGTTCGGCAGCGGCGAGGAGGGGTCTGGCGACCTTGTCATCGAGCACCGGGCCGTCGCCGACTTCACGGCGATCCATATCTCCGGCGCCCTGAGAACCGAAGTCAGCCTCGGGCCCGTCGACATCGAAGTCGAGTTCGATGACAACCTGCTGGAGAAGCTATCGACGACCGTCAGCGGTGGAGAACTGACAGTTTCGTGCCGCGATTGCGATCAGTCGTCGAACGCAATAATCCGCGTGACGACGCCGGATATCGATCGAATCGAGGTTAGCGGCGCCAGCCGCGTGACCGCGGAAGATGTGACCGGCGAACGGCTGGTGATCGAGGTCAGCGGCGCCAGCCGGCTCGAGATCGATGGCTCCGTGCGCGTCCTCGAGATCGGCGGGTCCGGCGCTTCACGGATCGACGGCGAACGCCTCGCCGCCGAGCGGCTCGAAATCAATCTGAGCGGTGCCAGTCGCGTCGACGTCGAGGTGACTGATAGGGCGGAAGGCAACCTCTCGGGTGCGTCTCGGTTAGCGCTGACCGGGGACGAGAACCCGGTGGTAGCAATTGATGTCAGCGGCGGCTCCGCCGTCGATCGGTAGCATTCGCGGGACGATCGACCGCGGTACCCCATAGGGGGTACCGCGGTTCGGGGAGCCGGAGAGAGTGGGAGCGTCAGAGCGACAACGCACCCCGCTCATCCAGACATGGCCAGAATCGCGCCAAACGTCGATCCGTTTCCGAACGAGCGCAGATCCCTCGATTGGGGGACGCCACGGCCCAGCTGACGAGCGACGATGGCCTCCGTCAATACGAGAACCGCAGCCGGGATCCCCCGCCCCCGGCAACGAAACTGGACCACCATGAACCGCTTGAACTCCACCGAGTGGCTGGCCCGCGGGTCAGCGAGGCATCCCTGGATCACCCTCCTCCTCTGGGTCGCGATCCTCGGCGGCTCGCTCTACGCAACGACCAACTATCTCGATCTCAACGATGACGGCGACGTCACCGCTTCGACCGAATCAAATACCGGTGACGAGCTGCTCGACGCTCGATTCCGCACCGAGGGGACGCCGCTTCCCGACGGCGTCCCGGTGAATCAGAACGGCGACTTCGGCAACCAGGAGTTCGTCATCCTGGAAGCTGAAGGTCAAACGGAGCCGGCCGTCCTCGCGACCGCCGTCTCCGGACTTGTCGACGAGCTGCGCGCCAATGGCCGCATCGCCATCGTCCAGAGCTACCTGGACGGGATCCCTGACTTCCTCGCGGACGACGGGCAGACCGCCCTGATCTCAGTCATCGGCGATGGCCTCGAGACCGTCGCCGTAATCGAACACGTCGAGTCAACGACCGACGGCTTCCGCATCACGACGGTGGGAAACGACAGCCTCGACGAGGAGTTCAACACGCTGGCCGAGGAGACGCTGCTCCGCGGCGAGTTGCTCGGCGTCTCGCTGGCCCTCGTCGTACTGCTACTGGTGTTCGGCGCGGCGGTCGCGGCCGGCCTGCCGATCATCCTCGCAATCGTCGCGATCATCGTGGCTGTCGGAGCGACCGCGATCGTTGGCCAGTTCTTCGACCTGTCGACCTTTGTCGTCAACATCATCACGATGATTGGCCTCGCCGTCGGCATCGACTACTCGCTGTTCATCGTTCAGCGCTACCGCGAGGAGCTCGACAATGGGCTCGAGAAGATCGAAGCGATTACCGTCGCCGGCGGAACCGCCAGCCGCGCGGTGCTGTTCTCCGGCCTGGCCGTCGTCATTGCGCTCTCCGGGATGTTCATCATCCCCGACACGACTTTCAACTCGTTCGGCGCAGGTGCCATCCTCGTCGTGATCGCGGCCGTCGCGGCTGCGCTGACGCTGTTGCCAGCGATCCTCAGCCTCATCGGTCGCGGTGTGAACTGGCTGACGCTGCCGGTGATCGGCCGCCGCCGATCGCCGGAGGTCGAGGGCGGCATGTGGTATCGCATCACGGCGGCTGTCACGAGGCGGCCCGCGCTCACGGCCGGCGTCACCGCGCTCGTCCTCATCGGGATCGCCAGTTGGTATCTGACGATCAACCTCGGTTCGAACGGCATCTCCTCGCTCCCCGAGGACAGCCCGGGCCGACATGCATTCGAAGTGCTGAACGCCGAGTTCACGAACAGCCCGAACGAAGCTGACATCGTGATCGATGGCGACACCGATGACCCCGCCGTGATCACGGCGATCGAAGCGCTCGATGAGCTGCTCGCGGGAGACGACTCGTTCGGTACCCCGGTCTTCACTCCGAGCAGCACCGGCGACCTCGGACTGATTGAGGTGCCGATGAAAGGCGACTTCTCTTCATCGGAGTCGCGTGACGCGCTCGACCGTCTGCGGTCTGACTACATCCCCGCGAGCTTCGGCGGCGTTGCCGACGTCTATGTCACCGGCGACGCTGCGTCGGACGTCGACTACGTCAAAGTCATCGGTCGCTACACACCGATCGTCTTCGCGTACGTGCTGGGATTCAGCTTCTTGCTCCTGCTGATCACGTTCCGCTCGATCGTCGTACCGCTGAAGGCGGTAGCGATGAACCTACTGTCGGTCGGTGCCGCTTATGGCCTGATCATCCTCGTCTTCCAGCAGGGCGTCGGCGCGAGCATCTTCGGCTTCCGCCAGACCGAGGTCATCGAGCCGTGGCTCCCATTGTTCCTGTTCACGATTCTGTTTGGGCTGTCGATGGACTACCACGTCTTCCTGCTCAGCCGGATCAAGGAGCGCTACGACGAAACAGGCGACAACCACCACGCCGTCGCATTCGGCCTGCGGTCAACGGGTGCCCTGATCACCGGTGCGGCGTTGATCATGGTGGCCGTCTTCGGCGGGTTCGCGATGGGCGACCTGCTGATGTTCCAGCAGATGGGCTTCGGGCTCGCCATCGCGGTCATCCTCGATGCGACCGTGATTCGGTCCATCCTCGTCCCGGCCAGCATGGAACTGCTGGGCGACCGGAACTGGTACTTCCCGGCGTGGTTGGAATGGGTGCCCGAGATCCACATCGAGGGTCGGCCACGGCCCGCCCTCGCGCCGGCGACCGTGCTGGCCGGCGGCCCGGAGCCGGCGACGGCGGCTGCCGAAGAGTAGCCGGCGCCGCCTCGAGCCCGATCAGACAGGCCGCCCCATGGGGCGGCCTGTCTCGTCTCACCGGCTTACGTCGCGCCTGCCTCGACATCCTCGCCCAGCGGATCCGAGGTGATCAACATCAGCAACGGAGGCAGCACGACGAGCGCCGCCGCCGCCGCGAGAACGATCATCACCGCGGTCAGGAAGCCGTAGGTGGCAAAGAGGGGCATCGGCGCAAACGACATGACGATGAAACCGGCCACACTCGAGATCGCGGAGCCGATCAGCGCGTTCCCGGTCGTGGCCCCCGCTCGCTGGACCGCGCCGAGGCGATCGTGGTGTGCGAGCTCCTCGCGGAACCGCATCGTGTAGTGGATCGAGTAATCGATCCCGACGCCGATCGAGATGGCCCCGATCGTTGCGGTCACGAGGTTGAGCGTGAACCCGGCGAAGTACATGAATGCGTAGAGCCACGTGACGACGACGAGGATCGGCACGATGCTCGCGGCCGCGAACCGCAGCGAGCGCATGAAGAGCGCGACCGCGAGTAAGCACAGCACGACGGCGATTGGTAGCGACAGTTGGAGCGCACGATAGGTCGCGTCGAGGCCGGCCTGCCGGGTGAAGGGACCGCCCGTGAGCGCGACGTGAGCGCCGGGATCGACCGCCCGCAATGCTGCGTTGAACGAATCGACGAACGGATCCAGCTCCGCTTTTGCCGCAGTGATGTTCTCGATCGCGCGGGTCCCCGGTAGCTGGATCGCCACCTGCGCCGCCGCCGGAGTACCGGCCTCGTTTCGCCAGACGATCTGACGCACCTGGTCGGTGCTGTAGCGAAGTCGCTCATCGTCGAGGGCGATGCCCGACGCTGATGCCGCCCCAAACAGGGCCACCAGCTGCTCGGGCGAATCCGCGATGCCGTCCCCATCCGCATCCGCCAGTTCGATGCCGGTGTCGCTCGCGATCCGACTCAACGCCGCCTCGGAAGCGAGCGTCGCGGCAGAGAGTTCGGAGGGCGTGACGCTGAGAACCAGTGCGCCCTCATCGTCGCGCGCCAGCCGGGCCGAGCGAGCCTCGTCGAGGCTGGCCAGCTGCTCGTCGATGACCGACAGCACCTCCGGCCGACCGAGATCGGCCTCGATGTAGAAGATTGCCTCCTCGCCGCCGCGGTCGCCGATGTGTTCGTCCAGTTTGTCGAGGGCGACGACGAAGTCGGTATCGGCGGAGAAGAAGTCCTTGACGTCGAACTCCGCCTCGACACGGATCGCGAAGACCGCGGCGAACGCCGTGAGCCCGAGGACGATCGGCAGGAGCACCCGGCGCAGCTGGCAGATCGCGATCACCGTTCGGACCGTGAATCCCGGTACCGTCCCATCTCCGACCGAACGGCCGGGGTCCTCGAGCTCCACCGTTGGCGCCTCGGTGACTGCTGAGCGGCGGATGATCGCTAGTGGAATCCCGATGAACAGCAGCAGGTAGAGCGCTAGGACGCCGACCCCGATCGGCGGGAAGACAATCAGCGTTAGCACCGCTGCCCCTGCGAACAGAGCCGCCAGTAGACCACCGACCGTCCGCACGCCAGCGCCACGGCTGACGCCGGCACGAGACTCCTGCTCCCACTCGACCGAGGCGATCATCAGCGGGACGAGGATCCCGAGGACGAGAAAGGCCGCGACCAGGGCGATCGTCGCTCCGATGCCGAATTGGATCACCGACGGGATCCCAGCCGTCACGTTGGACAAGAACGCGACGCTGTCGCTGACGAGTGCGAGCGTCAGCGCGCCGAAGACGCCGGTCATACCGAGAACGAACGCGCCGGCCGGCCGACCTGAGGGCCCGTTCCGCCGCTGGTCGCGGTAGCGCCCGAGCGCGTGGAAGGCGAAGTCGACGCCAAACGAGATCATCGCGATCGGGACAATCAAATCCAGGGTCAGCGAACTCTCGAGGCCGACCAGATTCGAGACGCCCTTGAGCCAGACGATCAGCATCCCTAGACCGGCGCCGATGCTGGCGACCGCCCAGTAGGAACGCAGGAGGAGCCCGACGACGAGCAGCACAGTAACGATCGTGAGCGCAATGAACGGCCCGGCCGTCGTCCCCTCTTCCTCGCTGGTCAGGTTGACGTCGATCGCCAGTCCCCAGACACGGAAGTGCTCCTCGTCGCCCCGGAGCGCGGTCTGAGCTTCCCGTGCGTACTCCTCGAGCGTCGTGTCGTCGGAGCCGATCTCAACTGCCACGGGGCTCCCGCCGAGGGCATCGTTATCTGCGAGCACCTCGATCGTCAGAGCCGAGGCCGTCCAGTAATCGATCTCGACGTCCTGCGTTCCAACGACGCGACGCTCCGAGCGACGATCGACGGACAACGTCTCCCTGAGGCCAGAGAATGAGCTCTCGTCCGCGAGGAGCTGGGACACGGCGATCTTGACCTGATCGTCCGTGGCGTGTTCGAGCCCACCGACCCAGTTCGCGAGTAGCACCAGATCGACTGCGTCCGCGATCGACGCGAGCCCCGACCTCACGCGCTGCGTGTCGGGATCGTATTGCTGGACGAGGACCTCGCCAGGCGCTGATTCGCGGAGGCGCACTTCGTTCTGAAGCAGCTCGAAGAGCGGATCCCGCTGGAGGATGTCACCGTCGCGGGATTCGACCAGGTACAGCGGGGTGTAGATGGCGGACTGAAAGCGCTCTTCGACCAGATCCTGTGTATCGAAGACCTCGCCCCGCGGACTCTGGGACGCGGTCGCGTCGGGCTGCATGGCGATGAGCGGCAACGTCAACGCCGCAGTGACGGCTAAGCTCGCAGCCAGGACGCGGACGCTCCGACGCTCAATGGCTTCGAAGAACGACTGCATCTGCATCCGATCACGATCGGTGGGGCTCTTCGTCGGTCGTGATCGTCACGGTAGCCGTGAATCAACATCTGGTCTCGTCGGGGGAGAGGTGACGTCACCGTGTGTTCACCCAGACCATGAGCGAGCTAGCCAACCGATAGGGTTTGCGGTTACATATCGTTAGTACATCGCCGGAGAACCTTCGGTCCCAGCCGGATGATCGATCGAGCACGCAGGAGGATGAATGGCTGACATCAAGGTCAACAACAACGGCCCATACGTCGTGAGCGGCGAGATCACACTCGTCGACGCCGCCGGGGGCACGTTTACCAAGAAGGACACGTTCGCCCTCTGCCGCTGTGGCCACTCGGCGAACAAGCCGTTCTGCGACGGCGCGCACAGCCGCGAGGGCTTCGAGAGCGAACTCGAAGCGGAGTAGCCAGCAGCCGGCCTCGGACGGCGGCTGCTTCAGCTGTCCGAGGCCGCTCCGATTCCGAGCGCCGACGCCAGCGGACGGAGCAGACGTGCGAGCGGCGCGGGCGCGCTGATCGCTTCGTGGTCAAGTCGAATCACATGATCATGTGGCTCGACTCCGAGCAGCCCCGCGGTAGCACGCCCGCCAGGCGGTTCTTCTACCAGCGGCAGGCCCAGGCGTTTCGTCAGGCCGGCAAGATGAGCTCGTTCGCCGCGGCGACGTAGCGCCCCGCCCGACCGTAGCCAGATGAGCGTCGCACCCGGCTGCCCGTCGAGTAGCCGCTCCAGCCCCGAAGCGAACTCGGGGGCGCTCGAACCGACCTCGATCGCCTCGACGCCGCGCATCGCGAGGCTCAGCGCGAGCGTGGGCGAGCTGGGAGCTTCGACGATCACCCGGTTGTCAGCGCGCAGTAGCGACTCCACGAGGAACCGAGTGCCGTCCTCGATGCCCGCGGTGAGAATCACCGACTCGGCATCCCGGTTGGGGCTACCGAACCGCTCCGCGATCGCGGCACGCCTGGCGGCGTCGGCCGCGTGAGCCTTCTTGGCTTGGCTGCTCGGCGGGAAGGCCGTCACCATCACTCCCCATGGGATTCCGGCAGTCGGGCCGGCGCGCCAGGTCTCCGGGTCAAATGCGACGATCGTCCCGTGCCCGACACGGCGCTCGAGTAGGCCGGTCTCCGCCAGCTCCCCAAGCGCCCTCGCGACCGTCGCGCGCCCAACGCCCAGAGCGGCTGCGAGCGCGCGTTCCGGCGGGAGACGCGTCCCTGCACGCAGTTCGCCCGCGACGACCGCGTCGTGGAACAGCCGCACGATCTGGCGGTATGGCGGCTCGCCACCGCCCCGCTCAATATCCGCGCGGGCGAGAAGTGGGAGCGAAGCGTCGTCGGTCATGAACCCGGCTGGAATAACTCGATCGGGTTACCGGACGGATCGTCAATCAGCACCTGGATTCCGCCGGGGCCTTCGAGCGGCTCGTTACGGAACGTCGCGCCTCGGTCCCTGAGCTGTGCCACCACCGCGTCGAGGTCATCGACCTCCACGACGATGCGGTTCCATCCGCCCGGCGCGGGAGTGGTACCGTCCGGCAGCTCCTGACGCGCCGAGGTTCCGAGACCGGAAAGCCAGATCTGCTGGTCACCCTTCGCGATCGAGGCGAATGGCGGGCCCCAGCGCTGCACGAGCTCGAATCCGAGCACCTCGGTGTAAAACTCGAGCGACGCGTCGACATCGTCAACGATGTATCTGGCCACGGCCATGCGGCACCTCCTCGGAGCACACGGTAGCCCAGCCGCGCGTCCAATCGGAGGCCAATCGGCCGGATTGGCGCAGGCCAATCGAGGATCAGCGCAACCCCGGCTCCGGCGAGCGGTTCCGGTTCGTGGTCACGAAGTCGCGGAGGAGTTGATCGTCCACTGCATGCAGCGTGAGGCGGCGTCCCCAGGAGACGACGATGATCGGAGCGCCGTTTTCGGGCCGCGGCGAGAGGATGACGTCGCGCCCGAAGTCAGACGCGATATCGTTCAGCCCGCGCAGGGCGTCCGCCGAAAGCTCATCAGGCAGGTACGTCAGCCAGACCATCCCATGCTCGAGCGAGTGAATGGCGTTGCCGTCGGTGACCGGCTGTTCGTAGATGCCCTGACGCAGGGGGGTCGGGTAGTGGGGTCCGCCGGCCGGCGTCAGCGGGGGGTTCGGACCCAGCGTACCGACGTCGACGTGGGTCGCGGTCGGGAGCGATACCGCCTCGCCCAGGAGTGCATCGTCCGACGATTCGAACCCCAGCGGCGTCCGAAACGCGATCGCCAGCACGACGATCACAGCGACCACGATCGTCCCGACCACGGTGAACCCGCCGTATGAGTCGATCGTCTGACGCCAGCCCGCCTTGTTCGAGGCGGGCGCGCGAGTCGTGGGGGTCGCGGGTCGCCGACGGCGACGTCTGGTATTGCTCACGGGCCCCTGTCCTGGTCGTCGGTGGAGCGGCGAAAGATCGACTGTACCAGCGGACCGCAGACCCTCGGTGCCCCTGATCACGGCGAGCGGAGTGAAGAACGGAGCCTGCTAGACGCGCGGCTCCCAGGAGAATCGCCACGCGGCAACGATGGCGCCAATCGCGCCCCACAACACGATCACACCGAGGTGTTCCAGTTCGAATCCGCTGCCCGACTCGAACGGGTTGAACGCGGTCTGCAACGCGATCGACATGTGCTTCACGGGGAACACGTCCCCGGCCAGCCCGAGCCAACGCGGTCCGTCCTCCTCGATCGGGATGAAGATGTCGGAGATGAACAACAGCGGCAGGATCGAGGCGTTGATCACCGCCGGCGCGGCGTCGGCGTTCGGAATGAAGCTCGTGATCGCCAGGCCGAGGACCGAGAAGGCGGCGGCGCCGATCGCAAGCGTGACGATGAACGCCGGCAACGTGTTCGTCGGCACGTCAACGCCGTAGAACACCACACCGAAGATGGTGACGATCGCGACCAGCGCCAGGGCAACCAGCGTCATGAACAACACGCGCCCGAAGAGGAATGAAGCCGCGGACAGCGGCGTGCCGCGTAATCGCTTCAGCAGACCCTGCTCACGCGACATCGACATCGTCATCGCGAGGCCGGTGTAGCAGGCGTTGATCACCGAGAACGCCGCGATTGCCGGAACGTAGAACGTCGAGACCTTCGTCGTCCCGCCCTCGAGCTCCAGTTCCTCGTTCCCAAAGATCAGATTGAAGATCACGAGGAAGATCAGCGGGAACACGAACGTGAAGAACGCGGACGCCGGGTTGCGGTAGAACGCGACCGTCTCATATCGAACCTGCCGCAGTCCGAGCGCCAGCTGCCTCACGGTGCCACCTCGGCACCGGCGGCCGCTTCGCCACCGGCGAGCTCGAGGTACACGTCCTCGAGCGTCGCGCGTGTGACCGTAAGGCCGTCGAGTTCTGCTCCGATTTCCGCTGCGCGGCCTGCGATCATTGCGAGTGCGCGCGTCGGCTCGCTTGTGCGCACGGTCACCAGGCCGTCGCCTAACGCCACCTCCCCGAGGACCCCCGCAATCAGCGAGGTCGCGGCCGGTGTTTGGTCGAACTGAATCGTCGAGAGGTGGTCCCGCTCCATCAGGTCGTGCGGCGTGCCCTCGGCGACGATCTCTCCGCGGACAATGACGGCGAGCCGGTCGGCAAGCTGCTGTGCCTCGTCCATGTAGTGCGTGGTCAGCAGGACGGTCTTCCCGAGCGCCTTCAGGTTGTGGACGAGTTCCCAGGCCTGCCGCCGCGCCGCCGGATCGAAGCCCGTCGTTGGCTCGTCGAGGAAGAGGAGGTCCGGGTCGCCAATCAGCCCGACGGCGACGTCAAGACGGCGCTGTTGACCACCGGATAGACGTCGAACTCGTGTATCGCGCTGCTCGGTCAGGCCGACCACCTCGAGCACTTCCCCGAGCGGGCGGGCGCGCGGGTAGTAGCCGCTGAACTGACCGAGCGTCTCGGCGACGGTGAGGTACGGCTCCACGCCGGTCGACTGGAGGACGATCCCGATCCGCTCGCGAAAGGCGCTGCCCGACTGCTGTGGGTCGTACCCGAGCACGTCGACGCTGCCACCGTCGCGCTCCCGATGACCCTCGAGAATCTCGACGGTGGTGGTCTTGCCGGCGCCGTTGGGCCCGAGGAGTGCGAATACCTCGGCACGGTCGACGTGCAGGTCGATCCCACTCACGGCCTCGAAGCTACCGTACCGTTTGATGAGGCCGGTGACCTCGATGGCGCGATCGGGCGTCGAGGTCATGCGGTCAGTGTGCGGGAGCGTCGCGATGGGCGCACGCCAGCGCGCCGGCGCTTACAGGATCGCGTGAATGCGATAAGAGACCGTGCCCGGAGCGTCCGATCGCCCGATCCCGACTGCCACGACTCGATTCAGCCAGGCGTAGCGTTCGTCGCCGGTCTCGAACACGGGCTGGGTGCGGAAGTAGCGTTCGCCGTCCGGTAGATCCCCGAGTGGTCCGAGCGACTGCTGGTGGTTGTAACCGCCGTAACTGAGGTGGATGACCGCACCATCGTCCGTCTCGAGGAGCGCGCGGACGTCGAGCTGCGACACGCCGTCTGAGCGGCGGACGACCCAGTCACCACCGACAGAGGCGACGGTGCCACGGAGGTGCGGCCCCTCGAACGTTCCTCCGCTCACGACCACCACGGTGCGCGCCCCACGACCGCCGTCCCCGACTCGGTGAATCGAATCCGAGAGCGTCGCATTCAGCTCGAGCAGGAACTCCGTCCGCAGATCGTCTGACATCGCCTCACCTCACCCGCTCGTCGACCGCGCAGAGGGTACACGAGGCCCTCGCACCGGATAGGTCGACGCCCGGGCCGATCGGCCCGGGCGTCGACTCACAGACCCATGGCGGTGGTCCGGGCTACGACAGTTGGTAGAAGCGGAAGAAGTCGTTCTCCAGCGGCAGCACATCGATGTCGGCGAAGCCGGCCTCACGCGCATAGGCGCGGAGAGTGTCTGGGCGCATCACCGTACCGGTCGCGACCGACTCGGGGTGTGACAGCCCATCCGGCAGACAGACCAGCAGGCTGTAGCCGTAGAAGAGCCGGTCGACCTCGTTGGCAGGGGCCTCGAACTGTTCGGCCACGGCTTCGTCGGTGACGATCACCGTGCCGTCTGAGCCCGCAAGCTTGCGCATCGCGCCCAGGACCGAGGCCGGCTTCGGCATGTCGTGAATGCACTCGAACGCCCAGACGAGGTCGTACGTCCCGTCCGCCTCCGCTGCATCCATCGTGTGGAAAGTCACCCGATCGCTCACGCCGTGGGCCTCGGCATTCAGCCGCGCCTGCTCGATCGCCGGCTCGTCGAGGTCGTAGCCGTCCACGACGACGTTGGGATATGCCTCGGCGACCGCGATCGCCGACCAGCCCATGCCGGTCCCGATGTCCGCCACGCGCGCGCCGGGCTGCTGTAGCCGGGCATGCAGATCGGGGAGCTGCGGGAGGTATTCCCGAGCGAGCTGGTTCAGGAACATGGGCCGGTTGGCGTCGCCCTGCAGCTGACGCATCTCGTTGCCGAACTCATCCCAGCCGACGCCGCCACCCGTGCGGTAGGCCTCCAGCAGCGCGGGCATCTGGAGTCCACCTGTGACGAGCAGGTTCATGAACGGCGCGAAGTAGTTCAGGCTGTCACCGTCGGTCAGCACCTCGGCATGCCCGGCCGGCAACACGAACTGGCGCGCCTCCGGTGTGGCCGACGTGTCGATCACCTCGAGGATGCCGTCCGCTGCCTGCGACTCGAGCCACTCGCGCGCGTAACGCTCGGCGATCCCGGCACGGGCCGCCACCTCGGACGCGGTCGACGGGCCGGCCTCGGTCAACGCCTCGTAGAGGCCGAGACGGTCACCGAGGTAGACGCCGTATGTCGTGATCGCACCCAGCAGGTCGCCAAACAGTCGTTCAACCAGCGCCCCGGCCTGTTCGGCCTGGTTGGTCGCCGGGTTGATTTGAGTCATCGTCATCATTCGCTCCTATCGCGATGTTTCGACCACGATCGTAGGAGCCGCCTGCTGACGCGCCGTCACCCATCGCGTCGCTTCGGGGTCATCGTTCCGGCGCCAGCGTGTCGGCCATCTGGCGGACACGCCAACCGTTGGCGACGGCGGGCGGACGGGTACGATGCCTTGAATCAGCTCGAGGAGGCGTCGTCATGTCGGAGCTCTATCACGAAGGCCAGCGTGGCTTGCAGGACCGATTCGATACCGAGCGCCTCGCCGACGCGCTCGAGGAGCGCATCGTGCATGACACGTTCACGGACTCGGACCGCGACATCATCGAGCGGCTCCCGATGTTCTTCCTCGCGACCGTTGACGCAGACGGTCACCTCAACTGTTCGTACAAGGGCGGCGTCCCGGGCTTCGTGCGTGTCGTCGAATCGGACACGATCGCGTTCCCGAGCTACGACGGGAACGGCATGTTCCTCTCGATGGGGAACATCTCTCAGACCGGCGAGGTCGGGATGCTGTTCATCGACTTCGAGCAGCAGTCTCGCCTACGCGTCAATGGCGAAGCGTCGATCGACTTCGACGACCCACTGGCGGATACGTTTCCCGAGGCGCAGTTCATCGTGCGAGTGAAGGCGCGGGAGATCCTGTTCAACTGCCCGCGCTACATCCACAAGATGGAGCTGGTCGAGCAGTCGCGATATGCGCCGGATGACGATCACGAGACGCCGATCGCGGAGTGGAAGCAATCAGAGCGGGTTCGAGACCTGCTGCCCGCGAATGATCCCGCGCGCCAGTCCTAATCACCGAGCCTCAGGCCCCTCGAAAGGCCCGCGATGAATCGCATCGAGATCGAGATCAAACTCAACCGCGATCGCGCGTGGCTCCTGGAGACCCTCTCCGCTTTCAGCGATGACGATCTGCGGCGGGGCGTCACCGCCAGCGAACACGACCCTGAGATCGAGTGGAGCTTCGCCGATCACTTCGTGCACACCACACTGATTGAGCGCGACTGGAACGCCATGATTCGCCGCCACGTCGGGGGTGAGGCCGGGATGCGCCTCGGTGTACGCGAGGACGGTTCCCAGGCGCCTCGCGAAGAGGTGATGGCGGGGATCCACACCTGGACAGAACGCTGGGCCGAGAAGCACCGAGGCCAGCCGCTCAAGGAGCTGGTCCGCGTCGGGCTCGAGGTACGGGCCGACACGCTGGCTCTGCTCGCCGAGTTGACCGACGATCAGCTCGACTCGGTGATTCCGAAAGCGCCGTGGGCGGACGGTACCGTCGGCGGAATCCTCGCCGCTAACGCCGATCACGGCCGAATGCACTTCAAGTGGGCTCGGGACGGCGCCGCAGAACGCGCCTCCTAGCGCGGGGTCCACGCAGGACGCGTTCCCTCTGTCCAACCCACCAGACAGTCGATCGACTTCTCTAGAATGACCACGCCCTGGGAGGGATCGCCATGATCGACGAAGCGCTGCTCCGACATCTTTATCGTTACGACCGCTCGCTGCCACTGCTGGCGACCTCTGAACAGGAGCCGACCCGCGACCCAGAGACGCTCCAGCCGATCGACGGTCTCGTCACTGAGCGCGTGACCTTCGGATCGACCCACGACGAGCGCGTCGTGGCCTCCATCACCCGCCCGTCCGAGGGCGGCTCGTTGCCGTCGGTCATCCTTCAGCACGGTTCAACGCCGATGGGGCGTCACAGCTGGGCGATGCGGGGACGCCATCACCTCCACCAACTCTGGGCCCAACGTGGGTTCATGGTGGTGGCTGTCGACGCATACGGCTTCGGTTCCCGCGAGGGCCCGGACAACCGGGGGCGCCTGGGCCCAACGCGCGCCGATCTGATGCTCCGCACGCGCGACGCTCGGCTGCAGGCAGTGCAAGACCTCATGCGGACGGTCGACTACCTCGAGACGCGGGCCGACGCGCGATCCGAGGCGATCGGCTACGCGGGAGTCTCGATGGGCTGTCGCGTCGGCGTGCCGTTTGTCGGCCTCGATGACCGCGTCGGAGCCGCTGCGTTCTTCGTCGGCGGTTCGGGACCGTATGCGAGCTGGGCGATCGAAGGCACGGACTACGCAGATCTCGCTTCAGACAGAGACCTAGTGTTCGCGCTGACTGACCCGCTCGCCTTCGCCTCGATGACGGCGGGCCGGCCGATGTTCATGGCAAACGGCGAACGCGACATCCTCGTCGGCCGCGAGGCCGGCGAGCGTCTGCAAGCCGCGCTCGGCGAGCCTAAGGAGCTCCGCTGGTTCGACGGTGGACACGGCGAGACGCCGGGCACGCTCTTCGACGAGGCCGCCGACTTCCTTGGGCACCACCTCAACGTCGAGGTCGGAACGCCGGCTTGAGCTTCGCCGCGCGGATCGACCCGCTACTCGCCGGTGCCGTGGATCGCGGCGACCTGGCGGGGGTCGTCGCCACCGTCGAGTCGGCAGGCGAGACGCGCTACGCCGGTGCCGCCGGGCACTTCGAGCTCGACGGTCGCGGTCCGGCCTACGACGTCGACACGCCGCTCCGCATCGCTTCGATGACGAAGGCGGTGACGTCCGTCGCCGCGATGCAGCTCGTCGAACGTGGCCAGCTCGACCTCGACGAACCGGTTTCGAGGTGGCTGCCCCCGCTCGAGGCGCCGATGGTCCTCGAGGCAGACGGCTCGCTGCGGCCTGCGCGAACGCCGATCACCGCACGGCAGCTGCTGACGCACACCTCGGGCTTTGGTTACGAGATCTGGAACCAGCGGCTCGTCGCGCACCTCGAAACCAACCCGCTCGGACCGGACCCGATACCTGGGGCGGCATTCCTCGGGGCGCCGCTGCTCTTCGAACCGGGCACCGACTGGCACTACAGCATCAGCACGGACTGGCTCGGCGAATTAATCGTGGCGGTCTCCGGCCAAACGCTTGGGGACTATTTCGCAGAGCACATCTTCGGTCCGCTCGCGATGGAATCCAGTCGCTTCCGACGCGCCACAGATGACACAGAGATCGCAACCCTGCATGCACGGCAGGCCGATCGCTCGCTGCTACCAGAACCCCCGCCCACACGTGGAACCGCCGACTACGAATCCGGTGGGGGCGGCCTGCGATCGACGGCGCGAGACTACGGGCGCTTCCTGCGGATGCTCCTGGGCCACGGCGCGCTGGATGGCACGCGCGTCCTTGAGGCGGCGACCGTCGAGCAGATGGGCATGAGCCACACCGGCGACCTCGACGTCGGCGTCATCACCAGCGCGAACCCGAAGCAGAGCAATAGTGGGGACCTGAGCTTCGGGCATGGTGCAGCGTTTGGGCTTGGTTTCCTGATCACGCTCGAGACCTCGCGTACCGGGCGGACGGCAGGAAGTCTGAGCTGGGCGGGGCTATTCAACAGCTACTACTGGATCGACTTCGAGCGAGACATCGCCGGGGCCCTGTACACCCAGATCCTTCCGTTCCTTGATCAGACGGTCCTGGACCTGAACCGCGAGTTCGAACGGGCCAGCTACGAATCGCTCGCCTCGTGAGCGACCGGCTCGAGGCAGCCCGTACCGCCCTCGAACGCTCGCAGCCGTTCGGCGCCCACTTCGCGTTCGAGCTCATCGAGGCGACCGACGAGGTCGTGCGGCTGCGCATGCCGTTTCGCGAGGAGCTGACGCGGTTCAATGCCACGCTGCACGGCGGCGCCATCATGTCCCTCGCCGACACCGCCGGCGTCGTCCGTGCGAGCCTCGACGCCCGAGGTGAGCTCGCCGGCACGATGCACTTCAGCATCAACTTCTTGCGACCGGTGGCCGGCGGCTACCTCGACGCCGTCGCGCGCACGGTCCACAGCGGCCGCACCTCACTGGTGCTGGAGACCTCGCTCGAGGATGCGGACGGGCGGCCTGTCGGCCTCGTGACGCAGACGCAGGCAGTGCGGAGCGCGGACTAACGCTCTCGACCGGCCAGCCAGCCGGCAACCAACACGCCAATGCCGGTCAGCATGAACCATCGCCCGATGCCGCCAGTTGATGATCGCTCCGCGGCGGTCGGATCGGATGGCGCGGAGGACTCCTGCTCGACGGAGGAGTCGTTGGAGGTCAGCGGCCCCGGCGGGGCGGCGTCGGGGACCTCATCTGCCTCGATTTCGGGGGTGATCACCTCGATCAACTCACCTGCCCGATCGCGGGGGATCAGACGCCCGAGCAGCGGCCAACCGTGCGCTCGTTCGAGGAACCCGGCTACGCCGTGCCGCACCCGAAGTACCGTCTCCATCGGGCGCCCGCGAGCACGAAGATCGAGGACCTCGACGTTGGCGCGCGCGACTTCGGCGCCGACAAGCATCACTTGCGCGCTGAGGTTGAAGAACAACAACAGGATGATGACGAATCCGAGCGCGCCGTACGTGGCGTCATAGTTCCCAAACGAGGCGACGTACTGGGCGAAGCCGACCTTCAGCGCCTCGAAGAGGAGCGACGCCAGGACCACGCCCGGCAGCACCTGGCACGGCGTGTAACCGACCCGGGCGACCGTCGTGTACAGAAGCAGGAACACCAGGCCGGTGACCAGTGGCGGGATCAACAGATAGGCAAGGCTCGCCAGCCACGCCACGAGCGTCGCGAGATTCTCGCCGACCACGGCGTCCGCCTGCCGCTGGGCGAAGGCGATCGCGACCGTCAGCGCGAACGACGCCATCAGCAGCAGGCCGAAGCCCAACACCAGCCCGATATCGATCGTCTTGCCAATCACGAACGGGCGCTGCCGCTCCACGTGAAAGACGCCGTTGAGGGCCACCCGAACGCTGCTGAACAACGCACTCGCGGTGTAGGCCGTCCCGAGAAAGCCGATCACGCCGAGGGCACCGCGCCCGGAGACGACGCTGTCGACGACCTGCTCCAGGTCGCTGCGACCGTCCGCCTCGGTCAGCGGCAACGTCTCCATGAGCTCATCGATCAGCCGTTGCTGATCGGCCGTATCGGTGATGAAGAAGGCGAGGATGCTGACCGCGAAGAGCGCGAGTGGGAACAGTGAAATCAGTGCGTAGTAGGTGACGCCCGCCGCGAAGATCGCACAGCGGTCTCGCCCATAGGCGATCCCGGCGCGCAGAGCGACCTCTAACCAGCGAATGGACCACTCCTCAGATTGACGCGATGCGGACGGGGTAAATCGATGTGAGCACCGCTAGCTTGTGAATCATGACGAACCAGCGAGGTCGCCCGCCACACCCGGACGTACTGACTCCAGCTGAATGGCGAGTACTGGAGCAGATCCGGGAAGGGCGCACTAACGCTGAGATCGCCGATGCACTCGATGTCAGCGTGAACACCGTGCGCTACCACGTCTCCAACATCCTCGGAAAACTCGAGGTGCGCGACCGAGAGGCGGCCAGTCGGTGGCTCGGCAATCGTCGGCGATGGGGATGGCTGGCAATCGGTTGGGGTCGCGCGGCGGTCATCGCCTCGCTCTCCGCGGTCGCGCTCACGATCGCCGTCGCGACAACGACGATCGGTTCCGGATCGATGCCGCGCCTCCCTCAAGCGAACGAAACAGGACGATCCACGATCGCCGACCGAGAGCAAACCGCAGTTCCGGAACCGAAGGCCACAGCGGAGGCGGGTACCACTGCCAGGGTGGCCGCCCCGTTCATGTGTCGCCGCGAGTCCGAGGAAATTCAGGTCACACTGGGCGCGCCGAAGACCTACGAGGCGCTAACCCGGCTCACCCCTGGCCAGAGATTGGATGGACGTGCGCACTGGATTGATCGAGACGGCTGCGTCGTACACGCACCGCTCGGAGACCTCGAGCCGCTGTTCACCATGCTCGGCACGCCGACTGACGAAGTGCCTACTGACTTCAAGTACCAATGCCGGCTCAGCCCATCTGATCTGCCGCCGGGCCTCAAGCTTCAGTCGGCCCCGGTCCGCGCGGACGAGACCGGCCCGGAACGACAGCGAATGATCCGGGCAGACGGCAGCCCGCTCGACGAGCCGATCTCCTTCTTCGCATCGTGCGTTGCGACGGGCGACGGCTATCGGTTCGAACTCTCGGGAGCCGGTTCATGAGGTCTCGACTGCGGCCGCGATCTGCCTGTCCAGCTACCGACCGCGGAACTCCGCGTCGCGTTTCTCGACGAATGCCGTCGTGCCTTCGCGCGCGTCGTCCGAGGCGTTCGCGACGCGGCTGAACTCCTGGTAGACGCGGAGTCCGTCCGCCAGTGGCAGCTCACGCCCGCGATACGCCAGCTCCTTGATCAGACGAACGGCGATCGGAGCGTTCGCAGCGATGGTGTGAGCCAGCGCCTCGGCTTCCGCGTGCAGCTGATCGGCCGGGACCACTCGGTTCACGAGGCCGATCCTCAGTGCGGTCTCGGCGTCGATGAACGCGCCGGTCGTCAGCAGCTCGAGGGCGTGCGACATCCCGACGAGGTCCGGCAGGCGCAGCGCGCCGTAGCCGTGGAGGATCCCGCGCGTCACCTCGGGCGCTCCGAACTGAGCGCTGGGCGAGGCGATCCGAATGTCGCAGAACAAGGCCAGCTCCAGGCCCCCCGCCAGGCAGTAGCCGTTCACCGCCGCGATCAGCGGCTTGCTGCACTGCAGCCCCTGATCGAAGCGCCGGCCACGCCACGGCTGCCAACCGGCCGGATCGCCTCGATCCGCCAGTTCGGCAAGGTCGTGGCCAGCCGAGAATGCCGAGTCGCCCGCCCCGGTGACGACCACCACCCGAACGTCCTGATCGTCCTCCGCGGAGCGGACGGCGTCGCCGATCGCCGCGTACATGACGTCGGTCATCGCGTTCATCTTGTGGGGACGATTGACGGTCAACCGGGCGATGTGGCCGTCGACGCTGTACTCAATCTCGGACATGACTCGACCTTCCGTAGAGCGGACTCAGGAAGCGACGACGACGTGCCCCTGGATCTTGCCGTCGATGGGACCGGCTCCAAACGAGGCGAGCTCGCAGGGCGGCGGTACCCACTCGGTCGAGGCAGCCTAGCAGTGCCCCGCTGCGAGCTGAGCCGGTCGGGCCGCGCCAGGGCTTCGCGGCCCGTATCGTCCTTGCACGGGTAGCAACTACGGCACGCAGAAGGAGCGCTCAATGCCCTATGACCTAATCCTGCGCGGTGGCCGCCTCGTGGACCCGGTGAACACCATCGATGGACCTCGAGACGTCGGGATCGAGGGCGGACGGGTCACCGCGGTGGCAGCGTCGTTACCGGACGCCGAAGTAGCGCGGGTGATCGATCTCGCTGGGCGGATTGTGATGCCCGGCATCATCGACACCCACGTCCACGTCGGCGGCTTCGGCGGCCGGACCCGCGCGCTGGGCCATCGAATGACCGCCGAGACCGGTGTGACCACCTGCCTCGACATGGGCTCCACGATGGACGCGATTGTCGGAGGCATGCAGCAAAGCGGTGCGGGGATGAACGTCGCCGCACTGCTCACCAGCGTCGCCGCGTTCGAGGACCCCGACCCGCCCGAGGCTGAGATCGCGGCACGCCTCGAAGAGGAGCTTGGGGAGGGTGCCTTCGGGCTCAAGATCATCGGCGGTCACTGGCCGCTGACACCCGACGCCAGCGCGCGCTGCATCGAGGTAGCGAACCGCCGCGGCGCCTACGTCGCGTTCCACCTCGGCACGACCGAGTCGAGCAGCAACCTGCTCGGACTCCGTGAGCTGCCATCGCTGATGGGCAGCGACGGGCGGGTCCACGTCGCGCACGTCGCCGCGTACACCCGCGGGATGATCGAGCCTCCGCTCACAGAGGTTCAAGAGGCGATCGCCATCCTCGAGGAACTCGGCGACCGCGCCGTGTCAGAGTCCTATCTCTCGACGAAGGTCGACACCGGCAACGCGACCGCCGGCCAGTGCGACGGCGACGACGTGAGCGATCACGTCACCCGCAATTGCCTGCTGATGGGCGGTTACGAGCCAACCCGGCCCGAGATGCGACGCGCGATTCTTGAGGGCTACTGCGGCGTCTTCGTCGAACGCGGCGGCCGGATCGTGCTCGCCCATGGCGAGGAGGCCGAACGCGCCTGGACCGAGGCCAACACCCAGATCGGCGTCTCGTTCCCGGTCACACCTCCCGAGAGCGCGCTCGCTCTCATGATCGCTCGCCGCGCGGACGGGTCCTTCGCCGTAGACGCACTTGCCACCGACGGCGGCGGGATTCCTCGGAATTGGATGGTCGAGCGCGGGCTCGCGCTCGTCCGCATCGGCGCGATGACCCTCGAGGACTATGTCCGCAAGGCATCGGCAGCACCGGCCCGCATGCTCGGGCTGCCTCGAAAAGGCCAGCTGGGGGTCGGTGCGGACGCCGACATTACGGTGCTCGACCTCGATCGAGGCGTCGCCACGATGAGCCTGGTCTCCGGCGAGCCGATCATGATCGACGGCGAATCGGTCGCGAGCGGCGGCACGCTGCTGGTCACCGAGGCCGGCGAGGCGACCGCACGTGCCTCGGGACTCGGCGTCGAGGTCGTCGACCCGCGCGAGGCGGCCATGTACGCCACCCACGCCCGCTAGACTCGGCCCATGTGCGGACGCTTCACCCTGACCGAAACCGACACGCAGAAGCTGGCGCTCCAGCTCGGCATCCCCGAGGACGCCGTCACCGACGACTACCGACCGCGTTGGAACGTCGCACCCACCGATCCGCACTGGGTACTCCGCCTCAAGCGCGAGGAACGCGAACTCCTCTCGGCGAAGTGGGGACTCGTCCCCTTCGGATCGAAGGACGCGAAGAAGGCCTTCCGTGCGATCAACGCCCGTGCCGAGACGCTCGCTAAGCGCCCCGCCTTCCGCAACGCCTGGAAGCGTCACCGCCGCTGCGCCGTCCCGGTCGACGGCTTCTTCGAGTGGGTGGGTCCGAAAGAGGCCCGCCAGCCCGTCTGGTTCCACCGACCAGACCACTCGGTCTTCCTGCTCGCCGGCCTCTACGAGTCCTGGCAGCGCGAGCCTGAGCACTGGCAGCGGACCTTCACCATCATCACGACCGAGCCGAACGACCTGGTCCGCCCGATCCACGATCGCATGCCAGTCGTGCTCCCTGCTGATCGCCTCGATGACTGGCTCTTCCAGGGCAACGAGGATCTCGAGGCCGCGCAGGCGTTCCTGGGGCCAGCGCCAGATTCCACGCTGGTGGCGACCCCGGTCTCGCCGCGTGTGAACTCGGTGAAGAATGACGACGCCGGATGCGTCGAGACCGTCGAATACGCGCTGCCAACCGCCTAGAGGAGGATCCGATGATCAACGTGGAAGCGGACGTCGTCTTCGGCACTGGCGGCGGACGCGAGCTACGCGTCGACATCTATCGGCCGGACGATCTCCCGCCCGAAACAACCGCGCTCATCATGTGGCACGGCGGCGGCTGGCGGCGCGGCGACCGGACGGTCCTCGGAGAGCTGGCGCGTCTGATCGCGGCCGAGGGATTCCTCCGAGGCGTGCGGGCGCCGGTCGAGACGCACGTCCTGCAAGAGGTCCCGCACGGTTTCGCGAACTATCCGTCGCTGCGCCCGCTCGTCGCCGCGGAAACAGCGAACTTCCTCCGTCGCACCCTCGTCGATCCTGCGCTGGTCACTCGCGACGCGGACGCCCGCGCGGCAGCAACGGCAGCGAGCGCTTGACCCGCGGTCCGAGGACGTTCGCGCGGCCCGCGGGACGCGGCGCGCACCGCCGCCCGGAACCGCGAACGATGCGGGCACACGCCCGCCTCGATCCTCGGCGGCCGGCGATTATCGAGGCCTCCCTGAACGGTGGGACGCCGAAGTCAGCGAACCCTCACGTGCCTCGGACCCCCGGGGAGATCACCATCGATGCATTGAGCTGCATCGACGCCGGCGCATCGATGATCCACACCCACACGGACGATCCTGTCGGCGGCGGCAGCGGAATCCACGATCCGGCGCCCTATCTCGAGGCCTGGCGACCGATCCTCGACGCACGCCCTGGAACGCTGCTGTTCCCGACGGCGCCAGTCGGCCAGCCCGTGCCGGTCGAAGATCGGTTCTCGCACAGCGTCGCTCTCGCAGAGGCTGGCGTCCTCGCCCAGGCGCCGGTCGACCCAGGTTCGACGAACATCGGTCGCCGCGCGGCCGATGGCCTCCCACCGGATAGCGACCGGGTCTACTCGACGAACTTCCGGGACGCGCGCTGGATGATCGAGCGTTGCCGTGAGCTTCGGATCGGGATCAGCGTCTCGATCTTCGAGCCGGGATTCCTCCGATTCATCCTCGCCTATCACCACGCCGGTCGGCTGCCACCCGGCGTAATGATCAAGCTCTACTTCGGCGCCGACCCGCTGTTGTTCGGGCTCCCACCAACCACAGCAAGCCTCGAAGCCTACCTCCAGCTCCTCGACGGCACCGGGCTCCCGTGGCTCGTTTCAGCCTTCGGTGCGGACGTCGTCGAGTGCGGACTCGCCGAGGCCGCACTGGAGCGAGGCGGACACGTCCAGGTCGGCCTCGAGCCGTTCGGCGGCGACCGCCAGCCCACGAACCTCGAGCTGGTTCAGGAGGCGGCCGCGCTCGCCCAGCGGGTCGGACGGACCGTCGCCTCCGGGGCCGAGGCCGCCGCGATTCTCAGGCTGCCGCAGAGGGAGACGAGCGAATGACGGTTGAGCAAGGCTTCGTAGCCGCGGGCGACGTACGCCTCGAGACGTTCACAGCCGGCCCGGCCGACGCCCGGCCAGTCGTGCTGGTTCACGGCGCCGGTTCCTCGGCGCGTATCTGGCACACCGTGCAGATCGAGCTGGCCGAGGAGCGCATCCGCACCATCGCGATCGGCATGCGCGGCGCGGGTGGCTCCGACCACACGCCCAACAACGAGGACTATCACCCCTCGAACTACGCGCGCGACTTGATCGCCGCCCTCGACGCGCTCAACGTCCAGCAGTTCGTCCTGGTCGGGCACTCCCTCGGGACGCTCGTCGCGAGCTACGTCGCCCGTGATCATCGCGACCGCCTCGACGCGCTCGTCCAGGTGGCCGGTCCCGCCCCTGATCGCGAGGGTCGCAGGCCCTCCCAACCGTCAGCCGGTGGGCGTACCGGTGGCGGCTACCGCGCCAGCACGGACGAAGACGAGCTCGAGCACTGGCGGTCACAGCACCTCGGGCTGCCGGACGACGTTCGCGACCAACTTCGTCGCGACATCGACAACAACAGCGAGCAGCGCCGCGTCGGGCAAGGCGCACCCTGGCCTGGAGCGGCCGAGGTCGGCCCGGCTCTCGACATACCGACGCTCGTGCTCTTGGGCGACGCCGATGATGTCGTCTCACCCGAAGGGCCGCTCCAGTACTACCTCGGGCTACCCGAAGCCGTACGACACCTGCAGGTACTGCATGGTGTCGGTCACTACCCCAACGCACAGACGCCGCGCGCGGTCGCCCGCACGCTCAGACGGTTCCTGCGCGACGAGGTCGATCGCTAGCGCGACCCCGCCGCGTGCAAGCGCCGCTACTTCGAGGTGTTGTCGACCAACTGCTTCAGCAGCGTGATCTCCGGGGGCTCAGGCGTCTCCTCGCCCTCATCTTCACCGGCGGCGCGACGCTCCATGATGGAGTTGTACGGCCGCACGACGAAGAAGAAGATCGCCGCCGCGACCAGTGCGAAATCGACGGCGTTGGTGATGAACGCCCCGTAGAGGATCTCGGAGTCGTTGATCGTCCAGGTCAGCGAATCGAAGCTCGGCTCGCCGAAGATAATGCCCACGATCGGCATCAGGATGTGGTCGACCATCGACGTGATGAGGGCCTTGAACGCGAGCGCGAGCACGAGCGCGGTGCCCAACTCGATCAGATTGCCCTTCAGCGCAAAGTCTCGGAACTCCTTCAGCAAAGCCGTCATCTCATGCCTCCCTATGCAGCCGCATTCGGCCGCATGCTAGCGGGCGGGGCTCGATGAACAGGGTCGGAGCCTGACGACTGGCTCGCAGATCGCTGTCGGCTACGAGGACGGCAGTCGGTAGGGGATCCCGAGTTCCGATGTGATCCCCCGGAACCACTGGATGACCTCAGGGTGGTACGGGATGCCTCGCTCCAGCCGCTCGCCCTCCTCCTCGTGCTCCGGTAGACCGGCGTAGAACACCCGGTCGTGGCCCGGTGCAGTCTTCGCCTCACGAATCCGCTTGAGGTAGGCGTCCATGTCATCTTTGAACTGTTCGAGGTCAGTAAACGCATCGATCTTGTAGGCGAGCAGGTGGTGAGCCGCGCCGCCACGTCGGTCGGGACCGGCCCCACCGCCCGCCAGCACCGAAGTCAACACCTCGACCATCACGCCAAGCCCGAACCCCTTGTGCGACCCGATCTCACGCGTGCCGCCCAGCGGCAGCATGAGGAAGTCATCCGGCAGCGGCGCCTCCTCCATGATTGGGTCGCCGTCGGCGCCGGAGACCCAGCCCGGCAGGATGTCACGCCCGATTCGCTGCGCCAGCCGCACCTTGTTCCCCGCCACCGAAGACATCGACGCATCGAAAATGAACGGCGGCTCGTCGCGAGCCGGGATCGCCACGCCGATCGGATTGAGGCCAATTAGCGCCTCGGCGCCGAACGTCGGGGTGACCTGCACCCCGCCGGCCGTCATCGAGATGCCGATCATGTCGTGTTCGAGCGCCATCGAGGCCGTGTAGGCGGCGGCACCGTAGTGGCCGCCTTTGTAGACGGTCACGGCGCCGATCCCGTACTGCCGTGCACGCTCGATCGCGATCTTCATCGCTTCTGGACCGATCACACCGCCGTGCGCACCATCCGAATCAATCGAGGCGACCGCTGCCGCCTCATGCGTGATCTTCCACTGCGGATCGACATTGATCCGACCGTCGCGGATCCCGTCGACGTAGACACGCAGCATGTTGGAGACACCGTGTGAGTCGATGCCGCGCGTGTCGGCATACAGCAGCACATCGGTCGACTGCCGGGCGTGGTCCTCGGACATTCCAAGTGCCGCGAAGATGTCTTGAACGGTCTGGCGCATTGCGTCCGGTTCAACGCGGACCGCCTCGTCTTCTGGCACGTGGAACTGCTTGAGCATGGCGTGTCCTTCCTCGACGCGGGCGGTACCGGCGCACGATACCGCGCACGATCGGCGCGGGTCAGCCAGATAGCAGGCCGAGCACGGCAGCGAGCAAGAGCACCGGCGCGAGCGGTGCCCCGACAGGCGTCGCCCGACGCGCCTCGCCGGGTGTCGGCGAGGCGAACGAAGGCTGGAGTCTCGCCGGGATCGCGCCGCCCACGGTCTGAAGCAGGGCGGCGCCCAGCAGCGACCAGACCCACCACCACGCGATCGCCACGACTCCCACCTGGCCTGCCAGTAACACTCCGATCGGCACGGAGAGTTTGACGTCGCCCATGCCGATCAGTCGAAGACTGGCGAGCGCCAACAGTGGCGCGCTCGCCAGTCCCGCACCCGCGAGCGCGGACGGCTCGGGAAACGCGAGCACGGCACATGCGAAAGCGATGCCGACGAGCGGATTCGGGATTCGACCGGTCTTTAGGTCGACCGCCGCCGCGGCGATCAGGCCGAGGACGGCGGCGAGAACCAGCCAGGACACCGGCCGCTACTTCGCCTCGAGGTCTTCGATCCGCTCGAGGAGCGGATAGTCGTAGCGAACGTGCTCGATGAAGCTGACGTTGATGAAGGCCAGCGCCACGACCACCGCGCCGATCCAGATCAGGACGTCGTTCCCCGCACTCGCCCCGACCCCGAGCACGATCGCTCCCGGGGCGCCGAGCAAGCCGGTCGCGGCACGGACGTTGTGGCCCGACTCCTCGTGGAACAAGCGTCGAATGAGCGCGAGCATGCTGCCTCCCTGTCGACCGCCGACCCGGCGGCTTCGCCTTTGTACCAAGGAGCCGAGGATCGCTGTTCGCGCGGTCGCTAGGTCAGAGCGCCCGCGGCGGCCAGTTCGCCCACGGTGGACTCGTCGATCCCGAGGATCTCGCGCAACACGTACTCCGTGTGCTCGCCGAGCAGTGGTGCCGAAGTGTGCAACATCACCCGCTTCGCTGAGAACCGCGTCGCGAGCCCGTCGTGGGTCACAGAGCCGCTCGCGGCATGCGGCAGTACCTGGAAGAACCCGCGCGCGGCGAGTTGGGGGTCTACGTGCAACTCGCTCATCCGCTGCACGACAGACGCGGGCACGCCCGCTGCGACGAGGAGCGCCTCCAGCTCGCGACCGTCACGCGTGGCCGTCCACCCTTCGAGGACCCTCGATAGCTCGTCGGAAACGGCGCGCCGCGCCTCGAGGTCATCGAACTGCTCGCCCGCGAACGCATCCAGCGGCGCGAGACTGCACAGCGCCCTCCACTGCGCCGCGGTCTCCACCCCGATCGCGATATACCGCTCCACGCCTGCAGTCGGATACACGCCGTGCGGCGCCGCGTTCCTCGAGGTGTGCCCGGCGGGCTCAGCCGTCCGGCCGTTGACTGTCTGGTCAAGGATCAACGGCTCGAGGAAGTGCATGGCCGCCTCGACCTGGGAGAGATCGATGTGTTGCCCGAGGCCGCTCCGCCGCCGCTCGAGGATCGCCGCCGTCAGCGTCGGCACCGCGAATCGAGGGGTGATCACATCGGTGTACGGCCCGCTCGGCCCGGTTGGCGCCCGGTCCGGCCAGCTCGTGAGCATCTGGAACCCAGAGATCGCCGCACCGTGGCTCCCGAACCCGCCGTAGGAGGCGCGCGGCCCCGTCTGCCCCAGCAGGCACGTACTGAGCATGATCAGTTCAGGGTGCTCGGCGGACACCGTCGCGTAGTCGAGCCCAAACCGGTCCATCACCCCCGGCGTGAAGCTCTCCACCACCACATCCGCCCAGTCGATCAACCGCCGGGCGAGCGCCAGCCCGTCGGCGGTCCCGAGGTTCAGCGACGTCCCAAGCTTCGAGCTGTTCACGTTCGCCATCCACCAGCTCTGGTCGAAGTCGACGACGTCGTCTGGAAATGGGGGTAAGCGGCGGCAAACGTCCAGACGGGTCGCCGACTCAACGCGGACGACCGTCGCCCCGTGGTCGCCGAGCGCCTTCGCGGTCATCGGTCCGGCGGCGACCCAACTGAAGTCGACAACCTTGAGGCCGTCGAACGCCTCGCCGGACCGTTCGCCGGCTGCGGACGCTCCCTGGGCCTCCGGCCAGCGCGGCCCAACCCAGCCCGCCTGGTCGCGCGCACTGTTCAACACGGGAGCGGCGCGAGGCGACACCAGCGGGGTCCGTGACAGGCGAGCCGCCGGCCCCGGGTGCATCGTGCCGTCAACGTCGCGCCAGTACTCGCGCGCACGGAACTGCGGCTCCTCGATCACGTCCGCCAGCGAGTTGATCGGCGCGAGGCGAATCCGACGCTCCGAGGCCCATCGGAACAGCTCAGCCTTCGTCCTCGATGCGACGAAACGCAGCACGGCCTCATGCGCGGCCTGCACGAGGTGGATCGGTAGGACCCCCGCCAGCGCATCGTTCATCCACTGCGTGGCGTCGAGCCCGACCAGGTCCGCCGGCACACCAAACTCCGAGGCGTACTCATCCCCAACCTCGTCGCGAATCGCCTCGAGCAACTGACCGAGCAGCGCCGGCTGGAACACCGCGTTCACCCAGCCGTCCGCGCATGGCACCGGCGGGCCCTCGCCGGCGGCACGCTCAGCGTTGGTCGCCCGATCGTCGCCGCCGCCCGGCGGCTCGTGCCCGGTTGCCGGGAGGTACTGCGACCCATTCATCAGCGTCCAGATCATCACCTCGAGCATCGACGTATCGAGGCGCTGCCCCAGTCCCGAGGTCTCCCGCTCGTTCAGCGCAATGATTGCATCCGCCGCCGCCTGCGCTCCGGCATGGAACGCCGCCTGCGGGTACCCGAGCGGCAACGGCGGCCGATCTGAATCACCCTGCAACGAGATCCGGCCGCAGGCCGCCTCGATCGTCAGCTCCGAGGCTGCCCACCGGGCCTTCGGCCCTTCAGTCCCAAACGGCGTCACCGACACATAGATCAGTCGCGGGTTCCGGGCCCGCAGCTCCGTCTCGCCGGCGCCACGTGCATCCAGGTATCCCGGCTCGAAGGACTCGAAGAGCACGTCCGCGTCGGACGCTAGCTCGACCAGCCGGGCGCGGCCCTCGGTTGCCTCGAGGTCCAGCACCAGGCTGCGCTTCCCGGCGCCCACGGCCGCCCAGTAGAGCGAGCGAGCATGGTCGCCATCCCTCGGAGCGTCCGAGCGCTCATCAAACGGAGCCAGGCGGCGTGCGCGCACTCCCTCTGGCGGTTCGATCTTGAGCACGTCAGCACCGAGGTCAGCGAGCATCCGCCCGGCGAGTTCGGCTCGCTCGGTCGTGAGATCGAGCACGCGGATGCCGGCCAGTGGGCCGGCGATGTGCGCCTCCGACTCAGCGTTCGCCATCCGCGCGAACCTAGCCCGAGGTACGCCGCCACTTGCGCAGCGAAACCATCTCTCGCGGCGGATTCTCGTGGCGGCCCACCTCGACGAAGGACACCTCAGCGACGTAGACCGACCCCTCGGAATCGACCGTCACCGCGTGCGGCCAGAGGAACTGCTCGGGATGCTCCCCGGCAGTGCCGTCACCGAGCCGCGTGATCAGCTCGCCGTCCAGGTTGTAGATCCCAACCCGTTGACCCACGTTCGGGACGCCCTTCTGCACAGGAGGCGGACCCTGCTCGGCGACGTAAACACCTTTGTCCTCGCCGCGACCGGTCCACACCGCAACCGCCTTGTGGGCGTGCCACGTGTTCCGGTGCTCACCCTCGATTGAGAACGTCTGGACGCGATGGTTCTCGCGGTCGCAGACGATGACGCCGTCATCGCCATGCATCGAGATACCGTGCGGCAGGCTGAACTGACCGTCGAGGGTCCCGGGCTCTCCCCAGGAGAGCTTGTGGTTGCCCTCGGAGTCGTAGCGGTGCACGCGAGAGTTCCGGTACCCGTCCGAAACGAAGATGTCGCCGCTCTTGTGATCGATCACGACGTCGGTCGGTCGGTTGAACGGCTCTCCGCCCTGGAACTCGGTCGGTGCACCGCTCCCGATCTTCAGCAATTCCTCGCCGCTTTTCGTCGTCTTGTAGACCATGTTGCCGAGGACATCGACCAGCCAGATGTTGTCCTCGTAGTCGACGTGAATCGCGTGCGCCCACGTGAAACGGTTGCCCGGCCAGGTGACCATCGGATTCCCGTACGGATCGGTGACCTGCACGCTCCCCGAGTACGGGTCGTCGTTGCCCCAGCCATCGATCATGTTGCCGTCGCGGTCAAAGACCATCACCGGCATGTTGCCGCGGCTGAAAACGTAGACGTTGTCGTTGCTGTCCACGGAGACCGCGGTCGCCTCCCGCATGAACAGTCCGTGCGGGATCTTCGCCCAGCCCGGTACCGACTCGTACGTCGTGGCTGAGGTTGGCGTACCGGGCATGCTGAAGGTCCTCTCCTGAAGCCGTTCTCATCGAGGCGGCGCGCGCCGAGCCGCATTATGGCGACGCGCGCCGATGCGCGCTGCCCGCTGACCGGCGCAGGTCCCGCGGTCTACAAGGCGATTTCGTGCACGCCCGCAGCGACGGTAAGCCGTGCTCCAGTGATCGCTTGAACCGCTTCCGGGGTCCAGCCAGGCGCTACTTCCTTCAGCACCACCGCCCCGTCCTCGAGGTCCATCACCGCCACATCGCTCACGATCCGATCGACACATCGAGGCGTGGTCAGCGGCAGCGTGCAGAGCTCGACGACTTTCGGTGCGCCCTCGTTCGTCGTGTGGCGCATCAGCACGACCGTCCGCTTCGCGCCGTAGGCAAGGTCCGGCGCGCCGCCGAGATTGCCCGCCGGCTTGCCCTCGAACTGGGTGTTCGCGAGATTGCCCTGCCGATCGACCTGCAACCCGCCGAGCACGGCGACGTCGAGGTGGCCGCCTCGAATCATCGCGAACGATTCGTCATGGCTCATGAACGACATCCCCGGATTCGGAGTCACAGGCAGGTTCCCCACCATCGTGACGTACGGGTCGGCCTCGGTGTGATCGGTGATCACTGGCCCGAAGCCGAGCAAGCCCAGCTCCGAGTGCAGCAGGATCTCGCGCCCCTCTGGCAGTACGTTCGCGCACTCGAGTGGCAAGCCCACACCGAGGTTTACGACATCGCCATCTTGCAGGTCGCGCGCGACGATCATCGCCATCACCGTGGGGTGTAGCCGTTCCGGCTCAGCGCGGCTCACGACGGCTCCTCCCACGAAGCCGTTGCAATAGACGGTCGTCCGACGACGCGCTGCACGTAGACACCCGGCACATGGATCCGATCCGGCGCCAGCTCACCCAGCTCGACGACTTCGTCGACCTCCGCAATCGTCACCGTCGCAGCGCCGGCCATCGTCTCGTTGTAAGTGCGCGCACCCCGCATCACGAGGTTGCCGTGACGATCGGCCTGATGCGCGCGAACAAGCGCGAAGTCGGCCTGCAGCGCCGTCTCGAGGACGTGCGGGACGCCCTCGAAGTCACGGAGCTCTTTGCCTTCGGCGACGGCGGTCCCGGGACCGACCGGGGTGTAGAAGGCCGCGATCCCGGCGCGCGCAGCACGGATGCGCTCCGCCAGCGAGCCCTGCCCGATCAGCTCAAGCTCAACCTCGCCCGCAGCGAGCCGCTCCTCAAACGGATAGACCAAGTGATGTCGCGCACCGACGGCGAAGCTCGCGATGCCCTTCTGGATCCGCCCGAGCTGCGCTAGCAGTCCGATATCCCAGAAGTCAGTCGGCACCAGCTCGTCCGGCAGCCATGGGCTCTGGTTCCGCGCATTTGCCGGCCCGCGGCCCATCGAGGTGGAGATCGCCGTGAGGTCGCCGGCACCCTGACGGGCGAGCGCCGCGACGAGGTAGGACGGACTGTTCCACGGCGACACGAACCCGCCGAAATGGACAGTCGCGCCGTCGGGGATGTCCGCGACCGCGTCATCGAACGAAGCAACGATCTTGTCGATCACCCTCGAATGCCTCGCCGTGAACCGAGTCGGCCGCCTACGCCTGCCGCTTGAGCGCCGTGTCCGTCGTGAAGTCGAGGTAGGTGATGGCCTCGCCCATCGAGAACTTCTCGCGGTCGAACTCGAACCCCGGCTGACCGTCGTTGGACACCAGGCGGGCTCCGAACCGAGGGAACTGCTGGTGGTGGATCTTCTCGTCAGCGGGGAGGTTGTCCTCGAAGAGACCGGGGTACTCGTCCATCAGCAGCTTGAACGCGTCGCAGCAGTCGTGCACGGCGACTGCGGGGTTGCCCCCGCGCATCTCGTTCGTCGCTTTTTCGAGGAGGGCGCGGACGCCCTCGTCCTTCACGTCGTCGTAGCGGGCCATCGCTCAGCCTCCGATCGGGGGGCGTTAGATCGAGGAGTTGATCTCGTAGGGGACGCCATCGAGCTGCTGCGCGCGCCAGGGGCGGTGCACGGTCTCGTGGCGTTCCGAGAACTCCGGCAGCACGTCCTTACCGAAGCGCTCGATCGCCTCCATGATGTGCTCGTGCTTGCGCGCGCCGCACTGGGCGTTGAAGACCATGATGTCGGTGTGGGCATCCTCGTAGCGCTTGATGTTCTCGCGGATGGTGTCGGTCGTGCCGATTGCTGAACCGCTACGGGCGGCGCGGAAGAGCGCCTTCGCCATCTCGTTCTCCGGCTCGGCGGCGGAGATCTCTTCAGCCGTCATCAGCTTCGCGTCGCTGAGCTGGAGCCGGCCGTCCTTCTGTTCCTGTGGCAAGGCGTTGAAGGCCTGGTGGATGTTGGTGATACCCGCCTGGTGCTCGTCGATCATGCGCTCGCCGCTCGCGGTGCGGCTGGTACCGCGGGTGGTCGAGTAGTAGCCGAGCGAGTAGCTGAAGAAGCCGGGGCCGTCAGCGCTGCGACGGACTGCTTCCTCGTCGGTCTCAGCGGCCATGAACTGATTCAGGACGAAGAGGCCCGGGTTGATCGCCTTGCCGATCGGGAAGCACTCCTCGCGGATGAGGCGGTAGTACTCATCGACGCGGACGGCCGTTTCCTCGGGAGTCTCGAAGCCAAAGCCCATGCTGCCGATCCCGAATCGGGCGGCAAGCAGCGTGGTCTCGCGGCGTGACGCGGCGACCCAGACGGGAGGGTGCGGGCTCTGGAGCGGCTTCGGGATGACGTTGCGTTCGGGCATTGAGAAGTGGTCGCCGTCGTGCCCGGGATACGGGGTCTCCGACATCATGCGCAGGCACTCGCGCGTGCCTTCCTCCCACATCGACTTCTTGAGCGTGCGGTCAACGTTGTAGCCGCCGAGCTCGGCGTCCGAGGCGCCCTCGCCCGTACCGAACTCGACACGACCGCCGCTGACGATGTCGAGCGAGGAAACGCGCTCCGCAACACGTGCCGGGTGATTGACCAACGGAGGCATCTGGACGACGCCATGCCCGAGGCGGATGTTCTTCGTCGTGCGCGCGAGCCCGCCGAGCATGATCTCCGGGGCCGTCGAGTGGGCGTACTCCTCGAGGAAGTGGTGTTCAACGAAGAAGACGTACTGGTAGCCGAGCTCGTCAGCGAGCTGCACCTGCTCGAACATCTCCTCGAACAGCTGCTGCTCAGCGTTGGGATCCCAGGTCTCCCCGTCGAGCGGTCGCGGTAGCTGCAGTTCGTAGAACAGCCCGAACTTCATGAAGCCTCCCGGCATCGATCACTGAGCCGGGGCTCACACCACGACCTCGCACCGGATGCTACTGCACGCCGCTGCCCCCGGCCTGCTGCCGACCAATGCCCGCCCGGGCGGAGCCGGGTACGCTACGCGCTCTTCCCGAGGACGAACGGAGCGGCTCGATGCCCTCGACGCCATCGCTGCGCACGATGTTGGAACGCCCCGAGCCGGTGGTCGCCACGCTCGTCTCCAACCCGCTCATGGCGAAGCTCGCCGAACAGGCCGGCTTCCAGGCGCTCTACCTCGGTGGCGGCATGCTCGGCTACTCGAAAGTCGTCCTCGAGGCGAACCTCAACATCACCGAGCTGACACAGGCCGGACTCGACATCCGCGCGGTTAGCGACCTGCCGCTCATCCTCGATGGCGCGACCGGCTTCGGCGACCCGATGCACATGCACCGCACGATCCCGCTGGCAGAGGCGGCCGGCTTCGCCGCGATCGAGATCGAGGACCAAATCATCCCGAAGCGCGCCCACCACCACGTGGGTATCGAGCACATGATCCCAGACGAGTTGATGGCGTCGAAGATTGCCGAAGCCACCGTCGCCCGCCGCTCCGAGGATTTCCTGATCGTCGCGCGGACGAATGGGATCCGGTCGACCGACTTCGAAGACGCCATTGGCCGGGCCTCCATGTACAAGGCCGCGGGCGCGGACCTGCTCATGCTCGGCCCGCGGAACGAGGCCGACATCCGCGCGATCGCCGATCGCCTCGAAGGCCCGTTCCAGATCCTCGTGCCTGCTGGGGGCGTCGGCGTGTTCGGCATGACCGTTGAAGAGCTGGGCGAGCTGGGCTTCAAGCTGCTGATCGATGCTGCCAAGCCGATGCTCGCCTCGTTCCGGGCGTGGAAAGAGATCTACGAGACGGCGGCCGATGACCTCAGCAGCCCTGTGATCTCGGCAGACGAAGCTCGCCGGCTATCAGCCGAGCTCAACGAAACCGTCGGCATTGACTACCTCCTGGAGATCGAGCGCGACACCGTCGAGCGAGGCGAGGACTAGTGGTCGACTCGCCCACCTCAGAAACAGCGGAGGCTGCGGCCACCGACGAACGCAGCCGCCGGCTGCTCTACGGGATCTCGGCTGGCCACGGCGTGAAGCACTTCGGCCAGGGGGCCGTACTGATCCTCGTGCCAGAGGTGAAAGCCGCGCTCGCCCTCTCCGACGTAGCAGTCGGCGCGATGTTCGGCGCCCGCGACGCGGCCTCGGGCCTGGCGAACGTCCCGGCCGGCCTGCTCGCCGACATGTACCGCCACCGCGTTCCGCTGCTGCTGATGATCTCGATGGCGCTCGTCGGCTCGGCGTACCTGATGATCGGTCTGTCCAGCTGGTACTGGCTGACGCTGGTGGCGTTGATGGTGATCGGTGCCGGCACTTCGCTCTGGCACGCGCCAGCGTTCTCCGAGCTGGCGGTCCGTTACCCGAAGCGCGTCGGCTTCGCGATGGCGGCGCACTCAACAGGGGCCCAGATCGGCAACACGACCGCCCCGGTCGCTATCGGAGTGCTGCTCGGCGGGATCGGCGTCCTCGGGATCGAGTGGGCAGGCCTCGGCTGGCGGACCGTCGCACTGCTGCTCGTCATCCCGGCGTTCACGACCGTCCTCGTGATCGCCGCGCGCTTCCGAGGTGGCGCACCCTCCGAGACTGGCGTTTCACTCTCGGACTATCTGACTTCCTCGAAACGGCTGCTCCAGAATCCGGCCGTCCTCGCGCAGGCCGTGTTGCACGCACTCCGAGGCGCTTCGCACAACTCGATCCAGCTCTTCCTCGTCATCTACATGGCCGAAGAGTTGGACTACAGCGACTTCGCCGTCGGCCTGCACGTCTCTCTGCTCACCGTTGCCGGGATCGTCTCCACGCCGATCCTCGGCGTCGCCTCCGACCGCTTCGGTCGGCGCATCGTCTCGACGCTGAGCATGGCCGCGATCGGGTTATTCGTGCTCGCATTCCTCTGGGCCGACGAGGGCTGGCCGCTCGCGATCAACACGATCTTCCTCGGAGTTTTCATTTTCAGCATCATGCCGGTGATCGTCGCCTCAGCGATGGACGCCACCGAAGCTGGATCCGAGGGCACCTCGGTCGCAGCCCTCTTCGCGGGCGGCGCGTTGATCGGCGCCGTCGCACCGCCGATCGCGGGCGCGATCAATACCGACGCGGGATTCGAGGGCGTCGTGATTTTCGTCGCTAGCCTCGCCGCCGTCGGCACGCTCGTCTCGTGGTTCGCGCCCCGTGGACACGGAAACCCCGTTTGACGGCACAGCACGCTTCGAGGGAGAAGCGATCGCACGGTTCGACCTGCGAGCGCTACTGCGAAGTCGACAGCCTCTAGCTCAGCAGATCGCGGATCCTCGAGACCGCGTCGGTGATCTCCTCGGCACTCGCGGCGTAGGAGAAGCGCAGGTAACCCTCGCCGAGCGCGCCGAAGCTGGTCCCGGAGACGACCGCAACTCCGACCTCCTCCAGCAGCTTCTGCTGGAGCGCCTGCGAAGTCAGCCCGGTCCCGGTGACATTCGGGAACGCGTAGAAGGCACCGCCCGGATCGACGCACGTGAAGCCGGGCACCGTGTTCAGCTCGCGGACGATCAGTTCACGACGCTCGTCGAACGCCCGCACCATCGTGTGGATGTTGTCGTTCGGCCCTTCGAGGGCTGCGATCGCCGCGTGCTGTGTCGCCGCGTTCACGCATGAGTACGAGTTCACTGCCAGCCGCTCCGCGTGCGCGAACAGGCTCTCCGGGAACACGCCGTAGCCGATCCGCCAGCCGGTCATCGCGTACGTCTTGCTCCACCCCTCGAGGAGGATCAATCTGTCGCGGATCTCCGGGTAATTAAGCAAGCTCACGTGCTCGCGACCGCCGTAGAGGATCCAGCTGTAAACCTCGTCGCTCAGGATCACCGCGTCCGGATACGCCTCAAGGCCGGCGACCAGCTTGTCGATCTCCGTCTTCGGGACTACGCCACCGGTCGGGTTGCTCGGACTGTTGAGAATGATCAACCGCGTCCGCTCGGTCACCTTCGACAACACGTCATCCGCGCTGAACGAGAACCCGGTCGACTCGTGCAGCTCGATGGGCACGGCAGTCGCGCCGGTGAAGTTGATCACCGACTCATAGATCGGGAACCCCGGATTCGGGTACATGATCTCCACGCCGGGCTCGCCGAGCAGCGTGATCGCGAAGTACATGACGGGCTTCGCGCCGGGCGTGATCAGGACGCTGTCTGGATCGACCTCGGCACCGTGGCGACGCTGGAGGTCGGCTGCGACGGCTGCTCGCAGCGGCGGGATACCGGCCGCCGGTGTGTACCCGTGCTCTCCCCGGTCGAGCGCATCCTTCGCCGCTTCCACGACGTGGTCCGGCGTCCGGAAGTCCGGCTGCCCGATCCCGAGGTTGATGATGTCGCGACCTTCGGCCGCGAGCTGATTCGCGCGGGCCAGCACCTCGAACGCGGTCTCGGTGCCCAGACGGTCAAACGCGGCGATCGGGGAAGGCATGGGCAGTCCTCTCTTTCAGGTCCGCTGGACCAGGCCTCCGCTAGAGGTCCGCTGGACCGGACCTCTGCTACAACAATTGCGACACCATACGGCTGGAGCGCACTACCGAGGAGACGCCATGTCCGAAGAACCGCGAGTTCACTACGAGACGCGCGAGGACGGACAGATCGGCGTCGTCACGATGACGCGCGTCCGCTACCGCAACGCGCTGAGCCAGCAAATGATGGACGAGCTGGAAGCGGCCTTCGATCAGGCGGTCGCCGACGACAGCGTGCGCGTGATCGTGCTCCGCGGCGACGGGCCCGCCTTCAGCGCGGGCCACGACCTCGGATCACCAGACATCGGAGACCGCGCGGTCCGGGACGCGGCACCGGTCTCGGAGCGCTACGACCGCAGCCGCAAGGTGGACCCCGACGTGCTGCTGCGCCTGCGGGCCGTCCCGAAGCCAACCATCGCGATGGTTCACGGCCACTGCATCTATGCGGCGTGGATGCTCGCATCCTCGATGGACGTGGTGTTCGCAGCTGAAGACACGCAGTTCCTCGCCACAAACTTCCAGTACTTCAGCGTCCCGTGGGACATCGGCGTCCGGAAAGCGAAGCATCTGCTCTTCGAGAATCGCTTCATCGACGGTCGCGAGGCGATGGAGATCGGGTTCGTCTCCGAGGTGTTCCCACGCGCGGAACTCGAGGCCGGCACGATCGCCTACGCCCTCCGCGTCGCGGAGATGGACCCGTTCCAGCTGCGGATGATCAAGCACTCGATCAACCAGATGGAGGAGATCCAGGGCTATCGCGCACACATCTACTCTTCGCATTCGGATCACGTCGTACGCAGCGCGAACGACGCTCCGAGGACGGAGCCGGGCGACAGCGAGAGCGGCCGGCATCTCTACCTCAACGTCGAGCGGGCCAAGTCTCGCGAGCGCTAAGCTCCAGCCACTCGAAGGGGTAGGGCTGGCCGCCAGCGAAGGTTGGGGGATTCAGGACGTCCTCGAAACGCTCGTTTTAGGCGGAACCCCTCAGTGACGACCTGGACGGCGCGTCAACATCAAGGTCGCGAGTAGATCACCGTGAAGGTCAAGATCGGACCGGCGGCGATTCCGCGAGCGGTCGTGATCGCGTCGGAATCCGTCTGCGATCGCACGGAAGCTTCAGCTGGCGGGCGTGTTACCGCTTCGGGGATCGTGCCGATGCCAAAGGCAGACGACAGATTCTCGCGGCGAGGTCGACTTCCGCGACAAGGTGAACGCGACGCGAAACGGTGTCGGTGTGAATCATCTCGGCGACGAGCGGCGGGGCGAGCGACAACGACAGTTACACCGTCCAGGAACGGGCGCCTCCGCCGGATCGAAGAGCCCCGCCGGCCTGCGGGGCTCTGTCATTCTCGAGCTGGCGGCGTACCAGCGGGCTTCCGTCGATCACCCTTCGGGATCGGGCCGACGGGGCCCTCAGGTCTTGGAGTCGGTCGGGGGGTGGTCATGATTCCTCACGAACGGGGTCTGCTCCTGTTGATTTAACTCGCTCAGCCCAGCGTTGCAAGTGCTCGGCCCGCGCCCGAGGCAGCCCTTCAAGCCTCAGACGGGGGTATTCCTTTGCCGACTCGGCGGCTTGCTCCAGCAGATCGCCGACCGTGACCTTCCCAGCCGGGGCGTGGATCGTGCGCGTCGTTGCGTAGGCCCCGAGGATGGCGCTGAGCGCCATTTCGGCTTCGACGGCGATTCTAGGATGGGACGATTGGTTCATGATCAGGGACAGGTGAATGATCAGCGCGTTCAGGTTCGGAGCCGGCGTATCGCTCTCAGCCGGCGTCCGCGAAACCGCGAACTCGACCAGCGCGGAGACGATTCCGCTCTGAGCACCAATGCCGAGCTCTTCGTCCGGGAACCGCCAGCTCAACGACTCGGGCCAGGCGAATCCTCCGTCAGTGCGATTGCTCAGCTTGTCGGCGTTGGCGAGCAGCGTATTAGCCGCCCATTCCTGCAGGTTCGCCTGGTCAGCCACCAGGCTGTCGTTCACCACCATCACCGCAGCGCTGGCGTCTACCTGGTCTTCCGCCCACAGCTCCCCGATCAGCGCGAGTGCGAACTCCGTCTCGCCGAGAATCGAGAGCGCGAGCGCGGAACCTGCGTTCCGGCTCCGCTGGCTCTTGGCGTCCTCTCCACCCAGCAGCTGGACCGCTCGGATCGTCGTGTCGACTCGTTGTCGGTGCGCTTCGGCCGCTTTCGAGACGAGATTCCTCTCGGCATCGAGTTGCAGCCGGCGCTCGGCCTGCTCGCTGAGCGCGATCGTTCGGTCGTCGACGCTCCGTTTGAGCGCAAGGCCAACGACGGCGACGACCTGAGCGATCACCACGCCGGCCAGCGCTCCACCGGCGGCGAAGATGTCGCCCCTGGAAGCGTCGTCCACGAACCCGAGGACCGTGGCGGACAAGACGAAGGCCAGCACCGTGAGCAGCGGCGCCAGGGCGATCAGCGCGCCGTACAAGAGCATGCCGGTCGGGAATCGTGGGCGGCTTCGCCCCTCGATCAGCTGCAGATACCGAGCGGCACGTTCATCGCCCGGTGCGAGCTCCGCGGCGAGATTGGCGCTGACCCGCGCCCTGGCCCAGTCGCCGCGTGCGAGATGTGCCTCGCACTCCTCGAGCACGCGGTGGAGGAACAAGGCGGACGGGTCGGCGGTCATCCGCGTCGCCACCGATTCCGGCGACATCCGCTCGGGGGCACCGGCGGCGGTGCGCGCCTCTCCGAGGAGGGAGCGTGACTGTTCGGCCGGATGCTCAGTGGCAGGCACGGATGCGCTCCGATCCCGGAGCCGAATGTTACTCGCTGGGGCGCTCCGGATTCGTCAGACAGTCAGGCCGACCGCGGGGGACGCTGCCTTCGTGTACGCGAAGGCGTCAGCCGGGATCTGTGGACTCTCTTCCGCTCATCACTGTCAGCGTCGTGCTGACCCAAGCGGGCGCCGCTCCAACTATCCGCTGGCGGCCGGCTCCGGCTTGGGATTGGCCTCACGCCAGGCGAACCATTGAGTCGTCGGCAGTGTGCCCGCCTTGAACTGGTCGAGCGTGTCAGCGAACACGCGGTCCACCTCCGCGATGAAGTCTTCAAGGCTGCCATCGTTATGGAAGACGTGGTCCGCGGCGGGAGCGCGGTCGGTCCACTTGCGCTGGGCGCCGAGCCGTTGCTGCGCCTCTTCTTCGCTGAAGTTGTTGCGGGCGATCAGTCGAGGCAGCGCGATCTCGTCCTCGGCGGCGACCAGCCAGGTCGCATCGCACCAGGCGGAGTAGTCCGCCTCAATCAGGTTGACCGCCTCGAGGATCGCCACGTCGTGCTCACCGAGCGTGTTGCGCCAGCCCTCGACGGTGGCGCGCATCTCCTCCTCGATGTTGCCGATCGCCTTCATCCAGCGGCCCATGTTCTCGGCGTTGCCGAAGACGAGGTTCCCGATCTTCTTCCGATCGATGTACCCGTCCTCGCCGATGATGTCGTCACCGAACTCGGCAACCGCGTTGTCGAACCCATCGCGGCCGGGGTCGAACATCCGGTGGACGATCTTGTCGGCATCGCCATGCGTGGCGCCGTACCGCTCGACGATGTGCTGACACATGCCGCTCTTCCCGGTCGCAATCGAACCGGTCACACCCAGGATCATCGACATGCTGGACTCCTCGAGGTCACGCGTTGCGACCGCCAGACTACCCGCCGGGCGCGGACTGATCACGCCCTCAGAAATGAGGCGCGAGCGAGAGTAGGATGCGCGAGCAACGCAGCGAGCGATCGAACGGCAGTCCTCAGGGAGGTCTGGATGGCGCAGGCGACCGACGTCGAGGGAACCGTGCGAGCACTCTTCGAGGCCGCCGGGATCCCGGTCACGGAGACCGAACTCGCGAAGTTCGTAGAGATGTACCCGGCTCTTCGCGCCGGAGCCGACCGCCTCTGGAACGACGAGTGGCGCTACGAGGAACCCGCGCTGCTGTTCACGCCAATCCCACCCGCGGGCCCCGAGGTCTAGGGCAGTGCCTCTACCGCTCACCATCGAGGAAGCGAACGTTGCGCTGCGCGCCGGAGAGGTGACGAGCCTCGAGCTGACCGAGGCCGCCCTTCGGAGGATCGAAGCACTCGACGATCGCGTGGGCGCCTTCCTCGAAGTGAATGAGGCGGCCGTCGCGCAGGCAACACAAGCGGACGCTGAGCTGGCCGCGGGGAACGATCGCGGACCACTGCATGGCATCCCGTTCGGCCTCAAAGACATCCTCGCAACGGCCGACCAGCCGACCACGGCGAACTCGCTCATCCTCGATCCGGAGTGGGGCGCCGGCTATGACTCCGTCGTCACGGAGCGCGTCCGTGCCGCCGGCGCAGTCGTCATGGGCAAACTCGTCCTCTCCGAGTTCGCGATCGGCGCGCCCGACGCGGAGAAACCGTTCCCCACTCCGAGGAATCCCTGGGACCTCGAACGATCGCCAGCGGGTTCATCTTCAGGGACGGGGATCGCCGTCGCGACCGGCATGGTCCTCGGCGGCATCGGAACCGATACCGGTGGCTCGGTGCGCGGACCGGCCTCGTTCAACGGGCACACCGGACTGAAAGTCACCTTCGGGCGCGTTCCGAAATGGGGCGTGACGCCGCTGGGATACAGCCTCGATTCGATCGGCCCCATGGCGCGATCCGCCTGGGATTGCGCGGCGATACTCAACGTGATCGCCGGTCACGACGCGCGTGACATCACCGCCTCAACCGAATCGACCGAAGACTACCTCGGCGAAATCGACCGCGGGATCAAGGGACTGCGGGTCGGCGTCCCGCGGCAGTACTTCTTCGACCACCCGGAGTTACACGCCGACACGAAGGCCGCGGTCGAGCGGTTCGTCGAGCAGCTCGCGGGCCTCGGAGCTGACGTACGCGACGTGGAGCTGCCGCACTCGGCCGTGGCGAAGGAGGCAAACACGATCACGATGCTGAGCGAGGCGCTCGCCTACCACCGTCCGGATATGGGCAGCGCGAGCTGGTCCGAGTACGGGGCGAGTACACGGCTGACGATCGGGCGGGCGGCGCTGTTCTCGGCGGCTGACTACGTCCAGGCCCAGCGTTTCAGGAGCTGGTTCGCGCGTGAGGCCTCGAAACTGATGGCCGAGGTCGATGTGCTGGTGACGCCGACAAGTCCCGGCGTTGCGTCGCTGTCCTCGGAGATGGCCGACCCCGCGCGACGCATCAGACAGCCGAGCTACACCGGACCATTCAATCTCCTCGGGTACCCGGCGCTGGCGGTTCCGGCCGGATTCTCAGCAGAGGGTCTGCCGTTCTCGGCTCAGATCGTGGGCGCGCCGTTCGCTGAGGCGCTGCTGCTGCGCGCCGGACACGCCTACCAGCAGGCGACCGACTGGCACCGGCGGGTGCCACCAATCGTCGACGAGGCGGGCGCATAGGCCGCAGGCCGCACAGCGCGCGACCAGGAGCGAGCATCCTCGATGTCGTCGGGCTCGTCGGACAAACAGATATCGAGCGAACGCGGGCTGCGTGTCGCCGTCGCGGCCCTTAGGTACCGCGACTACCGCCGCTTCGCGGCGTCGTTGCTGCTCACCTCGCTCGGCGTGCAGTTGCTCCAGACGGCTGTCTTTTGGCAGGTCTACGAGCTCACCGGCGACGCGCTACTCCTCGGGCTCACCGGGCTCGCACGGGCCCTGCCGCACATGGTGCTCTCGATGGTGGGCGGCGTGTTCGCCGATCGGTTCAACCGCGTGCGCCTGATCCAGGCCGGGCAAATCGCCAACGGCCTGCTGATCCTCGCCCTCGCCGGACTGACGCTCGCGGACGCCGTCGAGCTGTGGCACCTCTACGGACTGACATTCCTCAACGCGTCGTTCAGCGCGGTCACCCAGCCGGCACGAACCGCACTCATTCCGAGTCTGATCCCCAGGCGGAATCTCGTGAACGCGGTCGCGCTGAACGCAACGATCGGCCAAACCTCACAGATCATCGGCCCCGCGCTGGGCGGGATCGTGGTCGGGGTCTTCGATCTGGGGACGACGTACCTGTTGAACGGAGCGATCTATCTCGCGGCGATGGTCGCGATCCTCGGGATCCGGACGCCCTCAACGCCGGCAGCGACATCCACCAGTCCGTGGCACAGCTTCCTGGAAGGGCTCGCCTTCGTGCGGCAACGGCGCGTGATCGTGTCGCTGCTGATGCTCGATCTCGCCGCAACCGTCCTCGGCAGCTATCGAGCCCTGCTGCCGATCTTCGCCGCGTCGCTCGGGGTGGGAGCAACTGGATTCGGCCTGCTCAGCGCGGCGCCGGGGGTCGGCAGCATGGTCGCCGCTACCGCGATGCTGTCGCTTGGCGATGTCCGCTACAAGGGCCTCTACACCGCGTTCGGGGTGCTGGGCTATGCCGTGTCGCTCGTGCTGCTGGCGCTCTCGCCGTGGTTCGCCCTGAGCCTGCTCGCCGGGGCGCTGCTCGGAGCAACAAATGTGATCCAGATGATCCCGAGGAACTCCGCAATCCTCGCGATCTCTCCTGACGCCCTGCGCGGTCGGGTCGAGGCGTTCCGCAGCATGCTGGCGGGCGGCGGACCACCGTTGGGTTTCACGCTGAGCGGCGCGTTGGCCGCGGCGTTTGGGGCACCGCTCGCCGTGATCCTCGGTGCGATCGCATGCGCAGCTTCGGTCGGCGGCATCGTGGCGCAGGACGACGAACTGCGGGACCCGGAGCTAGGGATCGCAGCACCCGAGGGCGAGACGGAACCGGCCACGGGGGCCGGCGAAGTCGCCGGGTCGGCGTAGGCCACACGGCCACGCGGGTATGCTCTCCGCCCAGGCGTTCCGCGCGTCTGTGAGCACCCTCGGAGCTCCTCATGACGAACAATCAACCGCCACTACGGATTGGCGTGATCGGCGTCGGGTTCGGCGCCACCGTCCACGTGCCGGGCTTCCTCTCCGAGGGCTGGGAGGTCCCGGTCGTCTGGGGACGACGTACCGAGGTCGCACGCGAGAAGTCCGCCGCACTCGGGGTACCGGAGGTGGCCGAGGACTGGCACGACATCGTCGCCCGCGACGACCTCGACGCCGTCGCGGTCACGACGCCGCCGGCCGCGCACTACGAGATGGTGATGGCGGCTCTGCGCGCCGGGAAACACGTCCTGTGCGAGAAGCCGTTCGCCCTGGATGCGACGGAGGCTCGCGCGATGCGTGACATGGCGCGCGAGCAAGGGTTGACGGCGATGGTGGCCCACGAGTTCCGGTTCGCGCCCCAGCGGTCGCAGATCAAAGACCTCCTCGAGGCGGGACAGATTGGCCAACCGGAGCTCGTGTCGGCGGAGCTGCTGATGGGCAGACCGCGGCCGGCGTCACCGCCCTTGTTCACCTGGGCCGCGGACCGCTCGCAGGGCGGTGGGTTGCTCGGCGCGCTCGGTTCGCACTACATCGACGGCCTGCGGCACTGGTTTGGCGAAGTGGCCGAGGTCAGCGGATACCTCTCGACGCGCAACCCCGAGCGTGTCGATGCCGAAGGCAATCCGCGCGAGGCGGAAACGGACGATGCGTTTGCGATCACCCTGGTCTTCGAGAACGACGTAGTCGCCTCGATGACCGCGTCGTCGCAAGTCTCACCGAATCTCGGCGCCCGGATCACCGTCGCGGGCTCCGAGGGCGTCCTGGTCGCGACGCAACGCGGACCCAACCCCGAGCCCGACGGCGTAGTGCTCGCTGGACGCGCCGGCGACCGAGAACTCGAGGCACTCCCGGTCGATTCTCGGTATGCGCCGATCGAGGACGACCGCGATCAGCGGCTCGCGGCGTTTCGACTACTCGTCCGTGAGTTCGAGCGTGGCATCCGTGAAGGCGGCTCGCCGGCACCGAATTTCGATGACGCGATGGCCTGCCAGGAGGTCCTCGACGCGGTGCGAGCCGCATCGGAGTCGGGGCACAAGATGCGGCTCCGAGCGCGCGGCAACGGTAACGTCGCCTTGACCCCGACGGGGTCCGGCGACCGATTCGACAAGTTCACCGGACGCGCCCGTGCCGCCCTCACCCAGGCCGACGCCGAAGCGCGGAGACGAGGCGGACCAATTGGGACCGAGCACCTGCTGCTCGCGATCGCGCGCTCCAACGATGGCCCGGCAGCCGAAGCGTTGGCGAAGCTGGAGGTCGATACGTCGTCGATCGAGGCAGCGCTCGACGCTGCGCCGACCCGCGATCGAGAAACGGGGGCGGTTGGGCTGACCGAGGACGCGAAGCGAGCGATCGAGTTTGCCGTCGCCGAGGCGCACGAACGTGCGAGCGGCGAGATCGACTCCGCCCACCTGCTCGTCGGCGTCGCCCGGGCCAGCGGCGCAGGCGGCACGATCCTCGCGGGCCTCGGTGCCGACGTGTTGGCGGTTCAGACGGCCGTGCGGAGCGCTCTGAATACGTGACTCACGCCAGCTGAGGGAGTGGACGATGCGTTCGGCGCGATCGGGCGGTAGCCTCCACCGCACGCCGCGACCCGGCACCTGACAGGCTGGCAGATGACACACTCTCCGCTGTCGATCGCCACCGCCGGGCGGCTCCCGCCGGGGCCGAGCCTGCGCAGCCTGCAATTCGCACTCGCGACACTCGCGATTCACCTCTACTTCGTCTCCTACGGCATCTCGATCGTGAATGTGCCGACCTCGCTGTCGAGCGAAGCGGACTGGGTCGTCGGGATCGTCGCGGGCGGCCTCGGCTTCGCGGGCATGCTCACCCGTCCGCTCGTCGGCGTCTGGGTCGACAGCAGTGCGCGCGAGAAATGGCTCAAGATCGGCGGTGTCGCGACCGCGATCGCCTTCGTCGGCTACGGGCTGAGCCTCGATCCGTGGGTGATGCTCTTCTTCCGATTGATCCACGGTGTCGCGATGGGCCTCTTCACCACGGCGCTCCTCGCGATGGTTGCGAGCCACATCCCCGCCGAGCGTCGAGGCGTCGGCATCGGCCTCTATCAGAGCGGCAACGCGCTCGCTCAGCTGTACGCCGCGCCGATGTCGGTCGCGGTCGCTGACCGGTTCTCTTTCGAGGCCGCCTTCTTCGTCGGCGCCGCCGCCGCCGGGCTCGCCTTTGTCGTCGGCTCGCTCGTCCGCGACCTCGAACCACCGGCCGAGGATCAACCGGTGGTCGCCTGGGGCCAGCGAGAGTGGATCTCGAAGACGGCGATCACCCCCGCCCTGGTCTTCTTGACGATGACCACCACCGTCGGCGCGATCAACGCGTTCATGCCGCTGCATGCCGAAGAACGCGTCCTCGGCAACCCCGGCCTCTACTACAGCGTCTGGGGATCGACGCTCCTCGGCGCCCGCTTCCTCGCCGGCGCAGCCGGTGACCGCTTCGGGCGCACCACCGTCGTCGTCCCCGCCCTCATCGCCGAGGCCATCTCGCTCTTCCTCCTCGCCAGCGCCGAGACGCAGACGATGCTGCTGGTGTCCGCAGGGATCGGAGGCATGGCCCTCGGGGGAGTCCAGGTCTCGGTGATGTCGCTGATTGTCGACCGCACGCCCGCCGCCCGTCGCGGAGCGGCAATGGCCACGTACACGATGGCGTGGGATGTCGGTGCCGTCGGTGGCGGGGTACTGCTCGGATTCTTGATCGACGCGACATCCTACTCGTTCGGCTTCGTCGTCGTCGGCGTCCTGCCGCTCGCGGGTCTCGTGCTCTACCTCACCCGCGTCCACCGAAGCGACGTCCACGTCCGGCGCGGTCCAGCGAACAACCGTAGTGATCAGCTGCGGTAATCTGCCCGCTTAGCCCGGAAGATCGCATGCTGGAAGGAGCCGGCGGATGACCACCGAGGTCGATCAGGACTTGATACTCCGCGAGGCCCAGGACGGCGACCTGGCGGCGATGCTCTCTGTCCTTCAGTCGGCCTTCCCCAAGTGGCCACCCTTCGAAGTCGACGCTGGCGCCGATGCTCACCTGCGCTGGAAGATGGCTCCGCCCGAGGGCGTCCCAGCAACCACGATCGTCGGCTGCCTCGATGAGCAGGTCGTGACGGTGGCCACCCGCTGGGCAGCCCACGCACGCCTCGGCGGCAAGCCTTGCGTCGTGAACAGCAGCGCAGACCTCGCCATCCCGCCGGAATATCAGGGACGCGGCTTCGGCCGGCTCGTCGCGAACTACTCGGACGAACTCAGCGCGTCGCAATCGGAACTCGGGATCTCAACAAGGAGCAAGAACGCGAAGGTTCCGAAGATGTTCGGCGCGGACAATCGGGATGCGCCGCACTTCGTTCGTCAGCCGCTCCGTGTCTGGGTCCGGACCGGCGATGCCTCCGCATTCGCCGCCACCCACCTCCGCGGGGGTGGCCTCAGCCACCTCGGGCGCACCGCCGGCCGGGCGCTGGCCCAGCTCCGACGGACGGCCGATGCCTCCACCATTATCGAGGTCGGCGAAATCGAGCGCTTCGACGAACGCATCGAGGCCCTGTGGAACGTCGTCGCCCCGGACTTCGATTACGCGATCGAGCGCCGCGCCTCCTATCTCAACTGGCGCTATCACGCGCACGGCGCCGGCCTCGCCTACGTGCTCGGCGCCTTCGAGGGCGACGCCCTGGTCGGCTACGCCGCCTTCAAGCGGACCCCCGACTGGTCGAACGTGCTCGACCTCGTGACCCATCCACAGCATCAAACCGCGGGCGTGCAACTCCTCGAGGCCGGCTGGAGCGCCATGCGTGAGTCGGGTGCGCGCGGGATCTCCTGCTGGTTCGCCCCAGGGCACCGCGACGAGGCCACGCTCCAGGCGGCGGGCTTCCTCGACGATGGCGAGGGGACCCAGATGACTTTCCGGCGGCGTCGCGATTTCGATCCCTTCCAGATCCTCCGCCGCTCGGGTGCGAAGCTTCACGTCACCCTCGGTGACTTCGACTTCGTCTAGCCAGTCGTGGCGGCGGCGGGATCCCCGCCCGACATCCCCGCGAGGATCAGGCCCACGCCCCGTCTGAGCGGCACACCACCATCACCGCGGAGCTGCGGGGTCACGCGCGAACGCGCGCGTTGCCTGCTGCGTCCGCTTCGTAGCGAAGGAAGGCACGGCAGAGTTCGCTCGCGATGGTCGAACTGGCTCGCCCCCGACGACCGCGGCCCCATCGTCGCAGCCGACTACGACCACGAGTTACGGCAGCCGCGCGACCTCGGGCAGCCATTCGACTCTGAGGGTTCGGACCCTAAACCGTGCCATCGATCCGGACATCGAGGACGACCGGTTCGTTCGAGGCGATCGCCTCGGTGAGTGCGGGTCCAAGCTCGGCCGGATCTTCGATCCGGCGGCCGCGAACGCCGAAGGCGTTCGCTATCGCCGCGATGTCGAACGGCACCGCGAAGTCCATCCCGAGGTAATCCGTCTGCGGCTCAGGGCGACCGGCAATCTGGGTCTGCCACACGTTCATGTTGAGCTTCAGGATCCGGTAGCTCTCGTTGTTGCAGACCACGTAGACGACCGGAATCTTCGAGGCCGCGGCAGTCCAGAGCGCCTGGATCGTCATCATCGTGCTGCCATCGCCCACCACGGCAACCACCGGCTGGTCCGGCCGCGCGAGCTTGGCACCGAGTGCGGCGCCCAGGCCCCACCCGAGCGCGCCGCCGGAGATACCAATCAGGTCATCTGGCTGGTCGAAGTCGAGGGCGCCGTAGACGGACGCCCTCGTGGTGATCGAGTCGTCGACGAACAACGTTTGGTCCGGGAGCGCCGAGGCCACCTCGGTCATCATCCGCTCGGTCGACATCGGCGACAGGTCGCGCCGCGCCTCGAGGCGGTCGCGCCAGGCCTGCTGCTGCGTGCCCTTCTGCTCGGCGACTGCAGCGGCGCGAATCGCCGCTGCCTCGCGCGCTTCGCCATCCAACCGCGCCTCGAGGTCCGCCGACAGGTCGGCGAGCCCGGCTCTCGGGCCCGCGACGATCCCGACCTCGGTCGGTTCGGACGCACCGACCGACCCAGCGTCAGAGTCGATGTGAATCAGCTTGGCGTTCGGGAGCGCCTGCCCCTCGAAATGAAAGAAGCCACCGAACGCCGTGCCCGCCATGACCACCGCGTCCGCGGTCGACAGCACGGCGCGGCCGGCCGGCATCGTGGGGTTGATCGTGCCGAGGTACTGCGAGTGGCTGGTCGGAAAATTCACCCGCCCGAGGTTCGTCGCGTAGACACGCGCTCCGGTCAGCTCGGCCAGCCGAACCGCCTCGGACGCGCCGTCGGCCAGGCCGACGCGGTCGCCGACGATCAGCACCGGCTGCGCGGCGGCCTCGAGGATCGCGCCGGCGGCGTCGACCGCCGCCGGGTCGGGACGGAGCTCTGGGTAGCTCGTGGCGGACGGAACAATCTCCATCTCGCCGTCGCCATCCAGCGCGTTGGCCGCGAAGGAGACGTAGACCGGGCCAGTCGGTGGTGTCTTCGCGATCGTGAACGCGCGACGCATCACCGACGGCACCTGCTCAGGGTGCGTGACCTCAACGCTCCACTTCGTGAACTCCTCGGTCATCCGGTGCAGGTTCACCCGCCCTTCGGCCAGCTTGCGCACGTCCTTGTTCGCCGAGGTCAGCACGAGCGGCGTACCGCCCTCGTACGCGTTCGTCAGCAGCGCGATGCCGTTCGCGAGGCCGCTGTCGATGTGGAGGTTCACGAAGGCGACGTCACCCGTGACTCGGGCGTAGGCGTCGGCCATCCCCATTACCGCGCTCTCCTGCACGGACAGGATGTACTTCAGCTCCGGCGCGTCTTCGAGCGCGTCGAGGATCGCGCTCTCCGCCGTGCCCGGATTGCCGAAGACGTATTCGACGCCCTCGGCCTTGAGCATCTCGATCAGCGCGGTCGCGCCGGTCATCCTCGGCATGGATGGGGTCCCCTCGTGAGCAGCGCCTGGCGGCGCTCACGGTAACCGGCAGCGACTCGGGCCGGAAGGATCGGGTGGTGCCGGCTAGGTCGGCAGCAGGGGGTGGGTGATCGCGCGGTTCGGGTTGTCGTCGCCCCCGTTATCGCGGATCCCGGTCTGCACGGTGATGTCGCCGGCCTCATCGATCTCGATCAGCATCGTGTCCATCGAACGAGGCGCCGGCCCGTGTACGCGCACACCCGCCTTCGTGTACGTCGACTGGTGACACGGACAGCGGAACCAGCCGCGGTCGTTGTTGTGGTTCGCGTTCGCCTCCCACGGCACCGCACACCCGAGGTGTGGACACTTGCGCCACAGCGCGAGCAGACCCGCAGCACCACCGGAGCCGCCGGGACGCGTCTCCTCAGGATCAAGGTTCACCAGCCAGAACTGGCCGGCACGGAATGCCTTCGGCTCAGCGCCCGGCGCGAAGTCTGCGACATTGCCGGCGGGCACCGGCCCGCCGAACCCGACGACGTTCCTCGGGTAGAGGAAGTCCACCGCTCCACCGAGCGCACCGGCGAACGTCACACCGAGTCCCGTCCAAAACGAGGACACGATGAACCGTCGACGCGAGAGCTCCTCGGGCGTGGATCGATCGGTAGTCTCGGGCGCGCCCCGGTCGGCGCGGCCACGGAGCGCATCGCGCCACAGCTCGGCGGCGCGTGACTCCGGCGGTCTGGTCGCGGTAGCCATCGCTGGCTCCTCTCGCTGTCAGACTCGCGTGCTAGTGTACTCCGTCACAAGTACCACCACTACCTCCCGCCTCGGCCCTGACGAATCCCCCCGCTATGCTGGCGCCTTCCCGGACGGAACGAGGCGCGCGTGCTCCGACTGATCAGCTTCGACATCGACGGCACCCTCGAGGTCGGTGAGCCGCCCGGTGTCATCCCGCTCACCGCGGTCCGCCAGGCTCGCAGCCTCGGCTTCGTGATCGGCTCCTGCTCCGATCGCCCGGTCAGCTACCAGCAGGGGCTGTGGTCAGAGCACGACGTCCCCATGCAGTTCACCGTGCTGAAGCAGAACCTGTCGGTCGTCAAAGCGGAGTTCGACGCCCTGGAGCACTACCTGCACATCGGCGACACGCCGATCGACGAGATGATGGCGAAAGAAGCCGGCTTCGACTTCCTCCACTCGATCGACGACGACGTAGCCGCGTTCATGCGAGAGCACCGGCTGCACCCGTAGCGCTCTCGGTCTGAGCGGCCAGGTCCGCTCAGACCAGCAACGAGTCGAGCTGGCTGACGAGCGCGTCCTTCTTCGCGTTGCTCGGCTCGACGATGCCGTAGACGGCTAGCCCCTGGTCAAGCGCGGCGAGCAGACTGGCGAGCGCCGCGGGATCACGAGCGTCGTCGATCTCGCCACGTTCCTGTGCCGCGCGGACGTTATCGAGGAACAGACGCTCGACGTCCTGGGCATAGCCGCGCGCGCGCCGAAACGCTGCACTCGTGACGATGTGCTTCTCGGTCAGCGTGTTGATCATCAGGCAGCCGTGGTAGCCGCGGGAGTAGTGAATCGACTCGAAGTAACGGCGGATGTTGTCCACGCCGAGCGGCTCGGCCCCGAGCGTCTGTCCGTAGGCGAGCCGCGATTGATCGAGGTACCGGGCGAGCGCCTCGTGGAACAGCCCCTCCTTCCCGCCGAACTCGTTGTAGAGGCTGAAGCGGTTGAGGCCGGTGACCTCGACGAGTTCCTGCAGATGCGCGCCCTCGAACCCCTTCTTCCAGAACAGGTCCATGGCGCGCTCAAGCACGTCGTCACGGTCATAGCTACGCGGGCGTCCCATCGGAGCCTCCATCCCGTTCGATTATTACACACCGGTCGTTCCGATATCTTGAAGTTCGCCGTGGTTTCTCGTATTATTCACCTATCGTTCTGAAATAGCAGACAAGGGAGCTGAACATGCCAGGTCAATCCACCGAGATCGTGATTGAGGCGCCTCGCGCGGAGGTCTGGGCGGTGCTGTCCAACCTCGAGACGGCCGAGCGCTACGACGCATTTATCGAGCGCGCGTCCTACGTATCCGAGGCTCGCAGCGGCGTCGGTGCCGCCCGCCAGTGCGATCTACCGGACGGCAGCTCGATCCAGGAGCGGGTGATCGCCTGGGACGAAGGCACGGGCTACGAGATCGAAGCGAGCGACGATCCGACCGAAGCGTTCCCGCTGATCAACCAACGCGTTCGCTTCGATCTGGAATCGCCGGCCAACGGCACGCTGGTTCGCATGACCTTCAGCTACGACTACGCGCCAACGATCGAGATCGCGACTTCCGAGGCCGATGACATGGCTACCGGTCTGCTCGCCGGCGTGCTCGGCGGGCTGAAGCACCTCATGGAGACTGGCGAACCGGCGCCGATTCCCCAGCCGGTGGCCTAGCCGAGGCGTCTAGAGCGAGCGGAGCGCCTCCTCGATCGGCGTATCGCCCTCAAGCAGGCTGAAGCGCTTGCCGACCGTGTTCGGCAGATCGAGGCAGGCGACCAGCGCCGCCGCCAGGTTGTCGCGACTCGTCACTCCCGAGGTGTGACGATCATCGCTGACCGCGACCGTCCCGGTTCCGGGCTCTTCGCGCAGCCCACCCGGGCAGACCACCGTCCAATCGAGATCCGTGCTCATCAAGAACTCGTCGGCGTAGCCCTTGGCGCGGTGATAGTGGGCGATCCGCGACTCGCTCTGGATGTCCGCGCCGACCGAGCTGAGCATCAGGTAGCGGCGGGCGCCTTCGGTCGCTGCGGCGACCATCGAGCGGATCGCGCCAAGCTGATCGACGAGGACGGTCTTGTCCCTGCCGGTCGACGACCCGGAACCTGCGGCGAAGATCACGGCATCACAGCCGCGGACCGCGTGGTCAATCGGATACTCAACGTCTCCAAGAACCGTCGGTACGCCGAGTTCGTCGAAGGTCGCACGCTGTGAGCCGTCGCGGATCATCGCGACCGGATCGTGCGCGCTCTCCGCGAGCAGCTTGACGATCCGCTGACCGGTCAGGCCATTCGCGCCGATGACCAGGACTCTCACGGGCGTCCCGAAAACCGGATCAGGCCGGCTCGAACTTGATCAGCGTCCAATCGTCGGTGACGGAGTCAAAGACGACCTTGAGCGGCATGTTCACCGACAGGCCGTCCGGAACGTCACAGTTCACGACGTTGGACATCATCCGCACGCCCTCGTCGAGCTGGATCATCGCGAACGCATACGGGACATCGTCCTGAAACGCCGGGTGCGCCGGCTGCCGCACCACCGTGTAGGTATGCAACCGCGCGTGGCCACTCACCGCGGCCCAGTCCCAGTCCGCCCGTAAGCAGTTCGGACAGGCCTCGCGCGGGTACCAGAAGAAGTCAGCGCAGAAGTTGCAGCGGGGGACGAGGAGCTCGCCCCGCTTCGCGCCCTCCCAGAAGGCCTCGGTGAGCTCCGGTTCCGCCGGCCTCGGGAGGGGCTTTGTGTAATCGGTGGTCATGGGCGACTCTTCGTCTCTGCCTGTTCGTCTCTATCTGTTCGTGGTCTGGATTAGAGTGTGGCGCTCGAACCGAGCACCAGCGTGCACATCACGCTGCCGGAGCCACCTCAGCCATTGACCAGGCAGAGGTCGGCCTCCTCTACTTGCCGCTCGCCGCCGCGTCCCATGACCTGACGCGTCGCCTCGACCACGTGGCGGAAGCCTCCGCCGCCGTTGCCCGACTGTCCGGCGCCGATCTGGCCGCCGTCCGTGTTGATCGGGAACTCGCCTTTGAAGGTCGTATCGGTGCTCTCGTAGAAGGGCCCGATCTCGCCCTTCGACACGATGCCCGCGTCCTCCAGGCATGCCATCTCCAGGATCGTGTAGCAGTCGTAGAACTGCGCGAGCTGGATCTCGTTGATGTTGACCTGTGCCATCGTCAACGCGTTCGGCGCCGACTCGACGACCGGCGTCGTCGTGATGTCGTCATCCGTGTAGATGATGTCGTGCCGCGTCGCTGGACCGCCCATCCCGAGGATGTAGACCGGTGGGTTCGGCATCGCGCGAGCGCGCTCGGCCGAGGCGATGATGATCGCGTGCGCCCCGGACGAGGGCATCACGCTCTCGAGCAGGTGCAGCGGGTCGTTCGTAAACCGCGAGTTGAGCACATCGTCCATCGTCACCGGCTGGTCGTACCAGACGGCGTTGACGTTCTTCGAAGCGTTGAAGCGCTGGTCGACGACCGCCTTGGCGAACTGCTCCTGGGTCGTTCCGAACTCGTACATGTGGCGCTGCTTCATCAGCCCGTACCAGCCGTTCATCGCGATGACAGGCCCGTAGGGCACCTCCCACTCGCTGGTTCGGCTGGCGGGGGGCAGGATGCCTGCCGCCTCGGCGGCACCGCGTGCCCGCGTGGTCCCGCGACCCTGCGAGGCTCCGAAGATGCACATCACGTAATCGGCGAGGCCGTTCGCGACGGCCTGCGCACCGTTCACGACCGAGGTCGCACCGCTGGCACCGTGCGTCGTCATCGACTGTGTGTAGCGCGGCTTGATGCCGAGCACCTCGGCAACGGTGATCGAGTTCAACGCCTCCGGGGTAATGAGGCCGTCGATGTCCTCACGACGGAGACCGGCGTCGCTGATCGCGCCACGCGCGACCTCGGCAAGAAGGCCCATCGTGGTGCGACCGGGATACTCCTTGCGGGTGGGTATTTCGTAGAAGCCGACGATCGCGGCCTTACCGCGGATACTCACGCGGTCACCTCCTCGAGAACTCGTTCTCGCACGGTACGCCCGGTGCGCGCGACATGTCGATACAACGCACGCGATTCCGCCCGCTACCAGGTGTCGATGTTGCGCCGCTTCTTCTCGGTGCGGCGTTTCGCCTCGGGCACCGAGTTAAGGTTGTTGAGCAGCCACGCCCGCGTGTCCCTCGGGTCGATCACGTCGTCGACACCAAACGAGACTCCGGAATTCAGCGCCTTCCCCCGCTCATAGGCGAGGTCGACCAGCTCCTCGTAGCGGCGGGTACGCTCTTCGGCGTCGGTCATCGCCGCTAGCTCGTTCCGGTAGCCCAGCTTCACCTGGCCCTCGAGGCCCATGCCGCCGAACTCGCCGGTCGGCCACGCGGCCACGCTGAACGGTTCCTTGAAGCCGCCGCCGGCCATCGCCTGCGCTCCGAGGCCGTAGGCCTTCCGGAGCACGACAGTGAAGTGGGGAATCGTGAGGTTGGCGCCGGTCACGAACAGCCTTGAGCAATGGCGCACCAGCGCGGTCTTCTCGACCTCTGGCCCGACCATCATTCCCGGCGTGTCGCAGAGCACGAGCAGCGGGATGTCGAAGCCGTCACACAGTTGCATGAACCGCGCGGCCTTATCCGAGCCATCACTGTCGATCGCTCCGGCGAGATACGAGGGGTTGTTCGCGAGGATCCCGATCGGCTGACCCTCGATACGGACGAACGCGGTGACCATCCCCAGCCCGAAATCGCGCCGCAGCTCGAGGACCGAACCGACATCCGCCAGCGTCTCGATCACGTCACGGACGTCGTACATCCGCAGCCGGTTCTCCGGCACGATGTTGCGCATCAGGCGCTGGTCCGGCGCCTCCCACTCGGAGACCCGCCCCTGGAAGTACGAGAGATACTGCTTTGCCTTCGCGACGGCCTCGGCCTCGTCGTGCACGGCGATGTCGACGACGCCGTTCGGCACCTGTACCTCGGCCGGACCGATCTCCTCGGGACGGAACACCCCGAGGTTGCCGCCCTCGACCATCGCCGGTCCGCCCATCCCGATGTTCGAATCGGCGGTCGCGATCACCACGTCGCAGCATCCGAGGAGCGCGGCGTTCCCGGCGAAGCAGAAGCCCGCCGTGATGCCAACCGTCGGCACCTTGCCGCTCAGCCGCCCCATCGTCGCGAAGGTCGGCGTGTCGAGCGGCCGTCCGCCGCCGACGTCCGGGTAGCGCTGCGGTGCGTCCTTCCCGCCCTCGCGGCGACCGCCGGTGCCGGCTCGACCGCCACCGCCCTCGGTGAAGAAGACGACCGGCAAGTTCCAGTTCTCTGCCAGTTCAAGCATGCGATCGGTCTTGGGATGGTTGACGGCACCCTGAGTACCGGCGAGCACGGTGTAGTCGTACGAGAGGATCACCGTCCGAGCGGTCCGCTCGTCGAACCGCTCCCCGTTCACCGTCCCCACGCCCGTGACCATCCCATCGGTTGGGAACTTCCGGATCACCTCCTCGACCGGCAGGCCCGTACCCGGCGTGAGGACGAGGCCTCCATGCTCCTGGAAACTGCCCCGGTCGACGAGGTCATCGATGTTCTCGCGCGCCGTCCGCCGGTTCTTCGCACGCCGCTTCTCCACCGCGTCCGGCCGCGCCGCGTCCAGCGTCACCTCGTGCCGATCGAGCACCTCCGCCAGGTCGGGCCGCACGTGGTCGAGGTCGACCGCGGTCTCACCCTCGGCTTCAGCAAGGCTCACCTCGCCTGGGGTGACGAAGACCAGCGGGTGGCCCTCGAAGATGGTGTCGCCGGGACCGACGGTGACCTCATGGACGACGCCGCTCTCGGTCGCGGCGATCACGTGCTCCATCTTCATCGCTTCCATGATCAGCAGTTGCTGACCCTCGCGCACTTCGTCGCCAGAGGACACGTCGACACTGACGATCGTGCCCTGGATCGGCGCGCGCACCGCCGTGGTGCCCTCGGGAGTATCGAGGTCCGCGGCCACCGGAACCGCCGCGGCGGCCACCTCGGGCCCCGCGCCCGACTCACCGCCCTTGCCATAGTCGAGCACCGCGAGCGGATCCGAGGACACGCGCGCCCCGGCCATCCCGGCGCCGGCTGACGGCGCCGAGGCCGCGCCGGCAGCCACCGTTGGCTCCCCGCTCGGCTCGTCGAAGAAGAGCCGTTCGTGCTCGTCCGCCGAGCTCACGAGGTCCGCGACGTGGTCATCGATAAAGCGCGTGTACCAGTTCCCGGCCACGAACTCCGGGTGCCGCAGCAAGCTCTGAAGTAGGGGAATGTTTGTGCTAACGCCCTCGATCCGGAACTCCCCGAGTGCCCGGTACGCGCGCGTCGCCGCATCGTCAAACTGAGCGCTCGGCGAGTGGGCGATCACCTTGGCGAGCAGCGAGTCGTAGCGCGGGCTCGTGCTGTACCCGGCGTAGCCGAACGAGTCGGTACGAACCCCCAGCCCAGAGGGCACCTCGAACACCGCGAGCGTGCCGCCGGCCGGACGCGCCATCCCGTCCGCGCCCATCGTCTCCATGTTCACGCGCGTCTGAACGGCGTAGCCGCGCGGCGCCGGCACGTCCGCCTGCGTCAGACCGAGGTCGGCCAGCGTCCGCCCCGCGGCGATCTGAATCTGCGTCTGCACGAGGTCGACGCCGGTGACCTCTTCGGTGACCGTGTGCTCGACTTGCAACCGCGCGTTCGCCTCAATGAAGGCGAAGCCCGGTTGGTCCGGCGCCGCGTCGAGGTTCACCAGAAACTCGAACGTCCCGAGGCTCGCGTAACTCGCCGCCTGCGCCATGCGCACCGCCGCCGCGGTCAGCGCCGCTCGCATTTCTGGGTCGAGGTCAGGCGCCGGCGCCACCTCGACGAGCTTCTGATGGCGACGTTGGATCGAACAGTCGCGTTCCCACAGCTGAGCAACGACCGAACCATCCCCGACGATCTGCACCTCGATGTGGCGGGCGCGCGGGATGAATTGCTCGACGTACAGCTCACTGCTCCCGAACGCGGCCTGCGCCTCGGAGGCGCAGCGAGTGAACGAGGACTCAATCTCCTCGGCGCTCTCGACGACACGCATCCCGCGACCGCCGCCGCCGGCGACGGCTTTGATCAGCATCGCCTCGCCCGATCCGAGGGAATCGAAGAACGCTCGCGCGCCCTCGACTGTCGTCGGTTCCGAGGTGCCACGAATCAATGGCACGCCCTCGGCCTCCGCGAGCACCCTCGCACGCGTCTTCTCGCCAAACAGTGCGAGCGTCTCCGGCTGCGGCCCGACGAACGTCAGCGCCGCTTCGCCGCACCGCTCGGCGAACGTCGCGTTCTCAGCGAGGAAGCCGTAGCCCGGATGCACCGCGTCGCAGCCAGCCGCGAGCGCCGCCGCCACGATCTGCTCGATGTCGAGGTAGGCGAGCGGCCCGCTGCCGTTCAAGGCGACCGCCTCGTCGGCCTTGCGTACGTGGAGCGAACGGGCGTCATCCTCGGAATGGACGGCCACCGTGGCGATCCCCAGTTCGGCCGCCGCCCGCAAGATGCGGACCGCGATCTCGCCTCGGTTGACGACCATGAGTTTGGTGACAGACATCGGCTGACCTCGTGCTTCGTTCGGCGCGGTGCGGCGTGATTGTGACAGCGTCGCGTCGCAAGGTGCAGCCCGGGCGCCCACCAGCGTGTCTCCCGAGGCAAGAGCCGATAGCATTCCTCGGCAGCGCATAGCCACGGAGTGATCGATGGCCGGACCGCTCGATGGGATCCGCGTGGTCGAGGTCGCGAACTACCTCGCCGCCCCCGCCTGCGCCGCACTGATGGCTGACCTCGGCGCTGACGTCGTGAAGATCGAACCGCCCGACGGTGACGTCTACCGAGGCCACCGCACCCTCCGCGAGGGCGATCCGATCAGCTTCCCGTTCGCAGTCGACAACCGCGGCAAGCGCTCGCTCACCCTCGACCTTGGGAACCCCGAGGCGCGCGATGTCGTGCTACGGATGGCCGCACAGGCCGACGTACTCGTCACCAATCTCACGCCCGGCCGGCTCCGCCGCTACGGCCTCAGCTTCGGAGACGTCCACGCCGCCGCGCCTCGAACAGTGTTTGCCCTGCTGACCGGCTATGGATCTTCGGGCCCGGATTCGGAGCGCGCCGGCTTCGACGGCACTACGTTCTTTGCCCGTTCGGGAGTCAATTGGCTGATCGGCGAACAGGGCACGCCACCGGTCCAGTCCCGTGCCGGGCAAGGCGATCACATGGCCGCGCTCAACCTCCTCGCCGCGACCCTCGCCGCCCTCCGCCTCCGCGATCGAGACGGCGAAGGACAATTCGTCGATGTCTCCTTGCTTCGCACCGGGGTCTGGGCGATCGCCTCCGACACGCAGCAAGCGCTCAACCGCGAGGAGTGGAACTTCGAGCATCAGAGTCGCGCGACCCACTGGCACCTCACGCGCAACACCTACCAGACGAGCGACGACCGCTGGCTCCAGCTGACGATGCCGATTCCGGAGCGCTACTGGGCTCGCTTCTGCCGCGCGATCGGCCGTGACGAGCTGGCCGAAGACACGCGATACAACTCAACCGCCGCCATGCGCGAGAACGGACCGGCACTGCTCCCGGAAATCGAGGCGATCTTCCGCGATGGGGACGTCGCCGACTGGAGCCGACGCCTCGACGCCGAAGGCTGCATCTGGTCGCTGATCCGTACGCCGTTCGAGGTGGTGGCCGACCCCCAACTCCGCGACGCTGGCACCTTTCGCGAAGTGACCGACTCCGCCGGCGCCACCTACAACGTGCTCGCCGCGCCCTTCACGATCCACGGCGCCGACATCGAGCCGCGCGGGGCGGCGCCCGCCGTCGGTGAGCACACCAACGAAGTCCTCGAGGCGTACGGCTTCACCGCCGACGAGGTCGCTGACCTCGCGGCCAAACGCGTTTTCGGCTAGTCACCCAGCCGAACTGGCCGAACGGCCCTGCTCGACCGCCCGAGCGACGCCTACAATCGCGCGGCTCCAGCCTCGGAGCGCGCGGAGACTAGGTACCCCATGGACTACGAAAACATCATCTACGAGATCGACGGACCGATCGCGACCGTCACACTCAACCGTCCCGAGAAGATCAACGCCCTCTCCCAGGACCTGCAGCTCGAGGTCCGCGACGCCCTCGAGGACGCCGGCTGGGGCGATAACGAGGTGCGGGCGATCGTCCTCAAGGCCGCCGGCCGCGCCTTCAGCGCCGGCTTCGACATCAGCGGCGGCGGCGAGGACGGCGCGCCACGCCCCCAGCGCGACGCGGTCCAGGTCCGCGACGGCTTCCTGAAGGGGAAAGGCTTCAGCGCCTCTGCCTGGTGGGACGTCTTCTGGAACAACCCGAAGCCGATCATCGCCCAGATCCACGGCTTCTGCATCGCCGGCGGCCTCGCCACCGCCACCTTCTGTGACATGCGCATCTGTTCCGAGGACGCCCTCTTCGGCGCACCCGAGATCCGCACCGGCGGCCCCTACATCCCGGCGGTCTGGCCCTGGGTCATCGGCATGACGAAGGCCCGCGAACTGCTCTACACCGGCAACCTGATCGACGCCCAGGAAGCGAAGCGCCTCAACCTCGTCAACGAGGTGGTCCCGGCCGACGAGCTCGACGAGGCGGTTCGGCGGCAGGCGCTGACGATCGCCAAACTCCCCGAGCCCACCGTCGAATACAACAAGAAGCTGATCAACATGTCCTACGAGCTGATGGGCGTCCGCCAGGTCCTCGAACGATCGCTCGAACTCGAGGCCAACGCGCTCGCCAGCCCCGGCTCCTCCCCCGTCATCGAGGAGTACAACGCCAAACGCAACGAGGGCGGCCTCAAGGCCGCGCTGACCTGGAACGCTGAACGCTTCGCCGACGAGGACGCCTGGTGGAAGGAACGCCGCGCCCGCCAGTAAGGCAGGCGCGCCTTAGCGCCCGAGGAAGCTGGTAATCCGATCCGCGATGAGCTGCGGAGCCGCGAGGATCGCGTTGTGCCCCTGGCCTTCCAATAGCTCGAGCGTCGCTCGCGGCATCACCGCCGCGAGTTCGCGCGTCGCTCGCGCGACGTGGGGCGGCGACTCCGTGCCCAACAGCAGCAGCGTGTTGGCCTCGATGTCCGCGTAGGCGCCGATGTCGCCATCGGTCACCGCGGCCATCTCACGGAGCGCGGTATGGGCGAAGGCTTCGAACCAGCGATCGGGGAGCGTCGATACCACCGCCCACTCCGAGTCCGGCAGCCGCACGATCTGACGTAGGAGGACCTCGAGCACACCTCGATGATCGCCGGCGGCCAGCGCCGCCTCGGCCGCGTCGATGATCTCAGGGGCAGGCGGGCCGTCGAGCGGGATCGGCGGGTCGTACAAGACCAGCGTCTCGATCCGCGCGCCGCGTCGGGCGGCGTCGAGGGCACACAGGGTCCCGAAGGAATGCCCGAAGACGATGAGCGGCTCGGACAGAGCGGCCACCGCGACGGCGACGTCCTCGAACTCTCGCTCGATCGCGTATTCGGGGCTGTCACCGCTCTTCCCCGTGCCGCGTCGGTCCATCGCGTGGCAAGTGAACGAGGGCGCGAGTTCGCGGACCAGTCCGCCCATCGCCGTGGCGTCATGGGCGCTGCCGGGCACGAGGAGCACGGGCGGGCCTTCGCCAGCCTCAGTCGTCACAATCCGCGTGCCGTCGGTCGAGGTCAGTTCCATCCGGCGGTCCTCCTACTACACGGCACAGCGTGCAGGGGAGGTGTGACAACGGCCTGTCAGTAGTCCGGGCTAGGCGGGCTCGTAGCGCAGCATCGTGACGTCGTGGTCACGTACGTCCTGGAACACCGGCTCGAGGCGCATGCTGATTTCGAGGTCGTCCTCCGTGCCGTTGACGAGCGTCGAGGCCCTTCGGGTTTGCGTTCTGGCTTGAGCTCGGCGATCCCGACGATCGCGGCATCACCGCGGAGACCCATCGCTGCTCCTGCTCCTCTGCGCGACACGGTGGCGCGCGGACGCTCGCAGCGCCCAAAAGGAGGCGTCAATGTGACCGAACGACGTGGCGACCTCAGGAGCGGCGATCACCCAGGCACCAATCGGCCGTGCCGTACGATCGTGGTCCCACCTCACCTCAGCGCCACCACGCCCTCGAGGAGCCTGCATGCGTGTGAGTCGCCGTTCCGCCCTCGCGACGTTGGTCCTCGCAACCACCGTCGTCGCAGCCGCTTGCACGGGCGGCGACGACGATGCCCCCACGCTCACGGCCACTGCCGAGCCGACTACTACCGCACCCGCAGCGCCGACGACGCCACCGGATCAGGTGGCCGAGGACATCGAGATCCTGATGAGCGCGTTCAACCGCGGTCTGAATCCGGAGCGGATCGAACGCCTCGGGAACAGCGGCGACGTGCGGCACGCGTGGCTCATCGCCGACCTGATGCAGTTCTTCCCTCGCGGTATGACCGCCGAAGACCTCAACGACGCGTGGCGCCAGCTGACCGGAGTGCCGCGCGAGCAGCCACGCGGCTGGCAAGCTTCGACCGACTACCTGATCGCGAACGACATCCCGGCGCCCGACGACTACGTTCGGCTGAAGACCGGGCTGTTGCAGTTCGTCGGGAACGACTGGGACCCGTTCTTCGAGGATCCGAACGCCGACGTGGACTGGCGTCTCGTGAGCTGGGGCGGCGTCGCGATCGACGACCGACCGGTCGAGAACGCGCATCGTCCCTGCGGGAACTGTATTCCGGCGCTGAACGACCCGCCGCTGACCGACATCGATGGCGGGAATTGGTACCCGGACGACCGCACCGTGTTCACGATCGAGGTCAACGGAGAGATCCGCGCCTACCCAAAGAACATCATGGAAGTGCACGAGATGGTGAACGACACCATCGGCGGGCGCCGGATCGCCCTCGCGTACTGCACCCTCTGCGGGACCGCCCAAGCGTTCTTCACCGATGAACTCCCGGATGGCATCGAGACGTCGACCGGCACGCTTGAGCTGCGCACTTCGGGGCTGCTCGCACGGTCGAACAAGGTCATGTTCGACCTCCACACGTTCTCGCTGTTCGACACGTTCCGCGGTCGCGCGATCTCCGGACCACTGCACGACGTCGGCTTCGAGCTGGAGTTCGTCAGCGTCGGCACGGCGGACTGGGGTGCCGTGAAGGCCGCGCGGCCGGACGTGATGATCCTCAACCAGAACACCGGCCAGCTCGGCGTCTACCCGCTCGACCCGCTCGGCGACCGCGACGATGACGGCCCGATCTTCCCGGTGGGCGACGTCGACCCGCGGCTGCTGATCCAGGAGCAGGTGCTCGGCGTCTCCCACGACGGCACGACCGTCGCGTTCCCCGAGGCGGCAACCCGATTCGCCCTCGCGACCGGGCAGCCCGTCGAATTCGAGGGCATCACCGTCGGGCTCGAGGCGGGCGCACTGGTGGCCAGGACGATGAGCGGCGATCGAATCGCCACCCATCAGGCGTTCTGGTTCGCCTGGTCTCAGTTCAACCCGGAGACCGAGATCTGGGCGCCCGCCTAGCGCTCCTCGGTCCCGTCGAGGGCGCACCAGAGGCAATAGCCGAGGCCGATCACGGTCGTCGTAACCGCGGTCATCGAGGCCAACGCGATGATGAACAGGTCCACGGCTCCTCCGGGCGACTCAAGCGGAATCTGACCAAGTCTCGGTCTCAGGCGCTACCGCGCCCAGGCGAACGATCCTGATATCGTCCGGATCGGATCCTTCAGATTCACCCAGTGGGAGCGCAGCATGACGGTCGTCGACGCCTCCCCACGGATCACCGCCAGCGACGAGGAACTACGCAACGCCCTCGAGGCCGCGCACAGCCCATCGCTGATGAACGCTCTCGTCCACATGAGCGGCGACATCGAGCACATCCGAGGGAACCCCGCCGGCCACGTCACGCAGAACTGGCCGTTCACCTTGCTTGAGTTCTGGGCGCAGAGTCAGGCCCCCGATCCTGATGACTACGACTTCATCGAGGTCCGCGTCCCGCAACCCGTGACCTAGTGACAACTGAGGAGCACCACATGCACGTCCATATCGTGAAATCCGACGAAGGCGAAACCGTCGAACGCACTGACGCCGCTATCTTCGAGGGCGGTCAGGTCTGGGGCCGCGGCCTCTCCGCCGGCCTCACCGAGGACACCAACGTCTCGGTGGTGAACTTCGCCCCCGGCGCGCGTGCCGGCTGGCACACCCACACCCGCGATCAGGTGCTCTACGTCGTCGGCGGCATCGGCAAGGTCGGGGACCGCGAGGGCGAGCAGGTCGTCAGCGCGGGCGACTGCGCCGTTGTCCCCGCCGGCCTCGAACACTGGCACGGGGCACACGACACCGGCTCGCCGATGGCCCACCTCTCGATCATGCCCGTTGGGGCTGAGACGACCGTCCTCGACCAGTAGCGAAGCGTGATCGCGGAGGAGTAAGGGTTGACCTCGACTGGAGACGCCTGGCCAGGTGTGATGCGGGTCAACAGCACCCGCATCTCCGTGGTCGCCGACACACATGAAGCGGGCGACGGTTGGGGTTCGCCGCCAGAGCTGCTCGCCGCCCTCGAGGGATCCGACCTGATCCTCCACTGCGGTGACCTCGACACGCTCGGCGTGCTCGATCACCTGGAGACGATCGCGCCGGTGCTCGCGGTGCGCGGCTACCCGGACCCGCGCGAGGACGGCGACCGACTCGCCGAAGAGACACGCGTTGTCGACGTCGACGGCGTGCGCATCGGGATGGTGCACGACATCCGCCTACACGGCGGCGCTGTCGACTTCACGCACACCGTCGAGTTCGCTCGTCGTGATCCTCGCGATGTCCTCGAGCAGCGGTTCGGTGAACAGGTGGACGTCGTCTGCTTCGGTGACACGCACCACGAGTACATCGGCATGGTGGCCGGGACGCTCTTCGTGAACCCCGGGAGCACCACTCGGCCAAACTTCCGGCACGCGCCGGGCGACCTTGGCACATTCGCCAACCTGGATGTGAAGAACGGGGTGGTGTCGGCCGAGATTCGGAAGCTCCAACGGCGACCAAGTTAGCGAAGTCTGACGGCACGGGATCCGATCAAACTTCTGTCAGACCGTTAACGCTGAACGGTTCATCCAATTCCCCGTGCCTGCCGATAATTGAGCACAATGGAAACGCACGACCCTCAGCCCCGCTTCGTTGTCGTCCGCTGCACCACCTGCAAGCGCGCCGACGGACCGTTCGTCTACATGGAGAACGGGAAAGACTACTGCGTGAGCTGCGCTCAGCAGGTGCGGGACATGATGCGCTTCACCTCGGCGGGGCGACGCTCCGACGACATCCAGATCGACTAGACCGATCCGCTGACCGTGGGTCTATTGCACGCGGGTGTGACGCTCGCGTACCGCGCCTGACCCTGGGCTGAGTTGGCCCGGGGCGCGAGGTTAGGCGGCGAAGCCCTGGCCGAGGCGTCGGTGTTCGTTCAGTAAATCCGTAGCGGCTTCCGAGGTGAGCGGGCGCGCGAACAGGTAACCCTGCGCCAGATCACAGCCGAGGTGGCGCAGCAGCGACAACTGCCGCTCGTGCTCAACGCCCTCCGCGACGACCCGCAACCCGAGCGCGTGCCCGAGCGCGATCACGCCGCTGACGATCGAGCCGGAATCCTCATCTGTTGTCACGTTCTGCACGAATGAACCATCAATCTTCAACGTGCTGAGCGGGAACTCCTTCAGGCGCACCAACGATGAGTGGCCGGTCCCGAAGTCGTCCAGGGCCGTGCGGACGCCGAGGTCATTGATCTGCTTCAACATCGTGACCGCGTCACTGACGTTCTTCAGGGCGGCGGTCTCCGTGACCTCGAGCTCAAGCAGCTCGGGATCGACCCCTGTTTCCTCGACGACGGATCGGATCGTCTCGAGCATCCCCTCGTTCGAGAACAGGCGGGCCGAGAGATTCACCGAAACGATCACCGGGCCCAGCCCATCGGCCTGCCAGCGTCGGTTCTGCTCGCAGGCCTGCCGGAGCACCCATTCGTCGACGAGCCGGATCAGGCCGTTCTCCTCGAGGATCGGAATGAACTCCATCGGCGGCAGCAGGCCGTGATCCGGATGATCCCAGCGGACGAGTGCCTCGAAGCTCACGATCTGGCCCGTCTCGATGTCTACCTCAGGGTGGTAGTACACCGTCAGCTCGCCGGCTTCGATCGCGGCACGCAGGTCGTTCTCGATGTTCAGACGGTGCTGCGAATCGGCGTCGAGCGAGGCGGTGGCGAACTGGTAGCCGGATCCGCCGAGTTCCTTCGCCCGATACATCGCCGAATCCGCGCGGCGGATCAACGTCGCCGCATCCTCGCCATCGTGCGGATAGACGGCGACACCAACGCTAGTGGCGGTATGCAACACGCGGCCGCCGACCTCGAGCGGCAGGGCGAGTGATCCGACGAGCGCCCCAGCGCCATGCATCGCCGCATCGACGTCGCTCAGCGTCGGCACCAGCACGAGGAATTCGTCGCCCCCGAAACGAGCAACCATGTGGTCCTCGGGCAGCGCCGCCACGAACCGAGCGGCCACCTGCTGCAGGAGCTGGTCGCCGACGGCGTGACCAAGGGTGTCGTTCACCAGCTTGAAACGATCGAGGTCCATCAGCATCACCGCAAACGAACCGCCTGAACCACGGGCGTACTCGAGGACTTCGGCGATCGAACGCTCCATGAACTGCCGATTCGGCAGACCGGTGAGGTGATCGTAGTCGGCAAGCTGCTGGATCCGTTCGGTGTCACGCTTCTGTCGCGTGATATCGCTGACTTCCACCCAGCCGGCCCGCTCGTCGTCGCCGAGCGGGTAGGTCGAGATCGATATCTCGACGTCGCGGACCTCACCGTTGGGCCGGGTCACCTGCTTGACGTAGCGTCCGGCCGGAGCGGCACCCCAGATGCGCGCGGTGACGAGCGACATCAGCGACCCGTTCGTCGCGTCCGGCATGAGCTGGCCGAGCGTATTCCGCCGCAACTCGCCTGGCTCGAATCCGAGAATGTCGCAGATCGCCGGGTTGAACAGCAGTATCTTCCCCGAACTCGCGACGATCAGAATCCCGTTCTGTGCCGACTCCAGCATGACGAGGAACGACTGGTGCGTATCGCGCAGCTCTTTCTCGACGGCAAGCCGCGGCCCGACGTCGCGAGCGACGCCGCGGAACGCGGACGGCCCCGACTCCGACTGCCGTTGGATCACGATCTGCAACGTCCGAGCTGAGCCATCTGCGTGGATCCATGTCCCTTCTCGCGATCGTGCGCTCTCTCGATCGGCCGGGAGGAGGCTGTCGACGTCGTCCGCCATGAACTCGCCGAGCTCGCGGCCGATCATCTCCTCTGGCTGGAAGCCCAGGAGCGACTGACAACCAAGGCTGACATAGGTCACCTGGCCCGTCGGGTCTGTCTCATAGAGCATCAGATCGGGCAGGTCGTGTGCGAGCGAGTCGACCCGTCCCTCGGCGCGACCGGCGCGGCGCGCGCTGAGACGTGCGTCAGAACGCCAGGTCGAGACCAGCGACATCAGCAGCAAGGGCAGGACGACCAACGGCAGCACCGCGAGGACCTCGGCAGTCGTCAGGTCGCTGACCTCGAGATCGGGCCACGTCGGCTGCCCAACGGCAAATGCGATCGCCGAACCGACGATCACCAGGATCGTTGCGAGCCAAAGCAAGGTCGTCGGCGGACCTCCGCCGGATCGTGCTCGCATCTGCGCGTCCATCCGGATCGGGCTCGGAGAGCCACTGTCTGACCCTCTGATCGTCGGCTCACGCGAAGCTTTCGGTACTCACGATTTCCGAACTCAAGGCGCGACTTGGGCCACGTCGGCAGCGGCAACGGCGGATCATCGGACGCGTCATCCGTTGGAGAAGGACCGGTCCGCTCGCAACCAGCGGTCTATCGGGGGCTCCGGCCCATCTCGTAGAACTCGCTGTTCGGCTGCATTGATGTCAGGTTCGCCATGCGGTTCGACAGAGCGAAGAGCGCCGTGATCGCGCCGATATCCCAGATGTCCTCGTCGTCGAAGCCGTGTGCACGCAGCTCCTCGAAGTCATCGTCGCCCGCGAGGTGCGAGTCGTTCGCGATCAGCAATGCAAAGTCCAGCATCGCGCGCTGCCGAGGGGTGATCGGCGCCTTGGTGTAGTTCGTGGCGATCTGATCGGCGAGCAGCGGTTCTTTTGCGAAGATCCGCAGCGTCGCGCCGTGTGACACCACACAGTAGAGGCAGTGGTTCGCCGCGCTCGTTGCGACGACGATCATCTCACGCTCGGCCTTGGACAGCCCGCTGTCGCGACTCATCAGCGCGTCGTAGTAACCGAAAAAGGCACGGAACTCGTCCGGACGATGCGCGAAAACCAGGAACACGTTCGGGACGAAACCGGTGCCCTCCTGGACCTGGAGAATCTGCTGTCGGATGTCCTCGGGGAGGTCGGCCAATTCCGGAACAGGGAAGCGACTGATCGACTGCTCGGGCATCGGGACTCCCTCGTGACGGCCGGGACCGTACCCCGACGCCCGCCTATCGTTGATCGAGTGAAGCCCTGGGAACACCTTGCCACTGCGCCGACGCCGGACGGCTACAACCTGGAGTTGTGGCGGCACGATCGCGACTTCGCTATCCGCGCCGACGGCTACGACCTGATGGTCTCCCGCGCCCACCAGTCCGAGGACCAGATGATGGCGCTCGCTTGCCCCCATCCACGGGCGGGTACACACGTCCTCGTCGGCGGCCTCGGCATGGGCTACACCCTGCGCGCCGTACTTGATGCGCTCCCTGCCGATGGCACCGTCGTCGTCAGCGAACTCATCCCCGAGGTCGTCGATTGGAATCGAGGCGTGCTCAGCTCGCTCGCCGAGCAGCCGCTCGACGATCCGCGCACCGAAGTCGATCAACGTGATGTCGTCGAGGTGATCCGGGGCAGCGAGGCGCGCTTCGACGCCATCCTCCTCGACGTTGACAACGGACCGACCGCCCCGACGCAGAAGCGAAACGTCCGCCTCTACACCCCGGCGGGCCTCGAAGACCTCCGGCACGCTCTCCGTCCCGGCGGCGCCCTCGCGATCTGGTCGGTCGACGAACAACGCGGCTTCGAGCGCAAGCTCCGCCGTGCCGGATTCGAGCCTCAGACACACCGGGTGCGAGCGCATGGCAGGCGGGGCGGCAGCCATTACGTGCTGGTCGGAGCCAAGACCTAGCTGGCTCACGCTATCCTGACGCGGTGAATCGCTTGATTCGGCTCGAACTGCTCTTGTTCGCCACGGTATTCGCCGCGGGGGGGTGCCTCGGCTCGGACGATAAGCCCACCTCATACGTGGAGCTGCTGCGGTTCGTGCCTGACCAGGCGGAGTACCGCAGCTCGATCCTGATCGTCGACTACGCGGCGCTGCGTGACTTGCCGGCGCCGGACGGCTTGTCGGAGGACGCCTCGGAGCTGGAGCAGCTCGCTGCCAGGAGCGACTGGTACTTCGACATCGAGGCGATCCGTCCGCTCGGTGTCACGGTCACACTCAAAGTGCCGCAGATCCTCGATGACTGGGAAGTCGCCCTCGGGGTCTCAATTGCAGACGTCGATCGGTCGTTGCACGTTCAGGTGGTCGGGCCGAACGCGCCCAGCGTTATTGCGGTCGCCCGCGGTACGTTCGACGCCGACCAGGTACCGCCGCTCCTCGCCAGCTGCGCCGAGTGCGTGCCGGCAGACCGCCCGAGTCACGAGGGCGTCCGCTACTACGACTGGGGGGAGGGCATCAATGCGCGGCTTCGGCTGGCCCCACCGGTCTACGACGACATCGGGCACGGCGGCCAGTTTCACTTCACCGATGACTACATCCTGCGCACCGACCAGAACTCCGCGCTGACGGCCGCGATTGATGCGAATCAGGGACCCGGATCGGTCGCGGACCGCGCGGACTTCGGGGCGATCGCCGAAGCGCTCGAGAGTCGCGGGGTCGTCGTTGCCGTCCTCACCGATCGACACCAGGGCCCTGAGTGGGTCGCGGAGGGACTGGCAGGCGCAGCTGACACCGAGTTGCTGCCCGCCGTTCGCAGAGCGCTCGCGAGCCAGCCCCGCCTACGTCCCTACAGCGCCTACGCGCTCGGCGCTGGTATCGAGGACGGTGAGACGTTCATGACGCTCGTCCTCGCTCACGCGTCAACCGACGAGGCCACGGAGAACGTCACGAGGCTACGGCTACGGCTCGAAAAGACGACGACGGCCGAGGGGGAGCCGTGGGGGAACGTATTCTCCTCGTGGGAGATCGAGTCCGACGGTGAGCTGCTCAGCGCGACTCTCCGAGGCGCGCCGCGCTGGACGTTGGTTTCGCTGCGCGAGGCGCTGCTCCTCCATGAGTAGCGCCCGCCTCCTGCCCAATCTCGTCCTCACAGCCGTCGCGCTGCTCCTCGTGACGGCCTGCGCCAGCTCCGAGGAACATGACGGCCGCTATTCCTCACTGCTCCGACTCGTCCCCGACCAACCGGCGTTCCGCGACGGCGTCACGATCGTCGACTACGAGGCGATCCGAGCCCTCCCCGGCTACGAGGCGTCGCGCGCCCTCGGGATGACTGACGAAGAACTCGCTGCCGACCCACTCACCATCCGCAAGGCACTGGGCTGGCACGGAGTCGGGATCCCGTTCCGAGATCTCCTCGGCTTCTCGTTGGACGACGATCTGTCCGTCGCGCTGCCGAACCTCGAGATGGGATTCGGCTTCGGCCTGGGTGATGTCGACCGTGCGCTCACGGCCGGCGTGATCCCGCCGCGCACGCTCCACATCGTCGCCGGGGATGGCATCGGGAGCGGCGCACCCGACCAGCTCGAGCGGTGCCGCGAGTGCCTGCCCGCCGAGACCTTCGAGCACGCGGGACGCGAGTACCTGAGCTGGGGCGAAGGTCAGACGCTGCGCATTCGCGTGTCGCCACCCGCCTACGACTGGCTCGGCCGCGGTGGCAACTTCGTCTTCGACGGCGACTACATCGTGCGCTCCAACTTCATCGAAGAACTCGAAGCATCGATCGACGCCGAGCAGGGACGCAGCTCGCTCCTCCGCGACGAAGACTTCGCGTTGCTCGCGGAAACGATCGACGAGCTGGACGTCGTCGCCGTCTTCGTCAGCCAGAAGACGATCGGGCCAGCGCAGGCAGCAGAGATCATCTCCAGCTTCCGCGCGAGTGATGCGAGGGCGCCCTTCGCTGCTGAGTGGGATCTGCCCGACGAGGCGACACGCCTCCTGCCGTACCAGGCCTTCGCGGGCGGCGTCGGCGTCTCCGACGATGAGCCGTTCACCGTGATGGTCTTGGTCCACAGCTCGCAGGCCGACGCCGAAGCGAACGTCGATCGCTTCGCGGATCGACTGCAGTCCGGTGGTCCCGACGAATCGACGCGCTATGCCGATCTGTTCACGTCGACCGATATATCTTCACAGGGTCGGGTGCTCGTCGCCACCCTGCGCGGCGCCGGCCGCCTGCAGGCCGCCTTCCTCGGTGAGCCGCTCCTGCTCCACGAGTAGCCTCGCCGCCGGAGGTGCCACCGTGAGCTTCGAGACGATGCAACTGCCCGAGGAACCCACGATCGTCGCCCCGGACGGCTCTGACGTCCGCGTCCTCCTGCAACGTCCGAGCGGCGGCGTACCCCAGCGCCCCGAAGGGGGGAGCGGCCGAGTGGACCGCCCGACACCCAAGGACAAAAGGTACTCGGTCGACCACGTCTCTCGACTCATGCAGAACCTGACAGCTCAGTACTGTACCGACGACGCCAGATCTGTCCTGCGGCGTTGATTCCCCAGGGAAGCCCGTTGGGTCCGACCGCAATCCGGGTCAACGCTCCGTCGACGACCTCCCACGTAGCGCCATCCCAGTAGTAAACCTGCCCATCGGCGTTGACGACCCACGGAGCAATGTCGCCGCCCACAGCGATCTCTGTTGCCTGCCCGGGCATTAGCTCCCATCCGGCTCCGGGGATTGATGTGCCGGTTCGACGCCAGATCTGCCCCGCGCCGTTGATCCCCCATGGGAGCCCGTTTGGCCCAGCCGCGATTCGAGTCAACGCCCCGTCGGTGATCGCCCAGGTGGTGCCATCCCAGTAATAGATCGACCCGGCGGAGTTGACGACCCAGGCTGTGCCATCGGCTCCGACAGAGATCTCTGTGGCCAGCCCGGGCATCAACTCCCATCCGGTTCCAGGGACTGAAGCCCCCTCGCGGCGCCAGATCTGCCCCGCTGAGTTGATCCCCCAAGGAAGCCCATCCGGTCCGACCGCGATCCTGGTCAGCGCTCCGTCGACCATCTCCCAGGTGGTGCCATTCCAGTAGTAGATCTGGTCCGCGGAGTTGACGACCCATGCCGTGCCATCGGCTCCGACAGAGATCTCGGTGGCCTGGCCCGGCTCGAGTTCCCAATGGCCCGCGGACGGGCTGGGGTTGTCGTTGATCGTGACCGCGTAGTCGTAGCCGTGAGTCCCGACGAACACCGTGTCGACCGCGGCGTCCGGGACGATCCGGGTCTCGTAGTCGCCTACCCCGACAATCGAAGTCAGGAGGAGCTGGCGGACGACGCGACCGTCCGCCGGATCGAGTCGGTACAAGTAACCGTACGAAGCAGCGAGTAGTTGATCGTCGAAACTGGCGAGATTCACGACGGTGTACCGGGCACTGGGGAGACTCGCAGTCCACTTCACCTGCGACCAACTCGTAGTGTCGACGCAGTAGACATACCCGTGGACTCCGACGAATAGACTGGAGCCGTCCAGACCTAGCCGCGTCGTATAGTCGCCGACGCCGACGCTGCTGGTGACCAGCAGGTTCTCTTTCACGGCACCGGAGGCGGCATCCAGCGATAGCACTCTGCCGTTCGAGCCGGCGAAGATCTCAGTCCCGGCGCCGACAACGTCGACGGGGTGGTAGCCCGCGCTCGGCAGACTCGCCGACCATTGCGCCTTCGTCCAATCGCTCAGGAGTACGGAGTACACATAGCCGTGCGCCCCGAGGATCAGTTGGGAGCCGTTGACCGTCAGCTGCGACGTGTAGTCGCCCGTGCCGAACCGGCTCGCCACCAGTAGGGAGTGAATGACCGCGCCGTTTGCGGGATCGAGTTCGTAGACGTAGCCATTGGAGGCCGCGAAGAGGTGGCCTCCGGACGCCAACAATTCAACGACGCCCTTCGCCTTCGGGAGTGGGACCGACCAGTCGCTGCCGCTCCAATCCCCGGCGATCTTCGCAACGATGCCGCTGACGGCGGCGTAGAGATCGCCTCCAAGCGTCACCAATCGCGTCTCGCCTGCGGTCGCGGCGAGGTTGATCTGACTGATTGTCGAACCGGTCTTCGGGTCGAGGCGATAGACGCGAGCCTGGGAGGCGCTGAACAACCCGGCGGCGGTCTCAACGACGCTGGTCACCTCGAAACCAGCTCCCGGCAGGCTCGCACTCCACTGCGGGGTCAGGTCTTGATCGCGAGACACGTTCTGAGCGCGAGGCGACAGCAGGCGAACGATGATGTCGTGGAGGCCCGGGAAGACGTTCTGCTCACAGAACTCCTTCTGTGTGTCGTTCCAGTTCTCGATGCCGATCAGCTGATCGCCGCTGACGCGCACGGACGTCGGGAAGTGATTCCGAATCGACCCAGCGGTGATCGTCGTCGCCCCGGTCAGGAGGATCTCGTTGATCGCCTGTTGAGAGAGCTGGCTCGTGCCGCTCGTTTCGCTGACCCCCTCCGACCCGTTGGCCCCGCTGAAGAGCGTGTCATCGCCCCAGACCTCGTACGCGGCGGGGTGAGCGTTCGACGCGACCCAGAGCGAGTGCTCGTTGTAGTAGTCGTGGATCACCGCCGAGGCACTCTGCGTGATCAGGCTGGTCAGGAAGACCAGGTAGTTCTGGTAGGCCGTGTTGAGTGGAATATTCGCGTTCGGTACGACGCCAGTGGTCGCAAGTCGCTCGGCGAAGCTGATCTGATCTTCCGCCGTTTGAGGGTCGTTCGATCGCCCGTCATAACTGGGGTCGTACAGCTTCCGCCCCGCCAACCCGGGCTGGAGTTTGGTAGTCGAGAGCTTGACGACATCCCAGTCAGCCACCGGAACAAGCTGCTGCCCGGCGGCCCACTCTATGAACCACTGCATGATCAACGTCTTGTTGACCAGATGGCCGGCGGCAAATGAGTCTTGCAGGAAGTGATCGGCGTACCCCGCCTGCACCCAAGCCTGATGCGTCAGGCGGGCCTTACTGCCCGGATCGCTGGTTGCGTGCGCCTCCGTCGCATAGCTCCGCGCCAAGAGATGGGGGGCCTGCCAGCGATGCCAGGAGAACGGCGCGAAGTGACAGGCGTTGCGCGCGAGCACCGCAAGGTAGTGATCGGTGTTCTTGAAACCGAGATTGTGGGTGAGATCGTCCATCTTCTTGCTCTCGAGGATCTTGTTGAGCATCGAGAAGAATGGGATGCCCGGACCCATCACCGAATCCTCGAAGGTCTCCGAGGTGCTCCGGTTGAGCAGTTTGTTGAGCTGGTTGTAGCCCTGCTGACGGATCAGCTGAAGGATCGGTAACAGCACCTCCGCCGAGATGTCATCGGCAACCTGTCCGGTCGCGATGTAGTCCGGCAAGGCGTTGAGTTCGCCGAGCGTCACGAGGAGCCCGCTGGCCTCAAGCCGTATCGTCCGGATCCACGGACAGATCGCGGCGACCTGCTGCGCCGTCACCGCTTCGGGATTCTGATGCCAGAGGTAGAGCAGTTTGATCTGCCGTTCCAGCACTTCCACCTTCCGTGTGGAGCCAGCCGAGACGGCCACGAGATCGCTCGTTGGGACATCCCCCAGCGCTCTGTGTTCGAACGAATCGTGCGCCTGGAGCATCACGACCGGACGGCGCTGAGGCCGATCGACCTCCGTACCGGAAAGCCCGACCAGCTCGCCTCGCAGGACGGCATCGGCAGCCCGATCGGCAGCCCGTTCCCAGCGACTCAACTCCGCCGGGTCGCCGCACTGAGGATCGACGCTGCCTGTTCGCTGCTGAACGACGTGAGCGACCTCGTGCGACAGCAGCCACAGCCCCTCTGGGGTCTCGGGCTGATACTGCCCCGCTGCGAAGAAGACGTGCGTCCCCACCGTCGCGGCATCCGCGCCCATCGACGCGGTCAGCAGATGGTCAACGTCGTGCTGATGGACTCGCACATCGCTCAGATCGACGGCGAACGTTGATTCGAGGCGCGTTCGAACGCTGTCCGGTAGCGCAGAGCCGCCCTCCTGAGATCGACGCACGAACTGCCCGGTCATCCGCTCCCGCTCGACATCGACTGGACGCGGATCCGAGTTGTCCGAACGGTCGAACCGATCTGCAGCTAGCACGATGACGATCTCCTGTACTCGACTTCCTGATGACCACACGCCCAGATCAGATCCGCAGGGTCAGGTCACGCCAGGGGCCCCGGCTCGCATCCCGTCAGACAGGCGCGTGTATCGCTGTGGCGGAGCAGAGTTGCGAACTGGCGACGCTCCGGCGCACCAGCCACCTGATGGTGGGAAGTGGCGAGCGAGTTGCAGCGCTCGCGACGTGATCCCGTGGCGTCGGTCTTCAAGTCGCTCGACTGCATGTGGCCCGCACCCGTCAACACACCGCATGGGCGCGCGACTCTATGTCGGTCCCGGATCAGCCGAGATCAGCAGGCCACTTAGTTATTGCGGTAGATGCCAGATCGTCAGAAGACTTTGACTGTGCCGTGTGTGAACTCCTGACCGATCCGCCGTCGGCTCGGTGAGCCCCGCGGCAGACAGAAGACCGATTGGGCGTCAGGTCGCCTCGGACCGCCCCATCCCCGCGACAGCCAAGGGAGCCAGTCGTCCCTCAGCCCTGAATCCGATAGTTCTCCACGTCCACGAGTAGCCTCGCGACCGGAGGTGCCACCGTGAGCTTCGAGACGATGCAACTGCCCGAGGAACCCACGATCGTCGCCCCGGACGGCTCGGATGTGCGCGTCCTCTTGCGACGTCCAGGCGGCAGCATGGCCCACTTTCAGCTCGCAGCCGGGCGCGCGTCGACCGCAGTCGCGCACCGCACGGTTGAGGAGATCTGGTTCTTCCTCGAGGGGCGCGGGCAGATGTGGCGGAAGCTCGGCGAGGAAGAGGCGACGGTCCCCGTCGAGGCAGGTACCTGCATCTCGATCCCCGTGGGCACGAGCTTCCAATTCCGCGCATCGGAGGAGGGCTCGCTGAGCGCCGTCGGCGTCACGATGCCGCCCTGGCCGGGCATGGACGAAGCCGACATCGTCGAGGGCATCTGGCCCGCCCACGACACGCTGGCGGGCAGCTAGGGGCTACTCCGAGCGGATGCGGCCTTCGGCCTTGCGGCGCGCCTGCTGCTTCTTCCGCATCTCGCCAGCGCGGCGCAGCACCGCGCGGTTCGAGTCGTCGACGCGCATGTAGCCGGCGCGCCAGGCGTCATCGCCCCACGAGAACGGCGTCTGCACGGTCGTCCGCGGGAAAGCGGCTCCCTCAAGCAGATCGAGGCCCATGCCGGTGATCGCGCGCTGCATCTCCGCGTCGTACGGCTTCCCCATCGGGTTCCCGAGCGGAAAGTCGGTGAAGAGGAACCGCGGCACCGCGGCCTGTTCGACGATGTCACGTGCCGATCCGCAGATCACGGTCGAGATGCCGGCAGTTTCCAGGTGTCGTGCTGCCAGACTCACGGTCTGGTGGCAGACCGGTCAGAGCGGCACCAGCATCGCCACGTCAACATTGTCCTCTCGCATCAGTTCGATCAGTCGTGGCGCGTCCGCCTCGTGCGTGCGCCGCTGACTGTACTCCGTCGGGATGCCGTAGAAGCGCGGCGAGAGGCTGCCGATGCGCCCGGCCCCGACGGCCGCTTGCAGGTGATGGATCGGGAAGAACGAATTGAGGTCGTTCGTGTGCGTGGCGTCCTTGTCCCACGAGCGGTTCTGGGTGAACAGCCGCTCCGGCACCGGATCGAGGGGCGCTGCGAACGTCGAGGCGAGCGGCAGCGCCTCCTGGTCCGTGTCGTCCGGGAGGTCGAGGTGCAGCGACGTCGTCACGAGACCGAGTCGGCTCTCGGCGAGCGGCTTGCTCAGCGGCGTGAACGGCGACTCGTCGTTGCGGGCCCAGCTATAGGGACGCTCGTAGCCCTGCGCTGAGTAGAACTCGCGCGACTTGTCGATATAGCTGAGGAAGACACGGTACGCGGGGTCCGACTGCGGCTGGTCGCTCATGGAGTCCTCCTCGATACCCACAGCGTACGCCGTTCCGATCCGAGATCGGAGCGACCTTCGGCCCGGTTCGGGCAGGGACCGCCGCTCTCGGCAGCTACAGGACGAGTGCCGTCGAGAAGTCCGGGATCCCCTCCCAGCGACCGGGGTCACCGTCGCGCATCACCGCGATCCGCTTGATCACCTCGGGGTTCGCGAGGCCATGCGGCTTCTGCCCCGTGAGCGCCATCAGCACGTTCTCGGCCTGCCGCTTGCTGCCCTCGACCGCCGTGACCGGCGAGGCGGCCGCCACGTGCGGCGTGAGGATCAAATTGTCGAGGCCCAGCAGCGGGTCTTCGGCGCTGATCGGCTCCTGCTCCGTGACATCGAGGGCGGCCGCCGAGACCTCGCCGGACGTGAGTGCCGCGTGAAGCGCGTCGGGGTCGACGAGTGGTCCGCGTGCACAGTTGATCAGAATCGCCGACGGCTTCATCTGCTTCAGCGCGTCCGTACCGATGATGTGATGCGTCTCGTCGGTGGCCGGGGCGTGCACCGTCACGAAGTCTGCGCTGGTCAACAGCTCGTCGAGCGAGACCAGCTCGACGCCGAACAGGTCCGCCTCGGTCTGCGGGATGTAAGGGTCGTACGCGACGATGCGGAACGGGCCGAAGCCCTTCACCCGTGTCGCAAACGCGCGACCGATGTTCCCGAATCCGATGATGCCGACGGTGCTCCCGGCGATCCGCTTCATGCCGACCGCGAGGGCGCGTACCTCCTGGGTGGCGCTGCTCCACTTGCCCGCCTTCACCGCCGCATCGAACTCGCGAATCATCCGCGTCAGCGCCAGCAGCTGCGCCATCGCATGGTCGGCGACCTCAGTCGTGTTCACCGCCGGCGTGTTGCAGGCAAGGATCCCGAGCCGTGTCGCAGCCGGCAGATCGATCGAGTCGACGCCGACGCCGGCGCGGCTGACGACCTTGAGCTGCGCGCAGGCCTCCAGGACATCGCTGTCGGTGAGCGGCAACGTGCCGATCATCGCGCCGTCGGCCTCGCGTAGCAGCTCGATGTACTCGTCCTTCGGTGTCAGCGCTCCGACCTGCTGCTGCACGACCTCGATACCGGCCGACTCGAACATGCTCGCATCGGCCATCGGCCGACCGCAGTTCACAACTCTCAGTGCCATGGGGAAGCTCCTTGTGAAGTGTTCCTGAAGAGGGCTAGCTGGCAGCGAAGCGGTTGTAGGTCGGCGTGATCAGCACCTCGTTCAGCGTGACCGACGGCGGCTGTTGCGCGACGAAGAGGATGAGATCGCCGAGCTCCTCGGACTGGAGGATGCGCGCCTGGTCTTCGGCGCTCACCGGGACCGGCCGGTTGTCGAGGATCGGCGTCGCAACCTCGCCCGGGCAGATCGCGGTCGCGCGGATCCCGTTGTTGCGCTCTTCGACGAGGAGACTCGCCGTCATCGCGTTCATCGCGTGCTTGGCCGCGGTGTAGGCGGGGCCGGTCAGCGGACTGACGCCCTTCGCGGCCATCGACGAGATGTTCATGACGAGGCCACCGCCCTGCTCGCGCATGATCGGCAGCACCGCGCTGCAGCAATAGAACGCACCGTCGAGGTCGATCCCGATCACCTGGTCCCACAGCTCGGGGGTGACGACCGGCCAGTTGCGGTCCTTCACGTTGATGCCGGCGCTGAACACGCCGATATCGATCCGGCCGAATCGCTCCTTGATCCGTCCAACGACGGCGAGTACGTCGTCGTTGGACGACACGTCCAGCGGCTCGACCATCACCTCGGCGCCCGCGGCCTCGACCTGGGCGCGCACCGCCTCGAGCGGCTCGGGACGGCGGCCCGAGAGCACGATCTTGCAGCCAGCCTCGGCGAGTTTGACGGCGCCGGCTTCACCGATGCCGGTGCCGGCGCCGGTGATCCAGGCGACCTGACCCGTCAGATCTTGGAGCATGTCGTCCCCTTCAAGCTGCATCGATTCTCATCGACGGTTCGCGCGTGCTCGCGAACTCTAGCGGAGCTTCGCCGCAGTCGCCGTCGGCTGCCGGACTCTGCGCGGAGATGCATCGGGATTGACGATGCGTCGCTGAGAGCGAGGATCGACGCATGACCGATCCGAGCACCGACGCCGAGCGATTCGTCGAGCTGTATTCAGCGGTACACGAGCGCTTCTACCGACGCGTCCGGCCAACGGCATATCGTCCGTCGCTCGAATCGCTCGCGATCCTGCGCCACCTCGCCGCCGTCGGCCCGCTGACGATCGGTGAGGCGGCCGATCACTTCAGCCGCTCGCAGGCTGCGACCAGCGAGATCGTCGCGCGCCTCGAACAGCGCGGGCTCGTGGAGCGAGTCGCTGACCACCGCGATCGCCGGCGCAAGCTCGTCTGGCTCTCCACCGACGGACTCGAGGTCGTCCGTAAAGCCGCCAACGCGCTGTCACAACGCACGATCGCCGAGGCGTTTGCTCAGATCGAGGACGACGAACGGACGCGCCTGCTGCATGGCATGCAGGCGTTACTGGAAACGAAACCAAGCGACCAGGGATGGGAAGACGAATGACGACCGAGCAGACCAGCGCGGAGCGCATCCAAAAGCAGTGCGAGAGCTGCAGCATGACGATCGACAGCGGCACCTACTGCGGAACACTGCACTGACGACAACGGCGCCCTCCAAGCCTTCGAGGAGCGCCTCGAACGGTTCATGAGCTGGACCCTCCGCGAGGAGCCGTCCCTCGACCGGACGGCCGCTCGCCAGAAGACGATCGAGTTCATGGCGACGATGCCCGCCTGGTCCGACCATCCCGAGGTTCAGGCAGCACTCAGCTCGTGAGCGCAACGTGCCGGTCCGCCAGGTTGTCGCACTGATCCGGAAGGGAATGTGGGGGGTGCAACACCACGGGTATTTGGGACGGGCGGGCGGGGTACCACCTCGGTGACGCCGCGCGCCTACTCGCAGAGAACCGAAGCGTGTTGCCACGGGTATCGAGGAGGCCGACCCGTTCGCCTCAGCGCTCGATCGGAAACCCGACGATGCTGCCCCACTCGGTCCACGAGCCGTCGTACACCCGTACGTCCTCGAGACCGAGGATGTATCGCATCACGAACCAGGCCAGCGTCGCACGGTGGCTCAGCCGGCAATAGACGACGGTCTCCCGACCAGAATCAGCGGCCACACCGCACGTCGCGAGGATCGAGCGCAGTTCGTCGGCGGACTTGAAGCGATCGTCCTCCTCAAGCAGCTCACGGAAGAAGAGGTGCTGGGCCTCGGGAATGCGCCCGTACCGCTCGGCGCCGTGATCGCCTGTAGCGGACATCCCGACCCGTTCGCCGGCGTACTCCTCGGGCGAGCGGACATCGAGGAGGACGCGCCCCGGGTCTCCGAGATGCGCACGAACATCGTCGCGACCGAGGCGACTTGATTGGTCGCCTCGCTGCGAGCGATACGTCACTGGCTCCGTCGATGAGACGGCAACCTCGAGCGCGCGCCCCTCGGCGACCCACTTCCGCCGCGAGCCCTCGAGCAGGCGCACATCCGGATGGCCGGTCATCGTCAGTACCCAGAAGGCGTAAGTCGCGAACTGGATGAGGTCCCCGTAGAGGACGATCGTGTCGGTCTCGCCGATCCCGGCCGCGCCGAGGCGATCCGCCATCTGTTCCGGCGTCGGGAACTCGCGGTCCGTGTCGTGCCAGAGCGCGTCTTTCCAGAACCAGCGGATCGCGCCCGGGATGTGGCCATCTTCATAGTCATGGCTCTCGGACCACGCGACGACCTCGACGATCCGGACGTCGGGAGCGTCGAGGTGGGCCTCGAGCCAGTCGGTGGCGACGAGCGGCGGCGTCGGTTCCATGGTCTTCCGTTCCGCAGCAGCGGTGAGACGATCGCGACCTAACCGATCGAGTTGCCCCAGTGGTCGAGTGAGACGATCTCGGCGAGCGGCTTGCGGGTGACCGCCCCGAAGTTCCCCTGGGGGTAGCCGAGCGGGATCGCATAGACGATCTGGATCCCCTCGGGGATCGCGAGCAGATCCTTCACGCGCTCGTCGACCTGCGCATGAAGCGTGGTGATCGTGCCGCCAATGCCGAGCGCGCGCGCTGCGAGAAGCATGTTCTGCACGGAGGGGATGACCGATCCCATCGCGCCGGCCCCCTGCGCGGTCGCACAGACGAGGACGATCGCCGGCGCCGCGCCGATCTCGTCGGACAGCTTCATTGCCGACATGGTCGTCTTGTTCGCCGGGTCGATGTCCGCGGGTCCGTTGATCCCCTGGTCGGCGCGCTTCGCCCACCACGCCTCGCGGTACAGCTCACCGAACTGCCAGCGCAGCTGCTCGTCCTTGATCACGAGGAAGTGCCACGGCTGAGCGTTCCCACCGTTCGGCGCCTGCCGCGCCGCATCGAGGATGTCCCGCAGGTCGTCGTCCGGAATCGGGTCCGGCTTGACGCGGCGAATCGCACGGAGCGAATACATCGCCTCTCCGAGGTTGATCGGGAATCGCTGGCTGGGGTTCATCGTGTGCTCCTCGATCCAGGTCAGGCGTGCAGCAACGGTAGTAGTTCGTCCATGTGGCGGAACGTCTCACGGGCGCCGGCCGCGCGCAGCGCTGCCTCGGAATGGCGCGTCGAGTAGCCGAAGACGTGCATCCCCGCCGCGGCACCGGCCGCCACGCCGGTCGGCGTGTCCTCGACGACCGCGCAGACTGCCGGGTCGACGCCGTGAGTACGGGCAGCGAGCAGATAGAGGTCAGGCGCCGGCTTGGGATGGTCGACATCGGTTGCCGTGTAGATGCGGTCCTCGAAGTGATGCCGCAGCCCGGCCGCACCGAGGTTGAAACGAATCTCCGTGGACTCGGCGTTCGAGGCCGTGCAGAACGGCAACCGCAGGTTCTCGAGGACATCGGTGACCCCGGCGATCGGCACCAGCTCGGATCCCAACACGTCCTCCCAGCGGCGAGCCAGGTCCGCCTCAAACGTCGCCGGCGGAGCGGTGCCGAGCGTCTCCGCGACCGCCGCCATCACCTGCGAGACCGCCAATCCGCCAAACCGCCGGTGCACCTCGTCCACTTCGAGGTGAGCACCAAGCTCAGCGAGCATCGTGCCGAGCACCGGGAGCGCGACCGTCTCGCTGTCGATCAGCACGCCGTCGCAGTCGAAGATCACGAACTCGAATCGGCCAGACGTCAGCATCGAGGCCTCCGTGCTCATGATGCCTCAACCGCGACGGGCCGAACGCGGAGCTCGGCGTCGACGTCCTCTTCACTCGGAGGCGGTCGCTTCGGTGGCGCCGCGAAGAATACGAACGCGGCCGCCACCACGAACAGCACCGCGATCGTCGTGAACGCCAGCTCGTACCCGCCGGTCGCCTCGAACGAGGCGCCCACCAGCGGCGGCCCCACGATCGACGCCCCCTGGGTGAAGAAGTTGACGAGCCCAAAGATCGTGGCGAAGGCGCGGATGCCGAACGTCTCCTGCACAAATAGCGTCATCAGCGCGCCCATCGCACCGAAGCCGAGTCCGAACACCGGGACGAACGTCCACATCGCGCCGCTATCCCCCGCTCGCACGAGAATCGCGAGCCCGACCACCTGCATCCCAAGGCTCAGCATGACGACGTAGCGGCTCGGCACGCGCTCGGTGAGCCAGCCGAAGCTGACCTTCCCCATCGCCCCGAATACGGCCATGCCCCCCAGCGCGGTCGCGGCCGTTCCGCGGCTGAACCCGACGTTTTCCAGGTGCGGGACGATCTGCGTCAGCACCGACAGGTACTGGAGCTGGGCCAGCGTCAACGAGATCACGATGATGTAGAACGCCCGCGTCCGCATCGCCTCGCGAGTGGTCAGCCCGTCAGCCTTCGGAGGCGGCGGCGCGCCCTCCACTACCGGTCGGCCATCCTCGCGAATCACCAGCGCCACGATCGGGATCGCCACGAGGAACACGACACCGTACACGGCGTACGTCCCCTCCCAACCGAGTCGCCCGATCAACAGTGCGCTCAGCGCCGAAAACGTCGCCCCACCGACGTTCGCCCCCATCGAGGTGAACCCCATCGCACGACCGCGAGCGGTTGGGAACCAGATCGCGAGGAGCTTCCCGGCGGGCAGCATGATCGTCCCGGGAATCGCCGCGAACTGGACGAAGCTCAGCGCGTAGAACTGCCAGAGCTCGGTGACCCATGGCCTGGCGAGGTGGCTCACCGCCAGCAACGCGAACGACGCCATCATCACCGGCCGGGAACCGTGCCGGTCGATCAGTCGGCCCACGACCGGTGCGAGCAGCCCGCCGACCGCGAACAGCGTCAGCGCCCCATTGATGCCCGCGCGGTTCCAGCCGAGGTCAGCCTCAAGCTCCGTCACAAAGACGCCGAACGAGTACTGCGTAATCCCAATCGTCAGCGCGAACGTCATGAAGAGAACGGCCGCGACCAGCCATCCGTGGTGGAACCGACTCATCCGCGCTCCTCACTCGCGACCCTAGCTGACACCCCTCAGAGCGGGTACCAGCACGGTCGACCGCCGCCGGCCGACGTAGACTCTCGCCATGGCAGACCCGACCTGGGATGAACTGAACGCGCGCCGCCAGGAGCTGGAAGCCCGGCGGAATGAGCTGATGCAGCAGCAGACACCTCGTGAAGAGGTGGCACAGGTCAACAACGCCGTCGACCAGATCCGCGACGTGCTCAGCTCAACCTCCGGCGACGCGTCCGAGGTCAAAGATGAGATCGACAAGCATCTGGGCGATCTGAAGAGCGCCAACGCCGCGATCCGCGAGGCGCTGCGCCACCCGCAGGTCCAGGAGCTGACCGAAGGCGTGACCGGCGGCCTCGATACTGCCGCCGGCATGTTCGAGGCCGCCGATGACGCCCTCGGTCCGATCGACCAGGCGCTCGACACGCTCGAGCAGGCGTTCGAACTGGCGGACGCCCAGCCAACCGAACAACTCGAGGCGCTGGCGTCCGCCCTCGAAGCGGCGAGTGAGCGGCTCGGCCCGCTCATCGAGCGGATCCCAGGGCTCGGCCAGTTCTTCGAGCTCTACACGCTGGCGATCCGCAACATCGCGAACTCGGTCGGCCAGATCCAGGCGGTACAAGCACGGCTGCAGCGGATCTGGGCGACCGTACGGCCGGGGACTCAGATGTACCTCGTGCCGCGCACCGCCCAGGAGCGGCTCGCCGACGAGATTCGAGAACTCGACGCCGAGATCGGCGCGATCGTGCAGCAGATGATCACCGTCGCGCAGGACACGCGGGACACCGCCGAGGCCAGCGACGGCACACCGGAACCGGAGGTGGTCGTCCGCACCGCGGAGAGTCATTGCGCCGACCAGAGAATCGAGGTCAACAACCCACAACTACTCGCCCGAAACGCCGCCTGGAAAGAGTTCAACGCCGCCGAGAAACGGTGGTCGGAGGCGAGCGGCCAGTACGACCTCGCCTGCCAGGCCGTCGACCGCGCCGAGAGCGCGCTCGCGACCGCGACCTCGCCCCCCGCCCTCGAAGGGTCGTCGAACATCAGCCAGCTGGAGACGGACGTCGAGGGCGCCCGAAGCGCGAGGGCCTCCGCAGCCGAGATCCTCGCCGATGCCGAGAAGGGCTACGACGCCGCGTCCGGGGCCTTGAGAACGGCGCAGGCGGCGTTCGACGCCGAGCGACAGCAGTACATCGACTGCGTGAAGCAAGAGATCGTCAACCTGATCCCGTACTCGAACCGCAGTGCGGGCTTCTCAGACAGCGATTTCACCTATCTGAGTGCGATCTATCCCGAGTACGCGATGACCCGCGAGGAATACGAAGCGACCCGCGCCTCAACCTCAGCGGCGGACGAGCAAGCCGCGGCGCCACCCACCACTTCGACGACTGGCGCGACCAACGCCAATCAGAGCCTGTTTGCGAGCACCAGGAATCGACTGATCGGAGTCGGGCTCGTCGCCGCCTTCTTCGTCGCGGCCGTAGCGACCGTCGCGACGCTGGCCGGCGGCGGAGACGGCAACGACGACCTCGTGTCCAACGACGTGGGGTCGCCGACCGCAGCCGTCGCCTCGACGAGCGCCCCCGCCGCACAGGCGCCGGACGTCGCGACCGCAGCGCCGACTGAGCCCCCGCTGGCGATCTCGCCGATCTCGGCGGCGGACGCGGTCGACACGACGGTCTACTCCGTCGAGGTCGAAGCGAGCGAGCCAGTCAGCTTCGAGTGGAGCGGCGCCAGCTGCGGCGAAGCCGAAGCGGCGAACGAGCAATACACGTGGGATCACCGAGGTAGCTCGCTCCAGCTCCGCGGCGGCATCTTCGGCAACCAGGAACTCAGTGAAGATGAATGCGAGCACGAGGAGGATCCGTCGCACGCGGCGACTACGATCACCGTTGAGATCATCGGCGATACGTTCCGCGCGACGTGCACCTACGCTGGCACCGCGACGGGGACGGGACCGCCCTGCAACGTGACCGAACTCAGCCAGTAGCGCCTACCCGGCCTGGGCTGCCTCGACCTCAGCGCGCAGCGCGGCCTTGCGGTCCTCGGGAATCTCGAGCCAGTTGATGCCTGTCACCGCTGACTCGAGGCCCCACAGGAAGTTGATCGTCGCCCCGGTGTCGCCGAGATCGAGCACATCGAGGTAGGTCTCGACCAGCCCGTGCTCCTCCACCTGTTCGACAGTCTCGATGCCGAGGCGCGCGAGGATCTCTGTACTCTTCGGCCCGATTCCGATCTTGGCGCCGTTGCCCGATCCCGCAGGCCCGTCTACCTCATGGATGACCGGTAGCACTTCGTCGATCAGCCGCTGCGTCTGCGCGAATACTTCCGCGCCATCCTCGGCGAGCGGCCGAGCAACGAACTTCGAGGCTCCCGCCGATATGTACTCACGGACCTTGGCGATGATGTCCGAGGTATCGCCGACGGCCAGCTGTGCTCGCGGGTCGCCGGCGTCGGCCACGCGCGACAGCCCCGCCGCCGTCCGCTGTACGACCGGATCGTCCCACGATCCGAAGCGGTAGCTGAAGCCGGCCCCATAGTGGTCGTCATCGATCGGCCGGCCCGCGGCCGCTGACGCCTTGCGAATCGCCGCAATCGTCGGCGCAATCTGCACCGGGGACTGGACGCCGCTCAACCAGCCCGTGCCGTACTGCACCGTCCGTCGAATCGCAGCTTTCGACGATCCACCGATCCAGATCGGCAACACGGGCTGAGCCGGCTTCGGCTCGATCGTCACGTTTCGGTACGAGATGTGCTCGCCCTCGAAGGTCACGTCGTCCTCGGACCAGACGCGGGCGAGGAACTGGAGCACTTCGTCCGTCCACGCGCCGCGGGCCTTCGGCGACCGGCCGGCGCCCTCGAACTCCGCTGACACCGCGCGCCCGACACCGAAGGCGGGCAACATCCGCCCGTCGCTCAGGTAGTCGATCGTCGCGCACTGCTTGGCGAGCACCAGCGGGTCGCGGAACGGCAGGACGACGACGTTCATCCCAAACTTCAGCTTCTCGGTCCGCCCGGCAAGCGCTGCCATGAAGCTCATCGACTCCAGCATCGGCTGCCTCGAGATCAGGCGGTCGGTCTGCCAGAGCGAGTCGACCCCGCCCTCCTCGAGGAGATCGACCCAGCGCCACAACTCGCGGGCGTCGTCAAACGGGAGGTTCGCGAGACCAAAGCCGATGCGGACGCTCATGGTCTGGATGCTCCTCGAAGAGTCAGGCTAATCGTCACTGAACGACGCACATCCGGGGCCGTTCTCGACCTCATGCTCTTTCTCGAACACGGTCTCCTGCGCGGAGGCCAACTCGAGGCCGAGGATGCCGAGGCTCACACCGACAACGCCGCGGAGCCGCACCTGGGCGCTCTGACACGCCGGATCGGGAGAGTAGAAGCCGGAGATGTGCGTGTCGATCACCATCGACGGCACGACGGTTCCATGCAGAATGCTGAGCTGCATCACGGGGAACGCCAGCGTGACACCGAGTCCGACTGGGCCAAATCCGGCTGTGTCCCCAACCGCGAGGTCCAACGCCTGCTGATCGAGACCACCGAGCGCGCGCGCCGAGGTCTGCGACCATCCGAAGCCCTGCGAACCGGAGTAGGTGACCTTGAAGCCGACCTCGCTCGACGACTCCCCGGTCAGCTCAGGTGTCACGCTCAGATTCGCCCCGAGCCCGAGCTTCATCGGGATCCCGTAGACGACGAATGGGATATCGAGCCGCAGCGGCAACGCGAAGATCTCCGGTTGCTGTCCGAGCCGACGGCCGATGAAGCGGACGTCGAGTTCGCCTTTGAGCTCGCGATTCTCGTACTGGAATCCCTGCAGCTCGCTGTTCGCGTATTGGATGTTGCCCGACGAGCGGAAGCCTTCAACCCAGCCGTCCGCCTCGATCGTCAGTTCCTGCCCCGGCGTGTCCTTCGTGCCCTTGAGGTCGATCTCCAGGCGCTCGCCGGCCGGCTTGATCTCGATCTCGACGGCCAGCCCGCCGACGTCACCGGAGAACTTGAGGGCGGTCTCGGTCCGGCCGACGGGCCGCAGCTGCACGGGGCCGAGGGCGACGCCAAGCCCGTCGGTCCAGTGACGTGCCTGCGACGCATCGAAGTCGATCGCGTAGTCCCACGCGAGTTCCCCGTCAGCGATGTATTCGTTGAGCGCGGCGGGTTCGGTGATCAGGACCAGCTCGCCGCTGGGCTCTTCGATCTCGACCACCCGCACGAGCGAATGCTCCTCGAAGAGCACGACCGAGCCGACGTCGATCGTTCCATAGTCAACGCTATTGTCGAGGCGGTAGACGCCGTCCTCGACTTCGATCAGGGCGTCCGCCACGGTCGCGGCCGTCATGGTCTTCGCTTCCGGGGCCAGGTCCACCGCTGCGACGACCTCGTTATTGCCGCCCTCGCGAGCGATGGATAAGGCGCCGAACTGGACGTCGCCGCCCGCGGTCGCCGTACCCTCCGACCCGCCTGCTCCCGCATCGCGGGCCGGGTCGAGGTCGTCCCCACCGCCGCAGGCGACGAACGCTCCGAGTGCGACGACCAGTGTCAGCGCACCCAGAGCACGGCGGACGGACTTAGCCACCCGGCATCTGCTTCTGGAACTGCGCGAGATCGAAGTAGTCACGCCAGGCGAGGATCTTGCCGTCCTCGAAGTCGAACGCGCCCATCACGGGCAGCTCTACCTGGGTGTCGCCAAACTCGAATCGATCGAGGCGCTCCGTGAGGACGGTGCCGCCGTCGGTCTCAGCAACCGCGACGAGCTCCCAGTCGATCAGCGTCGCGGGTTCCGTGTAGCCCTCGATGCTGGTTCGAATTGCATCGATACCGTGCACCGGCCCGGTCGGCATGTTGTGGTAAACCGCATCGTCCGAGAAGAAGGACATCACGCCATCGATGTCCTTCCGATTGAAGGCATCGAGGAAGGCGCGGATCGTGTCGCTGTTACTCATGGCCGCATCATAGCGAGGCCATCGGTGGCCTCGGCGCCGCCGCGGGCTAGCCGCCCGCCAGACTATCCCGGACCTTCGGCCAGATCTCGGCGAGCGCGGACGCGTTCGGGCGACCGTCCGCGGGGAGCGGCTTAGATGTGCCCGGCTCCGGTCCCTTGTACGAATCACCGGTTGGCTCAGTGATCAGCTCCACGAGGACCGGTCCGTCCGTGTCGAGGAGATCGTCGAGCGCCAGCTCGAACGACTCGATGTCGTCGAAGCGGACAGCGTCGGCGTAGCCGGCGCCCTTCGCCATATCCGCGAATGACATGCGGCCCTCGGCAAGGACGGGCTGCGCGCCACTCGTGTCGTAGACGCCGTTGTGCAGCACGACGTGCAGGAACCGCCGCGGCGCGGCGTTTCCGATCGTGAGCAGCGAGCCGAGCTGCATCGCGAGCGAGCCGTCGCCATCGAGCACCCAGACCGGTACCTCCGGCTTCGCCAGTTGGACGCCCAGACCAAAGGTGGACGCACCGCCCATGAACCCGACGCAGACGAGGTCGCGTTCCGTCTCGGCACGCTCGCGCCACGGCCGCATGACGGTCATCGTCGAAACGACGACCTGGTCGTCGCGGCGGCGGGCCAGCGCCTCGATCGCGTTGTCGACGGAGATACGAGAAGTCGAGGTCGTCATGTCAGCTCCCGCGGTTAGGCCGTGTTCACGCCGATGAGCAGCGCCGTCGGTCCCTGGCGTTCCTCGGCCTGGGCAAACGCTTCGGCGACCATGCAAATGTCGCCGGGCCCATCCATCAGGAAGCGGGGCACCTGCATGGTGTCGAGCAGCGGCTCCGCGAGCGCCACCATCGAGCCCGCATGTTCCGAGGGCGGTCGGTGCGGGTCGCGCCCGAGCAACCCAATCATGAACACCATCGGAAACCGGCCATCGCCGGCGATGCCACGCAGGTGATTCACGCAGGCGTAGAGCCCCGCATGCTGAATCTGCACGAGCGGCTTCCTGCCGCCGACGATCAGCCCGGCCGCGAGGGCAACCGCTTCGTCCTCTGTCGCGGCCTGGATGAAGCGAATGTCTTCGACCTGATCGAGCAGCGTGATCAGGCTGCGCTGGTGCGTGTCGGGCACCGCCACGACGTCAGTGACGCCGGCGTCGCGGATGGCTTGAAGGAGGTCGGGGGCGGAGATCGCTTCGGCAACGGTCATCGCGTGCTCCTCGGGCTGCTGCGGGCCTCAGGTGGGCGGGTCGACAGCGACGATACGAGGGCCTGCGCGCTTCGTATACCGCTCGCGACTTTGCTAGTCCGCGCCGATCATCGAGGCCGCGGGCGGACGAAGCGCGAGGAAGGCGATCAGCGCCGCCGTCGCGGCGAAGGCGACCCCGCTGGTGAGTGCGACCTGGTCGACCTCGATCAAGCTGCTGTAGCCGATGTTGTAGAGCGTCGCGAAGATCATCTGGGTGAAACCCATCACCGCCGAGGCAAGCCCGGCCATGTGCGGGAACGGGATTAGCGCGCCCGCCATCGCCGGCGGCCTCGAGATGCCGAGACCAGCGGCCGTAACGAACATTGGCAGCAGAACCGCGCACGCATTCGCAACACCGGCCCAGGCCAGGCCCGCCATGACGATGCTGGCGACGGCGGCGACGACCGCGCCGAGGAGCACGACGCGGGTCTCGACCCACCTCGAGACGAGGCGACTGGAGGTCCAGGCGCCGGTCATGATCCCAACAGCGACGAAGCCGAATGAGAGCCCGAACAGCGTGGGCGAGACGCCCAGTTCATCGATCAGCACGAACGATGAGCCGGAGATGAAGACGAGCTGACCACTGAACATCAGCCCCATGACCAATGAGTACGCGACGAACGGCCGGCTGCGGAACAACTCGCCATAGTTTCGCAGCATCCGACGGCCGTTCAGCGCGTCCGGCGCCGGCCGCAGGTTTGATTCGGGGATCAGCATCCGATAGGCGACGAGCAGGAAGACGCCGAGGGCAATCAGGGTCACGAACACGGAGCGCCAGTCGAAGGCGTCGTGGAGGACCCCACCGACAATTGGCGCCAGCGCCGGAGCCAGCGGCGTGGCGATCGTCATGTACGCCATCACCCGCGCCGCCCTCGTCCGACCGAAGACATCGAGGACGATCGCTCGCCCGATCGCGGGGCCGGCCCCGCCGCCGAGACCCTGGACGACGCGACCGACGATCAGTACCTCCGCCGAAGGCGCAACGAGTGCGATCACGCCGCCGGCGATGAACAACGCGAGGCCGGCCATCAGTACCGGCCGACGGCCGAACCGATCAGATGCCGGTCCGTAGACGAGCTGCGAGGCGGCAAACGACAAGAGGAACAGCGTGACCGCAAGCTGCATCGTCGCCGACGGGACGTCGAACTCCTCGGCCATCGCCGGCATCGAGGGCAGGAACATGTCGACGGCGAGCGGCGCGACGGCGGTGAGGGCGATCAGCAGCGCGACACCGGGCACGGACTCCGCACGGCGCCGGTCTGCCTCGGACATGCCGTCAGCGAGGCTGGAGGTCGGAGGCTCGGTCAGCGTCGACATCGATCGAGGCTAGCGCGCAGCCACGGCGTAGGAGCAGCCGCCTCGGATGTTGGTGCGGCGGCTCCGCGCTGGGAACCGCCGCGAATGGTAGTGAGCTCGGGTCAGCCGTTTTTCGCCGACGGCCAGAGCTGGATGGCGCCGAGCAGCATCAGGATGCCACCGGCCCAGCCGATGATGCCGAAGACCTTACTGCCGGAGTCACGGTCGAAGAAGCTGTTTTCCAGGTCGCCCAGGATGTCGCGCACTCCGACGAAGCCCGCAACGAGGCCCAGCACCGCCAACAGCAGCGGGTAGCTGATCGGCAACGTGGAGTTCTGGAATCGGTGCATAACGACGGCGGCGATCACGAACCACGCCGGAACGAGTTGAATGTACGAGACACCCCACTCGTCGAAGATGAGGTCTCCAAAGATGTCGACGAAGATCAGCAGAATCGCACCGAGCGCGATCAGCGGCTCACCGGGGCCGGTCAGCTTCCCGACCGCGTCGTTGAACTGGCGCTGAATGTCGTCCGCCGGGCCGCCTCCACCCTCGTCGCCACCGGAGGCTCCGCCACCCTGCTCATCTGCCATCGTTGCTGTCCTCTCGCTCCCCGCAGCCGCAATGTACTCCGGAGCTCATCACCTGTGTGATGACTGGCATCGCGCAATGGTTACTTCTGGAAGATCTCCATCAGCACGAAGTTCGAAGACGTGGGGTGGACCCAGGCGTTCGTCGTATTGGGTGCGGAGTTCACGCGCCCGCCGTTCGCCTCAATCTGAGCGCAGAAGGCGTCGACATCGTCGCAATCGTAGGCCATCAGGTACATGCCTTCGCCGTGCGGGTTGAACGGGTTGACCCGCTCGGCCATCAGTTTGGCGATCGGGCTCTCTTCGTCCTCGCGCGGCTGGAGCAAGTGGAGTTGGGTCTGACCGTTGTAGCCCATCGGCACGAAATCGAATTTGCCGATGCCGTTGTAGGCCTTCTCGCCGGTCGGTTCCATACCGAACCGCGACTGGTGATTCGCGACCGCTTCGTCGAGATCGTGTACGGCGACGGTGTAGTGCTTGAACGTCAGCATGGCGTGGCTGTTCTCTTCCGCTAGGTGGCGGGCGCGTTGCCCACTCGGCCCGCGCATCTTGCCCGCTGCAGCCGAGGAGCGCGAGGTACGATCGCCGTCACCCACCCCCGGACCCCGGAGCACCTCGTGCACCTGCGCCCCCTACCGATCCTCGCGGCCGCGATCGCGAGCCTGGCGTTCATGTCGTGCAGTGGTGACTCAGACGCACTACCCGACGGCACTTCAGGCACCGCAACCGCCTCGGTCACCGCGGTCCCGACACCAACCACCGCACCGACATCCGCCACACCGGGTGCGGGGAGCGAATCCACCACCTCGCCCGGCGTGACACCTGCGCCAGCGTTCGAACCCGCGCTCGAGGCCTACCCGGTCGCCGCAGGCTCGCGACCGCACGACGTCGCTCCCGCCGCCGATGGCGGCGTCTGGTACACGGGGCAGGGCAACGGCACGCTCGGCTGGCTCGACCCCGCAAGTGGCGAGGTCCGCGAGATCGCCCTCGGGCCGGGATCCGCACCGCACGGTGTGATTGTTGGCGCCGACGGCGCCGCCTGGGTCACCGATGGCGGCCAGAACGCGATCGTTCGCGTCGACCCGGACGATGACGAGGTCCAGGTGTTCCCGCTCCCGCCCGAGCGCCCGAACGCCAACCTCAACACCGCCGCCTTCGATGGTGGAGGCCGGCTCTGGTTCACCGGTCAGAACGGCATCTACGGCGTGTTCGATCCAGGAACCGAGGAGATGCAGGTCTTCGACTCCCCGCGCGGACGCGGACCGTATGGGATCGCCGGTGCGCCGAATGGCGACGTCTACTTCGCCTCGCTGGCGGGCAGCTACCTCGGAGCGATCGATCTGGGAAGCGGCGCGGTGAACGAGCTGGAACCGCCGACCGCCGGTTCCGGGGTGCGGCGGGTGTGGTTCGACTCGAGCGGGGACGCCTGGATCGCCGAGTGGAATGCCGGGCAGGTCGCTCGCTACGAGCCCGATAGCGGCGAATGGACGGAGTGGATGTTGCCCGGCAATGCCCCTCGGGCCTACGCCGTATACGTGGACGAAGCGGACCGCGTCTGGCTGACCGACTTCGGTGCGAACTCGATCACGCTGTTCGAACCGACGACCGAGGCATTCACGGTCTTCCCGCTCCCCGCGACCCCCTCGAACGTCCGGCAGCTCCTGGGACGGCCGGGCGAGGTCTGGGGCGCCGAATCAGCGGCCGACAGCCTGGTCGTGATCCGCTACTAGCTCGCCACCGCGGCCACGTCGGCTACGAGGTCGGCGGCACCGCCGTCGTGGAGCACCCGTGGGTGGTGACCGGCCGCCTGCAGCATGCTCGCGGCCGTCGCCGCTCGACTGCCGGCCGCGCAACTCACCAGCATCTCGGCGTCCCGGACGTCGGGCAGCCAGACCGGCAGTCGGTCAAGCGGGCGATGAATCGCGCCCCCCAGTTCCAATTGTCGGACGTCGCTGTCGAAGCGGACGTCGTAGCTCGGCAGCGCGCCGCCCGCCCGCATCCCAGCAGCTTCAGCGACGGAGACAACATCCAGGTGATCGGTCGGACGCTCGGCGGCCCAGCTCGCAAAGGGCACGAATCCACGCACATCCTCGTAGCCGATGCGTAGTAGATCCGTCGTCACCCGATCGGCCTGCACCTGATCCGACGTCACGAGGGCGATCGACGCGTTGAACGGCACCAACCAGCCGACGTAGGCGAGCATCGATTCGCCTTCCTCGACCGAGATCGAGTCCGGCACGTGAGCCGGCGCGAACTCGAAGCGACTGCGAACATCGAGGAGGTACACGCCAGCCCGCGAAGCCTCGAGGAGGCCCGCCGGCGTCAGCAGCCCCGGGCGCGGCGGTTCGCCATAGATGCGCGGACCACTGCGGTTGATCGGTGCCATGTGCCGGTAGTACCCGGGGATCGGCGCCGGATTGTCGAGGTGCAGTGCGCGGAACGACTCGAAATCGGGGCTCATCAGCACGATGTTGCGGAGTCGTTCCTCGTGAAGCGGCGCGCGCCGCTCGCCGCCGCACTGCTGAGAAGAGCAGAACGAGCCGGCGCCGTGCGTCGGCAGCAGCTCGGCCTCGTCCGGCATCAACGCCGCGATCTTCTGCGCGCTCTCCCACTGGCCACGCGTCAGCGCCTCGGTGTGATCGGGACCGAGCAGGTCCGAACGCCCGGCGCCGCCGATGATGATCGAACCGCCCGTGAAGGCGCCCAGGACCTCGCCCGACTCGTCGATCGCGAGGTAGGCCGTGTGGTGGTGGGTGTGGCCCGGCGCGCTGACCGCGCGGATGCGAGCGGCGCCAACCGGCAGCTCCTGATCGTGGGCGATCGGGCGATGCGCAAACTCGAGACCGGCATCCTCGGGTGCGACGATCTCCGCCCCACGCGCGGCGAGTTCGGGTCCGCCCGAGATGTAATCGTTATGGACATGCGTCTCGAAGACGCGGGTGATCGTGACACCTCGCTCCTCCGCGGCGGCGACGTAGGGACGCACGTCGCGCTGCGGGTCGATAACGGCCGCTTCGTTGCCGCTCACGACCAGATACGAAGCGTCGCCCAGCGCCTCTGCGACGAACTGCACGATTTCCATCTGGTTACCCCTCAACCTCTCGTCGATCCACGCCCCCAGCAGCGGAGCGCCACGCCTCAGGAAACTCGACTAATTCGCTCAACAATCCCGTCAATCATCGCTGTATGCCGAAGTAGCGATGATTGTCAGCCGCCATCTTAGCGCACGCTCCACTGCGCCGGACTCGTGGGGTCAGACGCCGCTGAGCGCCGCGGCCTCAAGCTGGACTTGTTCCTCGATCCGGTCGCAGACGAGCGCGCAGAGCCGCTCCACGCTGGTGTCGACGACGGAGTAGTAGGCACTCGTGCCCTCGCGACGCCGGCTGACGATGCCAGCATCGAGGAGCAGCCGCAGGTGCTTGCTCACGTTCGCCTGGCTCATCCCGACGCGGTCGACGACCTCGCCGACGCTCGATTCGCCTCGGTCGACCAGCAGCCGGACGATCGCGAGGCGGCTGGCGTCGCCCAGCACGCGGAACCGCTGCGCGACGCGATCGAGGAGTGCGTCAGGAACGATGTGATGTGCCGTCATAACCATCTTTATATAACTACATATCGATATTCGTCAAGTCACTGCCTCCGCCGCTGGCGTGTGAGCACCCGCTGGAGACGAGCACTGACGGTCGACATGCTCCGTTATCATCGCGCCGCATACACGTCGCATGTCAGGGGGAGATTGATGGCGTCCGGACCGCTCGACGGGATTCGCGTCCTCGAGTTCACGCAGATCATCGCCGGCCCGTTCGGCTGCCAGAATCTCGCCGACATGGGCGCCGAGGTGATCAAGGTCGAACCCCCGGAGGGCGAACCGTGGCGCCTCTTCTCGCAGTTCATGCCCGGAGAATCGAGGACGTACCAGGCCCTGAATCGCGGCAAGCAGTCACTCGTCCTCGCCCTCCAACACCCCGAGGCCCAGGCGATCGTCCACAAGCTGATCCCCGACATTGACGTCGTCGTCATCAATTACCGGCCCGACGTGCCCGCGAAGCTCGGGATCGACTACGACACGTTGAGCGGGCTGCGCGAAGACATCATCTACGTCGACAACACGGCGTTCGGGCGGCAGGGGCCGCTCGCGCAGAGCCCCGGCTACGACATCATCGCGCAGGCGGTCTCCGGCTTGATGACCGGCGAAGGCAAGTTCGACCCCGCAACAGGCACGCCGAAGATCATCAGCTCGACGGCGATCGCTGACTACGGGACCGGCCTGGCGATCGCCTGGGGGGTGTGCGCCGCGCTCTATCACCGTGAGCGGACCGGCGAGGGCCAGATCATCGAGAGCACGCTGCTCCAGACCGCACTCGCGTTCCAGGGCAACTCGGTGTTCGACAATCCAGTCGCCGACGAGTTGAAGTACCAGAAGATGGAGCGCGTGCATCAGCTGCAGCAGTCGGGCGCGAGCTACCCCGAGCTGCTCGCGGCGCACAACCCGCTCGCCGTCCTCGGAGCGGGCAACATCTACTACCGCGCGTACAGCACACGCGACGGCGCGATCGCGATCGGCGCCCTGTCCCCGACGCTGTGGGAGAAAGTCCGGACCGCCCTCGACACTGACTTCCTGGGAATCGCCGATCCGACCTACGACCCGCTCAACCCCGAGTGGGCGGCCGGCGCGGCCGTCCGGCTGGCCGAGGTCGAGGAGCATGTTCGCACTCGAACGACCGCCGAGTGGTCGGACATTTTCACCGCGAACGGCGTCCCCAATGGCGCGCTCCAGTTCCCCGAGGACATGGTCGACGACCCGCAGGTCGTCGCGAACGGCGGCATTGTCGAACTCGAGCACGAACTGAGCGGACCCCAGCGCCAGGTCGGCCCGGTGATCAAGATGAGCGCCTCGCCCCTGGCGGCACAGGGACCCTCACCCGTCCTCGGCCGCCACACCGACGAGATCCTCGGCGCCGCCGGCTACTCCGAGGACGAAGTCGCCGCGCTCCGCGACGCCGGCGCGATCGCCTAGCCGGGCACCATAGGAGACGCGATGACCACCGACTGGCTCACCCAGACCGAGGAAGCCCCGCTCGAGCCGGAGCTGCCGATCATCGATCCGCACCACCACCTCTGGGAACGTCCGGGGAACACCTACCTGCTCGACGACCTCGTTGCTGATGTCTCGCGGCACAACGTCCGCCAGACCGTGTTCATCGAATGCACCTCGATGTACCGCACCGACGGCCCCGAGGAACTACGCGTCGTCGGCGAGACGGAATTCGTCGAGGGCGTTGCGAACGCCAGCGCCGCTCGGGGCGGCGACGAGGTGGCTGCCTGCACCGGCATCGTCGGTACGGCGGATCTCACGCTCGGAGCGGACGTGGCGCGTGTTCTCGAAGCCCACCTCGAGGCGAGCCCGACACGTTTCCGTGGCATCCGCCACCGCGCAGCCTGGGACGCTGACCCAGCCCTCCACGCGCGGGCGACGTCGCCGGAGCACGTGCTCCTCGACCCGAAGTTTCGCGAGGGCTACGCCCAGCTCGAGCGCTACAACCTCACGTTCGAAGGCTGGCTGTACCACCCGCAGATCGCTGAGATCACCGACCTCGCGCGGGCGTTCCCCAACACCACCATCATCCTCAACCACCTCGCCGGACCGCTCGGCGTCGGCCCCTATGCCGGCAAGCACGACGAAATCTTCGAAGCGTGGCGGCCAGCCATCACCGAACTCGCGGCCTGCGACAACGTCGTCGCGAAGGTCGGCGGCATCCAGATGCAGGTCAACGGCTTCGGCTGGGACGAGCAGGACGTCCCGCCGACCTCGGATCAACTCCTCGAGGTGAATCGTCGCTGGTATGAGCACACGATCGAAGCCTTCGGCCCCGACCGCTGCATGTTCGAGAGCAACTTCCCCGTCGACAAGCTCTGCTGCGACTACACGATTCTCTGGAACCAGTTCAAGAAGCTCACGGTCAACCACTCGGCCGCAGAGCGCGCGGCGATGTTCCACGACACCGCGGCGCGCGTGTACCGCCTCGAAACGATCTAGCTGACTTCGACCCCAAGCGACTCATACACGGCGCCCGCGAGCAGCTGCATCCGCGGATCGATCGTGCCGAACTCGCCGGCCCACATCTGGTTCATCGCGTAGCCAAACCCAATCCGATGCTCAGGATCGGCGAACCCGTGAGACCCGCCGGCCCCGCCGTGCCCGAACGCTTGAGGTCCACGGTGGTCCCCGGTACCCGCGATCGGGTGCATATAGCCGAGCGAACGCCGAGTCGGCATCGTCAGCACCTCATCTGGCGACTCCACCTGCACCTCGCGGGCGATGTCCACACGCTCTGAGCTCATCAATCGCGCATCGCCAGTAGCGCCGCCCTGGGCGAGCGCGCTGTAGACGGTCGCGACTCCTCGGGCGTTGCCATGACCGTTGCCGCCCGGGATCTCGGCACCCCGCCACCCGCGGCTGTTCGGCGTCGCGACGAGTTCGCTGTCGTGCATCAGCGACCGCTCCATCAGCTCATTCTTCGGCGCATCCGGATCCGGCGGCCGCACGAAGATCTCGTTCGGCGCCGGCTGAATGATCGTCGCGATCCGGTGGTCCTCCGACGCCGGAGTTCCGATGTAGAAGTGGGCGCCGAGGGGACCCGCGATCTCGTCGCGGAAGAACGTACCGACGCTGACGCCGGTGATGCGGCGGATCACCTCACCGACGAGCCAGCCGAAGGTCACCATGTGGTAGCCGTTCTTCGTACCCGGCTCCCACTGTGGCGTCGTCTCCTCGAGGGCGTGGATCATCGCGTCCCAGTCCTCGTGGGCGCGAGGCTGCAACGGCGGATCCACGGCCACGAGGCCAGCCTGGTGCGACAGCAGCCAGCGCACCGGGATCGCCTCTTTACCGAGCTTGCCGAACTCCGGCCAGTACTGAGCGGCCGGCGCGTCGTAGTCGAGCAACCCGCGGTCGGCGAGGATGTGCGCGCAGGTCGCGGTCATGCCCTTGGTCATCGACCAGCAGTTGACGATCGTGTCGCGCTCCCAGGTGGCATCGCCCTCGGGGTGCATGCGGCCACCCCACAGATCGACGACCGACTGACCGTCGACGAAGACCGCGAGGGAAGCGCCAATCTCGCGGTGTTCCTCGAAGTTGTGGGCGAAGGCCTCGCGGACGCGCTCGAAGCGCGGATCGACCTGACCCTGGATCGCGACTGGCGTGGTTGCGGTCATGTTGAGCCTCCGCCCTCGGGACCTGCGGCTCGCCGATCCCTGACACGCCGGGAGTGTACCGCCGGCCCGAGGCCGTCAGTCAGCTCGAGGTCGATGCGTAGAGTGGTGACTCGCACGGCTCACGGTTCAGACGACCTCGAGGAGTAGTACATGCGCATCGGCATCAGCGGGACACGCCTCACCCGCCACGCCTCCGTCGATCGGATCGCCGAGCACGCCGGACAAGCCGCTGACGACGGCTTCGCCAGCTATTGGATGGCGGAGCATCCAACCGGCGGGTTCGACGCACTCACCGTTCTGACCGTGGTCGGCACCCGTGTCCCCGAGATCGAGATCGGATCCGCGATCGTCCCGATCTTCCCGAGGCACCCGATGGCCCTCGCTGGCCAGGCGCTCACCGCGCGCAGCGTTCTCGGCAGCCGCTTCACGCTTGGCATCGGGCTCTCGCACGCCTCGATGATGGCGGGGCTGGGGATCAACTTTGAGCGCCCCATCGGCCGCCTCCGCGAGTATCTCTCCATCCTGCTGCCGCTCCTCGAAACGGGGCATGTCGGCTTCGAGGGCGATGACTATCAAACCGAGGCGGACGTCTTCGGGCCGCCAGCCGAGCCAGTGCCCGTCGTCGTCGCTGCGCTGGGGGAACAGGCCCTGCGCGTCGCCGGGGCACGGACGCAGGGAACGATCCTGTCCTGGGTCGGGCCGCGGACGATCCGCGATCACATCGCGCCGCGCCTCGAAACAGCCGCCGCGGACGCGGGACGGCCGGCGCCCCGGATCATCGCGGGACTCCCCGTGTGCGTCACGGACGACGCCGACGCGATCCGGGCGAGCATCAGCGAGACCTCGGCGATGTACGGCGACCTCCCGTCGTACCGCGCCATGTTCGATCGCGAGGGCGTCACCCATCCTGGAGAGGTCGCCCTGGCCGGCACGGAGTCGGAGGTGCAGAAAATGATCGAGGGACTCGACGAAGCCGGCGTGACCGACTTCGTCGCGTCAGAGTTCACGCCTACGCCGAGCGATCACGCCCGCACCAGGGCATTTCTACGCACTCTCCTCTAGCTGCGCGGCCGCGAGGCCGACCCGGACGCCGCCTGGGAACGCGGACAGCTCCACCAGCGTCTGACCGTCAGAGCGTGGTGCATGGCCTCGAGATCGCTCACTCTGTTCGGGCGCAGGCCGCGTATCGATAGGAGCCCCGTTGTCGTTTCGGGATGAGCTCGAGCGCAAGTCCGTCGAATGGGTGCAGTCAGGGCTGATCAGTGCTGGCCAGCGCGAGCAGATCCTCGCTGGCGAACCAGCGGCCGGTGGCTCCGCGCCGCGACTGGTCGCGATCTTCTCCTTGCTCGGCGCGAGCCTGGTCGTACTGGGGATCGTCCTCGTGGTCTCTCAGAACTGGGACGAGATTCCGAAACTGACCAAGCTCGCTGTCGGAGTGGCGCTCATGGTCAGCACGTTTAGCGCTGGCTACTGGCTGCGATTCGGTCCACCGGCGATGACACGGACCGGCGAGGGCGTGCTGCTGATCGGCAGCGGCTTCTTCCTCGCGAACCTGGCGCTGATCAGCCAGCAGTACAACATCGACTTCAACCCATCGCCGCTGTTCCTGCCGGTCCTGCTCACAACGACGGTGCTGGCGTACGTCCTGGGCTCGCGCGCGTACATCTTTGTGGCGGCAGTGCTGGCGGTGATCTGGTTGGTCTTCGAGAGCCAACGCGAGGGTTCGGCCCTCGAGACGCGCGACGCCGCAGCGTTCCTGATCGCCGCGGGCGGTGGCGTCTGGCTGCTGATCGCCGCCGAGGCGAACCGACGATTTGGCTGGGAGCCGTTCGCAGAGCCCCTGCGTATCGCCGGCGGGATCACCTTGTTCACGGCGACCTACTGGCTCGGCTTCTATCGACACTTCGACGTCGGAGATGGTTTGGCCGCGCTCCCCGCTATCGCCCTCCTACTGGTGCCGCTCCTCGTCACGATCGGCGCGCTGGTCAGCTTGGTCATCGAAAACGAGCGTCGATTCGGTTGGCCCACGATCGAGGCAGCGCGCAGCCCCGTGATCGCAGCTCTCGTGACGCTGGTGGCACTGCTCGGCTGGTCATTCGTCGTCGGGGCGAATCCCCGCGACGGCGCCGAGGAGAGCTTCATCGCCTACACCTTCGGCTTCTGGTTGCTCGCGCTCGCACTGGTCGCCGATCTCATCTGGCTCGGCCTCGCGTTGCGCCGCGAGTGGTGGATCAACGTCGCGCTCGCCTACGTCGGTTTGTTCGCGATCTCCAGGTACTTCGATCTCTTCAGCGATTACGGGCAGACCGGTGCCGTGTTCGCCGGGGCTGGCCTGCTGCTGCTCGCGCTGGCGTTCCTGCTCGAACGCGGCAGGCGTGCCCTTCGCGCCGAGTTCAACGAGGCGCATCAATGACCACGGCACGCGATGAGATTGTCGAGGTCGCCACGTGAGTTGGCTGCAGCATCACCGCCGTCTCGCCATCTTCGCGGTGCTGGTGCTCGCGCAGGCGGTCTTCGTCGTCGCGATCGTGGTGCGTGAGGAAGGTCGACTCGACGGCCTCGAGATCGTGCTGGAATCGCGCCCGGTGGATCCGCGAGATCCGCTGCGCGGGGACTTCGTCATCCTCAGCTATCGCGCTGAGGAGGTCGACGGAATCCCGGCGCTCGATCATCGCGTGGGCGAGACGGTCTTCATCGAGCTCCAGGACCAGGGCCGCTACTGGGTGCCGATCACGGTAAACGGACGGCTCTTGCCTCGGGACGAGTGGCGGGACGGACACGCCTGGTTGCTGGCCCGGGTCGAGTCGGCCTCGCCCCTCCGTGTCAGCTACCCGGACCTCGGTGCGTACTTCATTCCGCAGGGCACCGGTGATCCGCCGGAGCCTCCGGATGTATTCGTTTCGGTGTCGGACGATGGGGTCGCGCGAATCAAACGGCTGGAGATCGACGGCGTCCGGTGGCCAGAAGACACGGTGCCTCAAGATCGGCAACGGTCGCCACGTGCGCGACCGGTCACCGATGCTGAACCGCCCGCGACGCCGCCAGCGAAGGCCGCCCCCTAGCGACGGCGAAACAGGCTGCGCGCGCCGTGGACTGTCGCCCCGAGTGCGCTGACTCGCTGCCGAAGCGCCCCGTCCGAGGTGATCACGACGACCGTCTCCGGTTCCTCGTGATCGTCAACCAACTCGACAATCAGGTCGTCCGCGCCATCCGGACCGCTCCGCTCGGCGAAGGCGACTTCGATCCGCTGCGGGGCGAGCGCGTCGATCGGGTAGCCGTCGAAGACGATCAGCGTTCGCTCGCCCGGACGGTCATCCTCGAGCTCGGCAACCAGGTTGCGCATCGCCTGATCGCGATCGCGCCACCAGCGCGTCTCCGGCCGCGAACCGATGACATTCATACCGTCGACGATCGTCAAGCTCACGAGGGCATCACCATACGCCCCGGTTCGGCGAATCGAGAGACGAACAGAGCGGGCCTTCAGGCCCGCTCTGGAAACTTGGAACTCACAGCCCGGGGCGATGCGCTAACGCGCCGCCTCGAGGTTGGTGGAAACGCCCTCGGTACCAAAGCTCTGCACGATTCGCTCAAGCAGCGCCCACACGCCCTCGGCATCAACGTCACCGTTGACCTGCAGGTGGAGCAACTTGAGGCCGGAGACGACGGACAGCAAAAGCTCGCCGAGCGCGCGTGCATCGACGGACGTGTCGAGCTCGCCCGAGGCCTGCGCGGCGGTAACGAGTGACGTAATCAAGTCGCGGGTCGCCGCGGTCTGGCGCTCAACGGCGGGACCAAAGTCCGCATTCCGCGCCGCCACCAGCGCCGACTCGAGGCTCAGCATCGTAGCGTCGCGCACATCGTCTTGAGCGAAATCGCCGAAGGCGTGGTCGCCCATCACGAACAGCGCACCCAGCGGCGAGGCGCTGACGGCATTCGCCGCCGCGAACTTCTCGCGATCCTCGATCTCACAGGCCTCGCAGACCGCGACGATCAGCGCTTCCTTGTTCGGGAAGTACCGATAGATGTTGCCCGCGCTGACGCCGGCTGCTTTCGCGATCTGCTGCATCGACGCAGCGTCGCAGCCCTTCGCCACGAACACGCCCCGCGCCGCCTCGAGAATCTCGGCTCGGCGCGCCTCGAGAAACTGGTCGCGCAACGTCGAGGCGGCCGAGGCCGTGGCGGTCTCGCTGTCGACAGCGGGCGCGTCGGTCGTCATGACCGGCGCCTTAGCGGTGGTACCGAGCGCCGTGGTCGGCGGTCCGAATCAGCGAGTCGCGGGCCTCCAGCATGCGGATGAAGTCCTGGTTGGCCTCGCGGTGCGTCGGGGCGCCGCTGCGGGCCTGGCCGAGAAGTCGCTTGTAGTAGCTCATCGTTTGCTCCGAATCGTTCGAGCGGTTTGCCTGTCGAGTGAATGTTCGTTTTCGAGAACGACCGTTCACTCACTGAGAATATACGTTCATTCTCGGTTGTCAACCCCTTCTTCAGCAGTTTTTGGCCGGAGCCATCGTGCATCTCCGGATTAACCCGAACACGTCCGACGATGAAGGGGACGGCGAGCCGGTCTTCAGGCTCGTCAGGTACTGCCGAGCGAGGCGCCAGGGATATATGAACGAGACCGTGACACTGCAAACTCTGTTGATCGCCCTCGCCCCAACCGGGCTGTTGCTGCTGATCACGCTGTTCGCCTCGGTCCTCGGCGGCGGCCTCGAGGCTGCCGGGCGGCGGCTGCGGGGGCACCCGTCTCGGGTGGCGGAACTCGAACGGCGTGTCGCCACGCTCGAGACCGCGCTGAAACGCGCACGCGCCTCGGAACTGCCGCTCGAGATCGAGGCCGAGCGACTGGCCGAGGAGATCCAGCAACTCGAGGCCGAGCAGCGCGATGCCCGTCCGACCGCCTCTTCGGCGACCTTGCGTCCAGACTCGACGCCGGATTCGGCAATCCAGGAGCCCGCGGAGGATAGCCAGTCCGAGATCGAAGAGGTCGATCAAGCGGAACAAGAGGCGCCGAGCGAGCTGGAGCCCGTGCTCGACTTGCCACCTGACCCGAACGAGACCGAAGAGGACCGTCTGGCACGCGAACAGCTGGAGGCCGAGGAACGCGAGCGCATCGAGAAGCTCGCCGCCGAAGAGGCACGCATCCGGCACGAGCGCGAGGAGGCCGAGCGCCGCACGCGCGAGCGCGTTGAGGCCGAGGCCAAACGCCGCCGCGAGGAGCAGGAAGCGCGCGATCGGATCGAGCGCGAACGCGTCGAAGAAGAGGATCGCATCGAACGCGAGCGCCTCGAAGCCGAGGCCGAGCGGAAGCGTGAGGAAGAACGCGTCGAGCGGGAGCGGCTGGCCGTGGAGGCCGAAGAACGTCGCGCCGAGGAACAGCGCCGTAAAGCAGAAGAGTTCCGTCGTCGTGTCGCCGACGCCACCCCGAAGATCGTGATGAGCGCCGGCGGTTCGAACCGCGAGGCGGTGACGATCAACGTGGCCGTGACCAACAACCTCACCCCGAAACGCGCCGAGATCGCCGTCCTGAGCACGGGCTGGCGGCAGACAGCCTCGCCAGCGACGTTCGAGACCCAGCGCAAGGACGGACTCTTCGAGGAGCGCTGGCCCAAGCAGGCACGCGACGGTGAGACCCCGAACTGGGGCAGCTACGAGGACGCGAGCGGCCGTGTGTTCGATTGTCCTGAGGACCCGCCAACGGATGAACAAGCCTGGATCGTAATCTCATACGAGCGCACGGCTGGCGGTCCGGCATCCACCTGGCAACGCTTCGAGGTTGGCGGCGCCGGCGCGCTTTGGTACATCCGGCAGCCGGTCGGTGACCCACTGGTCGTCGAGGCCAGCCGCGACGAGAGCGAAGCCGCCGCCTAGCCCGTTCGCAGCGACTCTCAGTAGCTCCCCGCGGCCCGTCGGGGGACCTGTCGACTCATTGCACGAAGCGACCAGGCGGGAGTTGCCATCCGGTCGAGCGATCCGCTGGCACACATTCTCCAGGGGTGGAGGCAGCAGGCTCCGCGGCCCGCTGCAGGTGAGTCGACTCTGGCTTCAGCGAGTACTTGAGGCCGTACCCGGCGAGCCGATCGACACCAATGTGTGCGAACCAGATCAGCGCCAGTCCAACGGCCAAGTCGTGCCCGCTCGCGAACGCGGCAGCGCCCAGTCCGACCGGCGCGACGTACGTGTGCGCGATATTGTAGGCCCGCGTCGCGGCGGTTTCGCCGAAGACGATCGCCGCGAACGCCAGGTCTGGCGCGACGAACAACACGGCGAGCCACACCCAGCTCACTTCGGTCTCCGCGAAGAAGAGCCAGATGGCGGCTCCCCCGATCGCGAGGCCCTCGAGACGAAGCAAGCGCGAGACGGCCCTCATGACGTTTCCTAAACTACTGTGATTAGCTTTGGTCTAGCTAGAAGCTAACCCACATAGTTTTCTTCGTCAAGGCCGTGCCGACGCCATCCTACCGAGCGTCCCAGGTGCGCCGATGATCGTCAGGAACACGTGAGTGATCACCTGAAGCATGAAGGCGCGTTGTGATGCTGCGAACCCTCTCGATTCCGTGCCTCGCGACTCTGGCGGTGCTGCTGGCCGCCTGCGGCAGCGGGACTGAGGCGGACGCCAGCGCAACGCCAACCCCGACGAATGGGGCGTACACGGCGGCGCTCGCAGCAGTGACGGTCGACGACCTCGGCGCGTTGGTCCTCCAGCAGAGGGACTATGGACTGATGGCGCTGGGGATGGAGATCTCAAGCAACTCCGGGCCGATGGACAACGATCGCGCGCTCGACGAATACCAGACACTCGAGGTGACCGAGAACGAGCTTGAGCAACTCGGGCGGATCGGCGGCTACAGCCTGGTCTTCGAGAACCAGACGCTCGAGGTCGGTCAGATCATTCAGCTCGAGACATGGATCGACCTCTTCGAGGACTCCGGGAACCCGCCGGGGATGGTCGAGCTCGCGATCGACGACATGCGCGCGAGCGACGGGGTCGGTGGGTTCGAGCTGCTCGAGGTGACGGAAGTCGCGATCCCGAGCGTCCCGAACGCGAGCGGATGGGAGCTGATCGTTGAAGCACCGGGCTTTGATCACCCGCTGACCTGGACGTTCGGGACGGCGCAGCGCGGCCGGCTGCTTGCTGGCACTTCGGTGTTTGAGATCGCCGAGGGCGGACGAACGGCCGAGATGATCGGGCTACTGGAGCAGCTCGACAAGCGGCTCCAAGGTGCCTTCGACGGGACGCTCGAGGTGTCGGTCGAGCATGTCCTCCCAGCGTCCGCCGAAGACCGTGAGGTCCCCCCGCCGCTCGGCGGACCCGACCTCGCGGCGATGGCACTGAATGCCGACGACCTCGGCGCCGGCTGGCGCCTCGACGATGACGGCTACTACGCCGACCCCGACCGTCTGGCGTTGTTCTCGCGGACGTTCAAGTACACCGAACGAGGAGCCGCCCTCCTCGGCGGCTCGGAGGTGAGCAGCGTTGAGACCGAGCTGCAGCTCTGGCTCTCGGTCGACGACGCCACCTGGTTCATCGATAGCCGACGATCGCTCTTCGAGGGGGCTGAGGGCGCCGCCTACTTCGAGGCCATCAGCTCACAAGAGGGCGGCCCGGCCGTCACCAACGCAACGACGGAGATCGTCGACCTCGCGCTCGGAGACCAGGCGATCGCGCTCACGATCAGCGCCGACTGGGAATCATTGGGAAGCCGCACGCTGGTATTCGTCGCGATCCGTCAGGCCGATGTCGTGAGTTGGACGACGATTGAGTCGGGCGATGTCGTCGAGGGCTCAGATATCTCGGTCATTGCGGACGCGGCTGCGGCACGACTCGCGATTGAAGCGAGCTAGTGCCGGTAGTCACTTCACGCACCGCCGCCGTATCGATCCTGCTGATCGTCGCTGCATGGACCGCGGGCTGCGGACAGTCCGCATCGTCCGCCGCGCCCGAGGCCAACGACGCAGCCGCCACGACGACCACGCCGCCGACGCTTGCGGATCTCCTCGCGAGCAGCGAGGTCGGCGCTGAGCAGCTGCTGCACTTCGTGCTGCGAGCAGACGATCTGACAGAGGTAGCTGACAGCTTCCGTGTCTGGCGCGACGCCGCCGTCGACTACGAGGCCTATGCCGACGTCGACCCGATCCTGCTGTCGCCCTCGCGTAGCCGGCGCGCCGCCGATGCCGGTCATGTCGCACACCTCGTGGGTCGCGATGGCCTCACGATCGTCCACGCGATCACCGCGACCGAACTGCACCAGGATGTGCGCACGGCGACGCGGGCGTTCCGTTCCAACGTCGACAGCTTCTCTGACGGTTGCGTCGCGCTGAACGTCAGGGAAACGGCCCTACCGGAGATCGGCGATGAAGCGACGCTGGTCACTGCGACCCGCACCTGCGACTTCGGGGACCCCGCAAGCTTCGGCGCCGTCGTCGTTCGCTACGGCAGTCTGGTCACGACCAGCGTCGTGCAGCGTGGCGACCGTGAGGCTGTCGATGACGTCGTCGCCATCGTGGCCGACGATCACGCAGCGGCGATCGTGGCCGCGATCGGCGGCGACGATCGGACGCCGCAGACCGAGACATCAACCTTCGGCCTCTGCATCCCCGATCCCGAGGACCCGATCGGCTCCGGACTGGACGAGAACTGGCGCGAGCTGAACACAGATCTGATTCGAACCTTCACGCAGCGCGGCTCGACGGCTGACCGTGATCGGCAGGGCATCCATCGAGCGGTACTGGACACTCTCGCCCAGGCGAACGCAGTCCTCGGCACGTCGTACGGCGGACCAATCGACGTCTACTTCTACGAGTCGATCGGACAGCTGCAGCAGGCGGCCCCGCACACCGCGAACGAGGTGCTGGGCTTCGCCTTCGGGCAGCAGGTCCACCAGCTCTGCGGCGGAACGCTGGACGGCACCCAGTGGGTCAACATGGCGATGAGCGCCCACGAGTACACCCACATCATCACGTTGAACCTCTGGGGCCGGACCAGCAGCCAGGTGCTGATCGAGGGACTCGCGCACTACGCGACCGTCGGGGAGCGTGACAGCATCGCCGCGAACTACCGCATCGAGCCGCTCGTCCTGCTCTCAACGATCACCGACGATGACGGGCGCTACGGTCGCGCCTGGGGCGCACTCCTCACCGGCTACCTGATCGAAGAACGCGGCGGCATCGAGGCCTACCGCGATCTGTGGTTTGCGGCGCGCACCGCGGATCTCGCCGCCTCGGTCGAAGCGATCTACGGCCTCACGCTCGACGAACTGGACGAGGCAGTCCGAGCGTCAGCCGAGCTCAAGCCCGCGCCGTAGGCCGATGTTCTCGACGAGCTAGCTCGGACCGGTCGCGAAGAACACGAGGATGCGCAGCTGCTCCTCGATATCGACGAATCGATGCTCGACCCCGGCGGCGACATAGACAACGGAGCCCGCCTGCACCGGGCGTGCCTCGTCGGCGACCGTGATCGTCCCCCGTCCATCGAGGACGTAGTAGACCTCGTCCTCTGCGTGCGGCTGCTGCTGGTCCTCAGCGCCAGCCGGCAACACGTACAACCCAGCGTTGAGGTCGGGCACACGCAAGAACTCGAGGTACGGCGACACGCCCGCAGCCTGCTGCTCGATCAACTCGCCGATCTCGAACGCGTCCATCCGGGCTCCTAGCGCAGCTCGATCGTCCCGTTCGGTGTCTCGATGGTCGCGATCAGCGCGGGAGCGGCGCCGACATCGATCTCGAGCTCGACCCCCAATGCCTCCAGACTCGGAGTGATCGCCGATGGATCGGGATGCTCGGCGCGCAACGAGGCGAATCTGCAGCCCCGTGGCGTGCTGACCGCTGGATGCTCGGTCTCCCCCCAGTTGATCAGGAACGGCACGAGTGCGACCGAACCGTCGCGGCCGAGTCCACCGCCGCCGCCCGCCGTCAGCTGCCACTCCAGCAGCACACCGTCGGGGCGGGCACGGCTCATATCGTTCACGTCGCCTGGGTCGTAGCCACGGGACCGCGCGCTGGCCACGCTCGAGTCGATCTCGGGCGCTTTCACCGCCCACGTCCGGAGCAGCGCCTGCTCCGGGAACCGTGAGGCCGGCTGCTGCATGTCCTGGTCGAGGTCGGGACCGAGCACCTCGAGGTAGACGTCGTCGCCCAGCGACATCAGCGTGTTCCGTGTCCCACGCCCGACGTGGCTGCCGCCACCAGCGGGGCGGACACCGAAGCGTGCCTCGAGGTCGGCGGTCGTCGCCTCAACGTCGCGGGTCACGTAGATGAGGTGATCGAGGCTGAGCGCGGTCATGGCAGGCTCCTCGTTGCGTCGAGGCGACGCGACTGCGACGCTCACGCGGGGCGCGGCGATCGGGCAGACAGACGCCCACAGGTTAGGCGAGTTGAGTGCAGGTAGTCCTCGCAGTTGCCGCGGGCGGCGCGTTGGGCGCGGTCTCGCGCTACGCGCTGTCCTCAGGGGTGACCAACCTGCTGGATCTGCGCGGCAGTGGCACGTTCGTCGCGAACATTCTCGGCGCCTTCTTGTTAGGCACCATCGTTGGATTGACGGAGGAGCGCTGGGACCTGTCAGACCCGGTCCGGACCGGAATCACGGTCGGAGTGCTCGGCGGGTTCACGACCTTCTCGACCTACATGCACGATGTGGTCTATCACGCCGAAGATGAGCGTTGGCTCACGAGCATCGCCGTCCTCGCGCTGACGATCGCCCTCGGCCTGGTCGCGATGGTGGCCGGGCTGGCAGCCGGGCGGGCTGGTTAGCGAGCGGCGAGCTCGACGGCCACGATCAACGCCGTCTGCAGGGCGACGAGCTGCGCGAATGCGGTGAGCCAGCGACGCCGTTGCCTGAGAATCGACTCGTTTGCGTAGCGGGCCGAGTTGGCCTCGACGAGCTCGCGCTCGGCAAACTGCCGCCGTTGGTGCAGCTCCGCCGACACGGTGGTGACAGGCGCCACCACGTCCTCGGCGAGTCGGAAGCGCTGCCCGATCCATCCCGCGAGCCAGGCCGTCGCCGTCACGGCAATCGTGATCCAGCTCAACAGCCCGACGTTCGAACTGCCGAGTTCGAGATGCCCGAGGATCGCGCTCGCCGCGATCAGCGCCGCCGACAGCGCGAACAGCCGCCCGGTGCGATGGTCGTACGTGGCTCCGGTGGCGCGCTGGTCGACGACGGCACGGTCCGTGCGGCGGCTCAGGTGCCTCGCGGCCCTGGCCGTCAGTCGTGGCGACCGCTTCGCGGCCTTGATTCGTTTCGCCACCGGGTCCCGCTTCCGGTTCGAAGTGATAACACGTCTACAAAGACAGCCTAGCGCCTGACGGCCACCGCATGCAGCAGGTCAAGCGCACCAACCACGCCCTGGATCGAGGGTCGGCTCCACCGAAACACGGTCGGCGATCGGAGCGCCCTGCGGAGAGATTCGAGGGAGGGGCTCAGCCCGCCCGGCGCCGCGCACGACGGCGGCGGATCGCGCCGAAAGCCGTGCTCCCGACGAAGGTGAAGCCGACCGCGAATGCGACGGCAGCGGCGAACATCGTGGCAATGCCGCGGATCAATCGCTGCATCCCGGTCTTGACGAGGAGCGCTGAGCAGACGAGCGCCGCGAGGCCGAAGGCGAAGCGAGCGAACACCATTGGATTGCTCCTTGAGTGCCGGCATCCGTGCCTTGTGCTGTTGATCTCACCGTAGCAATCAGCTCGTCGGCGCCGCTACAACGAAAGCTCGAGGTGGATGTCGGTCGGGCCAATCTCGTGCAATGCCGGGTCCGGCGGCGCGGCAAGCACGAATCCACGACGGGTGTAGAAGTCGACGCTCTTCCGGGAGTTCGAGGCCGACACGTACATGCGCTTCGCGCCGCGTTCACGAGCCAGTGCAGCCGAGTGGTCGAACAGCTCGCCGCCGACGCCGCTACCTCGCAGCTCCCGGCTCACATGGATGAAGGTCAAGTCGAGCATGTCGAGGTTCGCGCCCATCCAACGACCATCGAGTACCGAGATCGCCACGAGGCGCTCGGCACCCCGTTCAGCTGCGAAAACGGACCAGCCACGTCCGTCGTGGTCGATCGACTGGTAGAGCCGAGGAAGCCGCACGTCGTAGTAGGCCTGCGTCCACCGCGTCCGCTCGACGTGCTCGTCGATCAGAGTGAGCGCGCCAGCGCGCAGCTCGTAACTCTGTTCGCTCACCTCGGAGCGGTCGAGCTCCGGCAGGCGGGCGATGTCCGCGCGCGAAAGCGGGCGCCAGTGGAGTGCTGGCGCCCGCGTCGATTCCGAGGTCTGCGACGATCCGTCGTTAGACGTCGTGCAGCTCCTTGATCAGCCACTGCAGCCGCTCCTCGCTCGGAACGGAGGCCTTGGCTTCCTTGCTTGCGTCGCCGCCGTACATGCCGCCGCGGTGGCGACCCGCCGGCATCGGGAAGCTGATCCGGTCCGCGTACTCGAAGTGCTCGCGCGCGAACTCCGGCAGCTTGTCGTAGGTGCTCGCGTTCGCCATCTCGAGCGCGACCTCGAAGTTGACCGCGTCGAACATCTTGTCCCACTGGCCCTTCTGCGACAGCTCGTGCAGTTGCATGCCGAGCGACTCGAGGCCGTGCGCACGGAAGACACCGTGATAGGAGCGGGTCGAGCCGTAGAAGGAGATCGGGCGGCGCAGCGCCTCGATCGACTGCTCGACCTCGCTGTCGTTCTCGCCGAAGGCGTTGAAGCCACCGACCGAGATGGAGATCTCCTCGAGCGAACGGCCGGCGCGGTCGGCACCCTTTTTCACCGCCGGGAGGAGGTTCTCGCGCAGATACTTCTCGGTCATGAAGCCGTGCGGCCGGAGGCCGTCCGCGCAGAAGCCGGCCGCTTGGGCCATCCGCGGCCCCACGCTTGCGAGGGAGATCTTCGGGTGTGGGTAGTCAATCGGACCAGGATTGAAGGCCGGCGTCATCAGCGTGTAGTTGTAGTCGTCGGTGGCATACTCCGGACGCTCCCCGTCCTGCCAGGAGCGCCACACGGCGCGCATCATCCCGATGTAGCTCTCGATGCGCTTCGCGGGCGGCGTCCAGGTCCCACCGAAGCGGCGCAGGTTGTGCCCCTTCACCTGGGTGCCGAGGCCGATGTTGATCCGGCCCTTGCTGAACTCCTGCAGGTCCCACGCCGTCTGCGCCATCACGAATGGCGAGCGCGGGAAGGCGATCGTGACACCGGTCGCCAGCTCCATGCGCTCGGTGTGTTCGGCGGCCAACGTCAGCGCGAGGATCGAGTTGTGCTTCAGCTCGCCAGTCGTAATGCCGTCGAAGCCCGCGGCCTCGGCCGCCTGCACCTGATCCTTGACGTTGCCCAGCCACGTCTCGCCGTAGCCCGTCGTTACCTTCATCGAGTTGAGTCCCTCTCATCTGTGCCCCGCCCCGACGAGGTCGAGACCGGGCGAATCATCGCTGATCGGTCGCTTCACGACCAGTTACGTCCGTCATTTCAGTGGCGGCCGGGCAGCCTTGCCGCCAGGTACTCCGCCACGTGCATCACCTCAACGTCGAGGTCCGCCGCGTCGGCGCCACCTCGCAGGTGTAGTAGGCAGCCCGGGTTGTCGGTCAGCAGTACCCGCCCGCCGGAGGCGCGGACGTTGTCGAGCTTCCGCTCCAGCACGCCGGCGCTGAGGTCGGGCGCCGCCAGCGAGGTCGACCCGCCAAACCCGCAGCACACCTCGGCCTCCCCGAGCGGCACGAGCGTTGCGCCCGTCAGGCCGCGCACGAGGGTGTCGAGGGCGTCCCCGCGTCCGAGGACGTTCTCGCCCTGGCAGAAGCGGTCGATCGCAACGGGACGGGTGTCCCCTCGGGCGAGCGTCCCGTCGGGCAACCGCGCCGGGCCCGCGAGATAGCCCGCCAGGTCGTAGACCCGCCCGGCGAGCTGTCGGGCGCGCTCCGCCCACACCGGCTCGTCCTCGAAGAGGCGCTCGTAGTCATGAAGCATCGCGATCGCGCAGCTCGGCGCCGGCGTCACGATGTCGTCGGTGCCCTCGAATGTCTCGAGGGTCTGGCGTGCCATGCGGCGCCCGTTCGGGTCATCGCCGCTGTCGATCGCGGGCAACCCGCAGCAGTGCTGCCTGTCCGATACATCTACCTTGCAGCCGGCAGCGCGCAACAGATCGGCTGTTGCGAGCACCACCTCCGGAGCCAGACGGTCACTGACGCACTGCATGAACAGGCTCACCTGGCGTCCGGTCGCCTCGGTCTGGGCGAGCGCGCCACCCGCTTGGCGCAGGGCAGACCGTGACCGAGCCGGGCGGAGGTGGAGTGCTGGTGCGGTCCGCCACGAGGTCAGCCCCCGCGCCAGAAACGGCACGCGTGTGAACCGCCCGCGACGGAACGGCAGCGCCGCTAGCGCGCCCAGCCGCGCACCGAGAGCGAACAGCCGCCTCGAGGCGTACGCGCGCATCGCGATGCGCCGCCAGCGCGGAACGCCCACCTCAGTCGCGGTGCGTCGTCGGACCTGAAGGATCTGCTGCGGGAGCGGAATCTCGACTGGGCAGACGGTCTCGCACGCGCCACACGACAGGCACAGCGATTGCGGACCCGCAGCCGCCTCGATGCCGTGGTGAAACGCCGTGTTCACGAGACCGATCGGGCCGGTGTAGACGTGCCCAAACGCGTGCCCGCCGACGACCTGATACGCCGGGCAGACATTCGCGCAGGCCCCGCACTTCACACAGCGCAGTGCCGCCGACGACCAGTCCTCGGCGGCCATCGCGCGGCGCCCGTTGTCCACGAGCACAATGTGCATCTCGTGACCCGGCGCCGGCCCCGTGAAGAACGAGGTGTACGTACTGATCGGCTGTCCGGTCGCCGAACGCGCCAGCAGCCGCACCTGCGTCATCGCATCGGCGAACGTCGGCACGAGCTTCTCGATGCCAGCAACCACGACATGCACGGGCGGCAGGCTCGCGCTCAGCTCGCCGTTGCCCTCGTTCGTCACGAGGAGCGTCGAGCCGGTCGAGGCGATCAGCGCGTTCGCACCCGTGATACCCACCCCAGCCGACATGAAGTGCTCGCGAAGCGCTGTGCGCGCGCTCCGCACCATCGCCGGAATGTCGTCGTCGTCGAACGGCACCCCCAGCTCGCGCTCGAGGATCCGCGCCACCTCCTGCCGGCGGCGGTGAATCGCCGGCATCACCACATGGCTCGGTCGGTCATCATCGAGCTGCAGCAGCCACTCCCCGAGGTCGGTCTCGATCGCCTTGATCCCGGCCGCCTCGAGGTGCTCGTTCAGGAACAGCTCCTCGGTCACCATCGACTTGCCTTTGACGACCGTGCGAGTCCCCCGGTCGCGGCAGAGCTGGGCGATGTACTCGTTCGCTTCCTCCGCCGTGGTGGCCTCGAAAACGGTTGCGCCCGCCGCCTCCGCCGCCGCTCGGAAGCGGGAAACCGTCGCAGGCAGGTCGGCGATCACCCCGTCCTTCATTGAGGACAGACTCTGACGCAGCGCGTCGGCCTTCATCCCGGCGATCGACTCGAGGTCCACGATCTGGGCGTCACGCGTGTCACGCCATGAGCGTTGGAAGGCGAGCAGGCTCTCGCTCAGCGCGTCATTCGCGAGGGCGTCTCGATATCGCTCCTCGAATGCCTTGGGCACGCTCACCCGAGGATGACCAGGTGAAGATCGGAGGGCCCTTGGACGCCGATCGTCAGCGAGCGTTCGATGTCCGCGGTTCGCGACGGGCCCGTTACCAACGTGGCGAGCGAGATGGAGCCTTCGCTCGCCTCGAGCCATCCGGCAGCGTCATCGAGCGAAGCGACAACCTTGTCCCGCGGAACGACCTGGATGCCGATCCGCGACAGCATCGACACGGCGCGGTCGGCGCGCTCGGCGTGGGAGAGGAGCACCGAACCGCTCTCCGCGACCGCGAGCACACCCTCGGCAACACCGACCGCGGCATCGGCGACCGACTCGAACGGCGCTGCAGGATCCGGCAGCCGCATCCGCGCTCCCAGGGCGCTCGCCAGTTCAGGGCGAGCGGCAGCGAGCGTCGGGGTGACTGCGACATCCTCGGAACCAGCAAGCTCGAGAGCGAACGCTGCCACACCGCTCCAGGTCGCCAGCTCGTGAACCTCGGACTGGGCGTCGGTGGCACGGGCACGCAGTTGATCGAAGACGGCGGGGCTGACTGTCATACGGCCTAGCCTAGCGGGCTGTCGCGGGGAAGAGCTCAGCGGGCTGTCGCAGGGAAGGACTAGCGGGCGAACGGCATACCCATCAGCCCTTTCGCGAAACGCACCTCGCCCAGGTGCAACCAACCGTGGCCAACCACCAGGTTCGCAATGCTCCGCCCGACGGTCATCCGCGGCCGGGCCGAATCGAGAGGCTCATCGAGCCGCTCCGGCGTCAGTGAGGAGACGAGCGTCGGCGACACCGCCCACACCGCCTCGGCGTAAGCCAGTACGTCTTCCTGCGCCGGCTGGTACGCGAGCATCTGGTCGAGCGAGAAGCCGGTCCCCACGTCATCAGGTTCGAGGCCCAACCGGGCGGCCCAATTCCCGATCATCCAGATCGAATCCTCGCCGGCGAACTCGTGAAGCAGCCGATCCTCCCAGCGCGTCGAGTGCCAGAACAGGAACGCGATCGTGTTCGCGCCCTCGCTGGTCTGGTGGACAAACTGATCCTGCGTCACCGGCGCCACGTCGGCGCGGAAGCCGCCGTGGAGATCACGGAGCATCACATTGATGTACTCGGCAGCGTCCATTGCGATGCTCCTCAGTCGTGCGGGCCCCCTCGACCGACGCTACTGCCCGGTGAAGACTGGCTTACGCTTCTCGCCGAAGGCGCGGGCGCCCTCCTTCGAGTCCTCGGTCTGCCCGACGACCCAGCGCAACGCGGCATCGAGGCGCGTCGCCTGCGCCATCGTCATATCGTCCTGCGCGTAGGTGATCTCCTTCAGGCCGCGCACCGCCACCGGCGCGTAGCCCGCAATCGTCGAGGCCATCTCGTTGGCCGTCTCGAGCAGCTGATCAGCCGGGACCACCCGGCTCACGATCCCGTACTGCAGCGCCTGCTCCGCCGGGATCCGCTGTCCGAGGAACATCATCTCGTTCGCGAACGCGCGCGGGATCGAGCGCGGCAGCCGCATTGGTGCTCCGGCCAGCGGGTAGAAGCCGAGCGTGATCTCCGGCAACGCGAACGACGCCGCCTCGGACGCGATCAGCAGGTCGCAGTGCATCGCGATCTCGAAGCCACCGCCGAGGCAGTAGCCGTTCACTGCCGCGATCACCGGCTTCGCAATCGCGTCCGCCCAGACTCGTCGCGCCGGTGTTGAGAGGAAGTCGCCCGGCGCGTTACCTCGCGAACCGGGGCTGCCGCCTCGGAGGTCCGCTCCAGCGCAGAAGGCGCGGCCGTTGCCGGTCAAGATCGCAACGCGAATCTCGGCGTCCTCGTTGACCCGCGTCAGCGCGTCAGCCAGGCCGGCACCCAGCTCCGCGTTGATCGAGTTCATCGCGTCTGGCCGATTCAGTGTGATCGTCGCGACCCGATCAGTCACCTCAAACAGGACTTCGTCTGCCATCTCTCGACTCCCTAGCCCTCCGCCGCGCGATCTGCCGCGGCCTCTGCATGCCTGTTGATCTCGGCCGAGAACATCCCGACGAGGCGACGATCTTCGGTCCACCGTTGATAGAGATCGGCGTCGACCTCCTGAATCAGCGTCTCGAACTCGGCCGCCGCCAGCTGCGTGTGCGCGTCCAGCCCGGCGAGTCCGTACGACACCAGCTCCGCCGTCAACTCGTGCTCGGCGAGCATCGCCGCACCGTGAATCGAGGCCAGCGTCTGCCCGACCAGCGACGCCGGACCAGCCAGCGCCAGCGTGTGGCTGAGCATGAACGCGTTGAGCGCGGTCAGTACGTGCAACGGTTCGCCCGCGCCGAACCCCCACCGCGAGGTCGACCCGGCCATCTCGAGTGCGACCGGTGCGCGGTCAAACGTTGCCCGCCCCTGGCTCATATCCCCGAGGAACTTCGACCGGTCGTAGCTCGCGACGGCAACGCCCTCGGTCTGGCGCTCGACGACGACGAGACGTTGCTCGTCCCCACGACCGACCGTGACCACGAGCTGAGCGACGTGATCGCTCGCCGCAATCCACGTCTTGGACCCGGACAGCTCGAGGCCACCGTCAACCTCACTCAAGCTCACGCCCGGCAGCTTGCCGTCGCGATCCTCGGACGCGGCGAAGCACGCCCAGCCGCTCGAAGGCGGCAGCTCGGGGAACGCCCGGCGGTTTGCTGCCTGGTAGCCGGACACGAACACCCAGGGCAGCCGGTCCGCCAGCGCACCACCGATCACCGCTGTCACGATCGGCGCGTCCGCACCAAGGGCGCGCGACGTCCAGATCTCATGCCACGCGTCTTCCGTCGGCGCCGCCTCCGGCCGAAGTTGCCGGTCCAGAACCCGCGCGATCGTCTCGTCGAGGGCGCTCGACATGTCGCTAGGCTCCGACAGCCGCTGCCGGTGTTTCGGCATTCACCTCACGGAACAAGTCCATGAACCGCCCCAGCGTGTCGAGGCGTTGCTGCATCGTTTCCCCCGCCGGGCTGACGCTGAGTGTCGTGATGCCGTTGTCGCGGTAGGCGCGGATCCGGTCACGAACCTGGTCGTCGTCGCCCAGGAAGTTGGACTTCACGACGAAGTCGTCTGGGATCAACACCGCTGCCTCATCGCGACGCCGATCGAGCCAGAGCTTGAGCACCTCCTGCGTCAGCTCTTCGTATCCCTGACGCGCGTAGGCGTTGCGATAGAAGTTGTGCTCAGGCGATCCCATCGCGCCCATCTCGAAGGCGAAGCCCGGCTTCCGAGGTGGGATCAACTCCTCGCGGTCGCCGAACTGAACGACGCCACCTGCACGTCGCTCAATATCGTCGAACGAGCGGCCAGCCCGCTCGGCGCCTCGCCGGATGTGGTCCAGGAACACGTCGGCGTGTTCCGCCATGAACGACGAGGCGATCCATCCGTCCGCGAGTTCGCCGGTCATCTCGAGACTGCGCGGCCCGAGCGTCGCGAGGTGAATCGGAATCTCTCGTGCTGGGGCGCCGGCTCGGATCGCTCGGCCCTCGCCACCGGGGAGCGGGAGCTCAAAGGCCTTGCCCTCGTACGCGAGGCGCTCGCCGGCAGTCGCCAGCCGCACAATCTCGACCGTCTCCCGGAGACGGGTATACGGGCGGGCAAAAGAGACGCCGTGCCAGCCTTCGATCACCTGCGGGCCACTGGTGCCCAGTGCGAGCGAGAAGCGTCCCCCAGACATCGAGGAGAGCGAAAGCGCGGTCATCGCGACGTTCGCCGGCGTACGTGCCCCGACCTGGAAGAGCGTGCCGAGCTGAATCGTCGAGGTGCGCGCCGCCATGAACGCCACCGGCGTCGCGGCATCGAAGCCCCAGGTCTCGCCGCCGAAGATGCCGTCGATGCCGAGTCGCTCGCACTCAAGCGCCCAGGTCGCCGCGCTCTCCCAGTCCTCGTTCTGAACGCCGAGCCCTACCGTCACCTTCATGCGGAAGCTCCCGTCGGAGACGGATCCGTCGCGGGGTACCCGTCAGCGGCCTTCACGTCTTCGATCTGGCCTTTATGGTCGAGGTCGTGCGTGCGCTGAAAGAGGTACCACGCGCGCGCGTGCAGCTCACCGAACATCGAGTGCGGCGCCGTCGGCTCCAGTGCTGGCGTCGGCGGCAGCTCCTGCGTCACGGCCGCCCAATCGATGCCGTCCTCGCGAAGCTCAGTGCGCAACATGTCCATCGACGCGTTGGTCGTCTCTCGGGGCGGCTCAATGTTCGAGGAGTCGCCGCCCTCTCCCGCCGAGAGGGCGGTCACCAGCCGCCGCACGTTGCGCGAGCTGTTGAGGATGTGGTGCGCGACCTCCTTGATGCTCCAGTCGTCCGCTGAAGCCGACCATTCCGCCTCTGCGTCCTCCACTCGATCGAGCGACGCCAACAGATCCAGGCGTGCCTGGGCCGCGCGCGGCCACAGCTCGCTGAATGTGTACCGCTCCCCCTGCGAGACGTAATAGCCGTGCATCCGATCGAACTCGGCCTGCTGGTCGGTGGTCATCAGTGCGCCTTCGGCTGCGTCATCTGGTCGCGAGCCGAAATCTATGTGAGTCAGTTGTTCAATGCAACTGACTCGACTAGGCTGCTCCAATGCGAGGCGTACAACTCTCTGATCTGCACTGCTCTGTGGCCCGCACGCTCGACGTGGTGGGCGAGCGCTGGACCATGCTCGTGCTCCGCGACGCGTTTAACGGCCACCGCCGTTTCGAGGAGTTCGCGTCCAGCCTGCCGATCGCACGCAACGTGCTGACGGACCGCTTGAAGACGCTCGTCGACCACGACGTGCTCAGCCGCGAGGCCTACCAGGATCGTCCAGCGCGCTTCGAGTACCGGCTGACCGACGCGGGCCGCGAACTGTACCCGGTGCTGATCGGCCTCCTGCAGTGGGGGGATCGTCACCTCGCGGGCGAAGCCGGCCCTCCCCTCGTCGTCACTCATCGCGAGTGCGGCGGGCACCCGGAGTCGCGGGTCATCTGCACCGACTGCCGCGAACCGGTCGACCCGGGGGCCAGCACCGTCTCTTACGGATCCGCGTCCTCGTAGCCGCCCCGCGCCGCGCGCGGCCAACCTCGAACGCTCCCAGTCGCCCGCCGATACCGCTCGCCGGTGCCTGGGGGATGGTCGAGCGCCGCCCGACACACTAGGCTGCGCCCGTCTGCAGAGAGGCAGCGTCGATCCGACGACGCCGCGAGCTGGGAGCACCCGTGGCCGAAAAACACCTCGAGGGCAAAGTCGCGATCGTCACTGGCGGAGCTGGCGGCATGGGCTCCTGGATCTCCCGCGTCTTCGCGGAGCAGGGCGCACAGGTCGTCGTCGCCGACACCGGCGCTGACGTCGAGGGCCGCGCAGGCGTCGACCCGAGCCGTCCCAACGCGGTCGTCGAGGAGATTCGCAACGCTGGCGGCGACGCCACCGCCTTCATCGGCGATATCGCCGAGATGGACGTCGCCGAGAATCTGATCCGCACCACCCTCGATACCTACGGTGGGCTCGACATCCTCGTCTGCGCGCACGGGATCCTCCGCGAACGCATGGTCTTCAACATGAGCGAAGAGGAGTGGGACGCCGTCGTCCGCGTACACACGAAGGGCTGCTGGGCGCCGACCAAGTTCGCCTCGATCTACTGGCGCACTGAGCGCGAGCGCGGTGGCCGCATCATCTACTTCACCTCGCTCGCCGGTATCCGAGGTAGCGCGGGTCAGCCGAACTATTCGGCCGCCCAGGCGGGCAAGGTCGGCCTCATGCTCGCGGTCGCCAAAGAGCTGGGCCGCTACGGCGTCACCGCCAACTGCATCTCGCCGCAGGCCTCGACCCGCATGACCGACCGGGGACGTGGCGTCTCCGAGGGCAACTCCGAGAGCGGCATCAAGACCTCGGACCAGGCGGCCGGCACGCCGGACGACCCGCGCAACGTCACACCTGCGATCGTCTACCTCGCCTCCGATGAGGGCGCCGACATCACCGGCCGCGTCGTCGGTGCAACCGGCAACCGCATCACGATGTGGCGCGAACCGGAGTGGACGAAGTCGCTCTACTACGAAGAACCGCTCTGGGACATCGACACGCTCTTCGAGCTGATGCCCGAAACGCTCGCGGCGAACGGCTTCCCGCTGCCGCATCCCGAGCTGCCGTAGCGCTCGTCAACCACCCACCACCGAAGACAGGAGAGACACACCGATGGCCGATACCAAACACCTCGAGGGCAAAGTCGCGATCATCACTGGCGGCGCCGGCGGCATGGGCTCGTGGATTTCCAAGACCTACGCCGAGCAGGGCGCGCGCGTCGTCGTCGCCGACACCGGCGCAGACGTCGAGGGCCGCATGGGCGTCGACCCCACACGCGTCAACGCCCTCGTCGAGGAGATCACCGCGGCCGGCGGCGAGGCGATCCCCTTCATCGGCGACATCGCAGAGATGGAGGTCGCCGAGGAGCTGATGCGCGCCACCCTCGATGCCTACGGCGAGCTCGACATCCTCGTCTGCGCCCAGGGCATCCTCCGCGAGCGCATGGTCTTCAACATGACCGAGGACGACTGGGACGGGGTGATCAAGGCGCATCTTAAGGGCTGTTTCACCGTCACCCGGCTCGCCGCGATCATCTGGCGGCAGCAACGCGAGACCAACGGCCGGATCATCTACTTCACCTCGGACGCCGGCATCAGCGGCGGCCCCGGCCAGTCCAACTACTCGGCTGCACAGGCCGGCAAGATCGGGCTCATGCGCTCCAACGCGCGCGCCCTCTCCCGCTACGGCGTCACCTCGAACTGCATCGCCCCGCTTGCCTCCACGCGAATGACCGACCGCGGCCGCGGCGCCGATTCCAGCGAGAGCGCCTCAGCCGCCGGCAGCGCTCGCGATCCGCGCAACGTCGCGCCGCTCCTCGTCTGGCTTGCCTCCGACGAGGGCGGCGTCGCGAACGGCCGCATCTTCGGCGTCAGCGGCCACCGCATCAGCCTCTACGAGGAGCCCGTCCGCGAGCGGTTCCTCTACTCCGAGCAGCCACTCTGGGACATCGACAAGGTCTTCGACCTCTGGCCCAAGACGATCGGTCTGCAGGACTACTCGATGCCGGACATCCAGGGCATGGAGCGCGAGCCAGCCAGCTAGCCCTCGACGAACTCCGCGCCCGCGCTCACGAGGTGCCCACCACCCTTCGATGACGCAACCACCAGCCGCTGCGTGTATTCGCCACCTTCGAAGACTCGGGACGCGACGTGGACGTCCGGGAACGGGATCGCGCCCTCGTCGCCGTCCACCAGCGCCTCGTCGATGACACGTCCATCCATGTGCGCCGGCACCTTCAATCCCAGCACCCGCAACACCGTCGGCGCGAGATCCGGATGCCCGGTCACCGAACTGACCGAGGCCGCGGTGCGGAACGCCGGTCCCCGCGCGACCGTGTACGTCCGCAATTCCCGAGGGCTCATTGAGCCATGCTGGCCTTGCCCCACCTTCCCGGCTGCGACGTAGGCATAGCCCGGCTGACCGTGCTCGTTGACCCGGTCGTCCCACGAGAACGAGAACGCGATGTCCGGCCCACGTTGGCCATCGAGCCCGATGAGGGACGTCGGGTGAGTCCCCTCCACCGAGAACCGATCGGCCACGAGAATCGGTCCCGCCCAGAGCTCGCCCATCAGGTAGCTGGCGAGCCGGTCAACTACCTCAGCATCTCCGTCGGGCACATAGAGATGAGCGGCACCGCCGTTGCCGGCCACCACCACGCCGCCGGGCTTGCCCGGCGCAGCGAACCCCGCCTCGATAAGCAACTCGGGCAGCGGCACAATCGCTTCGCTTGTCGAGTGGCCGTGATCGCAGGTCACGATCACGTTCGTCTCGTCGGCACGATCGGAGGCCTCGAGGTAGTCGAGTAGCCGGCCGAACCCGGCGTCGGCGGCCCGCACCGCGTCGTGCACCCGCGGCGAGTTGAGTGGGGACCCATGCTGCGAACCATCCGGCTCCGAGCACCACAGCAGGGCAACCGCCGGGTCGCGCTCCTCGAGCACGTATTGCGTGACAACGTCGATCATTCGCTCGATCCGCGCCGTGTTGGGCAGTGACTGACGCGGCCACTCTCCAAAGCGCTCGTGCAGCTCCTCGGAGAGGCCGTATGGCAGCGCGTATTCCGCGTGGATCGTCGCCCCGCGAGTTGCCGCCTCCCCGTTCGGGTGGTGCACGAATGACTGCCCGGTCGAACCGATGCCGGTCGCGATGTAGTCGAGTCCACGTTCGGCCAGGAGCTCCGCGAGCGTCGGCACCAGTAGCACCTGTCCGGCACGCTCCAGTAGTTCGAGGAACTCCGGTCGCATCGCGTTCATTGACTCGGTCGCACTGAACTCCGGAATTACGGAGCGGTTGCCCGGAAGACCGTGGGTGCCGGGAAAGCAACCCGTCACGATCGACGATGCGTTCACGCGCGTCACCGTCGGAAAGACCGGCTGGTGCTGCTCGAAGCGCACCCCTTCCGCAGTGAACGCGCTGAGCCGCGGCATCAACTCCGGCGTCACCAGCTCCGCCTGCAACCCGTCGAAGACGAAGATCACGACCCGGTCCATGTTGCCTCCTCGCGCCCCCGGCATCGTACGGCCCACCCTGCTGGCTCAGGTTCAGGCGCTTCGCTGTCGATAGTCAGATCGGCGATCTCGGCGTTCGAGGTGTGCCGATCGGATCGTCATGCCTCGGAACCGAGCTCTCGCGACCACGCTCCTTGGAGTCTTCACACTGCTCGTCGTTGGGTGCTACCAGCCGGTCAGCGGCGACCAGGCCGCGGGGCTCAGCACGCCGCACGGCGCGGAGGACGTCCCCACAGCGACACCGGTTCTCATGCTCCCTGCCCCGGTCATTCTGTCCGTCGACACTCCGACACCCGGTCCGCCACGCCCAGTCCTGGTGACAGCAACGCCACTTGCCGCGCCGTCCGAGGTCGAATCCGTCTCAACGCCGGCCCCGATAGCGACCAGCCAGCCGGCAGCGCCCACGGGAACCGCGACGCCCGTCGAAGTACCCAATACGAACGCGACGCCGGACGCTGAGCCAGCTGACAGCAACTCGCCACGAACTGTCGAGGCAACGCCGTTCACCGACGTCGACCTGGTCGGCGCGATCGTGGCGCGCGGCCTCTCGTACACACCGCAGGGTCCACGCTCTGGCTGCACCGGCGGCGCGGCCGACGTCCGTCATCTCGATGGACCCGACGGACCACCGGTGTCGCTCTGGGTCTACCCAACTTCTGACGAGCTCAAGGCCGACTGGATCCTGCCGTCCAGCGGCGCGCCGCGCCCGACGATCGCGGGATGCGAGGTCGATGGCGGCTGGATCTACTGGTACGAAAACCTCGTGCTGGCCTTTGAGCCACAGGACGAATGGATCCCAGAATCCGCTACCCGCTCCGCAATCGTTGAGGCCTTCTTCTCCCTCCAGCGATAGGCGTGGGAGCTCGCCTCCTCCGGATGGCTTTCCCTGGCACCTCGATCCGTCGATAGTGGAAGTGGCGGGCCGCTCTCACCTAGCCACGATCGGACGCTCGATGAGCCGAGAACGCCTGCCCCTCGTGCTTGCGGCGTCCGTCGTGGCCTTGCTCTTCTCATCTTGTACCGGCGGCGATGACGCAACGCCATTCCCGACGGCGACCGTGCCGCCTGTCGCCTCGGGAACGGTTGCGACGCCGGCGGCCACCGCGACCCCGACCGCCGCCACGACCGGGTCACCAGTCGAGACCGGGACAGCAGCGCCAAACGGGACCGAGACGCCGGCGACCGCTCAACCCACCGCCGCGCCCGCGGAGCCGACGCCCTCTCCGCCTCCGGCCTCGACCACCCCGCAACCGGTCGCGGCGACTCAGGCGCTCGGGGGCCGCGTCTTCGACCGACCAATCGAACTCGGGCCCTACCCGGGGGGCCAAGTCTTCGTCGCCGATCAGGACGGTGTGGTCTTCATCCTGGAGCCGAACGGCGCCAACGAGGACATCATCCTCGACATCCGCGCGCAGGTGAGTCGTGGAGGCAACGAAGAAGGTCTGCTCTCAGTCGCGCTCGACCCTGGCTTCGACACCAACCGCCATCTCTGGACCTACTACAGCGCCACCAGCCCGCGGCGCAGCGTCCTCTCGAGGTTCACCGTCGGTCAGTTCGAGGCCAACCCCGCGAGCGAACTCGTCGTCCTCGAGATCGAGCAACCGTTCTCCAACCACAATGGCGGCGCGATCCGCTTCGGGTTCGACGGGATGCTCTACCTCGGGATCGGCGACGGCGGGGCCGCAAACGACCAGCTCGAGGCCGGCCAGGATCTGTCAACGCTCCTCGGAACGGTGATTCGGATCGATGTTCGGAATGCCTCCGGCGCGACGCCGTACGTCGTACCGACCAACAACCCGTTCCGCACCACGGCTGGGGCGGCGCCTGAGATCTGGGCGTATGGGCTGCGTAACCCCTGGCGCATGGCGTTCGACCCAGCCGGCGGGGCGCTGTGGCTGGGCGATGTCGGACAGGGCGCCCGCGAAGAGATCTCGGTGATTCGCTCCGGCGAGAACTATGGCTGGGACATCGTCGAGGGGAACATCTGCCACGAGCCGGCGAGCGACTGTGACACGACCGGACTGACCTTCCCGGTCGCTGTCTATGGTCATTCCGGCGGACGCTGCTCCGTGACCGGTGGTGTCGTCTATCGCGGTAGCCAGGTGCCAGAGATCGTGGATAGCTACCTCTACGGCGACTTCTGTAGCGGGGAGCTGTGGGCGATGCGCGCCGACGGTTCCAGCGAGCCGACGATCGTTGCTTCAGACCTGGGCAACATCGCCTCGTTCGGTGTCGATGCAGCGGGCGAGGTCTACGTGCTCCGATTCGGACAGTCGATCGTGAAGCTGGTCAGCCCGTAGCTTCGAGGTCGAACACGCGCCCGCCGGAGGCAACGATGGCCGCCGCGATCCTCGGAACCCTGTTCGTCATCTACGTCCTGCTCACCACCTGGCAGGCGCGTCGTGCCGTCCGCGCCACCGAACCGGCGGTCCGCTTGTCCGAGGCGCGTCGACTGCTCGGCGTCGTCACGCTGGGCGTGCCCCTCGCGGTCGCCGTCATCCTTGTGCTGGTCTGATCAAAACCCCGCGAGGCCACCCGTCATGACCGAGGCCGCCCGACCCGCCATCCTCCGCACCGAGCGGCTGCTGCTCCGCCCCTACATCGCGTCCGACGCCGACGACGTCTTCGCATACGCCCAGCTCGAGGAGTGGTCGCGCTACCACCTCCCGCATGTCCCCCACCCCTACACCCGCTCCGACGCCGACGAGTTCCTCGCGTCCGTCCTCGCCACTCCATGGGGCGAAGAGGCGAACTGGGCCATCGTGATCGACGAACGCGTCGTCGGTGGCCTCGGGCTGACGATCAACGCGTCACGGCGCGAGGCCGAACTCGGTTACAGCCTCGCCCCTGCCCACTGGAACCGGGGTCTCGCCACCGAAGCCGCCCGCGCCGTCCTCGACTACGCCTTCTACGTCCTCCCCCTCGAGGCCGTCGAAGCCCGCGCCGACGCCCGCAACGTCGGCTCGGTGCGCGTCATGGAGAAGCTCGGCATGCGCCGCACCGCCCTCGAGGAAGGCCGTCGCATCGACCGTACCGGCGCCGCCGTCGACGAAGTCCACTACGCCATCCGCCGCACGGCCTGGCTCGCCCAGTCATAGGCTTCGTCAGACGACAGCCATAGGCTTCGACGGATGCGCGCCCTAGCCGGCCGACCATCGATCGAGGGCAGCCGCTGTTGACGCCTCGCAACGCCGCTACCGATACTCAACCCACGATGGTGAACACGACGTACGCCCGTCTGCTCCTCGTCCTTACGTAGGCGGCGTCGCCTCGCGACGTCGCCTGCTCGCGCGCCCGGTCGGGCGCGTTTCGCGTTCCACCACCTGACGATGAGAGCGACCCACCGATGACCACCGAAGCCAGCTCCGAGGCAACCACCGACTTATCCGACCGCTACAACCCAAACGCGATCGAGCCCAAGTGGCGCGCGCGCTGGGAAGCAGACCAGCTCTACCGCACCCCCGACCGCGTCGAGGGCAAAGAGAACCGGTACCACCTGACGATGCTCCCGTACCCCTCGGGTGACCTGCACGTCGGCCACTGGTTCGCGATGACGCCCTCGGACGCCCTCGCTCGGTACCAGCGGATGCGCGGCTACAACGTCATGTTCCCGATGGGCTTCGACGCGTTCGGCCTGCCGGCCGAAAACGCCGCGTTCAAGGGTGACGCGCATCCTCGGGACTGGACCGACGCCAACGTTGCCCACATGCGCGATCAGCTCAAGGCGATGGGCGCGATGTTCGACTGGTCGCGCGAGATGAACTCTTCACAACCGGACTACTACCGCTGGACGCAGTGGTGGTTCCTGCAGCTCTACAACCAGGGCCTCGCCGAACGGAAGACCGCGCCGGTCAACTGGTGCCCGACGGACAACACCGTCCTCGCGAACGAACAGGTCGTCGGCGGCCGCTGCGAGCGTTGCGACTCACTCGTCGAGCAGCGCGAGCTGGAGCAGTGGTTCTTCAAGATCACCGACTACGCCGAGGAACTGCTCGACAACGAGGCCATGGACTGGCCCGAGCACGTCAAGATCATGCAGCGCAACTGGATCGGCAAGTCCGAAGGCGCCGAGTTCGGCATGAAGATCGAGGGTCACGATGACCTCGAGTTCCGCGTTTTCACCACGCGGCCCGACACCGCCTTCGGCATGACCTTCGCGGTGCTGGCTCCCGAACACCCGCTCGTCGACCAGATCACCACCGAGGAGCAACGCCCGGCGGTCGACGCGTTCGTCGAGCGCATCAAGCTCGCCACCGAAATCGAACGGCTCTCTACCGAAGGCGACGTCGAGAAACGCGGCGTCTTCACCGGCGCCTACGCGATCAACCCGATCAACGAACAACCGGTCCCGATCTACCTCGCCGACTACGTGCTGATGTCCTATGGCACCGGCGCGATCATGGCCGTGCCCGGCCAGGACCAGCGCGACTGGGATTTCGCCAAGGCCTACGACCTGCCAATCCTTCGCACGGTGCAGCCACCCGAGGACTTCGAGGGCGACGCGTACACCGGCGACGGCCTGGCCATCAACAGCGAGTGGCTCGACGGCTTGCTCAAGGAGGAGGCGATCGGACGCACGATCGTCTGGCTCGAGGAACAGGGCATCGGCGAGCGACAGACCAACTACCGCCTGCGTGACTGGCTGATCTCGCGCCAACGTTACTGGGGCGCCCCGATCCCGATGGTCTACTGCGACTCCTGCGGCATCCAGCCGGTCCCCGAGGACCAGCTCCCCGTCGAGCTGCCATACGACGTCGAGTTCCGCCCAACCGGCGAATCTCCGCTCGGACTTTCCGAGGACTTCGTCAACACCACCTGCCCCAACTGCGACGAACCGGCACGCCGCGAGACCGACACGATGGACACGTTCATGTGCTCCTCGTGGTACTTCATGCGCTACACCGACCCCGGCGACGACGGCGCCGCCGTCTCCTGGGACGCCGCGAGCGCCTGGCTCCCGGTCGAGCAGTACACCGGCGGTTCCGAGCACGCCGTCATGCACCTGCTCTACTCGCGCTTCTTCTACAAGGCCGCGCGCGACATGGGCATCGTCCCCGGGGACGAGCCCTTCACCCGCTACTACAGCCAGGGCCAGATCCTCGGCCCCGACGGCCGCCGCATGTCCAAATCCAGAGGCAACGTCGTCCCACCCGACGACCAGGTCGCGAAGTGGGGCGCCGACACCTTCCGCGCCTACCTCATGTTCCTGGGCCCCTGGGACCAGGGCGGCCCCTACGACATCGACGGCATCGTCGGCGTCTCCCGCTGGCTGAACCGCCTCTGGAACGTCGCCACCTCAGAACCTTCGTTCGTGCACGCCCCGGAGAGCGACGAGGCACGCGCCATCCGTCGGGCGACGCACCAGACGATCGCTCGCCTCACCGCCGACATCGAGGACAAGTCGTTCAACACGGCGGTGGCCGCGCTGATGGAACTGACCAATACCCTCCACCGCGCACGGGATACCAGCGAGGTCGACCGTGCAGCATGGGACGAGGCGATGGACTCGCTGCTGCTGATCATGGCACCGCTCTGCCCCCACATCTCCGAGGAGCTCTGGGAGCGTCGAGGGCACGACTACTCGATTCATTTGCAGGCTTGGCCCGAGTCCGATGCCGCCCTCATGGTCGAGGACACGGTTGAGATTCCGGTTCAGGTCAACGGCAAGGTTCGCGACCATGTGAACGTGTCGCCCGATGCGGATGAAGCGGCCGTCCGGACCGCCGCGGAAGCGCTGCCGCGCTGGTCCGAGCATCTCGGTGGCAAGGAGCCGGTCCGGGTGATCTACGTGCCCGGACGTTTGCTCAACGTCGTAGTGAAGTAGCGACGTTTGCTCAACGTCGTGGTGAAGTAGCGCCGTTTGCTCAACGTCGTAGTGAACTAGCGACGCTTGCTCACCGTCGTGGTGAGTTGGCGGCGGTCGCTCACCGTCGCTGCGAACTGACGGGGGACTGGGACGCTAGCGGTCGCCGTTCCCATGGCTGGCGCGCTCCTCGGCCTGCCGTTCCTCGGCGAGCTCATCCCCCTGCAGCGGATCGTCGTCCAGCGGCGGGTGCGCGAAGTCGTCGATGACACTTTCGTCGCTCAAGGCGACCTCGCTCTCGACCGCGGCCTCGAGCGCGGCCGCCTCAGCGGTCTCACGCGCGCGTCCCAGGAGATCTTCGAGTTCGCCACTCGCTGTCGGCGGCGGGGTGGTCAGCCCAAATCCGCTACGAGCATCGCGGGGCTCCTCCGGGGCGGCAGCTGCCGGAGACACTGCCTCGCCCTCGCTCGCCGTGGGCACTCGATCGGCGGCCGCCGCGGGCAACTCAATCGCATCCGGATTGCGCTGAGCGATTGGAGTGGTCTCGACTGCCGGGACCGGTTCCGTCACCTCGGGCGTGGCCCCAGCGTCGAGCGACGGCTCGGCAACCGCCTCGACCTCATCTTCCGGCAGTGAGTTCAGCGCGTCATCCGAGTCGAAGTTGCCGGGCTCAACGGGCCCCGGGTCGAACTCTCCCGGGACCGGCGGTGGCGGCAGTTCTCGCTCGGGTTCGAGCTGCTCGATCCCCGACTGCACGGAGCCGACGAACGCGAGCAGCTGGCGATCGAGCCGGCTCAGCAGCTCGCGAGCGTACTCGTCAGCTGCCTGCATCTGCTGCCGTGCCAGGTGGCGTGATTCCTCGATCCGACGCTGGATGTCCTCGTTCGCCTGCTGCACGCGCTCCTCGAGCCGCAGTTCGGCTTCCTGAGAGATCTCGCGCGCCCGCTCGCGGGCACTCTCGGTGAGCTCGTGGTCGTCAACGCGACGCGCCACCTCTTCCTCGGCGCGCGCAATGATCAGGCGCGATTCCTCCTCGGTCTCGCGCTTGATTCGATCGCGATCATTGACGAGGTCCTGAGCGTCACGGACCTCCTGCGGCACGGAGACGCGCATCTGATCGACGAGATCGAGCAGGCGGCGTCGATCGATGATGACGCGGTTGCCGATCGGCATCTTCTGGGCCTCGGCCACGAGTTCTTCGAGGCGGTCGACCAGGTGGAGTAGATCCATCGTTGTCCTCTGCGCTGGCAGCGCCTCCGTGCGCCCTCGCCGAGCCTCCCTGAATGCCTACCCGCGTTCGGGTTACCGCTCAGCCGCGATCGGCGAACTTCTTGACGATCGCGTCGCCCACACCGGGCGGCACCAGGTCGCTGACGTCGCGACCAAAGCCGGCGAGCTCACGGACGCGGCTCGCGCTGAGAAACATGTGCTCGGCCGCCGTCATCAGGTAAACAGACTCGACCTCCGGCGCCATCTTGCGGTTCATCAGCGCCTGGTCGAACTCGTTCGTGAAGTCGGTGATCGCGCGCATCCCCCGCACCAGCACCGTCGCGCCGCGTGCTTTGGCCTCGTCGACCGTTAGCCCGGAGAACGTAGCGACCTCGACGTTGTCGAGGTCAGCAACGGCGTTGGCGAACAAGCTCTGGCGCTCCTCGGTCGAGAACAATGCAGAGCGCGATTCTGCGACCGCGATGATCACGCGATCGAAGATCTTCGATGCTCGTGTGACGATGTCGACGTGGCCGATCGTGACGGGATCAAACCGGCCGGGGTACATCGCAATCGTCATTCCTCGTCGTCCTCTCGTCATGCCAAGGCTGGACGGTAGATCGCCACCGCGCTGTCGCCGTGTTTGCGATCCCGCCACAGCTGCCTGCCGGCCAATTGGTCCGGTGGCGTCGTCCGCGCCCGGTGCTCAACAGCGATCGAGGCGTCTGACATCAGCGCCTCAGCGACGCTGGCCTCAATCGCTGCCCATGGCGCGGCGTCATCATACGGGGGATCAGCCAGTACGAGCGCGTACTGCTCGCCCGGCGGCGGGCGCCAGCGCCCCACCGCTCCGCGGACGACCGTTCCGCCCTCCAGATCGACCCGTTCGAGGTTGTCTGAAATAATATTGCAGGTCCGCCGGTTTAACTCGACGAACGTGCAGGATTCGATCCCTCGCGACAATGCCTCGATCCCCAGCGCGCCGCTCCCGGCGTACAGATCGAGCGCCGGTGAACGAAGCATCCCGCCGGCGTCGAGCATCGAGAACAGCGCTTCGCGCAGACGAGCCGAGGTTGGCCGGGTCACCCCGCGCGGCTGTGTCAGCTCTCGCCCACGGGCTGTGCCCGCGGTGACCCGCAGCGCCACCCGCCGTCGCTACTCGTTGCCGCCTGGGCCGGGTGGCCCCTCGGTTGCGGTAGCGACCGGTGTCGGTGCCACGGTTGGCGCGGCCGTCGGCTCCGCGGTCGGTGCCACCGTTGGTTCGGTGGTCGGTTCGGGCGTCGCGGCTGCCGTCGCCTCCGCCGTCGGCGCCGGACCGGCCGTCTGCGTCGCCTCCGCGGTCGGTTCGGGTGTCGGCTCCTCAGTGGGCTCCGGTTGCGCGCCGGCCTCGGTCACGCGCAGCGCCAGCTGGCGGCCGACGAACGCCTCGCCGTCGGAGACCACCAACCGCACCTCGTAGACGCCGGGCGTCGACGGCGCCCGCCAGGTCGCGACACCGCTGACCGTCGCGCCGCCCCAGCAGTTCCCGGCCTCACCCTCGATCACGCCGTCCAGTGCCTGCCAACAGGGATCCAGGTACGGCCCGTATGGCTGCAGCAGGTTCACCGCCCCGCTGTCGAGGTATCCGGCGAGCGTTTCCCAGATTGCCGGCAGCGTCTCGTCGGCCTGCGCGTCGGCGATCACCACGCCGCCGAGGTCATATCGCTGCGCCAGGTCGAGCCGGAACGCCATCGAGTAGCTGTTCTCGACCCAGACGGTGCGCGGCCCGCCGCGCTCGGCGAACGCGAAGGAGACCGTGCGCGATGGCGCATCCCAGCGCAGACCTGAGTTGCCGAGCTCCTGGGCGGTGTTCACCGCGGTCAACGACACCAGGTCGCCAACGGCGATCCCACCGTCCACGCCGGCCTCGAGCAAGGCTGCCCGTCCGAGTGCGTCATGCCGACCGATCTCAGTTACGCCGTTCGAGTCGCGGATATGCGACGTCCGGCCGATCACCAGCGATACGGAGTCCAGCTCGACTCCGATCGCCTGCTGCGCGTCGAGGACGACCGCGAGCTGCTCGTAGTAGGCGGACGGATCGTCGGGCGCACTCAGCCAGAGCCCGCCGGCGACCTCGACCAGCGCGGCCCAGTCGTACGCGCCGGTGTCTGCCGTGGCGGGTGCGGGCACACCGACCACGAGCCCAAGCCCAGTTTCTGTCAGCTCAGCGGCCAGCTGGCTCACAAGCCGCGTCAATCCGGCACGGCGCGTGCGGTCCACATCGAGGTAGCCGAGGTAGAGCCCGTCGGCATTGGCATCACGCACCGCGGCGACCAGCTCGCCGACGTGAGCCACGGTCGCCGGCTCGGTTGAGAGCAGCTGATCGAGCGCCGGCTGAGCCTCCGGCTCCACGCTCACGCCGAGATACACCGTTGAACCGCCGGCCGCTGCAGCGTCGACCGCATCCGGAAGAATCGACAGCGCTGCCGACCCGTCATCACCAATTCCGAGCGAACCGGCCATCACGCCAACGATCGGATTACCGCTCAGCGCGTCCGGATCCGGCGTTTCGCCGGCATCCACGATCAGGCCGAGCTTGCGCTCGAAGGCGGTCCGCCGCAGCACCGCGATGTTCTCCGGAATGTCGCCAACCGCTGCCGCCGCCTCGGTCCCGTCGGCGGCGAGGGTCGCGCTCGTCAGGCGCAGCCAGTCGTCGTTGCGATGCGTGTAGAACGCGAGATTCCGGTCGTCCTGCGTGACCTCGCTGAGCTTGATGCTCAGCTCCCACTGACTCTGATCCGCGAGGTCGTCTTCGGCGCTCAAGTCGTACAGCTGACTGACGGCGGTGAGGCCGGCGGGGAGCGCCGGAAGCTCGTCTCGAGCCTGCACCGACAGCCCGCCGCTGTCTTCGCCGCCTCGGTCCAGGATGGAGACCGGAGGCAGCACCAGCACGGCGATCGCGATCGCCAGCAGCACGATCACGCCGAGCACGCGCAGCACGCCTGAATCGTCGTATTCGGCGAACGGTGCCGGCGGACCACCACGCTCATCGTCATCAAGAATCACGGGAGCGAACGGGCGATCTCGTCCGCCGGCGGGCGGCGGCGACGGGGGTGGGGGCGCCTGGATCGGCTCGCTCAACGAAGGACTCGGCTCCGGTGGCGGCACGCCGGCGCGGGAGATCGGCGCGTCTGGTCCGGGCACGGAGGGCGGTGGCGTCGGGCGGGACCTGGCAGGTTCGTCTGACGGAATCGGCGCTGAGGAAGACTCCCAGGGCGGCTCAAGAACAGCGTCCCCGGCGGGAGCATCCTCCTCGGGTGACGGATCAAACGGCAAGCTGGGCTGCTGCGGTTCGTCCCGCTCGGAGTCGGGACCGTCTGGTGGATTGGTCACGAGGGCACTCCCGCGATCAGTTGTGGCACGACAGCGATCACCAGTTGTTCAACGCCGCGCACCACAAAAAGTTCCAGTTCCACCCCCGCCTCCGCGAATGCGAGCAGGTTTGCGAACGGATTGTCCGCATCCACCGCTACGCGATCCACGCCCACCACCACGTCACCCGGTCGCACACCTGCCTGCTCGGCCGGGCTGCCGGGGTCAACACTCACGATGAGGGCCCCGTCCGCCACAGGCAATGGCCCGGCGTCGTCGTCCCCGTCGACCAACGCCTCAATCAGCTCCGGCGAGAGCAGCACATGCTGCGAGTTCACCCGCTCAATGCCGATCCGCGGCCGTGGGTTCACGCCGGTGCTCACGACCGCCTCGACGATCGGACGGATCGAGTTCGATGAGTGCGCGATCGCGATGCCGTCGACTGGTCGGCCCTCACTCTCGCGCACAACGGTGGTCAGTAACCCGATGACCTGGCCCGTGGCGTCGATCAGCGCCCCGCCGGAGTCGCCGTTGTTCACAGCTGCATCCGTCTGAAGCATGTCCAGCAGCAGCACGCCATCCCGAGGGAAACGCGCCTGACGGGCGGAGAACGCGCCGAGCTTCACCTGGTTCTCGAACGTCACGACACCACTGGAGATCGCCGCCAACGGCTCGCCCAACGCGAGGCCATCGGAGTCGCCCAGTGCTGCCGTTCGCAGGCCGGTTGGATCCGTGATCAGCACCGCCAGGTCCGTGAAGGGCGAATCGTCGGCCACCATCACTGCCGGCCGACGCTCTCCGGTCGACAAGACCACGGTGATCGCCTCGGCACCGTCGATCACGTGAAAGCTGGTGATGACGTGCCCATCAGCCGAAACCACAATCCCGGAACCAAAGTTCTGGCGCTCCAGCAGACCACCGCCATCCTGCGAGACAGCCGGCAGATCAACGACGATCGTGACCACGGCGGGCAGCACGCGCCGAATCGCCTCGCGCAGGACTTCGGACTCAGAGGGGCCGGTCGTCGGCGCGCTCGCCGCAATCGATGTCGGCACCGCCGGAGTGGCGTCGTCGTCAACCTGGAGTGCGATCAGGCCGCCCGTGGCCCCGCCAACCACAGCAGCCACGAGCGCGACGCCGAGGAAGGCGCTCAAGCGCGATAGCGACGGAACAGTGATGTGTGGACGCTCCTGCAAAAGATGGCGGGGGAGCCGGACCGATGTTCCATCCTACCATTCGCTGGGGATCCACTCGGCCTGCGCACGTTGACCCGTTGAGACGATTGTCGCTCCCGACGGCGCGTCCAGTCAGCCGTCGGTGAGTGAATAAGAACGTGTGTGCTGCCTCACTTGCTCAATCTGCCGATGATTCGCTACGATCGGGCGTCTGCTGAAGTGCCCCCATCAGAACGGTAGCGTCGGGCACACAGGTTTCGCCCTACTAACCAGCATCCCACCCGCTCGTCCGGCCCGTGCCGGCCACTTGGGATCGGAAATGGCCACGATGAACGAACAGACCGTCATGCTCACGAAAGAGGGCCTCTCCAGGCTCGAAGAAGAGCTCGAAGAGCTCCGAAGCGTCCGTCGCCCCGAGGTCGCCCGCGAGATCCGTGAAGCGCAGGAACTCGGCCCCGATCAACTCGACGGCCAGTACGAGGACGCCAAGAACCAGCAGGCGTTCCTTGAAGGTCGAATCAGCGAGATCGAGCGCATGCTCGAACGCGCGGAGGTGATCGACGAGAAGGCTGCCCACAAGTCAAAAGAAGTGCGGGTCGGCTCCACCGTCAGCGTCAAACTGGCCAAGGGTGGGAAGAGCCAGAAGTACCAACTGGTCGGCCCCGCCGAAGCGAGCCCGGCCGACGGGCGCATCAGCTACGAATCCCCGGTCGGCCACGCCCTCGTCGGCAAGAAGCGGGGAGACAAAGTGACGGTCAAGACTCCCGGCGGTGAGATCGAGATGAGCATCACCTCGGTCTCATAGATCGCGCCGGATTCCGAAGCCACGGTCGCTCCGCGTTCAGGCTGCCGCTAACGGCGTCGCCACACCTCGGCGCTGCGGAACGAGCGGTCATACTCGTACCGATCGCGGAGCGCCTCCCAGATCAACCCGTCCGGGTCATACAGCTCCAGCTGGAACGGCAGGACCAGCACGTACGCAGGGACCCCGCGGGCCACCTCGTCCGCTATGTCCTGGATCGCCCCCGGGATCTCTGAACTCTGTTGTTTGTACAGGTACGGCGATGAGTTCAGACGCCCGGTCAGGTACAGCAGGCTCGCGTGTGAGAGCCCGATCAACACCTCGTCAGACGGCTCAGTTCGGTCGGCGAGATAGCCCGCGATCTCTTCATTCCCCTGGTAGCCGTTCATGTCGTAGAGCTGAGTCGAGCCTTCGACTGGGTCCATCACCGCCCACGGCAAAATCAGAGCGACGAACGCCACGGCGGCCGCGACCACCCCGACAGACGCGGCGCCGGTTTGGGTCGATAAGCGACCAAGCGAACTGAGAACACCACGCCCCGATCGCCAGGCGCTGAGCACCCAGGCTTCGAGGACGACCGCGACGATCAAGATGAGCGGCGGTAGTGCCTGGAGAAAGTAATGCTCCCACCAGTTTCCGCCCATCGCGATCCCCAGCGAGGCGGTTCCGATCCAGATCGAGAGAAAGCGGTAGGGAATCGGATGTGCGTGGAGCGCCCGCCGGCCGACGAGCGCCACGAGGATCAGCGGGAAGATCACCGGCATCACCCGCGACCAGCCCTCGATCAACTGGAGCAGCGGATCGCCCTCGCCACCAGTCGTCAACCGGAAGAAGGCGATCGCGTACAGGTAGTCGCCCACGCCCACGGTCAGCGCGCCGTGGATGAACGCGAGCAGCAACGGCAGGCCAGTTCCAGCGAGGAACAGCGCCCAGTCACGCCGCGCCGCACGCTCGTTGAACAACCACGCCAGGCCGAGGAGCAACCCGACGGCGCCGGACGGCTTCAGCAGAATTGCGACGCCCAGGAAGAGGCCGGCTCCCAACCACCGCCGCTGCCAGAGGCAATACGCGCTCGCCGTCGCAGCGGCGATCATGAACACCTCGGCGTTGGCGGCGTAGCCGTCGATCAGCGGCGCAACCGACATCACCGCGAACAGTGGGCCCGCGATCGCCGCGACCCGTAGTCCGAACATCCGTGCAGCGATCAGTACGACGAGCGCAGTCGTCGCCATCGACCAGATCGCGCCGATGACCCGGATCGCTTCCGTCGACCCGCCGAGGAAGGCCATTCCCGACTGGTAGGCGAGGAAGATCCCCTGTGGTCGGTCGAACCAGAGCTCGTCCGAGTACATCGTGAGCCCGTCGAACCACCAGCGCGCACCGTACGCGTAGCCTGCCTCATCGACCGTCAGCGGCCAGAAGAAGAATGGCACCCGTACGGCGAACGCCAGCAACACCGACAGCGCGATGATGGCAACGAGCTGCGGGCGAATCCGAGCAAACGCAGGGGTCGAGGCGTGCATCGTTCCTCGCAGCCAGCGCGCCAGAGGCGCGCGATTCTGACAGCTGATCGTCGGCAGTCGCGGTCCGTTCGTTAATCCGCGTCAGCGAGCGGGGACGAGCCGGTAAATGTCAGCAAACTCGATGCGCTCGACGAACTGGTACTCCTCGTCCAGCAGCGCCACGACGGGCGGGGGAACCAGCCGCTCGCTGACGACCGCGATCGGTACCGAGCCATCGGAGTACGGCGGATCGTCAGCAGCGCGGGTCAACAGAATCAGCTCGGGCGGATTCACCCTCAGCCCTGATATCGCTTCCTCGAGTGTGGCGGGGTCGAGGTAGAACTGGCGGTCGAACATGAAGCGCACCGGCGGCTGGCGGGTGGCATAGAAGTAGATCGACGTCTCTCGGCCTAGTTCGTAGATAGCGCCCTCGCGGCCCTCGAGGAGTTCACCGACGCGATCGGCCACCGCGGCGGCTTCGACATCACGATCGCCGGCAGTGCCGTACTGGACGACGTGACGGTCGGCGCTGCTCCCCGCAAGGTAGGGAGGCAGGTTCACCGCCACGGCGAGGGCGGTCGCAAGGATGAGCGCGGTCCACACGGCGACGCGTCGCGGGATGGTCAGGCGGGGGACCGAGCCGATCGCCACCAGTGCCGGAGCAGCCAGCAGCCCGAGAGCCGGCACCGTCAGGACCCAGTAGTGGGCATAGGCGCGCCCGGTCGTCAGAACCGTCGCGAAGATCGCGGCCACCCAGAGCGCAAGGAGCCATCGCGGCGCCCCGCCCGTCGTTCGCGCGATGCTGCGCGCACCCACCGCCGCGAGCAGCACCAGAGGCGCTGCGGCCACCAGGAACGTCAAAGTCGAGGACACCGGGCCGGGTCCATCGGCCCGGAAGTAGAGCAAGTTGTAGGTCACGTTCGCGTAGAACCAGTCGTCGAAGGCCCCAACCGCCACGAACGGGAGTACGACCACCACGAGCGTCGCCACCCCCGCACTGGCGAACGCGCCCCCGTTTCTGATCCGGCGCTCGCCATTGAGGACGATCACGATGCCAATCGCGGCAGTTGGGAGCAGCGCTACCTGCTTCGTCAGGACCGCGACTGCGCTCAGAAGACCGGCGGCCGCGAACCAGCGCCAGGCGCGCGGCTGATCCGATCGGAAGCCAAGGGTCGCGGCGAGCAGCGCCAGCGTCATCGGGAGGATGGTGAACACTTCGACGTTGGCGACCGCCCGCAGCATGACCAGGCCGGCAGTCGCGCCGGTCGCCAGACCTGCCGCCAGGGCGGTTGGTCGGTCGAACAGCAGCCGCGCCTGCGCGAACACCGCCAGCGCGGTCCCCGAATAGAACAGCGCTGCCATAATTCGAGGCGCGACGACACTCTCGCCGAAGGCGACGAAACTGAGCGCGTACCAGAGGTGAACGAACGGCGGTTTGTGATCGAACAGGTCGCGGTACGGCACAGCCCCGTCGAGTAACCCGCGAGCCACGGTCGCGTAGACCGCCTCGTCACGTTCGAACGGCGCGTTCACGAACGGCGCGAGGAGCACGAGCGGTAGCAGCCCAATCGCAGCGATCGTGGCGATGCTCAGCAGGCGCGCGCGTCCGCGGGCGTCGACGCCCGGCGCCACGTTGGGGACCGTCGTGATCTCTGAGGACACGAGTGATCATCGGTCGCTCAGGCGGGCGTCTGCGATCGGGTGGCCCCTCGGATCTGTCCCGTGCGGGGCCCCGAATCACTGCGCGTTACCTCGCCAGTTCGTACGGTAGATACACGATGCCCACCGAAGCTGAATTGATCGCCCTGCGCCTCGAGAAGCGCCAGCAACTGCTGGCCGTTGCCGACCCCTACCCGGCGCGAGTGCAGCGGACACACACCGCAGTCGAGGCCGTCACGGCGTTCGAGGAGGCGGGTGAGCCGGATCCGGATGCAGACGGCGCGGAGCCGGTCCTCGCGACCGTCGTTGGGCGCGTCACCGCGCAGCGAGTGATGGGCAAGGCCGCATTCCTCGACGTGCGGGACGGCAGCGGACGGATCCAGCTCCACTTCCGCCGCGATCTGCTGGGCGAGGACTTCGAGGGCCTCAAGCTCGTCGACATGGGCGACTTTCTCGAGGTGTCTGGGCCGTTGTTCCGAACCCGCACCGAGGAGGTCACAGTCGCCGTTCGCACCTGGCGCGTGATCACGAAGGCGCTGCGACCGTTGCCCGAGAAGTGGCACGGCCTGACCGATGTGGAGGCGCGATACCGACAGCGCTACCTCGATCTGATCTCGAACGAACGCTCACGCGAGATCGCGCTCGCCCGGCCGAAGGTGCTGCGCGCCGTCCGCAATTTCTTCGACGACCGCGACTTCATCGAGGTGGAGACGCCGGTCCTCCAGACCGAGGCCGGCGGCGCCGCCGCACGCCCGTTCGTGACCCACCACAACTCACTCGATCGTGATCTGTCGTTGCGGATCTCGCTGGAGCTGCACCTCAAGCGGCTGCTGGTCGGCGGGATGGAGCGGGTCTTCGAGATCGGGCGCGTCTTCCGCAACGAAGGCATCTCCACACGGAACAACCCGGAGTTCACCCTCCTCGAGTCATACGAGGCCTACGCCGACGTGAACGATGTCGCGAGAATGGTCCAGGATCTGCTGAAGCACGTCGCCCGAGAAACGCTGGGTACGCTCCAGATTCCGCAGCCCGATGGCACCGTCATCGACCTCGAGCACGGCTGGCAACGCACGACCTACCGCACCGCGCTCCGAGACCAAACCGGGATCGATTATGTCAAGTACCCGACGGTCGAGGCGATCACGCCGGTCTCCGAGGCTCACGGAGTTAGAGTGCCGCCCGGTACCTCCTATCCCAAAGCACTCGACAACCTGATGTCGGACCTCGTGGAACCGAAGCTGGTCCAGCCGACCTTCATGTTCGACTACCCAACCGAGATGTCCCCGCTCGCCAAGCGAAAGGTCGATGAAGAAGGCGTCGTTGAACGGTTCGAGCTGTTCGCCCGTGGCTACGAAATCGCGAACGCTTACTCCGAACTAAACGACCCGGTCGACCAGCGTGAGCGGATGCTGGAGCAGGCGCAGAACGCCGCAGCCGGCGACGACGAGGCTGAGCTCGCCGACGAGGATTTCATCATCGCGTTGGAGCACGGAATGCCACCCGCCGGCGGCCTCGGGATCGGCATCGATCGCCTCGTGCAGCTGATCACCGGAGAGCACTCGATCCGCGAGGTGCTGCTCTTCCCGGCGATGCGCGACCGCGATCAACCCCCAGACCAGCCCGGCGACCAGGACAACGGGTAACGGTGGCTGAGTTCATCCCGGAGCCGGCAGCGCCGCCGAGCGCACGGCTGGCCCACGTCCGTGAGGACGTACACATCCATGCGCCCTACAACGTCGTCCGCGATCGCCTGCTGGCAATCGCGCGCCACGACGACTGGCTCGCCGATCACTTCCGTGACTATGAGGTGGCTGGCGACACGCTGACCTTCACCCTCGTACTCCCGGGTCGCGCCGAGGTCGGACGATTGACCGTGGACGACAGCGATCCCTTCGGTGTCCGCTACGCGCGCAACGGGGACGGAGGTGACATCGCCGAACTGAGTTGGGCGATTCACGTCGAGACTGCGCAGGACGTTCACCTCACGGTCCAGGCCGCGTTCGAGCCGCGCCGCGGGCTCCTCGGGCCGCTACTCGAGCTGGCCGTCCTCCGACCGCAGCGGACCCAAGCACTCCGCGAGTCGATTTGGAACCTGAAGCAGCTCATCGAGCGCGAGCACCCACGCCAGCCGATCGCGTGATGTCGTCGATGCCGTGCCCATCGCTACAGGCCGTGGTCTTTGACATGGACGGCGTACTCGTCGACACGGAGCCGCTCCACTACGCAACCGCCTGCGCGCTCGTCGCTCCCGCCGAGCTGCCGATGTCTGAATACGAGCGGTTCATCGGCACGCACGGGTTCGGCGTCTGGCTGCATGAGACCTACGACATTCCGCCGGACGTCATCCGCCAACGATCATCGGAACTGTTCTTCGAACAGCTCGATGCAGACGGACTCAAGCCGATGCCCGGCGTCCACGCCGTGCTCGACGCGATTCGCGAGCGTGGGCTCGCCACCGCGGTGGTGACTATGACCCAGCCAGACTGGACCGAGGCCACGCTCAGCGCCGCCGGCCTCCGCGACCGCTTTGAGGTCGTGGTCACCGTCCGCGACGTCGAACATGGCAAGCCGGCACCCGACCTCTACCTGCATGCGGCGGAGCGACTCGATGTCGATCCACGATGCGCCCTCGCCTTCGAGGACTCAGTCCACGGCGTCGCGTCCGCCGTCGCCGCCGGCATGCAGACCATTCAGCTGCGGCAGGCCACGTACGTCCCGGAGGCGCAGCCGACGGCTCATGCGGTCATCGGGCGTTTCGCTGACTTCGATGCTGGGTGGCTGGACCGAGGCGTCCCAAACGGTCGCTAGCGCCCGTTATTGCTGCCCGTCGAGGCCGTTGCTACGCTCCGCCGCAATGCAACGTCACTTCACCGTTACGGGTTTCCTCTCCCACGACGGTCGCACGGCGCTCCACTGGCATCGCCTCAACGCTTGGCTCCCTCCCGGTGGTCACATCGAGCCCAACGAAGACCCGATCCAGGCCGTGCTACGCGAAGTGCTCGAGGAAACCGGGATCGAGGCCGAGTTGTTGAATGCCGAAGCGCGATTCCCTCACCAGCGGCCCGCACAACTCCCCCCGCCGATCAATATCGGTCTCTACGACCTACCTGATGGCGATCGCGGTCTCCGCGACGCCCATCAGCACGTCGATCTCATCTACTTCACACGCCCGGTCGCCGGCCAGTCGCTGAACCTCCCCGCCGACGACCATGGGTGGCGGTGGGTCAGCGACACTGAACTGCGCGACGCCGTCCCGCTGCCCCGCGCCGGGTCCGACAGCAGCGTCGCGCCTCGCGAGGACGTCCGCCTGGAGGGCGTTGCAGCAATCGAGGCCGAGCGAGCCCCTCGCGCTGACGTCGCGATCGGAGCCCGTTGATGCTGACGATCCAGACGTTCCGAGACCGCGCGGACGAGATCCGAACCGCGACCGCTCAGCGCGGCACCGAGGCACCGGTCGACCGGATCGTCGAGCTCGATGCTGAGCGCAGCCCGCTCCTCACCGAAGTGGAAACGATGCGAGCCGATCGGAACCGTGCCGGCAAGGCGATCGGCGCCGCAAGGGACGCCGACGAACGTCAGCGCCTGATCGACGAGCAGCGCGCGGTCGCCGGCAAGCTCGACGAGCTCGAGGCGAAGCTCACGGAGATCGACGACGAGCTGAACGAACGACTCCTCGAGGTGCCCAACCTCTTCCATCCCGATGTCCCGATCGGTCCCGAGGCCGCCAACGAGGTCATCCTTCACGGAGACTCGGCAGCCGGCACCGAGGAGCGCGTCCACGCTCCGATCCCGATCAGCGAGTGGCCGGACCCAGAAACGGAACCGGGGCTGAAGCCGCACTGGGAACTCGGGGAGCAACTCGGGATCATCGACTTCGAACGAGGCGTGAAGCTGTCAGGCGCCAACTTCTATCTACTCAAGGGCGATGGTGCGCGGCTCCAACGGGCGCTCATCTCGTGGATGCTCGACCTCCACCGCGAGCAAGGCTATTCCGAGGTCTACCCGCCGGTCCTCGTCAACGAATCAGCGCTGATCGGCACCAGCCAGCTACCGAAGTTTGCCGACACGATGTTCCAGACCACCGATGGTCGTTGGCTGATCCCCACGTCCGAGGTCCCGGTCACGAATATGTACGCCGACGAGATCCTCGAGGCGGGATCGCTACCGATCCACCACACGGCCTACAGCCCCTGCTTCCGCCGCGAGCAGTTCAGTGCCGGCAGCGCCGTCCGTGGCATTAAGCGCGGCTACCAGTTCGACAAAGTCGAGATGGTCCGCTTCGAGGAACCGGACCGATCCTGGGACGCCCTCGAGACGCTGCTCGAGCATGCGCTGGAGACCGTGCGCACGCTCGGGCTCCGCTATCGCGTGCTCCGGCTCGCCAGCGAGGACCTGACCTTCGCTTCCGCCATGACCTACGACATCGAGGTCTGGGCCCCGGGCGCGCACGAGTGGCTCGAGGTGTCATCCGTCTCTAATTTCCTCGACTTCCAGGCGCGCCGGGCGAACCTCCGCTACCGCAGCGACGATGGCGTCGCCCACCTCCACACCTTGAACGGCAGCGGTCTGGGAATGCCCCGGACTGTTGCCGCGGTGCTCGAGCAGCACCAGCTCGAAGACGGCAGCATCGAGCTTCCGGCTGCACTGCGCCCCTACCTCGGCGGGCAAGCCTCCATCGAGGCGTGACGTCGAGCAAACGGCTCAGGATCCTGCACCGAAGCAGCCGCGCAAGCCGCTAATCATTTTCGCGATCAACGTCGCAACATTCCGTCAGATAACTCCGCATCCATTTTGAATGTGTGAGTCAGATGTGATCCAAATGTCCAATTCGATAATATTTCTCCCACCTTATGTCCGTTCGATCGTCCTGATTTGTACGGCGTTGATAGAGCATCTATGCTGCCGTCATGAGTTCGATTGCACCACCCGCGATGGACGCCGTGATCTTCGATTTCGACGGCCTGCTGCTCGATACCGAACCCATATACATGGACGCGACCCGGACGGTGCTCGCTCGCCGACGGACCGAACTCGACACGAACCTGTGGTGGCAGCTCACCGGTCAGCCCAGCCTCGTCGTCCTCCGGAGCATCGTCGAAGAGGCCGGACTCACGGTCCGTGCCGAGCAGCTGCTGGCAGAACGCCAGATGGTTCTCGACCGGCACCTCGGACGCGCTGTTCCCCTGCCGGGCGCCGAGGCGCTCGTCCGTCGGCTCGCCGACCGAAGTGTGCCGATCGCGATCGCCACCAGCGCCACTCGTCGGTCCTATCTGGTCGAATCGCGCCAGCATCCATGGCTTGAGTTGGTCGACACCGTGGTCACGCGGGACGATGTCCAGCGCGGCAGCCCGGCCCCCGACCTCTACCTCGAGGCCGCGAGCCGTCTCGGTGCCGCCCCCGCGCGCTGTATTGCCGTCGAGAACGCCCCGTCCGGTCTCGCGGCCGGTCGGGCCGCCGGGATGACGACGGTTGTGGTCCCCACGGAGGGCATGGATCGCGCGACGCTAGCCCAGGCCGATCACCTGCTTGACTCGCTCGAAGACTTTGAGCCCGCCTACCTCGGCCTCCTCGCCGACACCTAGGCTCCTCACCGCTCGCTGCTTTCCACTCGCTGTGAGCGCTCGCTGCCGACGCCTACGGAGCGCATTGACACGATCCGCACACCTGTTCTAGAGTACAGACCGTTCGGAACGCACAGATGTTCTACTCCTGAGAGGAGAGCAGTGTTCCGTAGCCGTGTGACGGGGTTGCGAGACGCGCGGTTCCCGCCCGCGCGGCACGCAGCGCCCAAAGCGCGGAGCAGCCTCGGGGGTAACAGATGGTCTTCGCGATGGTCCTTGGACTCTTGATCGGCGCGGCCGCCGTGCTGCTCGTTCAGCAGTACGCACGCGACAGTCTGCGCACCACCACCGCTGCATTGCCGCGCGAGCGGTTCCCGAGGCTCGCACCGCCACGCGCCTCGGCGGCACCCTCGCTACGCGTCCGTCGAGCTGCGTAGCGCCGCAACTCTGCGCTGCTCGACGACAGCCGCGTACCCCGCGGGGCGTGCTGCCTCCCAACCACGCCCCGCGGGGACGCCGCTGCATGAGCCGATCAGGACGCCCACTGCCTGCGCGAACGGACGCGCTCGCTAGACTGACCCCATGAGCCACCAACCGCCGCTTGCTGCTCGCTTGATGCTCGATGCGCTCACCGAGTTCGCCCGCGTGGTCGGTGCGCTTCCGGCGCCCGGTCGTGGCGGAGCGATCGGCCGGCTCAACCCAGGCTCAACGACGCTGCTGCACGTCACGCGAGACACGACCTACCTCGTGAACTTCGCTACCGGCGCACCGCCGGATCAATGGGTAATCGAGCAACTCGAGACTGACCAGGCACCGCGCTTCGACGACGCGCTGGACGCCTTCGTCCGTGGGCGCACGATGCTGACACCCTTCCTCGAAACCGCAGCGGCCGAGGACCTTGCCCGAGTCGCGATACCCGAGCCAGTCGAGGGCCTACCGACACACCTCGTCGGGGTGCCGCTCGAATACCTGCTGGCCCGGACCGCGGCTCACATCTTCGCGCACGCCGGGGAGATGTCTGCGCTCGCGTCGCTCGTCGGCGCTTCTGACCTGGGGCTTCCCGGTGAGATGGCGGCGACCCGGGGGTCCGAGGTATGACGACAGGCATGAACGATCCGCAGATCGTCACCGGTTCCGTCTTCGATCCGCCTGACGCGCCCTACTTCCGCTACCTCGTCGCCCGGAACTGGCCGGCAGGCGTGTCCCGTGGGGCGGTCGATCAGTGGGACCGCGAACTCGCACCCAGCAACACGTTGCTCGAATCATGGCGCGCTGATCAGCTGAACGACGCCGAGTTCGAACGGCAGTACGAGGCGGAGCTTGATCAGCGGCCGGCGCTGCTCGGCTGGGCGGTCCGAACCGCTGGTGTGAACGGGATCGTCCTCGTCGACGACACCCCGGAGGAGCCAGCCCCACGCTCGGTGCTGGCCTCGATTCTCAAGAGGCGACTCGCGCTCGCCCGGGACGGTGGGAACGACGACTGACCCCAGGCAGTCGCCGCCCACCATCCCAGCTCAGCTATTCCGGCTTGAACTCGATGATCTGGGCGTAGTTCCCATCCGGATCCACGAACGTCGAGATCACACCGCCCCAATACTCCTTGCCAGCGGTGCGAATGAACCGCACACCCTCAGCCTCTAGCCGGGCCTGCTCGGCGGCGAGATCGTCGACAAAGAAGTTGATCAGCGTTCGCTGCGGATCCGCGTTGTCACCCTTCGTGTCGCTGTGACCGTCGATCAGGAAATTCGCGCCGGCGACGTCGAACGCCCCGTCACCCATCTGAGCGTTCGGTTCCAGACCGACGATGTCTCGGTAGAACGCAGCCAGGCGCTCAGGGTGCTCACTGGTGATGTTGATGTTGAACGAGGTGACGTCCACGGTGCTCCTCCGATGGGAATGAAAATTCGCTGTTGAGAACGAAGTTAGAGATGCGTCGTGACAACGCCCTGTCAGTAGTGGATCGAACCCGATCAGATTCGTGCTGTCAGAACGACCGTACTGGGTCACGCTCGCGAACGAGCTCGTATACCTGAAGCAACGATTCAGCCTCGCGGCGCAACCGATCGACGACTTCCGGCGGTGAGATCACGCGCGCGGCGGCACCCCAGCGCAGCACCAATGGCAGCAGCCGGCGTAGGTCTCGAACCGCGTACACGAACACGACGCCGGATTCTGCCGGTTCCTCGCGGACAAACCCGAAGTCGACGAGCTCACGCGCCCAGGGCACGACCGATTGATCGAGCCAGACCCGCACGCTGAGCAGCTGTCGCTCGTCCTCGGCAAACTCGTCGCGAGCGCCGCCGAACTTGTCTCGGCGTTCGAAGCCCTCGTCCCCGATCACGACCTCATGGACGCGCGACAGGCGGAAGTCGCGGCCCTTCTCCCGCAAGCGGCAGTACGCCCGCAGATGCCAGTCGCCCGAGTAGTAGCTCAGGTGGTGGGGCTCGACGTCGCGTTCGGTCAGCTCATCGCCGCCGAACGAGTGGTACCGCAGGCGGACGACGCGGTCCGTGAGCGTCGCCTCGAGGAGTGGCGCAAGCCATTCCGAGGGCTCACGGCGGCCCCAGCGCTCGACACGCACCCGATCGCGCAACCGAGCCACCTCGCCGCGCGTCGTCTCCGGCAGCGCCGCCTCCAGCTTCGCGACCGCGGAGCGGCGGTTCCGCTCCTGTTCGGCCGTCCCGAGGCCATCTGCCAGATCCGTGCCTCGCAGCAGCTGCGCCGCCTCTTCCGCGCTGAACGCGATCGGCGGGAGGTGGTAGCCCTCGACGAGCCGGTAGCCCTCACCCGGGGTCGCGGCGACGGGAATCCCAGCCGCGCAGAGGGCATCAATGTCGCGGTAGACGGTCCGCACCGAGCACTCGCAGTCCTCGGCGAGGTCAGCCGCCCGCAGAGCGCGCTCCGTGCGCAGCCGCGTGAGAATACGCAGGCGGCGGTCCATCTGCTTCATCGACGCAGTGTAGCTGGGCCGGATCGAAACGCTCAGCAACGAACTGACCCGCCAAGGGGCGGGTCAGTGGTCGGTCAACGGGTCGGTACGGCCTAGTTGAGTTCGAGCACCTTCATGCCCTGCGGCAGCCGGCGCCAGGTGCGGACCTCGGCATTTTTGATCCCAGCTGCCTTCACGTAGTCACGCGCGACCGATGCCATGCCAGATGGCACGTACAGCAGCAGAGGAGCGTCCTTCATCTCGAGGCGCGCCCAGACGTACGACGCCTGCTCGCGCGTCATCGTCTCCTTCGATTCGACCTGCGCGATCAGCTTCGGACGGCCGCCCGGCTTGTCGAGGACCACGATGTCCGGCAGCAGCTTCTCAATGCCACCCTGCACCTGGATCGCCATCTGCGGCTCCGGCAGGTTCACGTAGGTGCGCAGCTCCGGGTTCTCGTCGTTCGGGAAGGCGAAACGATCGTCCGCGATCTGGTTCACGATCGTCGTCAGTTCGGCCCGGCGCGATTCCTCGCTACGGCGCCACTCCAGCTCGCCTTCGCGCCACTTGGCGTTCCGCCGCGGCCGTGCCGCCGCAAACCGGCTCAGCGCCGACCACTGGCTGCCGAAGAACATCAGCCCGAGCAGAATCGCCAACGGCACGCCCAGGAGCACCGTCGCACCAACCTCAACGTCGGCGACCGTAATCGTCGTCGGTCCCGGGAACACCCACATCGCGAAGAAGATGCTGCTGAACAGCACCAGCGTGACGAAGCCAACCGGTGAGGGCTGATACGGCCGGGCCGCCGAGCGTACGGTGTTGCTCGCGGCGACCTGCCGGAACGGCGGAATCTCTTCGGGCTCGGCTTCCGGCTCGGGCTCTGGCGCGGCTGCCTCAGCAGCGGCGCCGTCCTCCGCTGGAGCCTCTGCGGCGGGAGCGGCCGCCTCCTCGGCCGGTGCCTCGGCTGCAGCCGGTGCTTCGGCGGCCGGCGCGGCTGCGGGGGCGTCGCCTCCGGCCTGAGCGCGGGCCGCCGCCGGGTCATCGAACCACAGTTCGTTGATCTGGATGAACTTCGCCTCGGCGTCGGGAACCTCACCCTCGGGGAAGATCGCGTCCACCGGACAGGCCGGCTGACAGGCGCCGCAGTCGATGCAATCAATCGGGTTGATGTAGAGCATCTGGTCGGCGCCGTCTTCGAAGTGGATGCAGTCCACCGGACAGGCATCGACGCACGCCTGGTCCTGGGTGCCGATACAGGGTGAGGTGATCACAAACGTCATGCGTTACGCACTCCCGCGGGCGTCACGACCCGGTCTCGCGACGCGGTGGCGCTGGATGCGCCTGATCCTAGACGTGCCCTCCCTAGGCGTCCATGTGGTGTTCCCTCGAGCAGTCGAACGCCAGACCGTCGCTCCGGGCTTCCGCAAGCCCGCTGCCTCGAGGTCGCAGCTAGCATCGAGGCCACACGAGCGGAGGAGACCTCATGTCGAGGCTGATCGTCATCATGAGCGCCGGCGGCCAGGGCCGAGTAATCCTCGATGCCGCCGTCGCCGCTGGGCACGAGGTGGCCACCGTCCTCGACGACAGCACCACGGCAGCGACGGTCTCCGACCGGCCGGTGCTGGGAACGCCCGACGCCTGGCCCGCGCACGTCGAGGCGTGCGACGCCTTCGTGGTCGCGATGGCGCAGAACGGGCAGCGACGACGGCTCGCCGAGGCGATCCTCGAAGCCGGGCACCGCCTCGAAACGATCATCCATCCGCAAGCCTCGGTATCGCCGTTCGCGACCCTCCGCCGTGGTGTGGCCGTGATGCCCGGCGCGGTGATCGGTCCCCACGCGTCTGTTGGTGATTTCTCGATCGTCAACACGAACTGCGCCGTCGATCACGACTGCGTTCTCGGCACTGCGGTGCAGCTCGGTCCCGGCGTCACCATGCCGGGCGGCGTCACGATCGAGGACGGCGCGTTCGTCGGCGCCGGCGTCACGGTGCTGCCCAACGTCACCATCGGCCGCGACGCCGTCGTCGGCGCCGGCGCCGTCGTCACTCGCGATGTCGCACCGAGTGTCACCGTCGTCGGGAACCCGGCAACGCCACGCGGCTAGCGGCGTCGCCTCGGACAGCGCCCCCCGCAGCACCGCTGCATCGAGGCGCATACACTCTGTATGCCCACTGAGGCGGGAGGCGATCCGATGACGACGAACACCAACACGAACCCGTTCACGCCCGAGGTGAAGGAATGCCCGTATCCGGCCTACGACCAGTGGCGCGCCGAGGCGCCCGTCGTCTGGAGCGACGAGATCCAGGCCTGGATGGTCACGGACTTCGAGGTCGCCAAGCAGGTCCTGGAGGATCACGAAACCTTCTCCAGCAAGAACAGCGTCTTCGGCGGGCCGCAGATCGAGCACCCCGAGTTCCCCTCGATGATCAATCACGACGAGCCGGACCATAAGAAGCTACGAGCACTCGTTTCCAAGGCCTTCACGCCGCGCACGATCGACGAGGCGTGGGAGCCGCGCATCCGCGAGTACGTGTCTGAGCTACTCGACGCCGTCGAGGTACGTGGCGACGGCGAACTCGAGATCGTCGGCGATCTCGCCTACCCGCTCCCGGTCCAGATGATCGCCGAAATCATCGGCGTCCCGCCGCAGTTCTTCGAGCAGTTCAAGCTCTGGTCGAACCGCATCGCCCAGGGCATCGGCCGGATCCCGGAGCACGGCTACGCCAGCTTCGAGGAAGCCGCCGAGGCGGCCGAGGAAGCGCTGAGCGACGACGACGGTCGCGAGTACACCGCCGAAGAGGTCGCCCGCTTCAACGAACGCGGCGTCCGCGAAGCGGCCGAGCCCGAGGCGGAAGCCGAAGCCGAGGTCGAGGCCAGCGACGAAGACTCGCTCTTCATGTACTTCCTCCAGCAGGTGCAGGAGCGCCGCGCGGCCCCGCGCGAAGACCTGATCACCCGCCTCGTCGAGGCTGAAGTCGACGGTGAGCAGCTGACCGACATCGAACTCGTTGCCTTCCTGGTGCTCCTGCTCGTCGCCGGAAACGAGACCACGACCAACCTGATCAACCACACCATTCGCGGCCTGGCCGAGAACCCGGATCAGCAGCGCCACTTGCGCGAACACCCTGAGCTACTCGCCGCCACCATGGAGGAGGCGCTCCGCTGGGAGTCGCCGATCCAGAGCTTCTACCGTCGCGCCCACGTCGACACCACAGTTGCCGGCACCGAGGTGAAAGCCGGCCAGGCCCTCCTCGTGATCTACGGCGCCGCGAACCATGACCCGGCCCACTACGAGTGCCCGGCGGACTTCGACATCGAGCGCTTCAACGTCGACAGCGGGAGCCGGGACCACCTCGCGTTCGGCCGCGGCATCCACACCTGTCTCGGCGCGAACCTAGCGCGCATCGAGGCTGCCGCAGCGATTCAAGGCGTGCTCGACCGCTCCGCCTGGATCGCCCCAATCGAAGACCAGGAAGTCGAGTGGTGGGACACCCCGTTCTTCCGCGGCCCCCTCGCCTACCGCGTCCGCCTCGAGGAGACGGTGCCAGCGGAGTAGCTGCGGCGACGGCGGTCAGTCCGGGTAGAAGCGCGGCTCGCGCTTCTCCATGAACGCCGCCACCGCCTCCGCGTGCTCGGGGGTCGCGAAGGCCGCGTCGAGCAGCTCTCGCTCGACCGCGAGGACGGCGCCCATGTCGTCCTCGATCGCATTCGCCTGGAGCATCTGCTTCGCCGACTGAATCTGCGGCGCCGGATGCTCCGCGATCTTCGAGGCCACCTCCAGCGCGAGCGTCATCAGCTCCCCCTCGCCCGCCACGTGCGTTACGAGACCCGTCTCGAGGGCGAGCGCGGCGTCAATGTCCTGCGCGGTCAGCACGAACTCCGTCGCCCGGCCGAGTCCGACGAGCCGCGGCAAGAAGTGCGTCGAACCGAGCTCCGGAGTCACCCCCATGCGCAGGAACCGGAACGAGATCCGCGCGTCATGCCCGGCGATGCGAACGTCGCAGGGGAGCGCCATCGTCGCGCCCATCCCGAAGCAGGCGCCATTGATCGCCGCAACCACCGGCTTGCCGCCGGTGCAGGCCGCGATCCAATCCGCCGCGAAACTCGACCTCGGCTGATCGGTGTCGCGCTCCTCTGTGCGCTCACCGCTATCAATGCTCTCGCGGAACATCGAGATATCGGCCCCGGAACAGAACGCGCGCCCGTTCCCGGTCAGCACGATCGCAGCGATCCCCGGGTCCGAGTTGAACTCGGCTACAGCACGAAGCTGCTCGACCCCGACCTCCTGGGTCCACGCGTTCAGCCGCTCGGGACGGTTGAATCGAATCACGCCGACGCGACCCTCGCGCCCGACCTCGATCAGTTCGTAGTCGCTCATCGCTCCGCCGTTCATGCGTGCATCTCGCTGCCGCGCACTCTAGCAACGAGGCAACGCCGTCGGTCAGCCGGTACGATCAGCACTGAGCGGAAGTGCGGCCGTGGACGACCCAGACGTCATCCTGTTCGACCTCGATGACACCATCATCGATTTCTCCTGGAACTCGTCAGACTCGTGGCGTCTCACGTGCCTTGAGGCCGGCGAGGAAACCGGGGCGGACGCGGAGCTGCTGCAGCGCGCGATCGGATCCGCTGCAAACAACTTCTGGGCCGACCACGATCGGGCCGAGGCAGGCCGCCGCAACCTCATCGCTGCTAGCGCCACGATCGTCGCCGAGGCGTTCGGCACCCTCGAAGTAAACGTCCGTCCCGACCTCCCCCGCGAGATGTCGAGGCGCTATCGCACGCGCCGTGAGGAGGGCATCCGCCTCTTCGAGGGCGCGATCAACGTACTGGAGGCGCTCCGCACGCAGGGTCGCCGGCTCGCGCTCGTGACCAACGGATCGCGCCAGGAGCAGCGCGCCAAGATCGAGCGCTTCGACCTCGAACATCACTTCGATCACATCCAGATCGAGGGCGAGTTCGGACTCGGCAAGCCTCACGACGCGGCATATCGGCATGCCCTCGAAACTATGAATGCCGATCCGGCGACCACCTGGTTTGTCGGGGACAACCTCGAATGGGACGTCGCGGCGCCACAGCGCCACGGCATCTACGGCATCTGGGTCGACGGTAGGCAGGACGGACTACCCCCGGATTCTGCGCACGCCCCCGATCGAATCGTCCACCACATCGCGGAGCTGATCTGACCGGCCCATCACGCCGCCAGCCGGGCGGCTAGACTCCACCACAATCGAGGAGACGCTATGTCAGCAGTCCGATCGCTCCGCCGCGCCGTCGGCCGCGTCGCACAACCGCTCTACATCCGCGGAATGATGTTCAAGGAGCGCGCGAAGAGCGGTGTCACGTGGAACCCGCTGGCCGACCACTACCACCAGCAGCCGGTCGACACCTACAACCGGCTGCGCGACCAGGATCCCGTCCACTACAGCGAGCTGATCAACGCCTGGGTCTTCTCTCGCTACGAGGACTGCGACGTCATCCTCCGCGATCACAAGCGCTTCTCAAATGATTCGCGCAACGCGGATGACCCCGCGAACGACCGCGCTGCGAGCCTCAACGAGGCACGCTCGATCCTGGCTGCGGACCCGCCCGACCACACTCGCATGCGCTCCCTGGTCAGCAAAGCGTTCACGCCGAAGGCAATCGAGGCGCTGCGGCCACGCATCGAGGCGATCGTCGACGATCTGCTGGACCAGGTTGACGACCGCGTCAGCGGTGGCGAGCGCCACGTCGACATGCTCGAGGCACTCGCCGTTCCGCTGCCGATCACGGTCATCGCAGAGATGCTCGGCGTCCCACCCGCGGACCTCCCGCGATTCAAGGCGTGGTCCGATCGCGTCGCCCGGACCCTCGAACCGACGATCACCGAGGACGAAGCCCGCATCGCCACACAGGCCAACGCGGAACTGGGTGACTACTTCGAAGGCATCATCGAACAGCGCCGGATCGAGCCGCGGGACGACCTGATCAGCAGGCTGATCGAGGCTGAAGACGAAGGCGACAAGCTGAGCCACGCCGAGCTGCTCGTCACGCTGCGGCTGATCCTGATCGCTGGCAATGAGACGACCACCAACCTGATCGGCAACGGCCTGCTCACGCTGCTGAAACACCCCGAGCAACTCGAACGGCTGCGGCGGGAGCCGGAGCTGATGGAATCGGCCGTCGACGAGCTGCTCCGCTACGACAGCGCCGTTCAGACCGACGGCCGCACCGCCCTCGAGGACATCGACTGGGACGGACACCAGATCAAGAAGGGCCAACAGGTGATCTTGCTGCTCGGCGCCGGGAATCACGACCCCGCCGAGTTCGACCGTCCAGAGCAGCTCGACATCGCTCGCGGCAGCAAACGCCACCTGTCCTTCGGCCGAGGAATCCACCACTGCCTCGGCGCACCGCTGGCTCGCATGGAGGGACAGATCGCGTTTCAGCGGCTGTTCGATCGCCACGAGACGATCCGTCTGGCTGGCGATCCACGATTCAAGGATCACATCGTGCTGCGGGGAGTCGAGGCGCTCCCCGTCGATCTCACGCCGGTGCGAGCAACCGCGCCGGTCGCGGGCTAGCGAGGCAAAAGCCCGTGCTGCCCGGTACGCTCACGAGATGGTGAACCCCGATCACGTTGTTCAGCCGGCAGCCGGATTCGCGCCGGACCTCGGAGCCGCGCTCTGGATGCTCGACGACACCCGCGCGCGGACACTCCGCGCGATCGACGGGCTGCTGCCCTCGGACGTCGACGCGATCCCGATCGGTGGTGGCAACACCATCGGTGCTCTCCTCTACCACGTCGCCGCCGTCGAGCGTGACTGGCTGTACGCCGACATCCTCGAACGACCGGCGCCCGAGTGGGCCGAGGCACTCTTCCCCCGCGACGTCCGCGAGGAGAACGGTCGACTGACCTCGGTCCGCGGCATCGCGCTCGACGAACATCTCGCTCGGCTCGGGACGGTCCGCCAACATCTGCACCAGGACCTCGCCGGCTTCGGCAGCGAGGAGTTCCGCCGGCCGCGTGCCGTGCGCAACGGCGGCGGCACGCCTGAGTGGATCCTCCACCACCTGCGAGAGCACGAGGCCGAGCATCGAGGCCAGCTCCAGGAGATTCGCACGCTCCTCCGTCAGGGCCGCTAACCCCGAGGTCTCACGCGCGGGCGGGATGAGCCCAGTCTCCCCGTTCCGAGGCTGCACCCCGACTCAAGGTCGGAGTGCTCGCCCGGAGCCTAGCGGCGCGGCGGCGGGCCGGTCGGGGCGACCCCGCCTGGCGCTCCCAGAGCTAGACCGCGCGCGAAGCCAGCATCGGGACTCCCCGCGAAGCTCCTCGGGATGAACGGGAAGCGGTCAGTGAGGACGTAGTAGTACGTGCCGCCGGGGTACTCGGGTGTGATGCCCGAACGGCCGTTGTTCTCGTCCAGGTCGCCCAGGCCCGAAACCCACTCGTAGTCCGCAACATAGGTTCCGTCGTACCCACCGCCGGGACCACCCGCGCGGGTTCCGCTCTTCACCCGGTAACTCGATCGCAGCGAGGTGACCGCACTCGACGGATTGGAAGCGTCTGCGTAGCCGTAACGCGCGTACACCGGGAATCCGTCCGCCGCGAAGCCGACCAGCGGTGAGTGCATAATGCCGCTCTCGCCCCCGACGATGCCCTCAGGGATCCCGTGGTAGTGATACCCGCCCGTCGGCTGGACATGCGCGTTGCTGTCGTCCTCACCGAGGTTGATCGCGCTGCTCATCGGCTCAAGCTGCCAGCCAGAGGTCGGATCGTCGTTCCAGAACTCCGCCGCGCCCGGATCGAACGGCACCCCGTTGATCGCGATCCCAAACACATCGAGGATCCCGTTCGCGCTGCTCTGGCCCAGAACCGTTGGCGCCGCCGGCACCTGGTAGGCATACGACTGCTCGCTGATCGCGTTCGGATTGTTCGCGTTGGGAAACGTCCCGGTCTCGTGATCGGGTAGTCCGTTCGCCTCGATGTACCGCGTGACGCCATCGACCCAGATCCGCACCTGCGTGCCGGTCGCCGTGTTCTCGTAGCGGTAGTCGTCGAACGGATTCACGCCGACTGGCATGGTCGTCGCGGCGGTCTCGAGACCATCCGAAACCATCGTGGACGCCACCACATTGCCGCTGCTGCTCGCAGACTCGGGGGCGGCAGCGGCGATCGGATCGTCCGAACCGCCGCGGCAGGCGCTCGCGAACACTGCGGCGAACCCCGCCGCTCCCATCCCGCGCAAGAGCCGGCGCCGTCCAATGCGATTGATTGCCGGACTGGAGGTTTCGTTCACCGGAAGCCCCACTCGTGCGTGATCTGATGCACGAAGAATCGCCGCCCCGACTAAGGCCGTCGTGAAACGCGACTAAGAGCAGTCTGAGATTCGGCGGAACACCAGCCCCGACCGACCACAGAAGACTCACCAGGAAGACCGGGGCGGTCGGGGCAGGCTGCTGGAACGATGCGAGGAGCTAGTCGTCGTCCTCCTCGCCGCTGTCGTCGTCGGGCTCGTCACCCGTCACGACGAAGTTCTCATCGAGGTGGACCTCGAGCTGTGACCCGTCGGCGAACTTGATCTCGACCTCGTAGGCCGCGCCGTCATCGCCGATCTCCGTCTCGGTGACCTCGCCGCCGCCCGTGTGCGCGAGGGCAGCCGCGACAGCGCGGTCCCGCGTCTCGCCCGTCAGCGGCTGGTCATCGCCGTCGGTCGCCACGGCGCTGCCGCCAGCCACCACCGCGGCAAGGGCGATCGCGCCGACAACAGCGCCGCCAATCACCGCCGGTCGTCGTCTGAGTTCCATCAATTGCTCCCGTAGTTGTCAGCGTGGTGGTCGCATCACGGAATGAAGCTATGCCCCACGTCCTGAACGGGCGCTGAACGACGCGACGGCTCTTCAGCCCACGTTCAGGCAGGCTTCAGGTACGCCTGCGAGCATGGATCTCGCCGGGAGGCTCGACATGCGCGTACTGGTCGTCGAGGACGAGCCGAAGATCGCTGCCGCCGTCCGTCGCGGCCTCGAAGCTGAAGGTTTCGCCGTGGACCTCGCCGGCAACGGGGACGACGGCCGCTGGATGGCCGAGGAGAACGACTACGACCTGCTGATCCTGGACGTCATGCTCCCCGGCATGAGCGGGACCGACCTCAGCGCCCACCTCCGCTCGATCGACGACTGGACGCCGATCCTGATGCTCACTGCCCGTGACGGCGAACGGGACGAGGCGAATGCACTCGACGCCGGTGCCGATGATTACCTGACGAAGCCCTTCTCCTTCGTCGTACTGGTGGCGCGCGTGCGCGCCCTGGTCCGCCGAGGTCGGACCTCTCGTCCCGCGGTGCTCGAGGTGGGATCGATTCGCCTCGACCCGGCCGCGCATCGCTGCTGGCGGGATGGTTCGGAGGTCGCCTTGACCGCGCGAGAGCTCGCCGTGCTGGAGTTCTTGCTGCGCAGCGATGGCGACGTCGTCTCGAAGTCGGCGATCCTCGAGAACGTCTGGGACTTCACCTTTGACGGCGACCCGAACATCGTCGAGGTCTACGTCCGCCACCTCCGCCGCAAGCTCGATGACGGCACGGTCGGCTCCTTCATCGAGACGGTACGCGGCGCCGGCTACCGACTCGCCGCGAGCGCCCCGGGCAGCTAGGCCGCGGCCATGTCAGACAACCTGATCGCGCGCGGCCGGACCACCAGCCGGACCGTCCGCTTCCGGACCACCGCCGGCGCGGCAACCCTCGTCGCCATCGCGCTCTTTCTCGGGGCGTGGGCAGCACTGTTCATTCAGGAGCGGGAACTGCGCTCGAGCCTCGACGCGTCGCTCGAGCAACGGACCGCCGATCTGGTCGCTGTGCTGAAGGAAGGCGAACCACCCGATGTCCTCGCCGGCCGCGAGGACGAGGCGTGGGCACAGTTGGTCGGCGCCAACGGGCAGGTGATCGCCGCGAGCGAGAACCTGACCGGCCAACCGCCCGTCGCCGGCGGCTTCCGGCCGGCCGGGCTCCGCGAAGCGCGAACGATCGACTCACTGCGCATCGACGACGAGGACCGCTTCCGGGTCGTCGGCCAGCGATTCACGCGGCCCGAGGGCGTCGTCACCCTGTACGTCGGCGACAGCATCGAGCCCGTCGAAGAAAGCGTCGCGACACTGCAGCGCAGCTTCTTCGTCGGCGGGCCGCTGCTCGTCATCCTCGTCACCGCCGTCACCTGGTACTTCGTCGGACGTGCGCTCACGCCCGTCGAGGCGATGCGGGCGGAGGTCGCCGGCATCACCGCCAGCGAACTGCACCGGCGGGTCCCCACGCCGCCAATCGACGACGAGATCGGACGCCTCGCCGACACGATGAACGCGATGCTCGCCCGCCTCGAGGATTCACAGACTCGCCAGCAGCAGTTCGTCGCCGATGCGTCGCACGAGCTACGCAGCCCGCTCGCCAACATCCGAGCACAGCTCGAGGTCGACCTCGCACGTCCCGAGGAGGCCGAGCCGCTCGAGACCGAGCGCTCGGTCCTCGAGGAGGCAGTCCGACTCCAGCGCCTGGCCGACGATCTGCTCCTGCTGGCGCGTGGTGACGCCGGCGCACCGATGCAGAGCGAGACGGTGGATTTGGACGACGTTCTGTTTCGCGAGGCGGAGAGGCTCCGCGCCACGCAGGCGACCGTTGTCGACACGCTCCGCGTCTCTGGCGCTCAACTGGCCGGCGACCCCGAGCTGTTGAGCAGAGCGATCCGCAACCTGCTGGAGAACGCCGCCCGCTACGCCACGGAGCGCGTCACCGTGGAACTACGCGAGGACCGGCGTGCGGGCGTGATCGAGCTGGCGGTCGCGGACGACGGCCCCGGCATCCCCGAGGCGGCCCGCGAGCAAGTCTTCGAGCGGTTTGCCCGCCTCGACGCGGCCCGTGGGCGCGACGCCGGCGGAGCCGGCCTCGGCCTCGCGATCGTCCGCGAGATCGTCGAGCGTCACGGCGGATCGGTCACGGTGGGCACCTCCAACGAGGGTGGAGCCCGGTTCGAGGTCACACTCCCGATCGACCCGACCGCCGAGCCCGGACAAACGCGCTAGCGACCTCGTCGCATCGGTTCCGCGCGTAGCGGTCGGCGCCTATCCGCCGTCGTGACTGAGGATCGATGTCCACTCCTCGATCCCTTCACGCAATGCGGGCGGCACGAACCCGCGGCGCCGATAGCGTTCGCCGCCCCCGTCGACCGTCTCGAGGTGGATGCTCAACGTGCCGATGCCGCGGGTCGTCGCCTCTGCGATCAGCGCGTCGAGAAGTGCGTCGACGGTGTCGCTCCGGGTCGCATCCCGCAGCGCCGTCAGCTCGAGATCTGCGCGGACATTGTCGGGGTCGGCGCCGAGCCGTCCGAGTCCGACCAACCGCGAGCCTTCGATCACGGCCAGCAGCAACTCGCGGTCGTAGTCGATCTGTGTGAGCTGCGCTGCGGACTCGTGGGAGAGATCGGCAACGGGCGCCAGGAAGCGAGGCCGCGCGGTCGCCGGATCGAGTTCCGGGACCGCCTCGCGCACCAGCGGCTCATCCTCGGGGCGAATCGGGCGCAGCGTCATCGGACGCCCCGCCACGACGACCGGCCGCGCCAGGTGCTGGGGATAGGGACTGATCGAAGGCGGCACGCGAGCGGCACGATCGGCGGCCGCAACGCGGATCCGCGCATCGAGGGCGAGCACCCCATGTTCGTCCGCGAGCAGCGGGTTGATGTCCAGTTCGACGATCTCCGGGCAGTCGACCACCAGATCTGAGAGCCGAACCAGCGTTTCCGCGATCGCCCCAAGATCAGCCGCCGGCTCATCGCGATATCCCGCAAGCAGCCTCGAAACCCGAGTCTCGCCGACCAGGCGACGCGCGAGCGCGTCGTTCAGGGGCGGCAGCGCGAGCGCGCGATCAGCGATCACCTCAGTGGCGGTGCCACCGTGCCCGAACAGCAGTACGGGCCCGAACTGCTGATCCTCGGTGACACCGAGGATCAGCTCGTGGGCGCCCGCCCGCTCGACCATCGGCTGGACCGTGAACCCCTCGACCGTTGCCGCGAGGCGCGCGCTGCGCACCCGTTCGACCATCCGTCGGGCGGCGTCGCGGGCTGCTTCCGCGCTCCCCAGATCCAGGGCGACCCCGCCCACATCGCTCTTGTGGGTGATGTCGGGCGACAGGATCTTCACGACGACCGGGTAGCCCAACCGATCCGCTGCGGCTGTCAACTCGTCGAGGTCGTGCGCGACGGCGGTTTCAACGGTGGCGATGCCGTACGCCGCGAGGACGCGCTTCGCCTCGTATTCGCTGAGCCATTCGCGGCGGTCTGCAAGCGCACCTTGCAGGACGCTGGACACGGTGTCGCGGTCGGGCGGGTCGGTTCGATCGAGGGCTACGGGAGTCTCGAGGAGCTGCGACTGCGCCCGTGAGTACCGCACCCGCTGCATGAACGCCGAGACTGCCTCGTCTGGCGTCTCGAACACCGCGAGGCCGTGCTCGTCCAGCAGTCGCCGGGCGCGCAGAGCCTCCTCGCTATCGCCGATCCACGCGCCGATCACCGGCACCGGCCGCATCGCGCCCGGTTCGCTCAAGGCGCCGGCGACCGCTTCGGCGGCCTCGTAGCTGGACGCGACAGCGGTCGGGCAATTCATCACCAGGACGGCGTCCACACCGGGGTCATCGAGGACATGGCCGATCGCCGCGACGTAGCGCTCTCCGGGAGCATCGCCAATGATGTCCACGGGATTAGCGCGGCTCCAGGTCGCCGGCAACACTCGGTCGAGTGCGCTGATCGTCTCTGGCGCCAGTTCGGCCAGCTTCCCACCTCCGTCAATCAGAGCGTCGGTCGCGAGCACGCCGAACCCACCGCCGTTGGTGACGATCGCAAGCCGGTCCCCGTGCGGCTCGACATCATCAGCGAGCAACTCGGCGGCCTCGAACAGCTCGCGCAGGGAGGTCACCCGCAGTACGCCCGCGCGCTGGAAGGCCGCGTCGTAGACCGCATCGCTTCCCGCAAGCGCCCCCGTGTGCGAAGCCGCCGCACGGGCGCCTTCCTCGTGGCGACCGGCCTTCATCACGATCACCGGCTTCACGCGCGCCGCCGCCCGCGCTGCAGACATGAACTTGCGCGCGTTCGTCACCGCCTCGATGTACAGCAGGATCGAGGTCGTCCCCGGGTCCCGCGCCAGGTAGTCGAGCATGTCGCCGAAGTCGACGTCGGCCATGTCCCCGACCGACACGAGGTGCGAGAACCCGACCCCGCGCGGCTGCGCCCAATCGACGACGCCGACGATCACCGCGCCCGACTGGGCGACGAACGCCAGCCCCCCGTCGGCGACTGGAACGTGCACGAAGCTCGCGTCGAGGCCGAGCCTCGGGATCACCAGCCCAACCCCGTTCGGCCCGACGATCCGCAGCAGGTGCGGACGCGCGGCCTCGAGCACTGCGCGCCGGCGGCGCGCGCCCTCCGCGTCGCCACCTTCGCCGAACCCGGCGGTGATGATGACCGCCCCCCGCGTGCCGCGCTCGCCCAGTTCGGCGATGACCCCGGCGACGGCATCCGGCGGTGTCGCGATCACGGCGAGATCCGGCGTTTCCGGCAGCGATGCGACATCCGGGTAACTGGCCTGTCCCTCGATCTCCTCACCACGCGGGTGCACGAAGTCGAGGCGGCCTCGAAAGCCGGCGCGGCGCATGTTCCGGGCGAGCAACTGACCGAGCGAGCCCGGCCGCGGACTCGCGCCGATCAAGGCGACGGACTGAGGCTCGAAGAGTGCGTCGAGGTTTCGAATACTCATGGCGGGATTGTGGCACGCGGCCTGCGGCATCCGAACCTGCCTTCGACACGGCGTCCGGTGACGATCGTCGGGTCCCTTGCCTTCGGGTCGTTCACTTACATGTGGTAAGTTTATTACCCAACGACCACAGAACGAACGGAACCGACCCCATGCCCGCCGTCAGCGTGCAAGACCCGACCACCCTGCCGCGCATCCCTCGCTCAGAGGACGGCCATCCTGCGCGAACGGCCAGAGCGATCTACGACGCACCCCGCGCGCTCGAAGGCGAGGGCTTCGAGGTGCGCCGCGCCTTCGCCGAAATGGATCTGCGGCTCGCCGACCCCTTCCTCCTGCTCGACCACATGGGTGCCGTGGAGTACGCGCCCGGCGAAGCGAAGGGTGCACCTGACCACCCACATCGTGGCTTCGAGACCGTCACCTACATGCTTGACGGCGTCCTCGAACATCGCGATTCGAACGGCGATGGCGGGTTGATCACAGACGGCGCCACTCAGTGGATGACTGCGGGCGCCGGCATCATTCACTCCGAGATGCCCACCGAACAGATCGTGATGCAGGGCGGCCTATTTCATGGCATCCAGCTCTGGGTGAATCTGCCTGCCGATCAGAAGTGGTCCCCGCCGCAGTACCAGGACATCGAGGCCGGCGAGGTGTCGCTACTCGCCTCCGACGACGCTGGTGCCCTCGTGCGACTGATCGCGGGTGAGCTGGCCGGATTCCGTGGGCCGGGCGCGACGCGCACCCCGATCACCTACGCTCACGCCTCGATCAGCCCGGGCGCCCGTCTTGAGGTGCCATGGCGCGAGGACTTCAACGCAATGGCGTACGTCCTCGTGGGCGACGGGCTCGTTGGCCGCGAGGCGACACCGATTCGCGAGGGCCAACTCGCGATCTTCAGCGAGGGAGGTGACGTGATCGTCACCGGGGCACCTCGGCAGGACAGTCGCACCGAGAATCTCGAGATATTGCTGCTCGGTGGGATGCCGATCCGAGAGCAGATCGCGTGGTACGGACCCTTTGTGATGAATACCCGCGACGAGCTAGTGCAGGCGGTCGAGGATTACCAGGCGGGTCGGATGGGACGGATTCCGGCGCAGCACTCGGCCTGACGCGGCCGCGCCCAACAGCTAGACAGAAGGGCCCCGCTGTCGCGGGGCCCTTCTGTCTAGCATTCGACACCGGGAGAACTGGATTCGAACGCGGTGCTGGTGTCAGAGTTCGCCGGCGCCTCGTGACCGCGCGGGCCGTGCCCGAGGCCACCGAAGCTGTCGAAGCCTCGGTGGCCGCCGAATCCGCCTCGGAACTTCGCGCCATGCCCGACGCCCCTGAACGAAGCGCCGCGGAGTAGCTGCGCCTGGTCAGCGGTGATCTCGCCGGCGCCGAGGGCCGCCTCGATCGCCGAGTCCCGCGCGTCAACGAGCGCGGCCCTGAGGACGACTGAGTCGACCTCGGACAGCAGCTCACGGATCGAGTGGTCCTCGATCGCGGCTTCCACGTCGACCACGGTCATCTCGAGGAGATCCGCGTAGACGGCCACGGTGTCGACCTCGATCGCCGCCGACGCCGCCCGCAGTTCGTCGAACGCCTGACGGTCGAAGTTCTCGAACCCGCCGAACCGGCCGTGGAACCGGCCGAACGGAGCGCCGTCGGCGAGCTCGCCGAGGCGCTCTGCCTGTTCAGGCGTGATTGAGCCGTCGGCCAACGCTCCGTCGATCGCGTCGGCAGCCGCCGCACTGTGTGCCTCGGTCAGATCATCAAGCGTCAGATCGCCGACGAGATCACGGAGTGTGCCGTCGTCCTTCGCCTGCTCGACTTCGTCGGCGGACATGCCCAGCGCGCGCGCAAGCACATCCACCCGATCGACAGGGCCGAGTCCGGGATGGGCCATCGCGGCACCGGTAATCGCGAGTGCGGCGATGCCGCCCACAATCAAAGCTAGCGTCCTGGATCGGGGCATACACAGATCCTCTCGCACGGTGGAGCGCGACCTCGAGCGTAGGAACGGAGGCATAAGGTCCGGATAAGGACTGCCGTGTGCCTCTGCGCCGATCACCACCAATCGACGAACGTTAACTGACGCCCGGAACGATCCAAGCCGAAGGTCGGCCGACCACGGCCTGGGATCGATAGGCTGGATAACCGCACCCTGTTGGACAAGGATCAGGCAGTCCCCATGCCCGACATCACCCCTCAGGTCCATGACGACGCGCCGTCGACCGCCGCGCCGCCGGTCGAGTTCGACCTCGATGAGCCCGAGTTCTATGAGAATCGCGAGCTGAGCTGGCTCGACTTCAACGACCGTGTCTTCGCCGAGGCCCGCGACCCGAGGAACCCCTTACTTGAGCGCGTGAAGTTCCTCGCGATCACGGCGAGCAACCTCGACGAGTTCTATTCCAAGCGCATCGGCTGGCTGAAGCGGCAGATGGAGAACGATCCGCACGTACGGACGGTGGACGGGCTGACGATCCGCGAGCAGCTCCAGCTCGTCCGCGATCGCTGCGAACAGATGAACCACGCCATGAACGAGGTCTGGGCGCAGGACCTGCGCCCAGACCTCGCCGAGGCAGGCGTTGAAATCGTCAGCTACGACTCAATCGACGAGACGACGCGCGACGAACTTCGCGACTACTTCGTGCGCTCGATCTTCCCGGTGCTGACGCCCCTGGTCGTCGATCCGGCGCACCCGTTCCCGTTCATCTCCGGCAGCAGCCTGTCGCTGGCCCTCGGCGTCCGCGAGCCGAATCAGAACTGGCACTTCGCACGCGTGAAGGTGCCCGACAATCGTCCCCGCTTCATCGACGTCGGCAACGGCTGCTTCGTACCGATCGAGGAGCTGATCGGCGCACACCTGGAAATGCTCTTCCAGGGCGCCGAGGTCTCCGACTGGCAGGTGGTGCGCGTCCTCCGCAGCGCGATCGTCGGCGGCCCCGGGGAGGAGGCCGAGGATCTGCGCGATCTAATCGAAAGCGAGCTCCGCCTCCGACGCCTCGCCGAGGCTGTCGCCCTCGAGGCCGACAGCGAGGTCCCGGCCAATCGCCTGGAGCTGCTTCTGGAGGAGCTCGAGCTCGACGAGGATGACGTGATCCGGCTCGACCACTTCGTCGGCCTGGCCGACCTGATGGAGATCGCCTCGCTGCCGATGGGCTCGCTCTCGTTCCCACCGTTCACCCCAGAGATCCCGTCGGCCTTCCTCCACATCGAGGACGACCGCACGTTTTTCGCGACGCTCCGCAGCCGCGACGTGCTGGTCCACCACCCGTATGAGTCGTTCGACGCCTCGGTGGCGCGCTTCGTCGAGGAGGCCTCGCGCGACCCGAGCGTCCTCGCGATCAAGCAGACCCTCTATCGCACGTCGCCCGACTCACCGTTGCTCCGTTCGCTGATCGACGCAGCGGGGCGCGGCAAACAGGTAGCCGTCGTCGTGGAGTTGAGCGCCCGCTTCGACGAAGCGAACAACCTCGAATGGGCGCGTCGCCTCGAGGACGCGGGCGTCCACATCGCCTACGGATCGCCCTCGATGAAGGTGCATAGCAAGATCTCGTTGGTTGTCCGCGAGGAACCGAGCGGCGTGAAGCTCTACGGCCACATCGGCACCGGGAACTACAACTCTCGGACCGCGCGGGTGTACACGGACCTCGGTTTGTTCACGGCCGATGGAGAGATCTGCGCCGATCTCCTCGCGGTCTTCAATCACCTGACCGGTTTTTCCCGAGAGCCGCAGACATCGACGCTCCTGGTAGCGCCGTTCAATCTCCGCTCTGAACTCGAGATGCGCGTGCGGCGCGAAATCGAGCACGCCCGGTCCGGCCGGCCCGCGCGAATCATCTTCAAGATGAACGCACTCGAGGATCCCGGGTTCACCCAGCTGCTCTACGAGGCATCGCAGGCGGGGGTACAGGTCGATCTGAACATCCGCGGCATCTGCCGCCTTCGCCCGGGCCTGCCCGGGCTCAGCGAGAACATCCGCGTGGTCAGTGTGATCGGGCGGTTCCTGGAACACTCGCGCGTCTACGCCTTCGAGAATGACGGCGATCCGGAGTACTTCATCGGCAGTGCCGACATCATGAATCGCAACCTGGATGAGCGGATCGAAGTGCTCACGCCGATCCACGACCCCGCGCTCCAGCCACAACTCCAGGACATGCTCGATCTCCTGCTAGATGATCGCCGGCAATCCTGGCACCTGCTTGACCGCACCTGGACCCGGGACGACTCAAGCGCGGACCCCGGCGCCCACGCGACGCTGCTCGCGGCAGCGCCGTTCAGCTAGCCCCGGCTCGCTGGTCGTCCTCTCAACGACCAGCGGCCACCTGACTCTCTCGCCAGGACCTACGGTCTCCGGAACCGCGCTCCGATAATCAATCAGCCCCGTCAGCATGTGCCGCGGCGCAATGGATGCGCGCCGAGTGCGGCCATGCCGACATCTGCTGGAGATGCATGATGCAGATCCCCGGAGCGGCCCTGGCCGCATTCGACGACCCGGAGGACGGGAAGCGTCCGTTCTTCATCGCACGTCAGCCGATCTACAACCGGCGGCGGCGACTGGACGCGTACGAACTCCTATTCCGAGGCTCTGAGTCAGCAACGGGAGCGGCGTTCCTTGACGGCAATGCCGCCACCGCCCAGCTGATCACTCACGGGACCTGGCTCGGTGACTTCCGCTCGCTCTCCGGCGGGAAGCCAGTGTTCGTCAACTTCACCCGCGATCTCTTGCTCGCCGATCCGGCGTCGCTGTTGCCCTCGAAACAGTTCGTCGTCGAGGTCCTGGAGGACGTCGAGCCGGAGCCCGGTATGCTCGCGGCCTGCCGCGCGCTGCGCGCCGCTGGCTACCGAGTGGCACTCGATGATGTGATCGACGTCAGCCGCGTCGAAGCCTTCCGAGGTGCGATCGACATCGTGAAGGTCGACCTCCTCGCCGCCTCGTGGGCTGCGATCAACGAATTGGCAGACGCCGCGAAGGCGACGCGGGTCAAACTACTGGCCGAAAAGGTCGAAGACGACGAGGTGCTCGAATTCACGATGCAACTCGGGTTCGACTACTTCCAGGGCTACTTCCTCAGCCGGCCCGAGTCGGTTAAACGATCGACGCTCCCGGGACTCCAGCCGGCCCACATCAGGCTCCTGGACGTCGTCAATCGCCCTGAACTCAACATCGATGACGTCGCGAGTGCCGTCGAAGCGGATCCGTCGCTTACCTACATGCTGCTGCGGCGCGCGAACTCGGTCGCACGCGCCCTCAACCGACGTGTCAGCTCGGTCCGCGACGTCGTCGTCCTCTTCGGGCAGGACGAGATTCGCCGCGCCGCCACGTTCGTGGTGATGGGCGCGATCGTTGGGCAGTCCGAACACTTGCTCCACGACAGCGTGACGCGGGCGCGCTTCTGCGACCACGTGGGCGAGCGTCTCGGGCTCCCGCCGCGCGAACGATTCAGCTTCTACATGACCGGGTTGCTGTCGACGATCGACGCATTACTCGATCAGCCGCTGGAGGAGGCGCTAGACCTGCTCCCGCTGCCGAACGCGGTGAAGGCCGCCCTGCTCAACGAGATCGGTCACGAAGCAGACGCGCTCAAACTCGCCTCTGCATACATGAGCGCCAACTGGCCCGAGGTATCGCGGCTTGCCGCGAAGCTCGCGATTCAGGATGACGATCTCACGGAGGTCTACCTCGAGGCGGTCAGGAGCTCGGACGAAGCGATGGCCAGCAGCGATAACGCTGCCTAGCAGATTTGGTCACGATTCAGCCGGCACACGCCGAAGCCTCTGTTCCATGAGCCAAGATGTAGCCGCCCGGTCGCGGCGGGATGCGAATGGTCCGCCGGGGACGCGTCCGCTCTCACCCTGACCTACCGCCGCCAGCCCGACTTACTGAAGGACCAGCGGGATGACGACCCGCGGCGGCGGCGGTCCTTCTCCGCCGGATGCGTCGACCTCGAATACCTCGAGGCTGCCAACTTCGATCGAGGCCACCCCGGTGTAAGCGACGGCAACGGCGAAGCGGTCGGCGCCATCCACCCCACCACCTGTCGCGAATCCCGCTGCCAGCTCGGATCCGTCGCGAGCGAGCAGGCGCCAGTTCACGGTCGACTCGAAGGTTCGAGAGCAACCGCTCACCTCGAAGCCGCTGAACACCTGAGCGCCAGACACCGGCGTCGTGACGAACACGAACGAGCCAAGATCGTCGAGGCTTGTCGCTTCACAGGCACCAGTCCCGATCTCGACCAGCGCGCCGTCTTCGATCTTGAAACGCCGAGTCACGGGGACGGTCGGCGCGGCAGCGAAGGGGGCCCCCTGCGGCCGGTCGAGGTACGTCACGCTCACCTCGCCATGAGCCGCAGCGACACGATCCACGATGATCCGATCACCCAGGAGGGCCACCGGTGCCGGACCCGAGGAGCCACTCGCGACCACGGTCAGATACGAGAAGGTGCCGCTCCCGCCCGACTGTTGCGAGATGACCGTCGCTGCATCGGCGATCGTGTCACCATCGAGGTGAGCGAACGATTGGCGAACGGTCAGCTCCGTCACGATCTGCGTCGCGGACCCTGGCGCCGCGGGGATCGAGGAACTCCCGTCTGTCAGCGTCACATCGCCGCCGTCGAGTCCGAAGGTCGCGTTCCTCGGATCGAGCAGCGGCACCGCCTCGAGGCAGCGCACTGAGAAGGGCGTGTTCGCGGCGAGCAGCGCCGGGAACGGCGCGTTGACGAAGTCTGGTGCGCCAGCCACGTAGGAAGACCACAGCCCGTCCGAGATCGAGGCGACGGTCACCGTCTCGCAGCCGGCATCGCGCAGCGTGCTCGCGAGCCCGGCCGGGCTTGAGATCTCTGTCGTGATCAAGAGCCCCGCGCCTCCGGCTCGCGGCGGAACGCCACTGAAGCCGCCACCGATCGGCGCGGCGATCGGCACCGGCGTCTGCGCCTGGGCACCATGGGCGGGATTCAGCATCACCGCGACGACGAGCGCCGCACCCAGCGCCACCCCGATCACTCCGAGTCGCTGCCTCATGTCCGTCGCTCCTCGACTGCTCAACTCAGCTCCGCCGGCATGGCGCATGGTCGGTCACCGGCGCTATTCGTCACACCTCGAAGCCTCACGCCACCAGGAGATAGCGTCCGTCAGCACTCCACTGGACGAGCGTCGCCGGCGCCGGGACGAGCACCCGAAGTGCCACGTCGCCGAAGGTCCGCGGTTGACCCATCATTCCGAATCAGCATGCCATCAGAAGTGGAACGCACGAGCAGCGGCAGCGGTTCCTGCCATGCCGGCGAGGGCATGCGCCACGCTCAAGCGCTAGGCTGCCCTCGAACCGACTGTTTCGAGGGGGAACCATGGGCGCGCTCGACGGCATCCGCGTTATCGACTTCGGCCAATACATCGCCGGCCCCATGACCGGAATGTTGCTCGCAGACCAGGGCGCCGACGTGATCAAGGTCGACCCGCCGGGCGGGCCGGCCTGGGATGCGGCCGCGAACGCCACCTGGAACCGTGGCAAGCGCAGCATCGTGCTCGACCTCAAGGCCGAGGGCGACCTCGAGACCGCTCGGCAGCTGATCGCCTCCGCCGACGTCGTCGTCGAGAACTTCCGGCCAGGCGTGATGGATCGTCTCGGCCTCGGCGCGACCGCGACGTCCGAGGCCAACCCGCGCCTGATCTACTCGTCGTTGCCAGGGTTCGCCGATGACGACCCACGGCGAGACACGGCCGCCTGGGAGGGCGTCGTCGGCGCCGCCGCCGCCACGTACTTCCCGCGTGGCACCACAAGCGACGTTGACACGCGGCCGGTCTACACCGCGATCCCGACCGGCTCGTCGTACGCCGCTTTCCAGGCGTCGGTGGCGATCTCGATGGCGTTGATTGCCCGTGACCGCGACGGGGTCGGACAGCATATTCAGGTGCCATTGTTCGACGCGATGTTCGGGGCGATCGGCTATCGCGGCCAGCATCCGCAGTCGCTCCGGTTGACGCGCGGCGGGCGGATGCGCACCACCCAGTACGAGTGCGCCGACGGGCGTTGGATCATGTTCCACACTGGGAACCAGAACGTGCCGCAGTTCATGGAACTCGCTGGCATTACCGACTGGACCGAACGCGGCCTGTTCGACCCGGACCGGGCCGACGATTTGGAGGCAGCCGAGGAGGCGCTCTTCCGCACGAAGACGGCACAGGAGTGGGAAGACCTCGTTGCCGAAGCGGGCTCCGAGTGCACGGTCTGCCGCACGACCGAGGAGTGGATGGCGCACTCGCACGCCCGCGAATCGCTGGCAGTGATCGACGTTGACGATCCGATCCTCGGTCAGACCTCACAACCAGGGATCAACGTTCGGCTATCAGCGACGCCGGGCGCCGTGCGGGGACCACGCCCGCAGCTGGACGCCGACCGCGCCTCGATCCTCGCGGAGCTCGAGCAGACGGAGACGACCACCGCCCCGCCCGCGTCCCAGGAGCAACTCCGGGCGGCGTTGGACGGGGTGAAGGTCCTCGACCTCTGCATCGTGCTCGCCGGACCAACCGCCGGTCGGACGCTCGCGGAATACGGGGCGGACGTGATCAAGATCGACGCCCCGACGCGGGGCGACCAGGTGATCTTCTTCACCGATGTCAGTAGGGCGAAGCGAAGCATCCTGCTCGATCTCAAGTCCGAAGCAGGCCTCGAGGTGTTCTGGCAGCTTGTCGACGAAGCGGATGTGATCGTCCAGAACTACCGACACGGCGCGGCCGAGCGACTCGGCATCGACTACGAGTCCGTGAAGGCACGCAAGCCAGACATCATCTACGGATCAATGAACGCGTTCGGGCACATCGGTCCCTGGGCACGTCGGCCCGGCCACGAACAGCTGGCGCAGGCGACATCGGGGATGCAGCTCCGCTTCGGCGGCGCCGGCAAGCCAACGCTGCAGGTGAACGCGATCAACGACTACGGCACCGGCTTTATGGGCGCCTACGGCGTCGCGCTCGCGCTACTGCACCGCAACCGGACGGGCGAAGGCCAGCTGATCGACAGCTCGCTCGCGTACACGGCGGTCTCGCTCCAATCGCAGTTCCTCGTTGGTCACGAAGGCAACACGTGGGATGAGCCACGCGGCCAGGACGCGCTCGGCGACGGTCCGCTGCATCGCGCCTACCGCGCCAGCGACGGCTGGCTCTTCCTGGGCGCTCGCCCCGAGGACATCGAACGCCTCGAAACCAGCGCCGCCCTTGAGGGCATCGCGAGCCTTGAGGGCGACGCTCTGGCAGGCGCGCTCGAGACGGCGATCGCGACCGGGACCGCCGACGAGTGGGTGTCGAAGCTGGTCGCGGCCGGCGCCGGCGCGCACCGGGCAGTACAGGAAGCGCGAGAGCTGATGCTCGACCCGTGGGTCGTCGACCACGGCCTGAGCGTGACCCGCGATCACATGGATCGAGGCCCAGTCACCACCACCGGACCAGCGGCGCGATTGTCGCGCACGCCACTGGTACCGGGCCGCCCCGCGCCGACACCCGGGTCGGATGCCGCAGAGATCCTTGAGGAAGTCGGGCTGGGCGAGCGACTCGACGAGCTGGTGTCCTCGGGTGCGGTGCGAACGGAAGGCGTCGCGGCCGGCTAGGCGGGCTCCGTTCGTACTACTGACGTTCTGCCAGGGCGAGCCCGGCCAGGAAAGCCAGTGGTCCAAGCGCCCAACGCCGGTCGATCGACTCCCGCGAGGTGCCAAGCCAGCCGGCCGATTCCTGTGTGGCGAGGCCCTGCATCATCGCGAGCAGAACGTGCGCGATGTCCGTGGGATCATCAGTGAAGAGCCCCACATCGGCGCCCCGACGGACATGCTCGACGACGAAGCTGCGTACGGCGCTCCCCGCCGCCAGCTCCTCGGGCCCCGGGTCAAAGTCGGCGAACGGCCGCGAGAACATCACGGCAGCCAGCGTCGGATGATCCCGGGCGAACGCGCGGAAGACATTGACGATCCCAATCAGGTCGGCGACGGGGTCGGTCGTTGCTTCGAGCGGATCGAGCCGCTGTCGGAGCTGGCGAAACCCCTCGAAGAACAGCTCGCGCACCAGCCCGGCCTTGTCGCCGAAGAGCTCATAGACAGCTGGCACGGACGTACCCGCTTCACTGGCGACGCGGCGCGTCGTGAAGCCGGCGACGCCCTCGTCAGCGAGCGTCGCCGTCGCGACCTCCAGAATGTGCGCGCGCAGCTCCGGCGTGCGTTGCTTCGCCCTGGGCACGGGCGCTCCCTGCTTAGCCGTCTGCACCGAGGCCGGCGTAGGCCTCGATGCCCGCACGGATCGAGGCCAGCGACTCCGCCCGGACGCGCCGCTTCGTGGCGGCGTGTGCGGTCATGTCGAGGCTGGTCATCAGTACCGCGACCTCGCGGGCGGCGCCCTCGCAGTCAGCTGCGTCAACCACGCGATCGAGCACCCCGGTCTCGACGGCGTTGTCTGGCGTGAACACATCCGACACGGTCATCGCCCGTTCGAACGCTGCCGGCGTGAGGCGTTGGCGGGCGATGGCGGCCGCCGCCTCCGGCATTGTCAGACCGATCGCTACCTCGTTCGCGGTGAGCTTGAAGTCGCCGGCCGCACCGATCCGATAGTCACCAGACAAGACGAGGAAGAAGCCCATCGCGATCGCGTGACCGGTGCACGCAATCACCACCGGGAGCGGGAACGACAGCAGGCGCTCCGACAGCTCGAACCCGCCTCGGACCATCTCGGTCGCCTCGGGACCGCCCGCCTGCACCACCGGGAGATCGAACCCAGCGCTAAACCGACCGGGACGGCCCGAGAGCAGCACCACCGCGCCAGCCGCCTCAGCTCGATCGAAGGCGGCGTGCAACTCGCTCTGCATCGCCAGCGACATCACGTTCACCTTGCCGTCGTCCATCGTGATCGAGGCAACCGCGTCCTCCAGCCGATAGCTGACCAACTCAGACATGCGCACCCCCGTCTTTCATCCTGATCTTCGTTCGCGAGATGAAGGCCCAAATCGTATCACTGTTTCGGAACAACGATACGATCTGTATTCACAGCAACCAGTTAGCATTCCCCGTGCCAGAACGAACCGAGCTTCGAGGAGTGCGCGTGACGGACCCTGCCAGTGAGGCGATGGCATCGTTCCGGCGTTGGAACGATGCGTTCAACGCTCGCGATACCGAAGCGCAGGTGGCCGAGATGCACTTCCCGCATCGCCGCCTGGCCACCGACAACCAGTTTCAGGTCTGGGAAACCGCCGGCGACTTCCGCGCACCCCAGGACGGGATGACGGAACGTCTCGCCGCCGAGGGCTGGGATCACACGACTTCACTGAGCGTCGAGGCCGTACAGGCGGGCCCAGACAAAGTGCACCTGGCGATCCGCCAGTCCCGCCAACGCGCCGACGGCAGCGAGTACAACGGCTTCGACACGCTGTGGCTCTTCACGAAGATCGACGGACGCTGGGGCGTCCAGTTCCGGTCGTCGTTCCTCGCCAACGCCGTGCAAGGTCGCGGCGGCGGCCACGAGGCGCGCTAGCGCCGCACCCGATCCAAGGACAGCAGAACCCGCCACGAGATTCAGCCGGTACGAGAGAAAGCGGAGGGGACGATGAGCGACCCGGTAGCCGAGGCGACCGCAGCGTTCGAGCGCTGGCACGATGCCTTCAACGCGCGGGACTCAGCAGCACAGGTCGCGGAGATGCATTTCCCGCACCTGCGGCTCACCGCGGCGAACCGCTTCATGGAGTGGGCGACGCCCGCCGAGTTCGCTGCCTCGCAAGACGCGCTGACCCCGAACCTACGAGCCGAAGGCTGGCACCACACCGTCAATGTCTCGATCGACGCGATTCAGGTGGGCTCAAACAAGGTCCACTTCGCTCTCCGCGAATCGCGACGCCACGAAGACGACAGTGAGTACGAGGGCTTCGACACCTTCTGGATCTTCACGAAGATCGACGACCGCTGGGGTTTGCAGTTCCGCTCGTCGTTCTTGTCGACGCCGGGTCAAGGCCTCGCTCCTGACGGCTCGACCGCGATCTAGCGGCCGGCGCTACCGCGCGATGTAGCCCCCGTCGACGACCAGCTCCGTGCCCGTTACGAACGAGGCCTCGTCGCTTGCCAGGAAGAGAACCGCATAGGCGACCTCGATCGTCTCGCCCGTGCGGCGCAGTGGCGTGTTCTGGATCGCGACCTCACGGCGGCCGAGCGAGTTCGGCACGTTCCCGGACTTCATCGGCGGCATGAACCCCGGGTGCACCGAGTTCACACGGATACCCTCCGGCCCGTAGTTCACCGCCGTCGACTTCGTGAGCAGCCGCACGGCCCCCTTCGATGCGGAGTAGGCGGGATGCCCGTTGTCGGCCCCGACGAATCCGAGGATCGACGACATGTTCACGATCGAGCCGCCACCGGCGCGGCGCATCGCCGGCAGCGCCGCCCGCGTCCCGAGGAACACCCCGGTCGCGTTGACGCCGATGATCGCGTCCCACCCCTCGAGGTCCATCGGATCCTCGAACGCGCTGCTGCTGAGGCCGGCGTTGTTCACCACAATGTCGAGCTTGCCGTAATCGCGCTCGGCCGCTTGAACCGCCGCCTGCCAGTCCTCGTCGGCGGTCACGTCGGTCCGAACGAACTGGGCTGTCCCGCCCGCCTCGGTGATCTCGGCGACGGTCGCCTGACCGCCTTCCTCGAAGATGTCGGCCACGACGACGGATGCACCCTCAGCCGCGAACAGCTTCGCGATCGCGGCGCCCATCCCATTGCCCGCACCGCTGACGATCGCCGACTTGCCCTCGAGACGCATCGCTCGCTCCTCCCGGCGCGGACCCGGTGCCCGCGACCGGGAGATGCTACCGGCTAACCGCCCGCGACGAGTACGTCGTCTCGATACTGCAGCTCGTAGAGGCGGTGGTACTGGCCGCCGCGGGCGAGCAGCTCCTCGTGCGAGCCTTCCTCGACCACCTCACCGTGATCGAGGACCACGATCCGGTCGACCGCGCGGATCGTGTTCAGGCGGTGCGCGATCACGATCGAGCTGCGCTCGGTCATCACCTCGCGGATGCCTGCCTGGATCACCGCCTCTGTCTCCGGGTCGATGCTCGCCGTCGCCTCGTCCATCACGAGGACAATCTCCGGGTTGAACGCCGCGACCCGCGCGAGGGCGAGCAACTGCTTCTGGCCGGTCGACAGGTTGTTGCCGCGCTCGGCGAGCTCCGTGTCGTAGCCGTTCGGCAGTCGCTCGATGAAGGAACTGGCACCGATCTGCTCGGCGGCGGCACGGACTTGGTCGCTCGAGATGGTCTGATCGCGAAGCCGGATGTTCTCCTCGATCGTGTCGGTGAAGACGAATGGCTCCTGGAGCATCAGCCCGACGTGACGGCGCAGCTCCCGCTGCGGCAGCTCGTCGATCGGGATGTCATCCACCAGAATCTGCCCGCGCTGCACGTCGTAGAACCGGGTCAGCAGCGAGAGAATCGTGGTCTTACCGGCCCCCGTCGCGCCGACGACCGCCACCCACTCGCCGGGCTGCACAGTGAATGAGACGTCGCGAAGAATCCAGTTCTCCGCCCCCTCCGCTCCGTCGTACGCGAACCAGACGTTGCGGAACTCGATCTTCCCGAAGATCCGGCTGCCGAGGTGCTCGGGCTCCTCGACATCCACGAGGTCCGCCGGAGTATCGAGGATGCCGAACACCCGCTCCGCCGACGCCATCGCCTGCTGCAGCGTCGTGTAGCGCTGCGACAGCTCGCGCAACGGCCAGTAGAAGAACGTCATGAACTGCGTGAACGCCACGAGCGTCCCGAGGCTCAACGACGTATCGAGGACACGCACGCCGCCGTACCAGAGCAGCGCAGCGGTCGTCCCGGCCGCGAACAGCACGACCGTCGGCTCGAACACGGCGTACCAGAACACGAACCGCAGGTTCGCGCTGAGGAACGCCTTGTTTTGCCCGTCAAACCGTCGCGCGGATTCGCGCTCCCGGTTGAAGAGCTGCACGACCGAGACGCCGGTGATCGTTTCGTTGAGGAACCCGTTGATCCGCGCCAGCCACATCCGCTGCTCGCGAAACAGATCGCGCTGCTTCGCCGCGAAGTACTGCGTCGCCCAGATCAGCGGCGGCAGGAACGCGTACATCAGCAGCGCGAGCCGCCAATCGAGGACGAGCATCGCGACGACGACCGCGCTCAGCATCACCAGGTTGGTGAGGATCGTGACCACGCCGACGGAGATCGCCTGCTCGATCGTCGCGATGTCGTTCGTCACGCGCGTGACGATCCGGCCGACCGGGTTGCGGTCGAAGTACGACACCGACATGCCCTGCAGGTGCGTGAACAACTGCAGGCGCATGTCCATGATCACGCGCTGCCCGATCCAGGCCATCAACGCGTCCTGCACGTAGCGGAAGACGAATGCCAACAGCAGGTGCCCGAAGAAGAGCAGCGCGAGCAGGCCGAGCTGGTCAGTGCGGTTGAGCGCGATCTGGTCGTCGATCGCCCGTCGCACAATCAACGGGCCGATGACGATCAGCACGGCACCGATCGTCATCAGCACGACAGTGATCGCCAGCAGGCGCCGGTACGGTTTCAGGTAGCTGATGAGGCGACCGGCGATCTGGCGGTCGTAGACCTTACCGATCGCCTCGTCGTCCTCTTCGAAGAACTCGTTCATGACGCACCCCCCACGGGTGGCTCAGGCTCGGCGACGGCCTCGTCGACGACGATGCCTTCTTCGACGAGCGCCTCGAAGCGTCGCTGTTGCTGGTACAGCCGGTGGTAGATGCCGTCCTGCGCGATCAGCGAGTCGTGCGTCCCGTCCTCGACGATCCGCCCGCCATCGAGGACCACGACGCGGTCCGCCGACGCAAGCGCCGACGTGCGATGCGCGATCATGATGGTCGTGCGATCCCGCATGTAGCCGCGCAGACCCTCGAGGATCTCTTCCTCCGTGTGCGTGTCGACGTGCGACAGCGCGTCGTCCAGCACGAGGATCGGCAGGTCGGCGACGAGCGCCCGCGCGAGCGTCGCCCGCTGACGCTGGCCGCCCGACAGCGAGATCCCGCGCTCGCCGATCACCGTGTTCAGGCCGTCGGCGAGCTGCTCGAGGTCGTTCGACAGTTTCGAGATCTCGACTGCGCGCTCGATCTCCTCGTCCGCCGCATCGACCCGGCCGAAGGCCACGTTCTCGCGGAGCGAGTCCGAGAAGAGCATCGCCTCCTGCGGCACGAAGCCGATCGCCGCCCGCAGGTCCTTGAGCGACCACTCGCGAACGTCGACGCCGTCAACGAAGACACCGCCCTCGTCCGGGTCGATCAGCCGTGCCAGCGTGTCGATCAACGTCGTCTTGCCGCTGCCGGTCTCGCCGACGATCGCGACGGTCGTCCCCGCCTCGATGTGCAGATCGAGCTGATCGAGGACCGGCGGCGCCTCCGGCTCGTGGCGCACGGTCACGCCTCGGAATTCGATCTCGCCTCGAATGTTCGAGGGCGAGTGCGGGTTCGGCGGATCAGCGATCACCGGCTCCTCCGCGAGGATCGCGGAGATGCGGGTCATGCTCGCCGTGCCCTGCTGCCACGCCGAGACGAACCAGCCGAGGCCGGCGAGCTGCGCCGAGATCAGCGCCAGGTAGGCGTTGAACTGGACAAACTGACCGAGCGTGATCTTCCCGTCGACCACATCGTTCCCGCCGAACCAGAGCACCAACCCGGTCCCGATGCCGGTGACGAAGATCATCACGGGGAAGAACCCGGCGGCGTAGTACATGAACGCCATCGAGCGCTTCATCATCTCGTGGTTCTCGCCGGCGAAGGTCGCGACCTCAGCCTCCTCCTGGGCGTATGCCTTGATCGAGCGGATGCCGCTGATGTTCTCCTGCACGCGGTTGGTCAGCACGCCGAACTGGTCCTGGACAGCCGTGAACCGCGCGACCATCCCCGTCTCGAGGAAGACCACCAGCGCGATGATGAACGGCAGGTAGACGATCGCGATCAGCGTGAGCCGCACGTCGATCCCCAACAGCAGCACGATCCCAACGCTGACCATGACGAACGTCCGCCAGATCTCGTTGAACGTCGGTCCGAGGAGGTCCCGCACCCACTGCAGGTCGTTGGTCGCGCGCGCCATCAGGTCGCCGGTCCGCGAGCGTAGGAAGAACCCACGGTCGAGCCGCATGAACTGATCGGACAGGTCGGTCCGCAGCGCGTACTCGATGTGGCGTGCGGTGGCGGAGACGTACCAGCGACCAACGAAGCGAATTGCACTCTCTAGGACTGCGAGCCCGATGATCAGCGCGCCGAAGCGGATCAGTGTGCCGGTCGTCGTGCCCTCGCGGATCGCGTCGATCGCATCGCGGAGAATGATCGGCGGCACGAGCGATAGGAACGCCGCAACGGTGAGCAGCGTCAGCCCGAAGGCGTAGCGCCGCCAGTACATCCCGATGTAGTGCCACAGTCGGTTGCTGCGGATCCGCTCCCAGCGGGAGCGCTTCGGCGGCGACGGAGCGGCGAGCGTTTGCGTGGTCACGAAGACCCTCGATCTCTGGGACGGCCTCGAAGCGGCGCAGCGCCGCGGGGGGCCGAAAGCGGCCGCGACGCACGGCGGCGACGCGACTCAGGTCAATGTTGGGATGGGGAGGCGCCCCGGACCTCGTCCGGACGGCCAGTCGCTCAGTGCAGGCGGGTCGGTCTACCTGACCATGCCTGCTCGTCGAGCGAGTCGATCATTCATCCAGATCGACGGCGCGGACGGGGGTCGCGGGACATTGTGCAGCCTCATGGGACCCTCCTTCGCGCCTAAACGACGCCTGTAATCGAAACAGCCGAATCACACTGCTGTCAAACAACGGCAGATTCGGTCGCCGAGGGACATGGTCAGCGGCTCGCCGGTCCGGAGAGTTCGAACGGGTTGCCCTCGGCGTCGACCACCTCGGCGAGCCGATCGCCCTAGGCCTTGTCCGCCTCCTGGCCGTCAAGTTCCGGCTCGAATCGACAGGCTCCATCACACGGGAGTCTAACGGATCGAATTGCGACCCTCACGACCGCGACTATTATGGCTCAGCCTCCGTGACCCCACTGCCGTCCGCCATTCTTTTGGGGAGGTCTCGCAATGCTCATCTCCCACAGGTATCGGTTCATCTTCATCAAGGTCCCCAAGACCGCAGGAACCAGTATCGAGATAGCACTCTCGAAGTACCTGGGACCCGAGGACATAATCACCCCGATCAACCCCGATGATGAGCTGGTGCGTAAGGAACTCGGGGGCCGTGGCCCGCAGAACTTCCTCATACCACCGTGGCGAATGCACCCCGGAGACGTGCGAACGATGATCCGCCAGCGATCGAGGCCGCGCTTCTACAACCACGCTCCCGCCCGCTTCATTCGGAATCGTGTACGCAAGGGTGTCTGGAACTCCTACTTCAAGTTTGCTTTCGAGCGGAATCCCTTTGACCGCGCGATCTCGCTTTACTATTGGCGGTATCGCGCCGGACTACGTCCGCCAATCTCAGAGTGGCTCAAGGAGGGTGGTCTGGCGGGGCTCGCCGTCCCGGGGATCTACGCCATCGACGGACAGAGCGCGGTCGATCGCATCTTCAAATACGAAGAAATGGCCGCCTCGCTAGAAAAGATCGCGGAGCGAGTCTCGCTCCCCGAGACGCCCACGTTGCCCCACACAAAGCATACGTACCGAACCGACCGCAGGCCCTACGCTGAAGTACTCAGCTCCGATGATCGCCAGAGGATCGTTCAACACTACGGGGATCACCTTGGCGATCTGGGGTACGAGTGGTAGGGGTGTCGAGCCGGTCGCTCGGACCAGCGTCCCGCCGGCCGCCTGCACCGCGCGACCACGCCGCGTCCACGTCGGCCACCCCGAGGTGCCGCGTGGTCGTCGGTGCCCAGCCCGCGTCCCACGACTCCGCGTTCGTCTCTGCGGAGGTCTTCCCGGTCCGCTGATAGAGCCCCTCGTAGCCCTGCCAGGGATGAAGCCCGAGCCGCAGCCCGTCGCAAGCCAGCTGGAGGAACCCGTTCGGCTCGTCGACCACGGTCTCGAACCCCAGCGCCTCGGTGTAGAACCGTCCCGCTCGCTCGCGGTTTTCCGACATACACCACCACCATCGGGTCCTTCGCACGCATTCGTTGCCTCCTCGCCCAGTCGCCCAGGTCGTCTCGGTTGGTTAGCTGCAACTTCAGGCGGATGTTCGCGAGGTGGAACTTCACCGCGTCCATCGTCGTCCCACGTGCTCGCGCGATCGCTCGGTTGTTCAGCCCGCGCGACAGGTGCCCGAGCACCTCGAACTCCGCCGGCGTCAGCACGTCAGGATGTGGTGGCCGCCCGCGCTCGTGGATCCGCTCTGCTCGTTGCATGAACGCACCGTACGAGGGGTCTCGACCGAATTACGCTACCCGGGTCCGGGACTCAGGCCGCGGCGAAGCCACGGCCGTCGACCGAGCAAGGCAACGTCGCCTACCCGAGCGCCTCGCGCTTCGAGGCGGCGCGCAGGCGTTTGGTCGCCTCGAGAGTGACCTTCCGCGGGCGGATCGATTCAGGCGTGACCTCGAGGCACTCATCCTCGCGGAGGAGTTCGAGCGCGAGCTCTAGCGAGAGTGGGCGCGCGGGCACCAGCTTTTCCGTCTGGTCGGCGGCCGCGGCGCGCATGTTGCTGTGCTTCTTCTCCTTGGTCGGGTTCACGTCCATGTCCCCGGCGCGGGAGTTCTCGCCAATAATCATGCCCTCGTACACCTCGACACCGGGGCCGACGAACATGAAGCCGCGCTCCTGGAGGTTCATCAGGGCGAAGGTCGTGGTCGCTCCGCGACGGTCGGCGACGAGGCTGCCGCTCGGACGGCCCTTGAGGTCGCCGTGCCACGGCTCGTAGCCGTGGAAGACGTGGTGCGCGATCCCGGTGCCGCGTGTCTCGGTGAGGAACTCGGTGTGGAAGCCGATCAACCCGCGGGACGGGACGAGGTACTCCAGGCGGATACGGCCGGTCCCGTGGTTCACCGTCTGCGTCATCCGGCCCTTGCGGAGCGCGAGCAGCTGCGTGACGACGCCCAGGTAGTCCTCGGGCACGTCGACGGTCAGCGCCTCGACCGGCTCATGAATCTTGCCGTCGACCTCACGCGTGACGACCTTCGGACGGCCGACCGTCAACTCGAAGCCCTCCCGGCGTAGCGTCTCGACGAGGATGGCGAGCTGAAGTTCACCACGACCCTGGACGAGCCACGCGTCGGGGCGTTCCGAATCGTCGACGCGCAGCGAGACGTTGCCAACCAGCTCAGCGTCGAGCCGATCCTTCAGCATGCGCGCGGTGAGCTGGCTGCCCTCAAGGCCTGACAACGGCGAGGTGTTGATGCCGATCAGCATCGACAGGCTCGGCTCGTCGACGGTGATCACCGGCAGCGGCTGCGGGTCCTCGAGGTCGGCGAGCGTCTCGCCGATCGTGATGTCCTCGATACCCGCAATCGCGACGATGTCCCCGGCAGAGGCCGAGTCCGCCTCCACCCGTTCGAGTGCCTCGGTGACGTACATCTGGCTCAGCGTCGCACGTTGGACGCTGCCGTCGCGGCGGCACCAGGCCACCTGGTCGCCGCGACGCAGCGTGCCGTTGAGCACGCGGCAGAGCGCGAGCCGCCCGAGGTACGGCGACGCATCGAGGTTCGTCACGAGTGCCTGCAGCCCGTGGTTCGGGTCATAGGTCGGCGCCGGGATGTGGGTCATCAACAGGTCGACGAGCGGCTTCAGGTCGGTGCCGCGCTCCTCGGGATCGAGTGAAGCCTGCCCATCGCGCGCAACCGCGTAGACGATCGGGAAGTCGATCTGCTCCTCGGTCGCATCGAGGTCAAGGAACAGCTCGTAGACCTCGTCGACCACCTCGGAGATGCGCGCGTCCGGGCGGTCCACCTTGTTGATCACGAGGATGATCGGCAGCTTCCGCTCGAGCGCCTTGCGCAGCACGAATCGCGTCTGCGGGAGCGGGCCCTCGCTCGCATCGACGAGCAACAGCACGCCGTCGACCATGGTCAGCCCGCGCTCGACCTCGCCGCCGAAGTCGGCGTGGCCGGGCGTATCGATGATGTTGACCTTGACGTCGCCGACCCGCACCGCCGTGTTCTTGGCGAGGATCGTGATGCCCTTTTCGCGCTCGAGGTCGTTCGAGTCCATGACCCGATCGACGATCTCCGCACGCGCGTCGAGCTGCCCCGACTGCTGGAGCAGCGCATCGACCAACGTGGTCTTGCCGTGGTCGACGTGCGCGATGATCGCGACGTTACGGATGTCCGCGCGGATCGCGCGCTCGGCGGTAGGCGCCGGGGCGGCGGCGGTTGAGGTCTCGATAGTGGGGCTCCGGAGTGCGGACACAGTGGGGATCGAGGGCGAACGCCCTGTCACCAGTTGAGCACGCCCACCACGCGAGGAGTAGCGGGGAACACCCAGCGAACCGCCAACCGCCTACTCCGAGGGCGTCACCTGCATCACCGTCGCGTCGCCCTCGAGGACCGTCTCGCCCCGGTCGTTGGTCACCACGAAGGACATGACGCCCATCGCTCGATTCGAGCGCCACGACTCCACGGTGCCCGTCGCGGTGAGCGTCTCGCCGATGCGCGCAGGCGCCGGGAACGTCCACTCCTGCTTGAGAAACACGCTCCCCGGACCGGGCAGATCCATCGCCACCAGGGCGTGCAGCATCCCCGTCGCGATCCCGCCCTGGGCGATCAGGACCTCGAACCGCGTGCGGCCGACGAACTCTTCGTCGAAGTGGAGCGGATTACGATCGCCGGTGATCTGGGCGTAGGCCTCCACGATCTCGGGAGTCACCTCGAGCGTCCGCGTCGCCGACTGACCGATCTCGATCGTCATGGCCGCATGGTAGACGCTACGAATCGTGCCTTCGCAGATTGGGCGACGATCGCCGGCGCACCCGATGTCCGGGGGCCATCGTGACACCGCCTCCCGATCGACGCGCCGGTCATGCCCACGGGAATGCCCCCGGATCCGGCAGCGGGCCGTCGTCGCCGAGCTGCTCGGCGATGCGTAATCCCTCGTTCCACTTCGCCAGCCGCTCCGACCGGGCGAACGAGCCGACCTTGAGCTGCCCGGCGCCCCAGCCGACAGCCAGATGCACGATCGTCACGTCCTCGGTCTCGCCCGAGCGTGCCGAGACAATCGAGCCCCAACCCGCTGCGTCCGCCGCGGCGAGCGCGGCGCGCGCCTCGGTCAGCGTCCCCGCCTGGTTCGGCTTCACCAGCAACGCGTTGCACGCGCCGGCGGCGGCCGCGGTGCGCACCCGCCCGGCCGAGGTGACCAGGTAGTCGTCACC